>JAEEGL016072748.1_pt1 | contig 41891 bp, 37 predicted proteins | sample 9134231 | NCBI WGS metagenome assembly JAEEGL01 (sample SAMN16246548, study PRJNA631951) | gut metagenome | biome: gut microbiome; feature: rumen; material: fiber-attached | host: Bos | place: Iran: Karaj | collected 2018-10
CAGCCTCACGAGCCTGCTTGATAGCGATATTCAGACGCTCAACAGCGATGGGGTACTCAGCGCGGACGTAGATATATCCGTGAGTAGCGCCGATAGCGTAGCCGGCGATAGTCATAGCCTCGAGTACAACGTGGGGGTCGCCCTCAAGAACTGAACGGTCCATGAATGCGCCCGGGTCGCCCTCGTCGGCGTTACAGCAAACGTACTTCATGTCTGCATCGGGAACGATGTTTCTTGCGAGCTTCCACTTCATGCCTGTGGGGAATCCGCCGCCGCCTCTTCCGCGGAGACCGGAATCGAGGATAGTCTGGATAACGTCCTCGGGCTTCATTTCTGTGAGGACCTTGCCGAGAGCTCTGTAGCCGTCGCGTCCTATGTATTCATTTATATTCTCAGGATTGATAACACCGCAGTTTCTGAGAGCAACACGGTGCTGCTTCTTGTAGAATGCAGTGTCGTCGAGAGACTTTATCTCATCGCCTGCAACAGTTTCCTCATAGAGGAACTCCTTAACGGGGTTGCCCTCAACGAGGTGCTCCTTTACGATGCGTGGGATCTCGTCGATGTTTACGCGCGAGTAGAATGAACCCTCGGGGTAAACGATCATGATAGGACCTCTTTCGCAGAGACCGAAGCAGCCTGTCTTAACGATCTGTACCTTCTCAGCAAGTCCGTTTGCCTTGAGTTCTTCCTTGAGCTTCTCTATGATCTTGGGAGAGCCGGAAGATGTACAGCCTGTACCGCCGCAGACGAGTACGTGTCTTTCATATTTTGAAGAAGCGTTGCCATGAGTTCTGAGAGCGACCTCGCCCTCCATGGATTCTCTGACAGCCTTGAGTTCTTCAAGAGTCTTCATATGGTTTTCCTCCTATAATGTAATTGGTTTATGCAGAATATTTAGCGAGTATCTTCTCAACATCGTCAACAGTGAGACGACCGTAAACGTCCTCGTTAACTGTGAGAACGGGAGCAAGACCGCAGGCACCGATGCAGCGGCAGGCCTCGAGAGAGAACTTTCCGTCGGGAGTACATTCGCCGCCGGCAATTCCGAGCTTTTCCTGGAGCTTGTTGTAGATATCGCCCGAGCCCTTAACGTAGCAGGCAGTACCGAGACATACAGAGATAGTGTACTCTCCCTTGGGGTAGAGTGAGAACTGAGCGTAGAAAGTTACAACGCCGTAGATCTTCTCAAGCGGGATACCTGTCTTGTCGGAAATGATCGTCTGGACTTCGATAGGAAGGTAGCCATAAATTTCCTGAGCCTTCTGAAGGATAGGCATGAGGGCACCCTGAGTGTCCTTCTTCTCTTCGATGACAGCGAGGAGCTGAGCCTCCTGTTCGGGAGTGCCCTTGAAGGGGACAGTGGATTTAGTTGAATTCATTAAAGTGAACCTCCTTTAATTCCTGTGAAATAAATAACAAACCGTTCGCCGACGGTAATATTATGACTCACATATATGACATAATTATAACACATTATAAATGAAATTTCTATCTCCATTTTAGCCTAATTAGCGACAAAATACTTGTGCATTTTGCACAAGTATGTACATATCACTATTGTTAGTGGTGTATAACATTTACAAGTGTCAAGGTTTTATATTTATCAATATTTCGGTGAATTCACGCCTTTAAAGCAAATATGAATTTTTTGAGAATATTCGGGAAATATTTCATTTTATTTAACAACTTTTTCCTGCCGGAAGATTGACATTTTATGTTAGGAATGTTATAATTAATGTGTCCTCAATAACCGCCTAAAGGCGGTTATTGTCCCCGAACAAAGTTCGGGGAGCGCAAATTCTTTATAATATAGGGAATTTGCGCATCACATTTCTTTATGTCAAGCTCATTTTGCCCTTTTGGGCAAAACAAAGTGCAAGAAAAATATTCGATATTATAAATTTTTCTTGCACTTTGACAACTAAAAATTGACTATATACGGTTTATTATAGTCAATTTTTAGTTGTTGAGCAGACATTAATTATTTGTAAGATTTTATACTTGGGGGGATTCTCATGCCATTCATTGTCGACAAGGAGTTCGGAAGAGAGCTTTCACGCAATTACGGACTTATGAAGACCTGCAAGAAGATAAACGGCATCGCCTTTTTCACGTTTATAATCGGCGGCATACTGATGATGGCTTACTCTTTTATAAGCATGGTCGGCGTAAGCTGGGACTGGTTCTCGGTAGAGCTCGGACAGACTCCGTTTGCATATATAGCCTTTGCGCTGATACTGGATACGGTCATAGTATGTCCGCTTTCGATGTTTCTGACCTACCGCGCGAGCATACATCATCACGACCTTGCAGGTATGCTTGTTCTGGCGATACAGGGCATAAATCTGGTGCTGATAATAGTCCTCGAGTGCAAGGGAGTCATCTCGCGTATGCCTATTGCATTCGTTGGCATGATAGTATACACCGCAGCCTGCCTTGTCACCGGCGGAGCGAATATGTGGGCGATAATCAAGTACCACTGGCTCGAGCAGCAGCGCGGATTCCCGCATTTCAGCGCCCGCTTCGAGGAGCAGAAGGAGGATAAGTTCCAGCGCGGCATCATGGACCAGTTCGAGCAGAACGTAAGCCGTCTGAAAAGGACCTCCAGCGACTCGATGACAGATATCGGACAGACGGACGCCAAGCTCGAGACCTACCAGCACGAGCACAAGCCCAGCAGTATGGACGAGATATGAAACGATATGCCGCTCATTCCAGCAATGAGCGGCTTTTTATATAGTATCGGCTCCGGAGCTGCGAAAACAGTAGACAAAGGAAGCGTTTTATGATAAAATATAAACATAATTGAAGCTCGGCGGGTGATGACATGGAAGAAAAATATATCTACAGCGGCACGAAAAAGCTCCGGTGCGGTTTTACGACGGGCTCATGCGCGGCTGCGGCGGCTAAGGCGGCAGCGGAGGCTCTGCTCACGGGACAGGCTTCGGAGTCGGCGGATATACTCACGCCGAAGGGCGGGAAGCTCCATATTGCCGTTGAGCGCTGCGAGCTGAACGCGGAAAGCGTGCTCTGCTCGGTCATAAAGGACAGCGGCGACGACCCCGATATCACGAATGGCATCGAGGTATGCGCGGAGGTCTCGCTCGCTGAAAACGGCGTTGAGATAATCGGCGGAAAGGGCGTCGGCACGGTCACAAAGGCAGGACTCGACCAGCCTGTCGGCGCGGCTGCGATAAACTCTGTCCCGCGGAAAATGATAGCTCAGGCAGTGCGCGATATCGCTGAGATGCACGAATACCGCGGCGGCTTCCGCATCGTTATATCAGCTCCGGACGGGGAGGATATCGCCAAAAAGACCTTCAACCCTCGCATCGGCATCGTCGGAGGTATCTCAATAATCGGCACGACCGGTATAGTCGAGCCGATGAGCAGCTCTGCGCTGATAGAGACTATCCGCACAGAGGCGAATATACGTCGTGCGGAAGGGCGGAAAGTCCTTGTTCTCACTGTCGGCAACTACAGCGAGCGATTCATCGCGGAGAATCCCCCTCAGCTCAGCGGGCAGTGCGTGATGTGCAGCAATTTCATCGGCGACGCCATAGACATCGGTATCACGCTCGGATTCGCGGATATCCTCATTTACGGGCATATCGGCAAAATGGTGAAGCTCGGCTCGGGCATAATGAATACCCATTCATCTTACGGTGACGGCAGAATGGAAACGCTCATCACCTGCGGAGTGCTTGCGGGAGTTGAAAACTCCGTCCTTTGCAGCCTTAACGACTGCGCGACTGCTGACGCGGCGCTCGATATCCTGTATGAAAACGGCTGCGCGGAGCGAGTGCTCGGGGTGCTCACCAAGCGCGTACACGGCTATTTACAGGCGAGAGCAAAGGGCTCGGCGAGGGTAGGAGCGGTCATTTTCTCATACAGGAACGATATGCTGCTGAAAACTGAGCTTGCCGATGAGATACTCTCGTCGGCTCTGGAGGTGTGATATGGTACATTTTGTAGGCGCGGGCAGCGGAGCCGCTGACCTGATCACCCTGCGCGGAAAGGCGCTTATCGAGGCTGCTGATGTTATAATTTATGCGGGCTCGCTCGTGAATCCGGAGCTGCTGAAATATGCACGTCCGGACTGCGGGATATACAACAGCGCGGTCATGACTCTCGACGAGGTCATAGCTGTCATGGAAAAGGCTGAAAGCTGCGGGAAAACGACTGTACGTCTCCACACCGGCGACCCCTGCGTTTACGGAGCGGTACGCGAGCAGATGGAGCGCCTTGACGCCCTCGGCATCGCGTATGACGTCTGCCCGGGAGTGAGCTCATTCTGCGGCGCGGCAGCGGCTCTGAAAGCCGAGTATACGCTCCCTGATGTGTCGCAGACCGTTATCCTCACGCGCATGGCGGGACGTACTCCCGTGCCCGGAAAAGAGAGCATCGAGAGCCTTGCCGCTCACAACGCGACCATGGTCATTTTCCTCAGCACCGGAATGCTTGAGGAGCTCTCGGAAAGGCTCATCTCCGGCGGCTACAGCGCCGATACTCCGGCGGCTATCGTCTACAAGGCTACATGGGCGGACGAGAAGGTCTGCCGGTGCAGCGTGGGAAGTCTCGCGCAGACCGCGAAAGAAAACGGCATCACCAAGACCGCGCTCATCACGGTAGGAGATTTCCTCGGCGACGTGCGTTCGCTCTCGAAGCTCTACTCCGCCGACTTTGAGACTGAGTTCAGAAAGGCGAAAAAATGAGAAAAGCGGCAGTCATATCCATTACTGAGAAGGGCAGGGAGCTCTCGCTGCGCATAGCGCAGAATGCCGGTTTTATGAGCTCCGAGCGGTTCTGCTTTCAGAAGCATTCGGACTCCGGCTCGCGGAGCTTCGGAAGTCTCGCCGGACTTGTTTCCGATATCTTTGACAGCTTCGACGCACTCATTTTCGTGTGCGCCTGCGGTATAGCGGTGCGGGCGGCAGCTCCGCACATAAAGTCAAAGACCACCGACCCGGCTGTGATAGTCATCGACGACTGCGGGAGGTTCGTTATCCCCGTGCTTTCGGGACATATCGGCGGCGCGAATGCTCTTGCGGAGCGGCTCGCGGAGCTCATAGGCGCGGAGGCGGTCATCACCACTGCGACTGACACGGGCGGACTTTTTTCTCCCGACAGCTTTGCAGCTGCAAACGACCTGATAATGACTGATATGGACGCCGCAAAGGCAGTCGCGGCAGCCGTCCTCGACGGCGAAAAAGTCGGATTTGTGAGCGGATATGAGTACAGAAATATGCCGGACGCGCTGACCTCCGGTGAGGACTGCGATATCGGGCTATATGTCGGCGCTGAGCATATTGAGCCCTTTCCGGTCACGCTGAGACTTGTTCCGAGGAATATCGTCCTCGGCATCGGCTGCAAGCGCGGTACGGACTGTCAGACGATAGAAAAAGCGGTCTCGTATGCGCTCGGAGGTGCGGGAATCGGCTCTGACCGCGTGTGCGGCGTTGCTACTATAGACATAAAGGCAGATGAACCCGGACTTGCCGGATTCTGCGAAAAAAACGGTCTGGAGCTGTCGGTCTGTACGGCGGAGGAGCTCATGTCGGCGGAGGGCGATTTCACTGCGTCCGACTTCGTGAAAAGCGTCACGGGAGCCGATAATGTCTGCGAGAGAAGCGCTGTTAAATGCAGCGGAGGCAGTCTCATTCTCCGCAAGACCGCCCTCGGCGGAGTCACCGTTGCGGCGGCGGAAAAGCCGGTAATACTTGATTTTGAAAGGAAGATGCTGTGATGCTTTATGTTGTCGGTATGGGAGCGGGAAGCCGCTCCGGAATGACTATCGCCGCCGAGCAGGCTATTCTCGGCAGCGAGCTCATCGTCGGCTATACGAAATATACCGAGCTGCTGAGGACGCTCTTCCCCGATAAGGAGTACGCTTCTACCGGCATGAGACAGGAGCGTGAGCGCGTCGAGCTCGCGCTGAAAGAGGCTGAGAGCCGGACGGTCTCGCTCGTTTGCAGCGGCGACCCTCAGCTCTACGGCATGGCAGGGCTCGCATACGAGCTCAGCGTGAACTATCCTGCCGCTGAAATTGAGGTCATTCCCGGAGTTACAGCCGCATTCAGCGGCGGAGCTCTGCTCGGCTCACCGCTGACGACCGATTTCGCGGTCATCAGCCTTTCCGACCTGCTCACTCCCGCGGAAAAGATACGAAAGAGACTTCAATGCGCCGCGGAGTGCGACATGGCGATAGTTCTCTATAATCCGTCCTCCAAGAGCCGCGCGGACTACCTGCAAAGAGCCTGCGATATCGTGCTTGAGTACCGCTCCGGCGATACGGTCTGCGGATATGTGCGGAACATCGGGCGCGACGGTCAGGAGAGCCGCGTCCTCACGCTTGCGGAGCTCCGCGAAACTGCCGTGGATATGTTCACGACCGTCTACATCGGCAATTCCGACACGAAGCTCATAAACGGGAAAATGGTCACTCCGAGGGGCTACCGCGATGTTTAAGCTGCTCATTTTCGGAGGCACTACCGAGGGACGTCAGCTCGCGGAATACTGCGCTGAAAACGGCATAAACGCCGATGTTTCGGTCGCAACTGAGTACGGAGCTTCGCTGCTCCCCGCCGGAGTGGATATCCTCTGCGGACGGCTTGACGCTGAGCAGATGAAAGTCCTCGTGAGCGCCGGTTATTCGGCAGTTGTGGACGCTACGCACCCGTATGCAGTCGAGGCTACAGAAAATATTAAGCTCGCGTGTGAAAATGCGGGAGTCCGGCGGTTCAGGCTTGTCCGGAAGAGCTCGGTCTCATGCGGAAAAACTGCCGCGGATATGGAGGAGCTCATCGCCCTCCTCAACGCCTCGGACGGCGTCATATTCAGCACTCTCGGGAGCAAGTCGCTTCCGGCGCTGACGGGCGTCAGGAACTTCCGTGAGCGCATATGGGTGAGGGTCCTGCCGGGCGCGGAGATACTCTCGCAGTGCCGCGAGCTTGGCTATGATACGGCAAAAATAGTGCAGGAGCAGGGTCCGTTCACGACTGAGCAGAACGTGGAACAGCTCAGGAAAAGCGGCGCGAAGCTCCTCCTCACCAAGGAGAGCGGCGCGGCAGGCGGATACCCGGAAAAAGCCGAAGCTGCGCGGATTTGCGGCGCTGAGCTCATCACTCTTGCTCGTCCGGCTGAGAGCGGATTCGGATTCGGCGAGCTGATAAGAATCATTGAAAGGGAGCGTGGAAAATGAAGGTCTGCATAGTCGGAACAGGTATGGACGGCAGGGATACCCTCACGAAAGAGGCTGAAAACGCCGTGATATCGGCTGATATCCTCATCGGCGCAGAGCGTATGCTCGAGCCGTTCATGCAGTCGGGGAAGGAGCTTTTCATCAGCTATAAGCCGGCTGAAATTGCGGAGAAAATACGCGAATGCGGCTGCGGTACCGCGGCAGTCCTGATGTCCGGCGACTGCGGATTTTTCAGCGGCGCGAAGAAGCTCCTGCCGCTGCTGAAGGAGCACGATATCAGCGTTTTCCCGGGGATATCGTCGGCTGTTTATTTTTGCGGCAGACTGGGTATCTCCTACGAAAATATGAAGTTCGTGTCTCTTCACGGCAGAGCTGCGAATATCGCGGTGAATGTCAGAATGAACGAGCGCTGCTTCTTCCTGCTCGGCGGCGGGACGAGCGCTTCTGCGGTCTGCGAGCGGCTTTGCAGCTTCGGACTGCCTGATGTGACTGTCCATATCGGAGCTGACTTCGGCTCAGAAAACGAGCGTATCCTCAGCGGAACGGCGAGCGTTCTTGCGGGGACTGATATCGCCGGGCTCGCGGTGATGATAGTGGAAAACCGCGCGTATCTCCGGCATATCCCGTCGGCGATAGGCGATGACGAGTTCACGCGCGGCGAGATACCCATGACCAAGTCGGAAGTGCGGTGTATAGCCGTTTCAAAGCTGAATATATGCGCTGATTCCGTGGTGTGGGACATCGGCTGCGGAACGGGCTCTGTATCGGTCGAGGCAGCTTTCCGGTGTCCGGACGGGCAGGTGCTCGCATTCGACAAAAAGCCGGAAGCCGCCGCGCTCACGGATAAAAATGCGCATATCTTCGGCTGCGACAACATCACTGCCGCGGAGGGCGAATGTCCCGGCATTTTAGCGGGAGCTCCCGCGCCGGACAAGGTCTTTATCGGCGGAACATCGGGGAATATGGAGGCTGTTTTCGACTGCGTCCGCGCGAAGTCTCCTGCTGCTGATATCGTCGTGACGGCGGTCTCGCTTGAAACCCTGCACGAGGCGGTAAGCTGCTTTGAGCGGTACGGAAGCGCTCCGGAGGTAGTTCAGGCGGCAGTCACGCGGACGAAAAAGGTCGGCACTCATACGATGCTGCAGGCGCAGAATCCGGTATTCATCATCAGCGGGAGGCTAAAATGAGACGTATTATCATCGGCGGAACCAAAAGCGGCTGCGGAAAAACGACTGTCACCTGCGCGGTGCTCGCGGCTCTGAAAAGGCGCGGACTCGGTGCCGCTGCCTTCAAGTGCGGACCCGACTACATCGACCCGATGTTCCACAGAAAGGTCATCGGCGTGAGCTCGCACAATCTCGACAGCTTTTTCTTTGGCAGGGATACGCTCCTGAGCCTTCTTGACGAGTACGGGAGCAGCGCCGATATTTCGGTCATTGAGGGCGTTATGGGATTCTATGACGGCTCGTGCGGGAGCGCGTATTCGCTCTCGGAGATGACAGGAACTCCGGCAGCTGTCGTCATCGACTGCAAGGGCATGAGCGACTCGATAGGCGCGGTAATGAGCGGATTCCTGCACTACCGTCCGAACCGGATAGCGGGCTTCATTTTCGACCGCCTCCCCGAGAGGCTTGTCCCGCTCGCACAGCGCCTCTGCGATGAGCTCGAGACCGGATATTTCGGCTTTCTGCCGCAGAGCGGCATCAGCATTGAGAGCCGTCACCTCGGACTCGTCACCGCCGGCGAGATAGCGGATATCCGGACAAAGCTCGAAAGGCTCGGCGAGCTTGCGGAAAAGCATATCCTCCTCGACAAGCTCATAAGCTCCTGCGACGTTGAGCTTCCGGAGCATAAAAAGCCTGAAATATCGGCATTCTCTGATGCTCCGGTCATTGCAGTCGCGCGGGACGAGGCGTTCTGCTTCATCTATCAGGAGAATATCGACCTGCTTGAAAAAATGGGCTGCACTGTCAGGTTTTTCTCGCCGCTGAGCGACAGCTCCGTTCCCAATGCGGACGGGCTCATACTCTGCGGAGGCTATCCCGAGCTCTGGGCTGAGCGTCTGTCCGCGAACAGGTCGATGCTCGAAAGCGTGAAAAAATGCGTGGAGGGCGGTATGCCGACCATTGCCGAATGCGGCGGATTCATGTACCTGCACGATGAGCTCACCGATAAAAGCGGCACTTCTTACCCCATGGCAGGAGTGCTCGGCGGGAGGGCTTTCCCGACCGACAGGCTGCAAAGATTCGGCTATATCACCATGACTGCAAAGCGTGATTCGCTCCTTTGCAGAAGCGGAGAAAGGATACGTGCGCACGAGTTCCATTACTGGGACAGCACAAGCTGCGGAGAGGACTTTACCGCTGAAAAGGCTGACGGAAGAACGTGGAAATGCTGTCATGCGAGGGAAACTCTTTACGCGGGATTCCCGCATATAAATTTTTATTCAGATATTAAGCTTGCGGAGAATTTCGTGAGAAAATGTATCAGCTTCGGAGAAAATAATGGATAGGATAAAACACATCTCGCCGCCGGATATGGCTGCGTATCAGGCGGCAAGGGAGCGCTGGAACGGCATCGCAAAGCCGCTCGGGAGCTTCGGTATGCTCGAGGAAATGGTGCAGAAAACAGCCGCCGTTCAGGGAACTCCCGACGTCGATATCTCGGTGCGCACGGCTGTTGTGATGTGCGGAGACCACGGCGTCGTCCGCGAGGGCGTTACCCAGTGCGGACAGGAGGTAACTGCCGAGTGCGCGGAGGCTATCGCCGCGGGACGCTCGAATATCAACGCTGTTGCCGCTCAGTTCAATATCGGAGTTGTCGCCGTGGACGTCGGTATCGCGCGCGATGTGGAATGCGACGGGCTGATTCGCCGCAAAGCCGTTTACGGGACGAGAAACATCGCCGCCGGAAATGCCATGACTGCAGCCGAAACTGAAAAGGCTCTTATTGCCGGACTGGACACGGTTCGCGACCTGAAGGAATCCGGCACTAAGCTCATAATATCGGGAGAAATGGGCATCGGCAACACGACCTCCGCCGCCGCGATAGCGTCGGTGCTGTGCGGACTTCCGCCGGAAAAGGTCACGGGCAGGGGAGCGGGGCTCACGGCTGAGGGACTGCGGAAAAAAACAGACGCCGTTCGCCGCGCTGTTGAGGTCAACGCTCCTTCTCCCGACGAGCCGATAGAGCTGCTGCAAAAAATCGGCGGAGCTGAGATAGCCGCAATGACGGGACTTTTCCTCGGCGGAGCTCACTACCGCGTCCCGGTTGTGATAGACGGCGTGATATCGGCTGCTGCGGCGGCTGTCGCCTGCGCGGTCGAGCCATTGTGCGCGGAGTTCATGCTCGCGAGCCACTGCTCGGGAGAGCCTGCCGGCGAGGGGCTTCTCGGCTTCTGCGGGCTGAAAGCTCCCATAAATGCGGGGCTGCGGCTCGGCGAGGGCACGGGCGGAGCGCTTCTTGTGGCGCTCCTCGACGGGGCGCTCGCGCTGTATAATAACTCCCACAGGTTTGACGAAACGAATATAGAAAGGTATGTGGAGCTGAAATGACAACTCTCGTAACAGGCGGCTCAAAGTGCGGTAAATCGAGCTTTGCCGAGCGTATACTCGACGGGTTTTCCGGCAGGAAGATATACATCGCGACGATGCAGCCGTTCGGCTCTGACGCTTTTGAAGCCATTGAGCGCCACAGGAAAATGCGCGCCGGAAAGGACTTTGAGACTATCGAGAAATACACGGATATCCACGAGATATCGCTGTCCGGCGAGTGTGCGGTGCTGCTCGAATGTGTGGGGAATCTCTGCGCCAACGAGATGTTTTCAGGCGGCGAAATAGCTGCTCCCGCGGACAAGATAGCCGAGGGGATAAAGCAGCTTTCCGAGCGCGCCGCGGAGCTTGTGATAGTCACGAATCAGGTCGGCAGCGACGGTATCAGCTACTCCGCGGGAACGGCTGAGTACATTCGCGTCATGGGTGAAATTAACCGTAAAATAGCCGGATACGCCGACAATGTCATCGAGTGCGTTTACGGTATCCCGGTCGTGCTGAAAGGAGAAATGCCATGCTGAGGTCACTGTTTTCGGCATTCCTGATGTACTCGCGGATACCCGCTCCGAAGGTGGAATGGAAGGAGGAAAACCGCCGCTATGCGCTGGGATTTTTCCCCCTCGTCGGAGCTGTTATCGGCGGACTTCTCATGCTATGGCGGCTCGGCTGCGGCAAGCTTGGGCTCGGGCAGCTTGTTTTCGCGGCGGGAGCGGTTTTCATTCCCGTGCTCGTGACCGGCGGCATTCACCTCGACGGCTTCTGCGACGTCTGTGATGCGAGGGCTTCCTATGCCGACAGGGAAAAGCGCCTTGAGATAATGTCCGACCCGCATATCGGCTCGTTTGCGGCGATGAAGCTCTGCCTTTACCTCATCGTTCAGACAGCCCTGTTTTCGCAGGTCGATTCGATGCGCACCGCCGCCGTGATATCGTGCGGATACGTGCTCTCACGCGCCCTCAGCGGACTGTCGGCGCTGACGTTCAGAGCCGCGAAAAGCACCGGCACACTGCAAAGCTTTGTACGTCCCGCGCACAGGAACATAACTGCCGCTATGACGCTGTTTTTCGCAGTCTCAGGAGCGGCGGCAGCAGTCGCTTTATCGCCTGTGCAGGGAGCTTCTGCTGTGGCGGCTGCGTTGCTCGTCCTCATATGGCACAGACACGCGGCATACCGCGATTTTGGCGGGATAACCGGCGACCTCTGCGGCTGGTTCCTGCAAATGTGCGAGATAGTCATGCTCGCGGCGATAATTCTCTCGGAAAGGACAGTTCAGCTATGGTCATGATAACAGGAGGAGCATATCAGGGCAAAACTGCCTATGTTACGCGGGAATTCGGCATTGCTCCCGAGGACATCACCGACGGTAGGAGCTGCGATATTGCGAGTCTCAGCACGGCTCGCTGCATCAGCAGCTATCACGAGCTCGTCCGCCGGCTCGGAGCCGACTGCACATGCTTTACCGAGGAGCTCTGCCGCCGCTCGCCGGACACTGTCATCATCATAGACGAGATAGGCTGCGGGATAGTTCCCATGGAAAAGAGCGAGCGCCTGTGGCGTGAAAACGTCGGACGCTGCGGCTGTATAATTGCTTCGCACTCGAAAAAGGTGATACGCGTTGTCTGCGGTATACCGGCATTTATCAAGGGTGAGCGCGAATGAGGGCAGTGTTCATTCGTCACGGGCTCACCGCCGGAAATCTCGAAAAGCGATACATCGGCTCGACCGACGAGCCGCTCTGCGGCGAGGGCATCGCACGCCTGAAAATGAGGACGTATCCGCGGTGCGAGGTGCTTGTTTGCAGTCCGATGAAGCGCTGCTTACAGACCGCGGAGCTCATCTTCCCGCGACAGGATATCATCACGGACAGCGACCTGCGCGAGTGCGGATTCGGCGATTTCGAGGGCAGGAATTACGCCGGGCTTTCGGGAAATGCCGACTATCAGAGGTGGATAGACAGCGGCGGCGCTCTGCCTTTCCCGAACGGCGAATCACCGAAGGATTTCCGCGAGCGCTGCACTTCCGCATTTGAGAGGCTCGTCAGCCGATACGGCGCTTCGCAGTCGCTCGCGTTTGTCGTTCACGGCGGAACGATAATGTCAATACTCGAAAAATACGCTGTTCCGCGCAGAGACTACTTCGGCTGGCACTGCGAAAACGGCTGCGGATACATTTGCGAATGGAACGGCTCGGAACTTCACATCACGGAGAAACTATGAAATATCTTATACCCGCATTGCCCTTGATATCGGGATTTATCCTCGATTCTGTCATCGGCGACCCGTACAATATACCTCACCCGATAAGGCTTATCGGCAGGCTCATCTCCGGACTTGAAAAGGCTGTCAGGAGGCGCTTTAAGAACCTGCGGCTCGGCGGTGCGCTCCTTGCGCTGACTGTTATCGCCGTTTCGACGGCTCTGCCGTTCGCTTTGCTGCTCGTGTGCTACCGCGTGAACATCGTGCTCGGCGCTGTGGCGGAGTCGGTGCTCTGCTGTTATATGCTCGCGGCGAGGTGCCTTTGCAGGGAGAGCATGAAGGTCTGCCGCGCGGCTGAATCCGGCGATATTGAGGAGGCTCGCAGGGCGGTTTCGATGATAGTCGGACGCGATACGGCTGTCCTTGACCGTGACGGGATTATCCGCGCGGCTGTTGAAACTGTCGCGGAGAATACCTCCGACGGCGTGACGGCTCCGCTTTTTTATATGGGACTTGGCGGCGCTGTGGGAGCTTTTTTCTATAAATCCGTGAACACAATGGACTCCATGATAGGCTACAAAAACGAGAAATACGCCGATATAGGCTGGTTTGCGGCGAAGCTCGATGACGTTCTGAATTTCATTCCGTCGCGGCTGACGGCTCTTCTCATGGCAGCGGCTGCTCCCGTTCTCGGACTTGACGGGCGCGGAGCTCTCCGCATCTGGAGACGCGACCGCAGAAAGCACGCGAGTCCGAACTCCGCGCAGACCGAATCTGCCTGCGCCGGAGCGCTGCACGTCCGGCTCGCGGGCGATGCGTGGTACTTCGGAAAGCTCCACAAAAAGCCGTATATCGGCGACGACGACCGCCCGATAGAATCCGGCGACATACGCCGCGCGAACCGTCTGATGTACGGCGCTTCGGTGATGATGCTGGTCATTGCGGCGGCTCTGCGGTGCGTTATTCTGGGAGGTCTGATATGATAATGCAGCACGGCGGGAACATCTCCCGCATTGAAAATATCCTCGATTTTTCGGCGAATATCAACCCTCTCGGAGCGCCTGAGAGCGTGAAGGAGATGCTCAGGAACAGTATCCCCGACGTTGAAAAATACCCCGACCCGTACTGTACGGAGCTCCGGAAAAGGCTTGCCGGACACGAGCATATCCCCGACGCAAACATAGTCTGCGGCAGCGGCGCGGACGACCTCATTTTTCGTATCGTTCACGCTCTGAAGCCGGAAAAGGCGCTGGTCTGCGCTCCGGCTTTCAGCGAGTACAGCCGCGCTCTGCGGGAATGCGGCTGCGAGGTCTGCGAGCATTTTCTCGCCGAGGAGAGCGGCTTCGCTGTGACCGGCAACCTCGCCGCGAGGCTTGACGCGTCCTTTGACATCTGCTTTCTCTGCACTCCGAACAATCCGGCGGGACGGCTGATACAGCCCGAAATACTGCGGGATATCGCTCACGCTTGCGATGAGAACGGCATCGTTCTCGTGTGCGATGAGTGCTTTCTCGGATTCGCTGAGGACGGCGGAAAATACAGCCTCAGGAGCTTTCTCGGAGAAAACTGCATAGTCATAGATGCGTTCACAAAGCTTTATGCGATGCCGGGGATAAGGCTGGGATACGCCGTTTTCGGCAGTTCAGACCTCGCGGAGCGCGTGCGCGGCACGGGTCAGTTCTGGAGCGTTTCGAGCCTCGCTCAGAGCGCGGGACTTGCCGCGCTCGGCGAGGAGGACTACGTCCGCCGGACAGTCTCATTTGTCGCGGCAGAGAGGGAGTTCCTCTCGGCGGAGCTGCGCTCGCTCGGGGCGGAGGTCTTTCCGTCGGCGGCGAATTTCCTGCTGTTCAGGAGCAGTACCGGACTTGCGGAAAAAATGCTCGCGGAAGGTATCCTGATACGTGATTGCAGTAATTTCAGCGGACTTTCCGACGGCTTTTACCGTGTCGCAGTCCGGACCCGCGAGGAAAATATCAGGCTTGTTTCCGCTCTTAGGAGGTGCATCTATGGCTAAAAATATAATGCTGCAAGGCACGATGTCGAACGTGGGAAAGAGCTTCCTCACGGCGGCTCTTTGCCGTATCCTCAGACAGGACGGCTACTCTGCCGCGCCGTTCAAATCGCAGAACATGGCGCTGAATTCGTTCATAACTCCCGACGGCGCCGAGATAGGCAGGGCTCAGGCTTTGCAGGCGGAAGCCGCCGGACTTGAACCGTCCGCGCTGATGAATCCGATACTTCTGAAACCGACTACGGACGTCGGCTCGCAGGTCATCGTCAACGGCAAGGTGCGCGGAAATATGCGTGCGGCGGAGTATTTTCGCCGGAAAAAGGAGCTTATCCCCGACATTATGGCGGCGTACAGCGCTCTCGCTGCTGAGCACGATATCATCGTTATCGAGGGGGCGGGGAGCCCCGTCGAGCTGAATCTCAAAGCGGACGACATCGTCAACATGGGACTCGCAAAGCTCGTGAAATCGCCTGTTCTGCTCGTCGGAGACATCGACCGCGGCGGCATTTTCGCTCAGCTCATCGGTACATTGCAGCTCCTTGAAGACGACGAGCGCGAGCTTGTGAAAGGACTGGTAGTGAACAAGTTCCGCGGCGATATTTCGCTGTTTCAGGACGGTATCGACATTCTTGAGGAGCGCTCCGGCAAGACGGTCGCGGGAGTTGTTTCACATATCACCTGCGATATCGAGGACGAGGACAGCCTCTCGGAAAAGCTCGATATGAAGGGCTCGCGGGGACTTATCGACATTGCCGTGATACGTCTGCCGAAGATATCGAACTTCACCGACCTTGACGTTTTCGGTCAGTTTGAGGGCGTTTCCGTGAGGTATATCACGAGGGCGGACGAGCTCGGAAGTCCCGACCTGATAATTATCCCCGGCACGAAGAGCACTGTCGCGGACATGGAATGGCTCGAAAAAACAGGACTTGCAGATGCCGTAAAACGCTGCAACAGAGCCGATATCCCGGTATTCGGCATCTGCGGCGGCTATCAGATAATGGGCAGGACTATCTCTGACCCGCACGGCAGCGAATGCGGAGGTTCAGTCCGCGGACTTGGTCTGCTCGGCTGCGATACCGTTTTCAGCACCGATAAGCGGCAGGCTCAGGTGAGCGGCAGATTCCGCGATATACAGGGATTTTTCTCGTGTCTGTCAGGTGCGGAGTTCTGCGGCTACGAGGTGCATATGGGCGTGACGGAGAATGCGGGAGCGGAGCTCACCGACTGCGGAGGCTGTTTCAGCGGCAATGCTGCCGGCTGCTATGTTCACGGCATTTTCGACAGCGCCGATGTTTCCGGCAGACTTGTGCGGGCTCTTTACGGGCGCAGAGGGCTGACCTTCACCGGAGAAGCCGTCGACAGGCGGAAATACAGGGATTCTCAGCTTGACCTGCTCGCTGAGAACGTGAGGAAGGAGCTCGATATGGAGCTCATTTACCGTATCATTGAGGAGGGCGTATGAAGCTTGAATATGTGCTGCCGTCTGAGATAGAAAGGCGCAGCTTTGAGATAATAGAAAGCGAGCTCGAAGCCGATATACCGGCAGATATTAAGCCCGTTGTCATTCGTGCGATACACACCTCCGCGGATTTCGACTACGCGGAGAATCTGTGGTTTTCGGAGGGTATCATCGGCAGAGCACTTGAAGTCCTCGACAGGGGAGCGGTCATCGTGACCGATACGAACATGGCTAAAGCCGGCATAAACAAGGCTGCACTTGCGCGTCACGGCTGCGAGTGTATGTGCTTCATGGCTGACGCGGACATCGCGGAAGCCGCGAAGCTCAACGGCACAACAAGAGCGGCGGCATCAGCCGATAAAGCCGCGAAGCTCGGCAAGCCGGTGATATACGCGGTCGGGAATGCTCCGACGGCGCTTGTGCGGCTCTGCGAGCATATCTCCGCGGGAGATTTCGTTCCCGAGCTCGTTATCGGCGCTCCTGTCGGATTCGTGAACGTCGTGCAGTCGAAGGAGCTGCTCATTGCCTCGGGAGTCCCGTGCATCGTCGCCCGCGGTCGCAAGGGCGGAAGCAGCATCGCGGCGGCGATATGCAATGCCCTGCTTTATATGCTTGACGACAAAAAAGGCTTCAAAAAGTGAAGCGAGGTTGTATCGAACGTATAAAAAGAAACGGAATGCTTGCATTTTTCGGCTTTATCTGCTATAATAGCATATGTTCATGAACAATAAGTTTTAATAAAGCAAACGGTGCTTTCAGCGTTAACGCGTGAAAGGTAAAAGGGAAGCAGGTGAAGTGCCTGCACGATCTCGTCACTGTGATTGCGGAGCTGTATACGATGATGTCACTGAGCGATCGGGAAGGCTGTATACCGCGATGATGCATAAGTCAGGAAACCTGCCGTTTTGTTGGTACATGACCGGAAGGTCAGGGTCACGAGGTATTGATCGTACTGTTTTTCAGGCTCTCAGCGGAGAGTCTGTTTGCAATGTCCTCTGCCTGCGCAGAGGTTTTTTAGTTATGCGGTCATGCCTTTCTATGAAAGGAAGATCATCATGAAAAGAACAATAGCATTATTAATGGGATTAGCCTGCATGACAGCTGCTTTCACATCATGCGGCGGAACAGAGACATCTGACAGCTCGTCTTCAAAGGCTGAGACAACTGCTTCAACTGAGGACACGACTGCTGAGGATACTACAGGCGCTTCCGAAGCAACTGAGGCTGAGGAGGAAGACGAAGAAAACTACGACACGGGCGATGCAAAGCTCGATAAGATACGCAACGAGGACAATATCGGCGATAACGAGCTCCTCGTTCTCAGCTTCGGTACAAGCTTCAACGACAGCAGACGTCTTACTATCGGCGCTATTGAGGGAGACCTTGAAAAGGCGTTCCCAGATTATTCAGTACGCCGCGGATTTACTGCAAACATCATCATCGACCACGTTGAGCGCCGTGACGGCATTCACATCGACGATGTTGACGAGGCTCTCAAAAGAGCTGTTGACAACGGCGTAAAAACTCTCGTGGTACAGCCTACTCACCTCATGAACGGTATCGAGTACGACGAGCTTTACAATAAGGTGGGAAGCTACTCCGATTCATTCGACAAGGTAGTATTCGGCGAGCCGCTCCTCACGAGCGATGACGACTTCAAGTGCGTTGAGAATGCTATCGTTGACTGGACCAAGGACTACGATGACGGCAAGACCGCTATCTGCTTCATGGGTCACGGCACGGAAGCCGCTTCCAACAGCGTTTACGCAAAGATGCAGGATATGCTCACTGCTGACGGACATACAAACTATTTCGTAGGCACCGTTGAGGCTGAGCCCTCGCTCGAAGACGTACTCGAAAAGGTAAAGGCAGGAAAGTATGAAAAGGTAGTTCTCGAGCCCCTCATGGTAGTTGCCGGAGACCACGCAAACAACGATATGGCTGGCGACGACGAGGATTCATGGAAGACCGCATTCCTCAATGAGGGATACGATGTTGAATGCCTTATCAGAGGTCTCGGAGAAAACGAGGAAATAAGAAAGCTCTACGTTGAACACGCTCAGAAGGCTATTGATTCCGTTAAGTGATTTTTGATATGCGGGCGCACAGTGTACGCCCGCAAATTTTATCAGGGAGAATTAATATGAAAAAGACTATTATCGCATTATCGCTCTTGACTGCTCTCGCGCTCGCTTCATGCAGCTCGGAAAGCTCCGGCTCGGAGCAGAGCACAACTCAGTCCGCGACTGTTGAGACTACAGCAGAGGAAAGCACCGAGGCTTCCGTCTCCGATACGACAGAGCCCTCTGCAGAGCACGCTACAGCTCCGCAGAATGAGGTCGGCTATGAGGGCATGACCGAGGTGAAGGCTGAGGCTCTCAACATCGGAAACTACATGGTGGATGTGGATTCGAGCTCTTCCATGTTCAAAATCGCAAAATGTATCCTCCACGCTGACGGGGAAAGCATGAACGCTGATATCATCATCGACAGCAAGTCCTATGACGCTCTCTTCATGGGCACCGAGGACGAGGCAAACGCTTCCGGCGAGGAGGGACGTATCACCTACACTGAAAACGAGGCAGGACAGTCGGTATTCAATGTGCCGGTAGAGGCTCTCGACAAGGAGATACAGTGTGCGGCTCTCAGCGCAAAGAAGCAGGAATGGTACGGACGAACTCTCGTATTCCGCGCGGATTCGCTCCCCGATACAGCGTTCAAGGAGCCGAGATATGCAACTGCTGCTTCCCTCAAGCTCGAGGACGGCGAGTACACAGTCGAGGTAAAGCTCGACGGCGGCTCGGGCAAGGCTTCTGTTGAGTCTCCGGCGAAGCTGACTGTCAAGGGCGGCAAGGCGACTGCCGAGATAAAGTGGAGCAGCGACAAGTACGATAAAATGGAGGCTGCATATCTTGAATATGCTCCCGAGATGATCGACGGGCACTCGGTTTTCGAGATACCCGTTACCGGCTTTGATTACAGAATGCCCGTTAAGGCTGAGACTACGGCGATGAGCGAGCCCCACATGATAGATTACACGCTTTACTTCGATTCCTCAACTATAAAGAAATGAAACGTCTGATACCTGCAGCAGCCGCGCTGCTCCTTGTTACCGGCTGCGGAAAGCAGGAGCAGAAAGCCGGACTCGATATCACCGGCAGCATGGAGCTGAAATACGCTCAGCAGTTCAGTGTTGACTTCTGCGAAAACGGCTGCTCGGTAGTTGATATCGCGGACGAGAAGTTCCTCATCGTGCCGGAGAATGTCAGCGTGCCGGAGGATACCTCCGGCATGACCGTCATAAAGCAGCCGGTCGAGAATATCTACGTTGCCGCGAGCTCGGCTATGGACCTCTTTGACGGCATCGGCAGGCTCGGAGATGTGAAAATGGCCTCAACTGCCGCAAGCGGCTGGAGCCTTCCGGATATACGTGAGGCAGCCGAATCCGGAGATATCGAATACATCGGCAAATACAGCGCTCCCGACTACGAGACCCTCGTCGCGGAAAAATGCGGACTTGCAGTCGAATCGACCATGATATACCACTCCCCCGAGGTAAAGGAGCAGCTTGAAGCCTTCGGTATACCGGTGCTTGTCGAGCGCTCGAGCTATGAAGCTCACCCGCTCGGACGCATGGAATGGATAAAGCTGTACGGGCTCATAACCGGAGACCATAAAGCCGCGGAGAAGCTCTTCGACGAGAAAACAAAGGCGTTCGAGGAGCTCTCGGTTGCCGATATCCCCGAGAATGAGCGAAAGACTGCCGCTTTCTTCTATATCACGTCCAACGGCTATTTCAGTATCCGCAAGCCCGGCGACTACGTCTCGAAGATGATAGAGCTCGCGGGCGGACGCTATATCTTCACGGCGGACGACCTGAGCGTGGACGATAATGCGCTCTCGACGATGAATATCCAGACCGAGACCTTCTACGATATCGCGCGTGACGCGGATATCCTCATCTACAACAGCACCATTGACGGCGAGCTCGGAAGCATTGACCAGCTTGTCGGCAAATGCGGAGTTCTCGCGGACTTCAAAGCCGTGAAGTCGGGCGATGTGTGGTGTACGGGACAGAATATGTTCCAGCAGAGCACGGGCGCGGCGGATATGATATGCGACCTCAACTCCGTTTTCACCGGCAGCGCTCCCGACGAGCTGACCTATCTCCACAGGCTTGAATGAGGTGATACTATGAGCCGAAAAAGAACTCTTCGCTGGACGGTATGCTTTGCCGTGCTCATATCTCTTGCCGCAGTTTTTGCCGCAGCAGGGCTTGTCAGCGGCACTACGAAGCTGACCGTTCCCGACGTTATCGGAGTTTTTACCGGAAGCAATACCGACAGCTCGGCGCGGACTATCGTGAACGATATCCGCCTCCCGAGAGTTGTTTCCGCGGCGCTTCTCGGCGGAGCTCTTTCAGTGTCGGGATTTCTGCTGCAAAGCTTCTTCAGCAATCCCATAGCCGGACCTTACGTCCTCGGCATATCCTCGGGAGCAAAGCTGACCGTAGCTCTCGCGATGATGTTGACCATGCAGCACGGCATAATGATGAGCTCCGCCTCGATGATAGGAGCTGCATTTGCCGGATCGCTGCTCTCAATGGGAGCGATACTGCTCCTTTCGGGAAAGGTCAGGAACATGGCACAGCTCATAGTTGCGGGCGTCATGATAGGGTATATCTGCTCCGCGCTCACGGAGCTGACAGTTACCTTTGCGGACGACGCGAACATCGTGAACCTCCACAACTGGTCAATGGGAAGCTTTTCCGGCATAAGCATGAGGGACGTGAGAGTTATCGCTGTCGTTGTGGGAGTAGCAGTTTCCGCCGCATTCATGCTCTCAAAGCCGATGAGCGCGTATCAGCTCGGCGAGAGCTACGCTAAGAATATGGGCGTCGGGCTCAGAGCCTTCCGGCTCGCGCTGATACTGCTTTCAAGCATACTTTCAGCCTGCGTCACGGCTTTTGCGGGACCTGTCTCATTCGTGGGCATAGCCGTTCCGCATCTCGTGAAAACTGCATTCGGAACTGCAAAGCCGATAGTTATCATTCCCGCTTCATTCATCGGCGGAGCTGTATTCTGTCTGGTATGCGACCTTATCGCAAGAATGCTTTTTGCTCCGGTGGAGCTGAGCATAAGCACTATCACTGCCGTTTTCGGCGCTCCCGTGGTCATAGCAGCGATGCTCAGCCGCAGGAACATGAAAGGAAGTGTCTGAATGGGCGGAGCAGCTATAAGCTCGAAGGAGCTGTCTGTCGGCTACGGAAAAAAGGTAGTCGTGAGCGGTCTTGGATTTGAAGTCCGCGCGGGAGAGATACTTACTATCATCGGACCTAACGGCGCGGGAAAATCCACGATACTGAAAACCATCGCGGCGCAGCTTCCGGCTATTGCGGGCAGCGTGAGCATAAACGATACCGATATTTCGCTGCTGAGCTCTCACGAAGCCGCTCAGGCCCTTTCTGTATGCCTTACCGAGCGTATCACTGCGGAAAAAATGACCTGCGCGGACGTCGTTTCTACGGGGCGTTATCCCTATACCGGCTTGTTGGGTATCCTCTCCGACAGCGACAGGAAGATAGTCCGCGAGGCTATGGAGCTCACCGGGATTTCTCACCTCGCCGATACGGATATCCGCTGTATCAGCGACGGTCAGCGTCAGACCGTAATGCTCGCGAGAGCTGTCGCTCAGGAGCCGCAGGTGCTTATCCTTGACGAGCCGACCTCCTTTCTCGATATCAACAACAAGCTCCGGCTGCTTGAGCTGCTGAGGGAGCTCGTCCGCAGCAGGAACATCGCCGTTGTGCAGACTCTTCACGAGCTCGACCTCGCTCAGCGCTTTTCAGATATGATACTCTGCGTCAGGGACGGCAGAGCTGACCGGAAAGGCACTCCCGGAGAGATATTCTCCGGAGACTACATCAGCCGTCTCTACGGTATGACCGGAGGTACCTTCCTGCCCATGTTCGGAACTGCCGAGCCGCAGAAGATCACCGGCGAGCCGCAGGTATTCGTCATCGGCGGAGGCGGAAGCGGCATTGATACCTACCGGAGCCTTCAGCGTCAGGGCATACCCTTTGCCGCGGGAGTGATACACGAGAACGATATCGAGTATCCGACGGCGAAAGCGCTCGCGTCCGTGCTCATTACCGAGAAAGCCTTCGAGCCTGTAAGCAGCGCGAGCGTTGAGCTCGCACTTGAAGCTATGAACAAATGCGGCAGGGTGATATGCTGCAACAAGAGCTTCGGCACTATGAACATGGGGAATAAAAAGCTCCTTGAAGCGGCTGAGAAAGCCATGAAAACGAAATAGCATACATTCATGCAAAAAGAAGACCTCCTCGGTGCATACCGGGAGGTTTTCTTTTAGGGAGGGAAATCCTTTTTTGGGAAGGGAATTTGTCTTGGTTAGTGATTACTTTTTCTGTCCGTAGTAGGCGTTTGCGCCGTGCTTGCGGAAGAAGTGCTTGTCAAGAAGCCTTTGCGGCATATTGCCGGTATCGGGGTTCAGGGTCTTGGTTATCCACGCCATTGCGGAAAGCTCTTCGAGAACTACCGAATTGTGGACGGCTTCCATGCAGTCCTTGCCCCATACGAAGGGTCCGTGATTCGCCACGAGCACAGCAGGGATATTCTGATACCCGGGGCAGCATTCAACGATGACCTTTCCGGTCTCAAGCTCGTACTCGCCGCTGACTTCCTTATCGGTCATCTCGCGGGTGCAGGGTATCTCGCCGTAGAAGTAATCTCCGTGAGTGGTACCGAGCGGGGGTATCCCCATACAAGCCTGTGCGAACGATGTAGCATACCTGCTGTGAGTATGCACTACTCCGCATACGCCGTCAAAGTTTCTGTATATTTCAAGGTGGGTGGGAGTATCACTTGAGGGGGAAAGCTCGCCCTCCACCTTTTCACCGTTAAGAGTGAGAACGACGATGTCGTCCGCAGTCATGGAGTCGTATTCGACTCCGCTGGGCTTTATCGCGATAAGACCTGTTTCACGGTCGTATTCGCTGACGTTGCCCCATGTAAAGGTCACGAGCCCGTATTTCGGGAGCATGAGATTTGCTTTTAGAACGCGTTCTTTAAGCTGTTTAACGTCCATAGATGATATCTCCTATCATAACATCGCGCTCGAGGCTGTTCTTGGTGGTATCCTTGTTGATGACAACGAGCTCGATGCCCATGATGCGTGCGAAGTCTCTTACGGTCTCGTCAGTTATGTCGTATGAGAGCACGGTGTGATGCGCTCCGCCTGCGATTATCCAGCACTCGAGACCCTCGAGGAATGAGGGCGCAGGCTTCCACATAGTTCTCGCTACGGGGAGATTCGGCATCGACTGGAACGGCTTCTCGCATTCAACGTCCTGAGCGATAAGGCGCAGTCTGCCGCCGATGTCGATGAGCGAGAGCGCCTTTGCCGAGCCGGCTTTGCCCTCGAATACTACTCTTGCGGGAGCTTCCTTGCCGCCGATACCGAGCGGGTGGACTTCTATGCGCGGTCTGCCCTCAGCGATAGAGGGGCAAACCTCAAGCATATGCGAGCCGAGAATGAGCTCGTGCTTGTAATCGTAGGTGTAGTCCTCCATGAAAGAGGTGCAGCCGTCGGGGTACATAGCCTTTACAACGGCAGTCATGCCGGCAGTTTTCCAGTCGCCCTCGGCTCCGAAGCCGTAGCCCTTGTGCATGAGGTGCTGTGAGGCAAGTCCCGGAAGCTGGCGCATTCCGTGGAGATCCTGAAAAGTGTTTGAGAATGCCTTTGCGCCCTCTCGGACGAGTATCTTCTCGATAGCGATCTCCTCGCGCGCCTGATATCTTATAGCGTCCTCGTCGGCTTTATCGTAGTCGTAAAGCTCGGCGTATTCTTTCATGAGAGCGTTTATCTCGGCATCGGTAACGGCGTTCATTACCTCGACGAGGTCGCCCACAGCAAAGGTGTTGACCTGCCAGCCGAGTCTGAGCTGAGCCTCTATCTTGTCGCCCTCGGTAACTGCTACCTCGCGCATATTATCGCCGAAGCGGACTATTTTAAGGCTCTTGCTGAACATCGCTCCGACTGCCGCACGCTGCCATTCAGCAATTTTTTCCTGAACTGCGGCGTCCTTCCAGTGACCGGCAACTACTGCACGCGGCATACGCAGACGCGCTCCGATAAAGCCGTGCTCTCTGTCGCCGTGAGCGGACTGGTGCAGGTTCATATAGTCCATATCAATTGCTTCGTTGGGGATATCCTCGTTGAACTGAGTATGGAAGTGGAGCCACGGCTTCTGGAGAAGTGCAAGTCCGTTTATCCACATCTTCGAGGGCGAGAATGTATGGCAGAAAGTGATGATGCCAGCGCATTCCTCGTCGTAGTTGGCTTCACGGATTATCTTCTCTATCTCCGATTCCTTCTTGACCGTGAGCTTGTACTCAACAGGGAAGGGGAGCTTTAAGCCTGCAACGATCTTTTTTGAATCTTCTTCTACCTGCCTGAGAGTTTCCTCTCCGTAGAGAAACTGCGAGCCGGTAATAAACCAGAATTTCATTCTTAATCATCCTTTCGTGCATTCGGAAACAGCCGCTCTTACAGCTGAAAGTCCCGAGATGTAATTTTTCATATAGGAGTTCAATCCGTCGGTATCAGTCTTGTCAGGGGAAACCGTAGTTCCCTGCATATCGGCGAATACTCTGGTGCTCAGGTAGCTTTCGAGCGTTTCGTCAGCTTGCTTCTGAGCCATATACGCCGCAAGAAGCGCTATTCCCCATGCTCCGCCCTCACCGGCGGTCTTCATGAGAGTAACATCAGCTCCGAGCGCAGCCGAGAGATAATTCTGGCTCGGGAACGGTGTTTTGAAGAATCCTCCGTGCGCATATATACGGTCGAGCGCAACGTGTTCGTTTTCCGTGAGGATATCCATGCCCGCTTTCAGAGATGCAACGCAGGAATAAACAAGGCTGCGTGCAAGATTCCTGATATTGAATGCGGAATCGGGACGGCGCATCAGCAGAGGTCTGCCGTCTTTCACGCCGGTAACGGGTTCGCCGGCGTAGTAGTTGTATGAGATGATGCCGTCGCAGTCGGGCTCGCCCTCTGCGGCGAGAGCGTACAGCATATCGTAGAGTCTGCCCTTGGGCATTTCGGCTCCGGCTTCTTTGAGAAGTCCGCCGAACAATCCGAACCACGCGTCGAGGTCGGAGGTGCAGCTGTTGCAGTGTACCATTGCCACGGGATAGCCGGTAGGAGTTGTTACCATGTCTATCTCGCGGTATACAGCCGAAAGCTTATCCTCGAGGACTATCATCGAGAATATGGAAGTTCCCGCGGATACGTTTCCTGTCCGCGGAGTAATGCTGTTCGTTGCAGCCATACCTGTCTGAGCGTCGCCCTCGGGCGGACAGAAGGGGACTCCTGCCTTGAATGTGCCTGTCGGGTCGAGGAGCTTTGCTCCCGCGTCGGTAAGTCTGCCTGCACATTCGCCTGCCGGAACGATTCTCGGGAGCAGCTCCGCAAGCTTGCAGGGGAGAGCTGTTCCCGCCGCGAGCTCGTCGAACTTGGATATCATAGCCGCGTCGTAATCGCAGGTATTGCGGTCTATCGGGAAGATACCGGAAGCGTCTCCGGCTCCGATGACCTTTTCATCCGTGAGGAGATAGTGTACATATCCCGCAAGAGTTGTCATGAATGCGAGACTGCCGACGTGCTCCTCCCTGCTGAGCATTGCCTGATAGAGGTGGGCGATGCTCCAGCGCTGAGGGATATTGAAGCTGAAAGCCTCCGTGAGCTTGTCAGCGGCTTCCTCAGTAATGGTATTGCGCCACGTTCTGAACGGAACGAGCTGTTCATCGTTTTTGTCAAATGCGAGATATCCGTGCATCATCGCGGATATTCCCATAGCCGAGGCTGTTTCGAGCTTTACCCCGTATTCAGTCTCAACGTTTTTCATGAGGTCGGCAAAGCAGGTCTGAAGTCCTGTTTTCACCTTTTCGAGAGGATAGGTCCAGACGCCGTCGGCAAGCTCGTTCTGCCAGTCGAAAACGCCTGACGCGAGCGGCTTGTGGCCGTTGTCGATGAGGACTGCCTTGATACGGGTAGAACCGAATTCGATGCCGATAATTGCCTTTCCACTTCTGATAACATCTGCGCTGCTCATGTCTTAACTCCTTTTGCGTCCGCGGGCTTTGCTGCCGAGAGGTTAGCCTTTTTGCGGCGGGCGATGATGATGCTCTGAACTACGAGGAAGATACAAAGCATCGAAGCGTTTGTGATACCGGTCCACCAAGCCTGATCGAGTCCGACTGAGGATACGATATTCTGAATGAGAGCGAGTGAGAGAACGCCGAAAAGTGTTCCTATAATATTTCCGACGCCGCCCGTAAGCATGGTTCCGCCGATGATAGACGAAGCTATCGCGTTCATCTCTGCGCCCGAGGCGTGAGATGCCGAGCCGGAGCCTACGTGCATGAAGTATACAAATCCGCCAATTCCGCCTAAGATGCCGCACATGAGGTATGCAAGGAAAGTAGTCCTCTTGACGTTGATGCCGAGCATGAGTGCGCTCTGCTTGTTGCCGCCTACGGCGTAGAAGCTTCTTCCGGTCTTTGTCCATTTAAGGAAGATGAAAAGTGCGGCAACGATGACAAGTGCTATCACAACGCCTATTTCTATGTATGCGTCGATATACTGACCTCTTCTGTTCACAGAGCCGAGACCCGGTATGATTATTCTTGTCTCTTTGAGCTTTACGAATGCCTCGTTCTGAACGTTGAAGGGGTCCGTGTTGACTATGGTAGTCATTCCTCGTGCGAAGAACATTCCCGCGAGGGTAACTATGAACGGCTGTATATCGAGATAGGCTACAAGGAGGCCCTGTATCAGTCCGAATGCGAGACCGATGCCGAGCGATATCATTATCGCTCCGACGACGCTGCCGCTGTGCATATCAAGGTAAACGGCTGAGCTCATGCTTATAAGAGCAGTCATTCCGCCGAGAGAGATGTCGATACCGCCTGTTATCATTACGAGGGTCATTCCGCAGGCGAGTATTATAAGTGCGGCATTTGCGTTGAGCATATTGAAAAATGTCTGAGCTTTGAGGAAGCCTTCGCCAAGTCCGAATACAGCAAAGCCATACATCAGCACGAATACTATCATAGTTATCGACATGAGCAGGTTTGTATCGGAAATTCCTCCGAGCAGACTCCGGCGTGAACTGCCGGCTGTTGTTAATTTCTGCGGCATAAATTATTCCTCCATTCCTCGCCGGTATTATCAGCTTTGGCTCTCTGCGTTCGCAGAAGAACGAAGCTTTCTGAATGCTGCTGTTATCTTTTCTCTTACCACAGGAGCGCTGAGTATTACAAGTGCGATAACGACCACTGCCTTATATGCCGGAAGCGCGTCGGACTGCACCTGGAATTTGTAAAGCGTTGTTGTAAGGAACTGTATAACGTATGCGCCGAGAATGGAAGCGGAGATGTTGAATTTGCCGCCGCTGAGCGAGTTTCCGCCGAGAGCGACTGCAAGGATAGCGTCCATTTCGATGTCCTTTGCGACTACAGAGTAGTTGATAGTCGAAAGGCGGCTTACCTTGATGAAGCCTGCAACTGCCACGCATAGACCAAGTATGATATATGTTACAAACTTGATGAGTGCGGGATTGAGTCCGTTGAGGCGCGAGGTCTTTTCATTGATTCCGACAGACTGTACATAGAGTCCGAGATTCGTGAATTTCAGCGCCAGCCATGTAATTATGAAGCAGGCAATGGCGATGAAGAACGGAGTGGGTATCGGGATACCGGGGATATAGCTTCCGAAATAGGTGAAGGTCTCGTCGTTTACAACGGGGAGCTCGTTGTTGTTTATCCATGCGGCGATAGAGCGTCCTGCCGTGAAGAGAATGAGCGTCGCGACCATTGGCTGTATCTTGAATATGGATACGAGAGCTCCGTTGAAGGCTCCGAAAGCCATTGCAACGAGGCAGCTTATGAGGAATGCCACGATTATGGGAGCCTGTAATTCATCTGGACGTGAATTCGTTCCGCACAGCACTCTCAGCACTACGCTTCCGCTTATCGCTATGACCGCGCCTACCGAGATATCCTGTCCGCGCGAAGCTGCTGTAACGAGGGTCATGCCGATAGCGAGTATGGCAAGCTCTGAGCCGTAATCTATAATGGATATGAGCTGTCCCGAGAGGACAGGGTCTCCATTGCTGTTGTGTCCGAGTGTGATCTTGAAAAATGAGGGATCGACTGCGAAATTGAATACTGCAAGTATGAGCAGGGCAGCTATCGGGATAAAGATCTGATTTCTCAAGATACCAGAAAGGAACGAGCCTGTGCCCGCATTGTTGTTTCCTGATGACATTACTGCTCACCTCCTGCGATAGTATTCATGATAGTGTTCTGAGTAAGCTCGCTGCCTTCGAGCACTCCCACGAGCTTGCGGTCACGCATAACGAGGAGCCTCGAGCACGTTCTAAGCATCTCGTCTGTCTCCGACGAGATGAAGGTTATGCTCATTCCCTCGGAAGCGAGCTTGAGCACGAGCTTCTGGATATCCACCTTTGTACCGACGTCGATGCCGCGTGTAGGCTCGTCGAGGATAAGGTACTTCGGGTGTGTAAGGAGCCAGCGTCCGAGTATGACCTTCTGCTGGTTTCCGCCTGAGAGCGACTTTATCGGAGTATCCACCGAGGCTGTTTTGATGTCGAGCAGCTTGATGTACTCCTCTGCGAATTTTATGGCTTCCGCCTTTGAGAACGGCTTGAAGAAGCCTTTTTTCACCTGTAATGCGAGGATTATGTTATCGCGTACCGAGAGGTCGCCGATGATACCGTCGCGTTTGCGGTCCTCGGGAAGGTATGCGATACCGTTTTTCATGGCGTCAATGGGCTTGTTTATCTTTACTGTTCTGCCCTCGACCTTTACGGTTCCGCCGGTGACCTTATCGGCTCCGAAGATAGCTCTTACGCATTCGCTTCGTCCCGAGCCGAGAAGTCCGGTAAAGCCGTTTACCTCGCCCTTGCGTATGCTGAAATCGAAGGGCTTTATGCCCTCAGAGCTGCAAAGCTCCTCGGCTTCGTAAACGACCTCATTATCTGCTGCTTTAAACTCGGGAGCGTCGTTTTTGATATCAGCCATGTCGTCGAGCTCCTTGCCGAGCATTTTCGATACGAGCTGAACTCGCGGCAGGCTCTCTATCTCGTATTCACCAACGAGCTGTCCGTCGCGGAGAACGGTTATCCTGTCGCAGACCTCATACACCTGATCGAGGAAGTGCGTTACGAAGATGATGCCAACGCCGCGGGATTTAAGGTCACGCATGAGCTTGAACAGCTTTGCGACCTCGGATTCATCGAGGGAAGAGGTCGGCTCGTCGAGAATGAGCACGCTGCATTCCATATCCACAGCTCTTGCGATAGCGACCATCTGCTGAACGGCTATCGAGCAGCTTGCGAGCTGCTGATTCGGCTTTACTGCGATGCCGAGCGAATCGAGGAGCTCGCCGGCTTTTTTGTTCATATTCTTCCAGCTTACAAAAGCGCTTTTGCCTCTGCCGAGGAAGATATTCTCTGCAACTGAGAGGTTGGGGCAGAGGGATATTTCCTGATAAACTGTGCTTATGCCTAAATTCTGTGCTTCCTGCGGAGAATGGATATGTACGGCACCGTTATGTCCCTTTACGAAGATATCTCCGCTGTCTTTGATATGTACGCCTGTGAGGACCTTGATAAGTGTTGATTTTCCGGCGCCGTTTTCGCCCATCAGCGCGTGTATCTCACCTTCACGCAGCGTAAAATCCACATTGCGGAGCGCCTTGACTCCTGGGAAGGATTTGTAAATACCCCGCATTTCCAGCAATGATCTTTCCTGCATTGCTTTTCCTCCTAAAGTGAGTTTTTGCCTGTTTTTCGTTAGTTTTATGGGAAAAAGTCTGTAAAATTAGTGCGGTGACGTCTGGACAAACGTGTCACCGCACTTATTTAGTTTTATCGCGGTATGATATTATCAGATACCATACTTGCTTACGTCGTCATCAGTGATAGTCTTTGCGTCAAAGCCCTTTTCCTCCATGACAACAGTCTTCTTGTCGAGCTTTTCGCCCTTTTCGAGCTTGTTGATGATGTCAACGATGTAAGAGGACTGGAAGGGGTTGCACTGACCGTCGTAGTTCCAGTTGCCGGCCTTGAGCTCTTCAAGCGCCCACTTGTTGCAGTCGAAGCCGATAACGACAACGTCCTTGCCTACGCCGTGAGAGATGTTTGCTCTGTCGAGAGCAGCAACAGCGCCCTTTGCCATATCGTCGTTCTCAGCGTAGATAACGTTGAACTTCTTCTCAGAGTCGATAACAGACTGAACTATCTGCTGAGCCTTTTCAGCGTTCCACTCTGCTGTCTGCTGAGCAACGATGTTCCACTTGAGCTCCTTTGCTGTATCGTTGAGAGCGCCTGAACGTCCCTTCTGAGCAGCCGAGCCCATTACACCCTGAAGGTGGATGATATCATAGGTTTCGAGATTCTGTGTCTTGAGCCAGTCAACAGCCTGCTCGCCCTCCTTGTCCATATCGGAAACAATGGAAGCTTCATAGAGGCTCTCGTCAGCGTCGATAGTGCGGTCGAAGAGGATAACTCTTACGCCGGCAGCCTGAGCGTCCTTGAGAACTGAATCCCAGCCTGCTGTATCAGCAGCGGAGAGAAGAAGGTAATCGACTTCGTCCTGTATGAATTTCTGAGCGTAGTTTATCTGCTCTTCATTTTTAAGGCTGTAAGCGAACGAAGCGTCGTAGCCGTTTTCCTTCGTGAAGGTAGCCTTGAGGTCGTTAACGTTGGCTGTACGGTAGCCGGATTCGTTAGGGTCGTTGTTGATGATGCCGACCTTGATGAGGTCAGATGAACTGCTTTTGCTTTCAGATTTGGAATTGCTGCCTGAATCTGATGTTTCTGTTGTACCGCAGCCGGCGAACATTGCGCCGCACATGATCATGCTTGCTGCCATAACAAGTATCTTTTTCATTTTCATAGTATTGGTTCCTCCATCCTGGTTTCTTATATTTTCAACGTCCCTGACGTTAACTTGTATTTACATTATATCTAATTTGTACATACATTGATACCGAAAATATTACACTAAATGTTTATTATTTTTTGAATATTATAAAACGTATAATTTATAATGATACATTTGTGCTGTTCTGGAACTGCCGCGGAGTCTGACCGGTGTATTTCTTGAATATCTGGCTGAAATACCTGTAATCGCGGAATCCGACGTCATACGCGACCTCGTATATCATTTTCGATGTGCAGCAAAGAAGCTCTCTTGCGCGTGAGATCCTTGCTGCGGCGATGTATTCCGAGAGGTTCTGACCATATTTTTTCTTGAACTGAGCACTCAGATACGATGGGCTGAGTCCTACTGCTTCGGCAACGACGAGAAGCGATAGCTCGTCGTTCATATAGTTTTTGTCGATGTAGTCACGCGCCTTTGCAACGATGCTTGTGCCGCTCTGTTTAGCGGCTTCGATGCGCCACAGTATGCAGTCGTGGATAAGCGTGTGCAGGAATTTCACAGTCTCGTCGATGCTCATCAGCTTCGAGCTGACATCGTCTGCTGTTCCGAAATGCTCGCTGAAGCGCTCGCTGCTGATGCCTATCCTTTTGGCGAAGCTGTGGGCGGCGACGTATATGTCCATGCATACATAAAGCCTTATAACAAGGGAGCCTATCTCTGAAAACCTGACTTCTTCGAGTATGGAATCGAGCATCTCGCCGCAGCTCTCGAGCTTGCCGCTTTGCAGTAATTCCTCTATCTTTTTGATATCTACGCGTGTTACGTCCTGAAGCATATCAGTTTTATTATTCATTTTCAACACCTCATTAAACTGAGCTTACAGCTTTCTTACCGATTCGCGGATCTTTAATTCCGGAGTGAAAATAATGTCTCCGGAGCTTGCAGCTGCCGAGCAGATATGGTCTATCAGCTTTTCTGCTGCCGCTTCTCCGAGCCTGCGCTGAGGGTGGACGATAGTGGTGAGCGGTACATCGCATATCGACGCATATTTTGAATCGTCGATGCCGATAACCGAGAGGTCGTCCGGCACTCTTATATCGTGCTCCTTGCAGAATTGAAGCAGCTTTATCGCGATGTTGTCATTGTAGCATACAACGGCAGTCACCTCGTTCAGCAGCTCGAGAAGGCGGGTCTCGCCGGAGCTGAAAAGCGAGTTTTTGTCAGCTGTCGCATACCACAGAACGCTGTCCTCGGCATTTTTTATCCCGTGAGCGATACAGCTCCTTGTGAAGCCGGAATAGCGCTTATGACCCTGTATATCGTCGAGAGCGAAGATAGCGGCTATCCTTTTGTGACCGCAGTCGAATGCGTGGTCGGCAGCCATTTTTCCGGCGGCTTCGTCGTCGAGCGCAACGCACGGACAGTCTGACCACGGATACTTGGCATTGAAGAATATGACAGGTATGTTATTGTGCCTCAGCTCGTCGTAGAGCTCGGTATTCGGGTTGGGGAGAGCGCTCTTTGACGGCTCGATGATAAGACCCTGAACGCCGCCCGATATCATGCTCTGGAGCGCCTGCTGTTCCTCGGATACCTTATTATGAGTGATAGCGAGCTGCATCGAAAAGCCGGAATCGTTGAGAACGCTCTCGATGCCGGTGACTATCTGCGGGAAGATGTAATCGGTGAAATATGTGGATATAACGCCGATATTCTTGTTCTGTCCGACAGGTGCAGACTGCATCAGCCCCGACGAAACGAAGGCTCCGCTTCCTCTTACGCGGCAGATGATGTTGTCGTTTTCAAGGCACATGAGAGCCTGTCTTACGGTCTGACGGCTCACTCCGTGGATCTCGCACAGCTCCTTTTCTGTGAGGAAGCGGTCTTTAGGTCTGAGACCGTTGGAGGTGATATAATCCTTAGCCCATTCAACGATGGTCATATATTTATAGTCTTCCATATTGTCCTCCTATACGGATATACTGCATTTTTCTTAATGATAGCACATTGTTGTCATTTTGTAAATACAACTTCAAAAATATTTAGATAAATTTGTATGCACATACAATGAATCCTTCCTTCCATTGTGCAATACGCCTATATTATAAGCTGATTTGTATTAAAAGAAGATATAAAATTGGTTCCGGACATGACAAAAATGCAAAATTAAAATATTTATAATTGAAAACGGGATATAAATGTGATATAATAAACATATATGAAGAACATATAAAACTCGCGCAGGACTTTTATAGTATATAAACAGCAGAGGGACGGCTTATGAATATACTTCTTGAATATATAGGGCAGAATTACATGACTCTTATGCTCCTGTCAGGACTTGTAGTCATACTTTTCGCTAACAAACGTACAAAAGTTGAGGGAGTTCAGTATGTATGGGCGATAGCCGCCATAGTGTTCATCATCACCGTATGCGAATATGCCGAATACTGGTGCGATACATACAATAAGCCGATATGGATAAGATACGTCAAATCCGCGATAACCTACTCGCTGAATCCGCTGATGATACTTCTCGAGCTGTATCTTGTAGCTCCGATAAAACGAAAGCTGCTGCTATGGATACCGTATGTTATAAATGTTGCTCTGACTGTATCCGACCTTTTCGGAACGAATTTCATTTACGGCTACGGCAAGGACCATAACTTTATTTCGGGAAAGCTGAAAATAGTTCCGGCAATCGTCATTTGTCTGTATATCGTGCTCCTGACGTATTATTCGACCAGATTTATAAAAAGCGGCGAGCTTTCAAAGGCGCTGATAGTATTCTTCATGTCTGCGACTACCATTATAACGGTATACCTCGAATACAACAATATTATCGTAAACCATACCACCGAGATAGCCGCTATGGAAATGCTTATCTACTATTTCTACCTCGCGGCGATACAGCACAGCAACGCTCAGCAGAAGCTCCACGAGAGCGAGCTCATACTCGAGCATCAGAAAAATGAACTGCTCATGGCTCAGATACAGCCTCATTTCATCAACAACTCGCTTCTTGCGATACAGGCGAGATGCATGGACTATCCCGAGATATACGAAAGCATAAAGAACTTTTCACGCTATCTGCGCTCGAATTTCGACAATATCGGAAACAGCCATCTTATAACCTTCGAGCAGGAGCTTAAAAACGTCAAGGCATATCTCTCGCTTGAGAAGATGAACTTCGGCGACAAGCTCGTTGTCGAGTACGATATAGACAACAAGGACTTCATGCTTCCGGCGCTCAGCGTTGAGCCGCTTGTTGAAAATGCCGTCCGTCACGGTATCGCTGCCCGCGAAAACGGCGGTATCGTTCAGATAATACAGCGCGACGAAGAGGACGGTATAATTATAGATGTGCGCGATATCGGCTACGGGAAGATAACTCTCACGGAAAAGCAGGAGAAGCGCAAGGGCATCGGAGTTGCAAACGTCCGTGCGAGACTTGCAGTCGGCAGCAAGGGCGAGCTTGAGCTTATCCCCGGGGAAAACGGCACCTGCGCAAGGATAATGCTCAGAAACGTAGTGTATGAATCGGAGGAAAGGGGCATGGGTAAATGAGAACGATTTTTGCAGATGACAGTGAAGCTTCGAGAATGATGATGAAGCGGCTCATGGAGATAATCGACCCTGAGGGAGAATTTTACCCTGCCGCAAATGCAACAGAGGCGATAGAGCTGCTTTCCGAGCATAAAGCCGATATCCTCTTCCTCGATATCGAGATGCCGGGATTCAACGGTATAGAAGCGGCTCACTACATCGAGAAGAACTATCCCGAGCTGAACATCATCTTCGTAACGGGACACCCCGAGTATGCGCGTGACGCGCTGAGAGTGTACTGCAGCGGCTTTATCGAGAAACCCTTCGACGAGGACGACGTCCGGGACGCTTTGCGGCATCTGCGTTATCCCGTGGGCTCAGCGTCGCCGAATACCCTGCGCGTGCGCTGTAAGGGGCATTTCGCGGTATTCCTCAACGGCGGACAGTTCGTTTTCAAGCGCAAGCTGACGAATGAGCTCTTCGCGTATCTCGTGTACAAAAACGGAGCTATGTCAACTAACGGTGACATTATTGGCGTCCTCTGGGACGGAGCTCCGGACAAGGCGGGATTCCTGCGGCAGCTCGTGAAGGATATGTGCGACAGCTTTGAAAATGCCGGTATCACTGACATAGTTGTAAAGCGTCACGGCAGCATCGGACTGAATACGTCCGCCTACACAGTTGAGGGAAATGTCGATGAGCTCAACGACGAGTTCGGTTGGTGCTGAAGATATTATATTTTACAATGAAATGTTGACTATCACGTTTTTAATACATATAGTATACAAAGAGCGTCGCTGAATGTGAGCGACGCTCTTATATTTTTACAGAAAGTTGAACCAAAGTTCACAAATGGTTCATAAACAGTGCCTAAGCTGTAACGCTTCTGTTACAGTCAGTATGGTATAATATAATTACAATCAAACAGGATAGCTATTCGGTACCAAAACCACAAACGCAGAAAGGATGAAATATCATGAGAATAAATACTGACAGAACGTGCTGCCGCAACTTCCCTTAGCGGGGATATCCGGCTGTGCTTCAGAAGCACCTGAAGCATGAAACGGCAGTGCCCCGAATAAATAGTGCAGGTACTGAACTGGCTGCGGAGCCGGTCCCGGCAATAACCGGGGACGAGCTGAGATGCGCCGGACAGACCGCGAAAGCAGCTATTTAGTTCGGGGGATATGTGCCGGAAATAAAAAACGCAGCAAAAGCTTTATCCGGAAACAGTGAAGGAATTGCACAATTCATCGCAGACTAAGATATCATCAGCGTTCGATAAAAAAGAAAAACGGACGCTTTATAGAAAAAGAGAATAGCAGACATAGTTTTGTATCAAAAAATGCCGTTATTACGGCGATAAAAGCTTCAATAACAGTTCAGCAGACATACTCAGACCCTATCATAAAACGCTGCATACGCTGAGAGCGATGAACTCAGCATACTCACTCAAAACGACTTGCTACAGATACGTTACATATGCCGATAGTTTGTATGGATATTAGAGTCAGACAGGCTGATGTTACCGGCATCGCCAGAGCTCGGAAGCTTTCCGGAACTTGGGAAAGAAAGAATAATATGAATGTGAAGTGGGTTCGGCTGCACAGATGCAGCGATAACGCAGCAGGGGAGATAGCTCTGCTGTTGAAAGGCAAACAGTCAGACAATAGAATATTGCTGAAAAGTAAAAGGCATGAAGCTGTTTTAGCTCCATGCCTTTTCTTTTGATAGCTTAAAAGCGTTTAGGCAACACCGCACAAAGACCGCCTGACGTCTTTGTACTGAATCTGCTTGGATATTTTCCGTCATCTTACACAGAAATCCCTTGACATACGTCAGTATGCCTGTGAAATTTCTGTACAATCTGACGAAAAATCTCACGGCGCATCTTCAGCACAATCTTTGTGCGGTATTGCCTTTACTTGTTCTCCTCAAGGAATTTTTCCATAGGAACAGCTTCCGTGGTGGTGGAAAGGAAGGAATAATACGCAAGGATAGATGATGCGTCGATAGAGTTTATCTTCGTGTCACCGTTGACGTCAGCGGCTTTGAGCTGCTTTTCGCTGAGACCGCTTTCGCCTCCGGTAGATGTCATAGCATATGCTGCGAGTATTGCGGAGGCGTCCTTGGCGTCGACCTTGCCGTCCTCATTGACATCACCGAGGATATACGCCGTCGGAGGAGCGATCATCACGGGCTTTCTTACTGTTACGGTTATTGTACAGCTCTCGCCCTTGGCGGGAATAACTTCGATTACAGCAGTTCCCGGTGCTGCGGCAGTTATAACGCCTTTTCCGTCAACTGTTGCGACGCTCTCGTCAGATGAAGTGAACGCAGCGCCCTCAGCTCCGGTTTTTATCGTGTAGGTATCGCCTACAGCCATTGAGACGGTCTTGGGTCCGAGGACTGTTTTGCCGTCCAAAGGCTCGAACCTGAACTCGTTTTCGTCCGCGTATGTATTTGCTGCCGAGCCGGTAAAGCCGTGGATAGTTCCCGTATATCCGTCGCTAAGCGCATTTTCTGAAAGAGCGCATTCCCTGCCGTAAATGTAGATGTCTGCATTGCTTCCTGCAAAAGCACCGGACTTGATATCCGCAACAGTTTCCGGTATCTCAGCCGAGACCATTGCAGAGCAGTTGATGAATGCGTTTTCGTCTATGAGAGATATGCCGGGAGCGCAGATGTCCACTTCTTTGAGCGAGGTCATATTTGCGAAAGCATAGCGCGGTATCTGTTTGCCGCCGTTTATGACTATTTTTGATATCGCATATTTTGAGAAGTCCATTTTGTCATTTTCCCAGTTCCAGTGCTGGTCGATGAAGAGGTCGGCAACAGAGCTGTTTGGGTCGACTGTTCCGCCGAGAGCAGCACTTTCAGCGTTTGTAGCCGCATAGGGGAGGACTACTGTCTCTAAAGCGAGGCAGCCGCTGAAAATGGCTCTTTCCATAGAAGTCACAGTGTCAGGGATAGTGACAGAGTGGAGGCTGATACAGTTTTCAAAGGCGGCACCGCCGATAGTTTCGAGTCCGTTTTCGAGCCCTAAGCTCTTTACAGAATAGCAGTTGCAGAACGCGTGTCCGCCGATTTTTTTCAGTGCCGGCGGGAGCTTTATCTCTTCGAGCTGTGTGCAGTTGTTGAAAGCGTAGCTGTTTATGTCGGTTACGGAGCTGCCGCTGAGGTCTATCTCCTTCAGGCATTTCATGTTGGAGAATGCGTACGAAGGTATCACATCGCCGCCTGTTATTGATATCTTTGTGAGCTTGTAGCCGGAGAAGTCCATTTTGTCATTTTCCCAGTTCCAGTGCTGGTCGATGAAGAGGTCGGCTACGGAGCAGTTGGGGTCGACAGAGCCGTCGGCAGCCGCACATTTTGCTGCTGTTGCCGCATAGGGCAGGGTGAGCTCGGTCATTTCCGTACAGCCGTTGAAGAGCATTCTTCCCATTGAAGTCACGGTTGCCGGAACGACAAAAGTCGTGATACCGGTGCAGTTTCTGAATGCGTTTTCGCCTATGCTCTCATAAGAAGCGGGCAGAGTGGTTATCACGAGTTTTTTGCAGTCTGCGAAAGCTCCGTCCCCGACGGTCTTGATGCTGCCGTTGTCCGGAAGCTTGGTTATAGGAGTTGCGCAGTAGGCGTAGCTGCCAATAGATGTGAGCGCTTCCGGCAGCTTTACGGTCGTCAGAGATGTGCAGTTGTAGAAGGCGTATGCGTCAATAGCTGCTGTTGAGGTCTTGCTCAGGTCTATCTCTTCAAGGGAGCTCATATTCGCGAATGCGTACTGAGGAACCTTTTTTCCGCCGGTGACGGTTATCTTTCTGAGCTTGTAGCCGGAGAAATCCATTTTGTCGTTTTCCCAGTTCCAGTGCTGGTCGATGAAGAGGTCGGCAACAGAACAGTTAGGGTCAACGGAGCCGTCGGCATCTGCACATTTTGCCGCCGTCGCCGCATAGGGCATTGTGAGCTCTACGATATCGGTACAGCCGCTGAAAATGCATCTTCCCATTCCGGTCACTGAATCAGGGATAGTGAAGGTGCTCATGCCCGAGCAGTTTTCAAATGCGTTATCGCCGATGGTTTCAAGTCCGTCCGAAAGCTCGAACTCAGCTATCGAAGAACATTTCCTGAATGCGAAGGGACCTATATTTTTCAGCGTTTTCGTGAGCTTTATCTCCGTGAGAGAGGTGCAGCTGCTGAAAGCATAGCTGTTGATATCAGCTATTGACGAGCCGCTGAGGTCTACCTCTTTAAGGCAATTCATATTTGAAAATGCATATGAAGGTATCTTATCGCCGCCGGTGACAGTTATCTTGCTGAGCTTGTAGCCTGAGAAATCCATTGCGTCGTTTTCCCAGTTCCAGTGCTGGTCGAAGAAGAGGTCGGCAACTGAGCAGTTGGGGTCGACATCGCCGTCGGAATCTGCGCATTTTGCCGCCGTTGCCGCATACGGGAGCGTGAGCTCCTTCAGCTCTGTACAGCCGCGGAAAATGCATCTGTCCATAGATGTGACATTTTCGGGGACAACGAAGCTCTCCAAGCCGGTGCAGTTTTCAAAGGCGCTTCTGCCGATAGTTTCAACTCCGCTTCCGAGCTTTACAGCCTTGACCGCGGAACAGCCTGCGAATGCGTTTTCGCCTATGGATACGATGCTGTCGGGTATGAGCAGCGTATCAGCAGTGAGTTCGGCTCCGCCGCATTCCGTGAGAGTATCGCAGCCGTTGAAGAGATTCTTGCCAATGCTTGTGATGACGAGATTTTCCTCAGCGGAAGTGTTTTCAAATACGACCCTCTTTATACCGAGAGCCTTGAACGGAGAGCCTCTGAAATCGTTCATATCGCCGTGTCCTTTGATAATGACACAGCCGTTTTCATAAACGTCGGCGCTGATGTTTTCACCGAGGCTTACGGTATGGGTCACTTCGGAATTGACTGCGGTCTCCGCAGCTATGACCTGTGATGTGCCTGTGATGTCGTAGCCTGAAAGGGCTTTAAGTCCGGCAGCTGAGACGTTTACAGCTGCGGAGGAAGTGCATATTACAGCACTCAGCGTTCCCGCGATCATACGTTTTATCATTTCACTACTCCTCGCATAATTATTTCATTGAACTATCAATGTATGTAAATTATACATCATTTTATACTCGCAGTCAATATATTTGTGAAAAAACAGCATTTTTTGACCGGTTTTTCTCGCTGTCATTCCTGCTGATATCCGGAATTTGCTATAGCTCTTTCGAGCAGGAGAAGTGATGCCGCCATCATGAATGCCTCTGTTATCGGCTGAGCCCAAAGCATTCCGCTGAAACGGAAAAGCCTGTTCAGTATCAGCAAAAGCGGGATATACAGCACAAGCTGCCGCACAAGGGTTATGCCGAATGCGTACAGAGGCTTTCCCATTGCCTGAAACGACATCCTGCACATCGAAACAGTTCCGACAAACGGCAGTATGAACATCAGTCTGCGCAGTACCTTCGTGCCGATATCTATTACCCCGGCGGAGTCGGTGAATATTCCTATCAGGAACGGAGCCGATACTCCGTATATCAGCATGAGTGCGAGCTCGGTACCGGTAACAGTAAGAACTCCCGCTTTCAGTACAGACTTCATGCGTCCGGTATTTCTCGCGCCGTAGTTGTAGCCCATTATCGGCTGAGTGCCCGACGCAAATCCCTGATATACGTAGCTTCCGAGCGAGAGCACCTTCTGCGCGATACCCGTTGCGGCAACGGTCAGCTCGCCATATGACACAGCAAGGTTGTTGTTCACCATGTACGCGGCGGAGGTCAGGAGAGTTTCAAGCGAGGCGGGAACTCCCACCCAGTATATCTGGAGCAGTATCTCTCCCGTAGGAACGAGCTTTGAGAGCGACGGTCTCAGCAGAGTTTTTCCGCCCGCATAATAGAGCAGTGAGACTCCGAAGCCTGCCGCATTGCTGAGTATCGTCGCGATAGCGGCTCCGCGCACCTGCATATCCAGCACGAAAATGAAAAGCGGGTCGAGGACTATGTTCATGACGGTGCCGACGACCATGCCCGTCATAGAATACCTCACCGAGCCCTCGCTCCTGAGCAGAGCGCCGGAGGTATAGCTTCCCATGGTGAAAAAGCTCCCGAGCAGTATCACCTGAACGTACTGCTTCGTGAAAATGAAAGTGTTGTCGCGGGCTCCGAGGAGATTCGTCAGAGCCGGCAGAAATGCAAGTCCGAGAGCTGTCACGATGAGGCTGTTGATGAATGTGAGCGTGAATGCCGCCGTGAGGGTATGCTCCGCCTTTGACCTGTCACCTGCTCCGAGACAGCGGGCGATGTACGACGAGGCTCCGGTGCCGATCATGTTCGATATCGCGACCGTGACCATCATTACGGGATACGCCAGATTCACTGCCGCAAGCTGATAATCGTCGCCGGTCAGACCGATGAAATAGGTGTCCACGAGGTTGTACAGCACCATGATGAACATTCCGAGTATGAGAGGTATGCTCATTCTGACGACTGCTTTTACAGGTTTCTCCTGACTTAGGGTATATATACGTTTGTCTTCTTTTGCGTCCATATAAAGCTTCCTTTGATGTTGAAACAGAGTATGCACAAACATTATACCATAATCCGTCAGCTCATTCAATCCCCTTGTATACCTGATTTTTTCAATGCATGAAAAGCCCCCCGTAACTGATAAAGTCGGTACTTATACAGAAGTTTATACCTATCACTGGGGCAAACCTTTCTGGAGAAAGGTTCTTCCCCAGACCCCTTTCCAAAGACTTCCAACTTTGTTTTTTCTGCAAGGGGTACCACATATAAAACAGAATAGCTCCGTTTTCTCTTTCAAGGGGTACCCCTTGCAGAAAAAACGGAGCTAAAAGTTTTAGGAAGGGAGTTTGAGGGAAAGCCCTTTTTCAAAAGGGTTTCCCTCAATAATACGTGTAAAGC
>JAEEGL010605267.1_pt1 | contig 41889 bp, 27 predicted proteins | sample 9134231 | NCBI WGS metagenome assembly JAEEGL01 (sample SAMN16246548, study PRJNA631951) | gut metagenome | biome: gut microbiome; feature: rumen; material: fiber-attached | host: Bos | place: Iran: Karaj | collected 2018-10
GACGAGAAGAAGCGCATTGCCCTCGGTCTGAAGCAACTCACTCCGCATCCATGGGATGCTCTCGACGAGAACCTGAAGGTGGGCGACCACGTGAAGGGCAAGGTAGTTGTTATCGCCGACTACGGTGCATTCGTAGAGATTGCTCCGGGTGTGGAAGGTCTGATTCACGTATCAGAGATGAGTTGGAGCCAGCACCTGCGTTCCGCTCAGGAGTTCATGCACGTGGGCGACGAGGTAGAGGCCGTTATCCTTACCCTCGACCGCAACGAGCGCAAGATGTCTCTCGGCATCAAGCAGTTGAAGGAAGACCCATGGGAGGCCATCGAGGTGAAATATCCTCTCGGCTCGAAGCACACCGCTAAGGTGCGCAACTTCACCAACTTCGGTATCTTCGTGGAACTTGAGGAAGGTGTCGACGGTCTGATCCACATCAGCGACCTGTCATGGACCAAGAAGGTGAAGCATCCGTCAGAGTTTACCCAGGTAGGTGCCGACATCGACGTCGTAGTGCTCGAAATCGACAAGGAGAACCGTCGTCTGAGCCTTGGCCACAAGCAACTCGAAGACAATCCTTGGGATACCTATGAGACCCTCTACACTCCTGGTTCTATCCACACCGGTAAGATTACCGAACTCATGGACAAGGGTGCCGTTATCGCACTCAACGAGGGCGGCGAAGGCTTCGCCACTCCGAAGCACCTGGAGAAAGAGGATGGCACCAAAGCCCAGCAGGGTGAGGAACTGCCATTCAAGGTGATTGAGTTTGTGAAGGAGACCAAGCGCATCATCCTCTCTCACAGCCGTACTTTCGAGGAAGGCAAGGAGGAGAAGAAGGTTGCCCGCAAGCACACTGCTCCCAAGAAGGAAGAGACTCCGGTTATCAACAACCAGACTGGTGGCACCACCCTTGGTGACATTGATGCCCTGGCTGCTCTGAAAGCCAAGATGGAGAAAGGTGAGTAATCATTTCCTCCCGAAATATTCAAAATCCCTGGCCGAGAAATTGGTCAGGGATTTTTTAGGTTTTAGGTTTGAGGTTTGAGATTTGAGGTTTAAGCTTCGCTTGAATGTCGGCGGCGCCTCAGCATACTGAAAGCATACTTTCGTCTGCTTTCGTCTGCCTTCGGCTTGCACGACATTTGAGATTTGAGGTTTGAGGTTTATTGCTGCGCCTACTAGACAAATTGACAGGTAAGCGGTGTTTTTTCTCCTTATGGAAAAACATTCGTCCTTTCCCTCTTCCTTTCTATTCCCTTCGCAAAATAGAGTGAAGGCGGTGCTTGGGTATTGTATTTCACAAAATCCAAAAGGTATGGAATATCAATGGAAAATAATTCTTAGGATTTGCTTTGAAATTCCTCCCTTTTAGAGTAACTTTGCCATTGCATAGCAAACTACCGCTGTCGGATGATATGAAAACAACACATTATTATATATAATTATGGAAAGAACATGGAGATGGTTTGGCAAGAATGACAAGATTACCCTTGCCATGCTGAAACAAATCGGTGTTGAAGGCATCGTTACCGCCCTGCACGACGTGCCATTGGGCGAAGTGTGGACCCGTGAGAAGATCAGGGACCTCAAAGAGTATATCGAGAGTTATGGCATGCGCTGGAGCGTGGTGGAGTCGCTGCCGGTGGTGGAAACTATCAAGTATGGTGGTCCCGACCGCGACGAGCAGATAGAGGTGTATAAGGAAAGCCTGCGCAACCTCTCCGCCGAAGGCATCCACACCATCTGCTACAACTTCATGCCCGTTCTCGACTGGGCACGCACCGACCTGCTGCATGAAAACCCCAACGGCTCGAGCAACCTCTATTTCAACTACGCCGAATTTGCCTATTTCGACATCTACATCCTGAAACGTGCCGGAGCACGCGAGGAATGGGCAAAGTTTGTCTTCCCCGCCGGCGTGGGCGAAGGGCGCAACGTGTTGGCCGAGGCCGATGAACTGGCCAAGACGATGACTCCAGAGAAAGAACATCAACTCGTAGAGACCATCATCATCAAGACACAGGGTTTCGTGTCGGGCAACTTCAGTGAGAACGACGAGGCGCCGATACAGAAGTTCCGCGACTTCCTCGACCTCTACAAAGGCATCGACAAGGCGCAACTGCGTGCCAACATGAAATATTTCCTCGAGGCCATCATGCCCACCTGTGAGGAATGTGGCATGAACATGTGCGTACACCCCGACGACCCACCCATCGAGATACTGGGTCTGCCCCGCATCGTGCGCACCGAAGAGGATATCCAGTGGTTCCTTGATGCCGTGCCCAACCCGCATAACGGCCTGACATTCTGTGCCGGTTCGCTTTCCGCTGGTGCCTACAACAACGTGGTGGAGATGGCACGCAAGTTTGCCCCACGCACCCACTTCGTACACCTGCGCAGTTGCCATATCTTCCCCAATGGCGACTTCACCGAAGCCAGCCATCTCGGAGGCCGTGCCGACATCGTGGAACTCGCCCGTATCTTCGAGAAAGAGAACCCGGCACTGCCGATGCGTGTAGACCATGGCATGACGATGCTCGGCGACGAGACCAAAGGCTACAATGCCGGATACTCCTTCCTCGGACGTATGTTTGCCCTCGGACAGGTGCAAGGCATCCTCGCCACCGTGGACCGCGAACTGGGCATCGCCTACAAACAACCCGGATTCTTTGATTGAAATTAATCCAACACAGAGATACAAAGAGAAATAATTTATTCTGGCTTAAGAAGATACTTTAGTTATGAAACTGACAGATATACTTTCCGGCAACTACAATGCCGCTGAATGGGAAGCCAAAGGCTATGAACTTCCCAAGTTCGACATCGCCGCCGTGGCAAAGAAGACCCACGACGCACCGACATGGGTGCATTTCGGAGGCGGAAACATCTTCCGTGCTTTCCCCGCTGCTATCCTCAACGATGCGCTGAACAGCGGGAAATACGACCGTGGCGTCATCGTGGCAGAGACCTTCGACTTTGAGGTCATCGACAAGGCCTACGCCCCCTACGGCAACCTCTCTCTCCTGGTCAGCCTGCAGTCTACCGGCACCATCGAGAAGAAAGTCATCGCATCGGTAACCGAAGCCCTGAAAGCCGACTACCAGTTTGCCGACTGGCAGCGATTGGTGGAAATCTTCCGAAATCCGTCGCTGCAGATGATTTCCTTCACCATCACCGAGAAGGGCTACAGTGTGGCACCTGCTGACCTGGAGCGTGGCCTCACCCCCGTCCTCGCCATGGGCAAGGTGACAGCACTCTTGCTTGAACGCTTCAAGGCAGGGAAATTGCCACTCACCGTGCAGAGCATGGACAACTGTTCGCACAACGGCGACAAGGTGAAGGCAGGTGTCTTCGCCTACGCAGAGAAATGGGTAGCCGACGGACTTGTGGAACCCGCCTTCCTCGACTACCTGAAAGACGAGACGAAGATTACCTTCCCCTGGTCGATGATCGACAAGATAACCCCTCGTCCACACGAGAAGGTACAGGCCATGCTCGCCGCCGACGGTTTCGACGACAACAACTATATCGAGACCGAGAAGCACACCTTCACCGCCCCATTCGTGAATGCCGAAGAGGTGCAGTATCTTGTCATCGAAGACAACTACACCAACGGCCGTCCACCACTCGACCTTGGCGGTGCTCTCTATACCACCCGCGAGACGGTGGACAAGGTGGAAACGATGAAGGTGACCACCTGTCTGAACCCCCTCCATACCGCCATGTCCATCTACGGCTGTATGCTAGGCTACACACTCATCTCCGCCGAGATGGCCGACGACGACCTGCGCAGTTTCATCCAGAAAATCGGATATATGGAGGCCATGCCCGTGGTCACCGACCCCGGCGTGCTCAATCCCTACGAGTTTATCGGAGCCGTCATCAACCGACGTCTGCCCAACCCCTTCATGCCCGACGCACCACAGCGCATCGCCATGGATACGAGTCAGAAACTGCCCATCCGCTTCGGCGAGACCATCAAGAAATACCTTGCACGCGGTCTCGACATGGGCAACCTCGTGCTCATCCCCCTCACCCTGGCAGGATATGCCCGTTATCTGAAAGGCATCAAAGACGACGGCACGCCATTTGAACCGTCGCCCGACCCGATGCTGGCAGAGATGCAGGCCATCGTCGCTCCATTGGAAGTGGGCAAGCCCGAACAAGACTACAGTTGTCTGCGCTCCCTCTACAGCCGTGCCGATGTGTTCGGCCTCGACCTCTACGAAGCCGGTTTGGGCGAACAGATTGAAGGCATGGTAAAGGAACTCTTTGCCGGACCAGGTGCTGTGCGCGCCACACTCCACAAATATGTGTCGGCAAGATAAGATATTTCTTCTTCAAACAATACAGGCGGGTCGATTGACCCGCCTGTATTTATATAAAGTGGTAGATATTGAAATTAGTAAGTTATATCAAACTGGCTACAAAGTTAGCGCAAGGTTGTTTCATTTCGTGGGACAAGCGAGAGAAAAATTATATTCCACATGATTTTTTTTCTCTTTTTCATGAAAAGAGGACTTGCCGTCTATAGAATTTGGGCCTTGGTAACGTAAACCTTTACGTTCGTTTTACGCCCTTTTCACATGCAAATCGGCAAGGAAATGATTACTTTTGCATAAGAAATAACACAAGCAGAAAAACATCAACTCAATCTATAAAAAACAAATGAAAAGACTGCAAGAATTGAACAAGCGCACCGCTCCAAAGAGCGTGATGCCAGAGAAAATCATCCAGTTTGGTGAAGGAAATTTCCTCCGTGCTTTCGTAGACTGGATAGTATGGAAGATGAACCAGAGAACTGATTTCAATGGCAGCGTAGTGGTGGTGCAACCCATCGAACGCGGTATGGTGGACTGGCTCAACGGTCAGGACTGTCTCTATCATGTCAACCTGCAAGGCCGCGAGAACGGTGAGGCCGTGAACACACTGGAGCGCATCGATGTCATCTCTCGCGCGCTGAACCCCTATACCCAGTTCTGGGCCTATCAGGCATTGGCCGACCAGCCTGAGATACGCTTTGTCATCTCCAACACCACCGAGGCAGGCATTGCCTTCGACCCCTCGTGCAAGTTGAGCGACGCTCCCGCCAGCAGTTATCCCGGCAAACTCGTGCAGTTGCTCTACCGCCGCTATCAGACCTTTGAGGGCGACCCCACCAAAGGTCTCATCATCATGCCTTGCGAATTGATTTTCCTCAACGGCCATCACCTGAAGGAGTGCATCTATCAGTATATCGAACTGTGGAAAGACGATTTCGGTGCCGACTATGAAGGCTTCAAGGAGTGGTTCACGAAATACTGCTACGTATGCGCTACATTGGTAGACCGCATCGTTCCCGGCTTCCCCCGCAAGGAGATTGCAGAGATACAGCAGAAAATCAGTTATAAAGACAACTTGGTGGTACAGGCAGAGATTTTCCACCTGTGGGTTATCGAGAAAGCCGAGAATATGACGTGCGAGGAACTGCGCGCTGAGTTCCCCGCAGAGAAAGCCGGACTTCACGTGCTCATCGCCGAGAGCGAGAAACCTTACCACGAGCGTAAGGTGACACTGCTCAACGGTCCGCATACCGTGCTCTCCCCTGTGGCCTATCTGAGCGGCGTAGACATCGTACGCGACGCCTGCAACCACGAGGTTATCGGTAAATACATCCACAAGGTGCAGTTCGAAGAACTGATGGAGACCCTGAACCTGCCGATGGACGAACTGAAGAAGTTTGCCAGCGACGTGCTCGAGCGTTTCAACAACCCGTTCGTCGACCACCAGGTAACGAGCATCATGCTCAACTCCTTCCCGAAATTCTGCGCCCGCGACCTTCCCGGCGTGAAGACCTATCTCGAGCGCAAGGGCGTTTTGCCACAGGGCTTGGTTCTCGGTCTTGCCGCCATCATCACCTACTACAAGGGTGGTGTGCGTGCCGACGGTGCCGAAATCGTGCCCAACGATGCCCAGGAAATCATGGACCTGCTGAAGACATTGTGGGCTACCGGCGACACACAGCAAGTAACCGACGGTGTGCTCTCAGCCACCGACATCTGGGGCGAAGACCTGCACGGCGTGCCTGGCCTGGCCGAACTGGTGAAGAAAGACCTTGACTTGATTCAGGAGAAAGGCATGCTCGAGGCAGTGAAGAGCATCCTGTAATCATCAATTTACACATAGATACAGAGACACAGAGAGTAGATTCTTTGTGTCTCTGTTTTTTATCAATCATACTGTATATTCCACCCTTTACCTCCCTTTGGGCAGAGGGCCAACGACAAGTCTCGGGATAAAGAATACATCATAAAAGAACGGCCTGACTTTGGAAATAGCGAAAAACTTTATAATTTTGCATCCGACTATTTCCAACGAAGATGAACCACCAACACCATCTATCCATCTCCGACGAGCAATCACTCGACAATGCTGGCGTGCGCGTGACAGCCGTCCGTCTGTTGGTATGGCGACATGTGCGCCACCAATTCCATGACGCTTTCAACTTGCAAGACCTGATAGAGGCACTGCCCACGGTTGACCGCTCTACCCTTTTCCGCACCCTTACCACACTCACCGACGCCCACTTGCTGCATGAGATCAACGACGGCAGCGGAACACAGAAATATTGTGTCTGTCATCTCGACGACACCCGTCATTGCGAGGGACATGTGCACCTCACCTGTACGTCGTGCCACCGCACCTACTGCCTCAACAATGTACGCATACCACCGGTTGCCCTACCCAGTTGGTTTGAAGTAGAGGAAACGGAATACATCGTCAAAGGAATTTGTGAAAAGTGTAAGGAAAAAATAAAATATAACACTAAATAGTTTCCCACTTCAATACAATGGCCTTCTTGGTGACTTCGGTGATGCGGCAATGATGAGCCGGACGCCGGCCAACCACCCATACAATACGTCCTTCGGCATCAGCCACTATGAGTTGGCGCCGTTTTTCCAGAAGGTTCTCCTTCTGGTCGGTGAGGAAGTCGCTCACCAATTTCGAGCCGCGCATTCCCAGCGGTGAGAAGCGGTCACCATCTTCAATAGTGCGCAAAACCAATGGCAATGCCACTTTTTCTGCGTCAAGACACGCACAGTCTGGGGTTCTGACAATGCTGAAATCCCCGTCTACCTTCACCTCCTTAACATTCAACAGGCAATCCTCCGAGACGACATACCTTCCTGTCACCGGTATGTTCATCGCAGTGAAGGGTTTCACGACAGGCATGATGACCAACGACTCCCTGTCGACCACCATTTCATGGGAAGAGGAGCGGAAATAGGCACCAGTATGCCTGTTCTGCACCGCATCATATGCCTCTTCCACGTTTTTCGGACTGAATCCCAAGGGTTGCAGGATGTGGAAAAGCAGACCTTCGCTTGTGATTTTCCCCAACTCATAGGCAATGACCTTGCCATCGGCCAGTGGCAAGCGGGCTTGTCCAGACAACTCTTCCATCGCACTGTCGTAAACAGCCGAAACCATCGACAACTTCTCGGCAGTGGCCGCCATCGCCTCTGTCACCGATGGATTGATTTCACGCATGAGTGGCAGGATATTGAGCCTGATCTTATTGCGCACCACATCGTCTACGAGGTTGGTACTGTCGGTGACATAGTCCTGATGAATGTGAGAAAGGAAACTGAGAATCTGCTCTCTGTCGACACACAACAACGGTCGCACCACCCCATCACGCTTAGGTGAGATGCCCGTCAGGCCTTTGATGCCCGTTCCACGGATAAGGTTGATGAGCATGGTCTCCACAGAGTCGTCTTTGTGGTGGGCCACCACCACCGCCTCGGCATCGATATCATTCATCAACTGGCGGAAATACCCATACCTCAGGTTCCTTGCCGCCATCTCGATACTCAGATGATGCGCCGTTGCGTAGGCTGAAGTATCAAAATGGGCGATATGCATGGGCACAGACAATTCATGACACAGGTCAGCACAGAATGCTTCATCTCGGTCGGATTCCTCACCACGCAAACGGAAATTGCAATGCGCTGCCTCTATGTCATAACCAAGAAGCCGCATCACCCGGAGCAACGCCACGCTGTCGGCCCCCCCAGAGAGCGCCACCAGGTATTTCTTACCGGGGTGCAATAACTGGTGCCGACCGATAAAGCGCGACACCGTGTCGACAAACGGATTGCCCATATCACTCGACATAGAGCACAAGTCCCTTCAGGTATTCGCCTTCAGGATGATAGATGTTGATGGGATGGTCGGCGGGTTGGTGCAACTGGTGCAGTATGCGCACCTTACGGCGTGCCTGTGCAGCAGCAGTAAATACGGCATTCCGGAAATGGTCTTTCGTCACCACCTGACTACAACTGAAAGTAAACAAGATGCCCCCTGGCTGAATCTTCTCAAAGGCTTTCAGGTTGAGACGTGTGTAACCTTTCAATGCATTGTGGAGTGCGCCTCTATGCTTTGCGAACGCAGGAGGGTCGAGCACGATGAGGTCGTATTCGCAATCAATTCCTTCAAGAAATTTGAAAGCATCATCGCAAATAGCCTTGTGCCTGCCATCGCCCGGGAAATTGAGATCCACATTATCCTGGGTGAGTTGAATGGCCTTCGCGCTGCTGTCAACAGAATGCACCAAGGTTGCTCCCCCTCTCATGGCATATACGGAGAAGCCACCTGTATAACAAAACATATTGAGTACAGACTTTCCCTTGGCATACTGTTCGAGCAGACTGCGGTTATCGCGCTGGTCGACGAAGAAGCCCGTCTTCTGTCCTTTCAGCCAGTCGACATGGAACTTCAGGCCGTTCTCCACCGCCACGTCATCATCGCTCTTGCCGTAGATAAAGCCATTCTCTTGTTCTACAAAAGGCAATGTGTTTTCACTCTTATAATACACGGAAGAAATTCGGTTGCCCATCACCTCGACCAGCGACGTGGTGATATCCTTCCGGCAAAGGTGCATCCCCACGCTATGGGCCTGCATCACAGCAGTGGTGCCATAGCAGTCGACCACCAATCCAGGCAGGTTGTCGCCCTCGCCGTGTATCAGTCGGAAGGTATTATTGTCGGTGTTGTCGGCGATTCCTATCGCCCGTCGCATCTGCAAGGCGCAGTCGATACGTCGTTTCCAAAACTCCACATCCACGGTCTCGTCGTCGAACGACAACACCCTTACCGCGATAGAGCCCAATTGGAAATGCCCCATGGCGATAAAGTCACCTTTTGCCGTGACTACCCTCACCAATTCCCCATCAGCAATTCCCTCATCGGCACGGGCGATGGCACCCGAGAAAATCCAAGGATGAAAGCGGAGCAGGCTCTCCTCTTTCCCCTTTCTAAGATAAACATTCTTATACATGGTTGTTCTGTTAAAGCACAGGTTTATCCTGGCATGCTTTATAGCTGAGGCTCAAGATGTTCCTCCTCTTGGTCATCCACTATCTCGAGTGTGAAATCACCCGTAGTTCTCAGTCTCAGATATTCTTCATAAAGCATGACACAAGCCCACGCGTCGGTGGCTGCATAGGATTTCTGCTTGTCGCTGAGCACATCAGCCTCCCAATTAGACAACTGCTGCGACTTGCTGATTTTCTGTCCGAAAAAATTGGCATAGAGTTTTTGGAGGCTTTTGTCATCTACGCCCAACTCCTTCATGTGGTCTTGCAGGTCGATGAACAAGCCCGGGGTGAAGTCACCCCGCTTGTGCAGTGACAACACGTCGTCGTGGAGCGACAACCCCACCTTGGGCACCGTAGTGTCCTCAAGCAACCGCTTGATGTCTGGCGTAAGGCCAATGAGGTTGAGGCGGAAGAGGAAACAGATGTTCTTGGTGGCCACCTGAAGCAAAGAGACCACATTTTGCTTCCCTTTCCTGAAAGATGGCCTTGTCTCGGTGTCAATCCCGAGGACATCTTGCTTAAGAAGGAAATCAACAGCCTTCTTCGCATCCTGAGCGGCAATGACAACAACTGTCGTACCATCAAACATGGCACGAGGCAGTTTGGCGATAGCCTTCTTATCAAATTTGCTGTAAATATTTTTTGCCATCCTTTTTCGTTACAATATGCAAAAATACAAAAAAGTTATGAAAAAATGAGTTTTTGTAGAAAAAATCAGTTACTTTTGCATGTAGAATAACGGAATAGCCCCTATTAAGGGTGCCTTCAGCATGATGTTGGCCCCTGTTGAGGAAAAAGGCACTATCAAATTGATTGGAAATGGCTAAGAAAAAAGCGACAAAGAAACATACCTCATTCATGGAGTCATTGGGGCTGAATTTCTATCGTGACGAGCGACTGAGATTCGGTCTGGGATTCCTGCTGTTTGTGCTGGGCGTGCTCATGGTCATCGCCTTCACTTCGTATTTCTCCACCGGAGAGGCCGACCAAAGTCTGGTGACCTCCCTGCAACCGGGCGAGGTGGAGAATACCACCCATAGTTTCCAAAACATCTGCGGGTCGATAGGTGCCATCGTGTCGCACTTCTTCATTTCACGCTGTTTTGGCATTGCCGCTTACGCCATCCCCCTGTTCATCATCCTCATCGGACTGAAACTCACCCGGGCATACAACAACCTCAACCTGGTGAAATGGTTTTTCGCCCTGGCAGTGATCATGATATGGTGTTCGGTGACGTTCGCGAAGTTTCTCCCCCCACTCTTCCCCGACTCCATCTTCAATCCCGGGGGCGACCATGGGCTCTACATCGCCAACTTCATCGAGAATGTTTCGGGAACTCCCGGCCTGATTGGACTGTTGCTCTTGGTGGCACTGGCATTCCTGGTATATCTCAGTGCACAGACCATCTATACTGTGCAGCATATCCTTAATCCGGCGAAATTTTTGCACCGTATCCCTCTGATTATCACTAATAAAGGAGAAAATAGCGGTACGGCTGCAGACAATGGCGGGGAAAACAGTGAGGGCATTTCTACCGTCTACGATGACCCTGAGCCACAGGAAGTGAAATTCGACGACGACGGTGGGGTGAATATCGTGGAGCCGAAATACAAGGAAGAGGATTTCGGACGTATCCGCACCCCAAAGAGTGGAAAGAAAAGTTCGTTTGAGTATGGCGTTGGCGCCGAGGAGGCCCATGCCGACGGCAAACGGGTGAACAGTGACTACCCCATCGACACTCCCCTCAACCCTAAAGAGCCGTTCCTCACCTACAAGTACCCGACGCTCAATCTTCTGAAAGCCTACGAGAACGACAGCAAACCGTATATCGACGAGAGGGAACTGAAGGCCAACAAGGAGCAGATAGAGAAGGTGCTCAACAGTTTCAACGTGCAGATTCGTGAAATCAAGGCCACCGTAGGTCCTACCATCACACTTTATGAAATCACGCCTGCCGAGGGTGTGCGCATCTCGCGCATCCGCAACCTCGAAGACGACATCGCACTCAGTCTGGCTGCCCTCGGCATCCGTATCATCGCCCCCATCCCCGGCAAGGGCACGATAGGTATCGAGGTGCCCAACGCGAAACCCAATATCGTGTCGATGCGCAGCATCCTCGACTCGAAGAAGTTCCAGGTCACCCCCATGGACCTCCCCATTGCCCTTGGCAAGACCATCACCAACGAGGTGTTCATGGTCGACCTTGCCAAGATACCCCACCTTCTCGTTGCCGGTGCCACCGGACAAGGTAAGTCGGTGGGTCTCAACGCCATTATCACCTCCCTGCTCTACAAGAAGCATCCCAACGAACTGAAATTCGTGCTCATCGACCCGAAGAAGGTGGAGTTCAGCGTTTATGCCCCCATCGCCCCGCATTTCATGGCAACTGTCGACGATAACGACGACCCCATCATCACCGACGTGACAAAGGTGGTGCGCACGCTGAAGAGCCTGTGCACCTTGATGGACCAGCGCTATGACATGCTGAAGGTTGCCAAGGTAAGGACGGTGAAGGAATACAACAAGAAATACGTGAACCATGAACTCAACCCTGCCGAAGGACATGAGTACATGCCTTATATCGTAGTGATCATCGACGAGTTTGGCGACCTCATCATGACCGCCGGCAAGGAGATAGAGTTGCCCATCGCACGTATTGCCCAACTCGCGCGTGCCGTAGGCATCCACATGGTGATTGCCACACAGCGACCCACGACAAGCATCATCACCGGTAATATCAAGGCCAACTTCCCCGGGCGCATGGCGTTCAAGGTCAGTGCGATGGTCGACTCCCGTACCATTCTCGACCGTCCCGGCGCCAACCAACTGGTGGGACGTGGCGACATGCTCTTCCTTAGCGGCAGCGACCCCGTGCGTGTGCAATGTGCGTTCATCGACACGCCCGAAGTGGAGACCGTCAACGACTATATCGCCCACCAGCCAGGTCCGGCAAGTCCACTGGAGTTGCCCGAACCGGCGAGCGAGGATACCGGCATGATGGAAGGTAGTGGCGGCATGGTGGAGTCGTCGAGCATCGACCCCTTGTTTGCCGAGGCAGCCCGTGCCATCGTCCTCACCCAACAAGGGTCTACGAGCATGATACAGCGCCGATTCTCCATCGGCTACAACCGTGCGGGACGCCTGATGGACCAACTGGAGAAGGCCGGCGTGGTGGGCCAGGCACAAGGCAGCAAGCCACGCGACGTGCTTCTTGCCGACGAGAACAGCCTGCATGCGCTTTTGTCTCAAATGAAGATATAAGATTTAAACCAAATTGGGATAACAACATCAAATATAATAAGACACCTCATCATTTGCATTGCTCATCAGCATGCTGTCGCAAGTAAGGAAAAGTCACATTATCTACGCTTTAACTCCCTATTCTTGCGAAAATTGAGCGGGTGCGATAATTAAATTAAAAGGAGAAACAACAATGAAAAGAATACTGACCATTACCTTCGCGCTGTTGCTGACGATGGGCATGGGTGCCCAGAATGCCAGCAAGGCCAAGCAAGTACTCGACAAGACCGCTGCCATCGTGAGCAACAAGGGTGGCGCAAGCGCCAATTTCACCATCAGCGGCCAGAAGACCGGCAACACCTCGGGCACCATCCTCATCAAAGGCAACAAGTTTCAGGCCACCACGCCACAGGCTATCGTATGGTACAACGGCCAGACGATGTGGACGTATATGAAGAACAGCGATGAGGTGAACGTGAGCAACCCCAACGAGAGCCAGCAAGCCCAACTGAACCCCTATCACTTCATCAACCTCTACAAGAAGGGCTATACGCTGGGCATGAAGAACGTCAAAGGTGGCTATGAGGTGCACCTTACCGCGCAGAACTCAAGGCAGTCGGTGAAGGAGATGTATATTACCGTCAACAGCCGCAGTTATCTTCCCACTAAAGTGAGGATGCTCCATGGTGGCAATTGGACCACCGTGACCATCAGCAACTTCAAGGCAATGAACCTCAGCGACTCGAAGTTCACCTTCAACTCGAAAGACTATCCTCAGGCCGAGGTCATTGATTTGCGATAAACCATCCTTTACATCTCATACCCATCTGAGTATCGACTTGTGCAATACACCAAATGAATCCTCTAATATCACAACATAGAGAAGCAGAGCAACAGAGTGTTTTTGACTAACCTCTGTATCTCTGTGTCTCTGTGTTGTTTTTTTGTAATAGATATGCCTAAGACAGAGAAAAAGTTTACCCGCTGGCAGTTGGTCAAGGAACTCCGCAGACACATAAAACTCTCGGAGAAGCGCAGCGCTGCCTTTTCACAAAACAAGATTGCAAAGATTGCAGCCTATGTGATGGCTGGCCTCATGGTGTTCTACCTGTTGTTCTTCGCCGTAATGCTGGCATTGATAGCCAATTCCGCCACCGACATCACAGCCTGCGAGTTGATGTTCGGTATCCTTCCCATCATCTTGGTTATCGACTTTTTCATACGTTTCATGACACAGCAGACACCCTCGCAACTGGTGAAACCATACGTGTTATTGCCTTTAGGCAAGTACACTTGCATCGACTGCTTCATCTTCAATAACGTGACGAGCGGCTCCAACCTGCTGTGGATGGCGTTGTTCGTGCCATTTGCCATCATGTCGGTGGTGTTCAGCGAAGGCATCTGGGTGACACTGGCTTTCCTTATCGCCCTGCACCTCATCATCATCACCAACAGCCAATGGTACGTCATCGTGCGAACGCTCATCAACAAGAGTCTCCTCTGGTGGCTACTGCCCGCCGCTGTCTACGCCATCCTCTTCTCGCCATGGTATATCGGCAAGGATGCAGGGTTTGACAAACTCTGCGATTTCTACGCCAACCTCGGAAACTTGTTGCCCTATGGGTCGATAGTGGCATGGTGCGGCCTGTTGCTGCTCCTGGCATTGGTGATTTTCATCAATCGCCTCTTGCAGTACAACTCCGTCTATGCCGAACTAGCCAAGACCGAAACGACGGAAATCAAGCATGTGTCGCAGTTTACCGCCCTCGACCGCTTCGGTCAGGTGGGTGAGTATGTGAAATTGGAAATCAAGAGCATCATGCGCAACAAGAACATCCGCAAGGCCTTTATCATGGCCACCGCCCTGGTTCTTGTCTTCAGCCTGCTCATCTCGTTCACCGACATCTATCAAGGTGGTATGACCATCTTCCTCGTGGTCTACAACTTTGCCCTCTTTGGTGCACTGATGCTTACGCGCGTCATGTGCTACGAGGGCAACTACATCGACTGCCTGATGGTGCACAAAGAAAACATCATCTCGCTGCTGAAAGCCAAGTACGTGCTCTTCACCCTGCTGCTCGCCTTCCCCTTCCTCCTGATGATTCCCATCATGGTCATGGGCAAGTGCAGTGTTCTGATGATGATTGCCGTTATGCTGCTTACAGCAGGTCCCGTGAACTGCGTGTTTCTCTACATGGCGGTTTGGAACAAGCAGACCATTCCGCTCAACACCAAGTTTATCGGAAAGGGAAGTGCTGAGAACAACTGGATACAGGTCATCGTGCAGTTTGCCGCCTTCCTCCTGCCCATGTTCCTCTTCATATTCCTGCCCAACTTACTCGATGAGCGGCTGGGCTACATCATCATTTCCCTTATCGGACTGGCATTCATCCTCACCCACCACTACTGGATTAACGACATCTACAAGAGGATGATGAAACGCAAGTATGTGAATATGGAAGGTCTGCGCTCTTCGCGCTGACCCCTTCTCCTCCAATAGCATCAACAACATGTAAAAACCACCTGGTATCATGAAGAAATATTACTACATTACCCCGGAAAACGAGCAACGCGGACCCGTTGAGGCCGCCATGCTGGCATCGTGTGGCGTCGACAGCAACACGATGGTGTGGACAGAAGGAATGGCGAACTGGCAACGAGCCGGTGACTTGCCCGACCTGACATTCTTTATCCTCTCGACCTCTACCCCACCGCCGTTCAACCCATCACAGTCACAACAGCAATTCGATGCGTCGCAGCAACAATTCGGTCCGACCCAACAGCCAAACGACCCGTGGCAGCAACAACAAAACGGCTCGACGCAGCAGAGTGACGGCACTTTCCAGTCGCAACAGGCTTACGATGCATCACAGCAGGCTTACAACCCTTCTGGTTTCGGCAGTCAGAACAACCAGGGCTATGCAGCAGCCGGAAATCCATTCACCAACAACGCATCAGGCAATATGCCTCCCATCAAGCCCGACAACAATATGGTATGGGCTATCCTGTCGACGCTCTGCTGTTGCCTTCCCTTAGGCATCGTATCGATAGTATACGCTTCACGCGTCAACGGTTTTTATTACAGCGGCAACTACGCTGCTGCCCAAGAGGCAGCAGACAAAGCGAAGAATTGGGCACTCTACAGTCTTATCGGTGCTATAGTAGCCAATATCATCTACTATGGATTGATATTCGGCTTGGGGTTGCAACATGAATTCTTCAATTTTTGACAATAATATCTTCGGATAACGACAATCCTCCTAAGATATGAAAAGAGGCAGTGGATTCACTGCCTCTTTTTCAGATATTCCGTCACTTTCTGTTGAGCGATATGGTAGGAAGCCTTCAACGCCCCCTCTGAGGTGCCGAGAACCTGACTAATCTCATTGTATTTCATGTTGTCGAAATAACGGAGGTTGAAGACCATACGTTGAACGTCGGGCAAGGTGTCTATGGCCTCGTAAAGCAGGGCCTTTGCCTGGTCGCCATCAAAGAACTCATCTGCCATGAGCGTATTGGCCACCGAAGCCACCTCGTCAACGCTCAAGTCCTGCGAATGCTTCTTCCTGCGCAGGAAATCAAGCGACTCATTGATGGCTATGCGATACAGCCAAGTCGACAACTTCGAGAGGTTCCTGAATTCCGACAGGTTCATCCATGCCTTTACGAACGTGTTCTGCAACACATCATCGGCATCATCGTGTGAGAGAACAATATTTCTGATTTTCCAGTAGAGTGGCTGACTATAATGCCTCACGATCTCCTCAAAGGCTTTCCTTTGGGAACCAGATTCGGCCAAAAGTCGGATAATAGTTTTTTCGTCGTATGCCATTCCACCAACTAACAAAAAACATGGGTATCTCCGCCCATCAAACAGATAGAGAAACCCATGCCTTGATATTCGCTCCTAAAGAGCCCTATAAAGAAGATTAACCTAATTATTGGATGGAGATCTTACGCACCAATTTACCTACCTTGACGATATAGCATCCTTTGGGCAGATTGAGTTCGATGCGTTTGTCTGCTCCTTCCACTTTCACGCTCATCACGCGCACCCCGGCCACATTGTATACGTGCAACACCATGCCATTGGCACCCGTGATATGCAGCACCGACTCGTTTACCGACAGAGAAACATTCTGTATCTCGGTGTCGATAACCTCAATCATTGCTGCGGCCTCTGCCTTGGCAGGCATGCCAAGCATCAGCCCCAAAAAGAAGATGGTAGCAAGTATTTTTTTCGTCATAAGCGCTTAATTATTCGTTGTCAACATGCAAATATAACCATTTTTTATCGAATAACAACACCCCAAGTGGCCACTTATTGTATAATTAACATTTTTTAATCAACTACGGCTCACCTGCATGCCCGTTTTGCTTAGGGTCATATCGACAAATCGCTCATACTTGTTTTGTCGGTTTTCCTCGAGTATCACCCTTATGCGGGCAGCGGCGTCGGGGTCCTTTGCCACCATGTAGAGGTATCCTCCCCCTCCTGCGCCAGGCAATTTGTAGCCTAAGCAGAGGTCATCGACGAGGGCGGTGAGGCGTTGCACTCCTTCAGGGTTCGTTCCGCTGTCGAGCATCTGGTTCTGCTGCCACGACTTGCCCACGAGCCTTCCCATTCTCTCGAAATCATTACGCTGGATGGCATCATACATGTCGAGGGCATGGGCTTTCATTTGCCTGAGCAAAGCCAACTGCTCGTTCTGGTTGAGGAACATCTTTCTCACTATCTCGGCGAGGATGCTTTTTGCCGTACGGGTTATTCCTGTGTAGTACAATAGGTGACAGGCTTTGAAGTCGGGCTGCACATACAATTGCTCCGGCAACCACTTGATGATGGGGTTCTGATTGAATCCCCTCGAGGTCTGCAAGAGTTTCACGCCTTGCAGTAGTCCGCCGAACTGGTCTTGCCACCCACCTCCCGTGGTGAGCAGTTGCTCGAGTGCCAAGGTGCGCAACCCTATTTCGTTCTTGTCCCATGCCAGTCCGAAGAAGTTGTTGAGGGCTCCGAGGGTAGTGGCAGCAAGTATGCTGCTCGTACCCAGTCCGCTGCCGGCGGGAATGGCGGAGAGCAGGGTCAGTTCGATACCTCCGCCGCATTCTATGAGTTGCTGAACAAGCGACGGATAGTCGACCTGTGAGAACCCAGGCTGGAAGCCCGCCAGCACAAGGGCGGCCTTGGGGATGGAGAACGGGCTGCCCACATGGTGGAAATCAGCCAGTTGTTCATAGGTCTCCACCTTCTCCTCTGCCCCCAGGTCGATGCTTCTGAGAATGATGTGTGGTTCGCTGCATGGCCTGATGAAAGTCTGGATGGGTGGCTGCCCGTTGAGTTCTATGGCGAGGTTGACGACATCTCCGCCCTCCATGAGACAAGATGGCGGTGTGTCTGTCCACCCTCCGGCGATATCAATACGCACCGGGCTCCTCCCCCATACTATCTGGTCGCCATAAACGGTTGTCCTGGGGTTCTGCCGGTCATCGAGCGCATTCTGCAGGATGGTGTCTCTCATCAGCGAGAAGGCCCTTTGCTCCTCTCCGTCTGCTGCCAAGCCTTTCAGTTTTCTCAACCGTGCCCTGAACATGGCATCTCTCACCCTGAGCATCACGGGTTCGTCTTCTCCAAGCGGATGAGGTTCGGCGATATGATGTCGGGCGAATTGCTGGGCGGCATCGTCAAGGTCGAGTTGGTAGAACACGCTGTGCTTGTGGTTGGCAGCCAACATCGCCCAGTTGAGTTTTCTGAATTCCTCGCGTTGGGCAAACAGCCGTTGCAGGTTGGCCTCGTTGGTCAGTTCGTCGGCGCTCATCCTCTGGGCATTGGCCCAGATGCGCTTGCCACCCTCTAGTTCGGGCATGTTGAGCATCCACCTGAGCACAAGGCACATGTCGTGTGTGTTGTCCACGACAGGGAAGACGCGTGCTGCCTGCAAGTCATCTCTCCCCTCAATCATCGTGTGGTCAATCCCCCTTTGCGAGGTCCACACCTTGAAGGGCATTCCCAGAAACATCGTGTTCTCATCGTCGAGAGCCCCACGAAACGCGTCATCCATCCCATAGGGCCTCACTGCCCATTGGCCATCACCTATGGGCACGATATCGATGCATTGTCCCGGCAGCACCTTGATTTCCCAAGTATTATGCGGCACTCCCGTGATGATGTTGTCGTGCGAGATGTGCCACTCTTCGCTGATGCAACTGTTCTCTATCCACACATGGCGGTTCTCCTCACTCATTTTCACCCATGTCTCCGAATTCTGTATGAAAATCGAAGGATGTGGCTTCCTTGAGCGGTGCATGATTTCACGCTGGTCGCTGACAAGGTTTTGTATGGTGAGCATCGAGGAGATCATCTCACGGCTCGTACCGAAATGATAGAACTCTCCCCCCTCGAGCGGCACGACCGCCACCTTGAGTTGGTTGATTTCGGGGTCGGTGATGACAGGCGACGTGCCAAGCGCACAGCCAAACTGCCCGTAAAGGTCGTAGGCGGTGATATCTCCATCTCGCTCACAGTGTCGTGCGAGCACTTCCACCGCCTTGTCGCTGAGTATCCACAAACCGATGTCGGTGAGGTAGAAATGCTCACGGATGAGGTTCTTGAGCGTTTCCACTGGTGGTTTCTGCAACATACATTTCAAGGTGGTGGGGTGTTTCCTTTCCGCTACGAACACCCCGTGGGCTGTCGCCACCTCATCATCGAGCCACAAACCGTAACACACCACGTCGGCCTCGGGCACCACCGTAGGGCGTTTGTTGGTTCTAATGAGCACATCGCCGCTCACTATCATGGTGTGCATCGACTCCGGTGCCATGGCCATTACCTGCTCGAAAAGCGGCATCTGCAGCGAGAGCAAGTCTTGTGATAGCCTTTGTCCCCTCTCCCACCGGAAAACGGGAATCGGCGTGAGCACCTTTCCTGAAGGCGCATAAGCCGGAAGCCTCCTGCTCTGCCCACCGGCATGCAGGATAATCCGCTTCTCTTTCGAGAGCCATTGTGCGAAATGCTCTCCACTGTTCTCGTGTTCATAGCACTGCCGCAGAAGCCATGCCGTGCCGCCCCCACTGCCGAGTTTTCGCCCGACGGGGTCGTTGGAGCAGAACCATTGTTCCTTGTCATGGCCCGTGACCTGATGGAAGGCGGTTACGAGATGCGGAGGCAATGAGAGCAGTTTCTTCATGTATCGTCAGTCGTTCAAAGTCGCTTATGCGTCTGTTCTCTTTTTGTCTCTGAATACGAGGTATCCTCCTGCCAAGATGATGAGCAAGAGCAAGATACCGGAAACATGCGCCACAGTCTCCGTAGCCTTCACCGTTGTGGGATGGAAGTCGAGCACCACCTCGTGTTTTCCCGGCTCAAGCCGCATGGCCCTGAGGATGTAGTTCACCCTTCCCAGTTCGGTGGGCTTGCCATCCACAGTGGCTGTCCATCCGGGATAGTAGATTTCAGAGAACACCAGCACGCCTCCGTTTTTCGACTCTACGTTATACTTGAGATTGTTGGGCTGGTAGGCCGTCAGGGTAACCACGTCGGTGGAGTCGTGTGCTGCGCTCTGCCCGAGAATCTTCTCGAACTGCTTGTCGGCCACCGCCACCTTGCGCAGGTTCACCTTTCCCACGCCCTCTATCTCTTCGTTGGCATTAGCCACATATTCCACGTTGTCTACCCACCATGCGTTTCCGTAGGCATAAGGGTTGGTCAGCGGTTTTGTCTGTCCGTCCTGCAAGCCTACGATGAAGTACTTGGCGTTGAGCATGTTGAGCACGGGGAAGATGCTGTCGCCCGGCACTTGCGACATATCGCCGCCTGCTGCCGACATCTCGCTCATGGCAGCCTGCATCTCGGGTGAGATATGTGCCTCTATCATTTCCTGGTAGCGGCGGAGTTTGGCAGCATGATAACCTCCTATGCTCTTGTGATAGAACGATGTCTCGTTTTCGTTGAACGTATTGGATGCGAAGTTGAGCACCCTGTAGTCGAGGCTCTTGTCTTGCAGAATCTGCTCATCTGTGGCAGTCAGGGGCTGTGGCTGCTCCTTCACCGTTTTCGACACGAACATATCGTCGTAGAGATAGCGTTTGTTGACCGTCCACATATCAACAAGACAAATGGCTGCGATGAGTGCCACCGTCCATGTGGCATTGAGTTTGCGGGCCTGATAGACCAGCAGCAGCAATGTGCCGATAAGGATGATGAGGAATGAGCGCCATGCATCGGCCGTGAAAATCGACTGTCTCACCTCGCGCAGATTGGCAAGGAGCGGGTTGAGTTGGTCGGCAGGGAACTGGCTGAGCGCCTGCATCTCGCTAGAAGACACGAAGTCGGAGAAGAAGAGTGTGGGCGCCACAGCGAAGAGCAGGCATGCTCCTCCCGTCAGGGCGAAACTGGCATAGAGGTATTTGATGTTCTTCTTAAGCAGTTCGGGCTTGTCTACCACCTTCTTCAATGCCATCATGGCGAGCAGGGGTATGGTGAACTCGGCGATGACCAGTATCGACGCCACGGTGCGGAACTTGGAATACATCGGGAAATGGTCGATGAAGAAGTCGGTAAAGGGCATGAAGTTCTTTCCCCATGAGAGGAGTATGGAGAGGATGGTAGCAGCGAGCAACGCCCATTTCATCGGTCCCTTCACGATGAAGAGCCCGAGGATGAAGAGCATGACGACGAAGGCACCCACATATACGGGGCCGCTCGTGCCAGGCTGCTCACCCCAGTACTGCCCTATCTGACCATATATCTGGTAATACATAGGGTCGGCCTTCTCCATCGCCTTGGTGTTGGCGGCGAGGGGCACCGACGCCCCACCCTTCGTGTTGGGCACGAGCAAGGTCCATGTCTCGCCGATGCCGTAACTCCACTGAGTGATATAGTCGCGCTCCAGGCCCGAGTTGGTCTGGTTGGCGTTGTCTTCCTTCACCAACTCGCTCTTCCCTCGCATCGACTCATTGGAGTACTGGTAGGTGTGGTATAGACTGGAGATATTCATGCAGATACCTATGGCTGCTGCTATGACGCATACCGCCGACGCCTTGAAAAACCGTGCCATCTGCTTCTCCTTGAGTGCCTGCACGAAGAAGGCCACAATCATGAAGAAGATGATGAAAAGGTAATAGTAGGTCATCTGCACGTGGTTGGCAAACACCTCGAAGGCGGTGAAAAGGGCGGTCACCACCAGGCCCGCGAAATATTTCCCCCTATATGCCAGCACGATACCGGCTATCATCGGTGGCAGGTAGGCCAGGGCCCATACTTTCCAGATATGTCCTGCCGCTATGATGATGAAGAAATAACTTGAGAACGCCCAGACAATGGCCCCCAGAGCCGCCAGAGAAGACCTGAACTTAAAGGCTCTGAGCAGGATGTAGAAGCCGAGGAGATAGACGAAGACATACCACACATTGTCTGGCAACCATAGGTGATAGGCTTTGGTCACCTGCGCGAGGGCATCGGTACTCTCGTAGGAGGGAGCCGTCTGGTAGGTTGGCATTCCTCCAAAGGTGGCGTTGCTCCATCTCGTCCGTTCTCCCGTAGCCTGGTAATATTCCAGTGCTTCCTGTCCGGCGCCCCTTCCCGCAGAGGTGTCGTGCTGGTAGAGAATTCTCCCCTCGATGTCGGCAGGGAAGAAATAGGCAAACGCGATGAGTACGAACACGACCACGGCGATGATGTCGGGCAGGCATTTTTTCAAAGTTTTCATTGTTTCCTTTATTTTGTGCTTTTATGATGCAAAATTAGATAAAAAATCCGATATTGTATGCCTGTTCACGAAAAAAGCCCTCAAAAAAAATTCCGGCCAGATGTATCTCTACATCCAGCCGGAATAAACTATTATTCAACTCTCTCAAATGATTTTACCTTAAAAATTTAACGAAACACCTTATTTATGACTCGCAAGCGAGATATATTCTGTCTTCGTCATCCCAAAGCAATCTTTTACCTCACTAATACCAAGTGAAAAGATTCTCTGACATTGCAAATATAGGCAGAAAAATACGGTTTTGCCCAAAATTCCGCCTCATTTTCAAATAATCATGCAGTTTTTTGACATAAATCAAGTCTTGATTTGTCTTGATTTGAGATTTGAGATTTGAGGATTGAGAATTGAGATGTTCTTTCACTTCCTTTCCATTCCTTTCCCTTCAAAAGTACATCGTCCCTTTAACTCCTCTTTAACTCCCCTTCCATCCCGTAGGTTGAGCGAATGCGAAACTTTGGTCAATAAACCTTCAGCCTATGTCCTGGCTGAATGGTATAATTGGGGGAAAGGTGGTTCATCTTGTAGAGTGAGGTGAGCCGTATGCCATATTTCTGTGAGATAAGATACATACTCTCACCGGGTTGCACCACATGGCACTGTCCCTTGAACCTGGCTTCGGCATGCTTCTGTTTCTTCTTCAGGTATATCACGTCGCCATCGCGCAAGGGTTCAGTAACACTACGCTCGTTGTACTTGGCGAGTTTCGATGCCGGCACGCCCAACTCCCGTCCTAACGATTCAAACGAATCCCCATTGTGGGAGTAGACAAAATAATTCTGGTTATACTGCATCACCGTATGGGGCGGATGTACCGCGACGGCCCTACCGCTGCTTACGGCTGGCGGCGCAGGTGTGGTCACCCTCCTCTGTGTAGGAACCCTGTCATACTCATAGAGTTTGTAAGTCTCGATGATGCTGATAAGCCGTTGTGCATAAGCGGGATTGGTGGCATAGCCACACTCCTTCAGTCCGCGTGCCCATCCCTTGTAATCTGTCGTACTGAGTGAGAAGAGGCGCTGGTAACGCTCCCTGCCGGCAAGGAAAAGGCTGTGATCCTCAAAACTCTCTCTCACAGAGTCGTATGCTCTGAAACTCTCCTGTCTGCGGTCGTCGTCATGGCGCAAGGTCCTTCCGCTCCATCCATGACTCTTAATACCAAAGTGGTTGTTGCCATGCGTGGAGAGGTAACTCTTGCCTGCCCCACTTTCAAGCAGGCCCTGGGCCAAGGTTATGGATGCGGGAATGCGATACCTCACCATTTCCTCAATGGCGATGTCTTTGTATCTGTCGATATAGGCTTGATAGTCGGCATTCCATCTCACCTGTTGTGCGCCTGCTGTCAATGCACAGAGAAGACAGCAAATCACTAAAGCAAAAATTCTTCTCATAATCCTATCAATCAGTGATCCTTCGTGGCAAACGGCCGTAGTTTTGAATTGCTTATCTGGCAATAAGGTTGGTTCCCAATAAGCCATAATCGGTAAAGTATGGCAAAGATAGCCTTTTATTTGCAAAGAATTGCAATTTTTGCTTTTTTTAACTACTGGAATGGAGATGGGCTTGCAGAGAACTGCAATAGAGAGACGACCTCACATTTTTCGCTATTATACTATAAATACAACACAGAGATACAGAGATACAGAGAAACAGAGAAAAATACAAACTCCATATCTCTGTGCCTCTATGTTGAAAGTGATATTCGGTGCATCATTTTGAGCGTTGCCCAATTCGTTACTAAGGAGGACAAGAGGTAATGATGCCGATTATGCTATGAAAAGCGGAAACCCCGATAAATCAAGGTCTCCGCATTTTCTCTTTCCCTATTGTTCCGCCATTTTCCCGACAGCCGTCAAATAAGTGGGTTATGGCTATTAATTCATAATCTATCCTTATTATGTATGAAGGATATCAAGAACTACTTCCTAATAGATGATAGTGCTTTATCTAGAGCATAAAGAAAGGCTACTTTTGTATCATGGAAGTATAATACTCCATCCGTACCAACCTCAAATGTTCCATTAGTAATCATATCAAGTATTATTGACCCACCATTTTCAATATTTATCAAAATTCCGTTTTTTTCATATGGAGCATATGATATTATTTTACCTAACGGAATCGACTTATTTTTATTTTCACCGACTATTACTACTCTTTGATTGGTGACAAATGCTTTACCGCGGAATGATATTCTGTAACCCTCTACATCATTTGATGAAACATTAAACGTACCTGTTCTGAAACCATTCAAATTTGTTCTAATGCCACCATAAGTTATATTCTTGTTAAGCTTTTGTATAGTATAAACATCGGTATTCTTAGATGAAAAATAACTAGTTTCATTCTGATGGAGTTCCAACCCTTTTTTCCCTCCTACCAACGCTATTCTGTTCATCAACTCTGTGTATAAGGCATCAACATACTTATAATCACCCTCATCAGTTACAGTTCCTATCATATTTTTGTACTGCATAACAGCTTCGTCTTCTCCACTTTTGAATACTTCTTTTAAAGCATCGAACACTTCCTTCCCTTTAGAAGAATTCATCTGTACTTCCTCTATTGGTTTAAAACCAGTTAGCTTTTGTTGAGTTCCAGCTTTCTTTGATGACGGAATAGCTATCAACAAAACAATGATGACTCCAAGAATTATCCATAACATTGTACTCATATTAGTAAAATTTTAAGATTAATGTTTTGTTAATTTTTTAGCTTAGCACATTTCTTTTGCAAAAATAATAAAATCATATCAAATAGTAATCATTTATAAACTATTTTTAGTACATAGTTTTTCTATTTGTATTTTTGTTATGATGGTTGACGTCAATTATTGCTCTATAGGCGTGAAGGATGATAAAACCAGGTAAATGACATTTTACCCCTTTTTCCCCCGAGTAAAACGGAATAAATGGTGTAATTTTTTATTCCGTTTTATTCCGCTTGATTTAACATATCGAGCGGGAAAATGGCGGACTAAGAGTAAATAAAATCGCTGCAAATCCTTGATTTAACGACATTTAAGAATAAATAACATAATCAGAAGACGGAAAACGAATCAAAAACTGTGATCTCCCGTGATCTACCTGCTTATGGAATCAGGTAGTTGAGCACGCTCTCCCAGTCAGGGAACTTTTCACTGCCGAAATGGATGTGGTGGTCGCCGAACTTATCCGCACCGTGTTTCGTGCGGTCATCGATGAGATAGGCACCAGATTGGAAACACAGGTTTTTGTGGTGCGAGAAGATGATACGCTTGTAAAAGATATCTCCGAAATACTTTCTCACCCAATTGTGTTTGTCTTGCAGGGCCGTGGGATTGTCCCATGGGGATGTGGTGAGGATATAGCAGTCGTATTTGTCTTTCAGCACATTCACAGCATCTATGGCTCCCGGCATTGGCTTCATCAATGCAAATAACCCCGGGATGTCCTCGTAGAAGGGCTCGCCATTGCCGTCATCTGCATACTGGGCTTTCACTTCTTCACTCACTTGATCGAGTCCGCTTTGAAAGTCGACCAATACGTTGTCCATGTCAAAATAAAGTACCGTTTTCATTTTATAAATCTTTTGGTTTACGATGACAAAATAGTCACATCATTAGAAAAATTCAAAAAAGAAAAACCCAAATACCGCAACACTTTAGTTTACCCTTTTATAAGTTCCTGAGTAACAAAAGGTTGCCAGAAATATTTCCTTGTCAGTTTTTTCACTTATCTTAGTGCTGCAAAACAAAACAAGCAAAATCATCAATGGCAAGGCAAATTTAAGCAAAAAATCACAGAAAATCACCCCATTCGGTGGAAATTTCAAGTGGGAGACATTTTTCCCATCATGTGTCCCCGAAAAAAAGGGCTTGCAAGGTGTTAACCCTGCAAGCCCAGTTTTGTATGGCATCAACCGCTTATGGCTCTATGCTGGATAGATGTCTATAGCGGAGATACTATTTGACAACCACCTTTCGGCCATTGATGATGTTCAGACCTTTTCGTGGAGCATCCATACGCTGACCGGCAATGTTGTAGATCACATACTTGCCTTCCTTGGCGTCTGCTGCGATGTCGCTGATGCCCGAAGCATTGGGGTTGTCAATCCAAGAAATCGCAGACTTGTTGCACTCATCGCCACCATAATAGATGCTCTGGATACCCACCTTCGTCCAGGTAGCACATTCCTCTACACTATCCTGGAAGTAGATGCTGTGTGAACCGTCCCATGAGTTGTAGTTGAAACTATATGGAACTTCCGTGGCATCTTGCTCTATACCATAATAGTTATCGGCCTTGAAAGTATAGGGTGTCTGCAGTCCATCTTTCTCTATCCATACTGTGTAGAACAGTTTTTGGGGATACAGTGTCTCGCCATTGCTGCCTACGGCAGGAATCGAACAAGAGATGCTACTCGACCATTCGCTGAAGTCGATTGAATTGACTGTTGGGTCGGCAGGTGAGGCAGCCACTTCGTTGAACTTCGTGATGACGACATCGGTGAACGTCTGATAAGCATACACTTCGGAAAGAAGACCATTGAGCACCAAGGTCTGGGCGGAGGTGAACTCCGATTTCTCTGCATCATAGTCGAGCACGGCGTCCACCATCTTGCCTTCATTGTCGATAGCGGTGAAATAGTAGTCGTTAGACGACATCCAGAAACTTACCGAGCCCATGAACTGGTTGGCGGGGATAACATACTGCCCAGCCTCGTTCTTGGTGGCCTTCACCCACAATTGATTGGCATCTGAGTTGACATCGGCTGCCAGCCCCTGGATATAGACGTCGTCGCCGTCGAAGCCGGCTTTCAGCCAGAGTGTCAGTTCGGCCGGGTCGTAGTAGGGCTTCAAGGAGTTGGCCTTCAAGACATAAGTGTCTGTCACGAGATTCTCGGGAGCCACGACGGCAGTAGGAACGTAGTCGGCAGGATAGACCACAATGCTGTTCAACTGGGTGTTGCCGGCGATGGTCACCACAACCTTCTGGGCATCGCCCGTCCATGTCGTGCCGTCGAAACTACCAGTGTCGGCACTGTTCTTGTCGTTCCACTTGGCAGCATTAAACACAATCTTGCCGATGGTCTTGCCTACGGCAGCAGTGAAGGTCAGCGTTCCTCCATAGACACGCAGTTGAGGACCATTGTTGGTATTCCAGAAACGGTTGGGTGTGCCCTCCGGATTGGGCGAGACGGTCAGCGTCACGGCACCTTCGGTGAACTGGCGGTCTTCGGTGATGTTGCCGGCATCGCTGTCATTTGAAGAGCATGGCTCATCGGTCATGGCATTGAAGTTGAAGGTGGCTTTCTCGTAAGGCTTGATGGTAAGCCAATAGATTTCCGACTTGTTCTCCACACCACCACCAGTATAAATACTCTGAAGACCTATCTTGTTCCACTTCTTATAGTCGGCCTGTTTCAGGTATATATGCGTGCGGTAGATTTCCGTATTGTCAGTAAATCCATAGGGGAAGACGGTCGTTTCCTCCGTCAGACTGCTGTAGTCGTCAGGACTGAAGGTGATGGGTGAAATCTCCTCTTCCACGTCGCAGAGGAACTGGTAACTCAATTTCGAAGAGGAAATCGGGTTGCCATCGACATCGAGAACCGGCACGGCGAATATGGCGACGGGGCTTGTCGACTCGTAAATCTGTGAGATGTTGGGTGTGGCAGGTGTGGCGGCCTGCTCGAACACCTTGAGGATAACAGCAACCTTATAGATGTCGCCCTTCAGCAATGAGGATGTGTAGACGGTGATCTCATCCGTTACTGCCGTCATCTTGTTAGCCTCAGCATCGTAAGTGAAAACAACATCCTCGGGTTGGAGGTACAGGTCGTAACCATAATATGGGGAGTCTTGGTAGAAACCGAAATACTGGCCGCCGGGGAAGGTGATGGTCGTACCATCCAGCGAGCCCTTGATCCATGATTCTGGCAGATAGCCACACAATCCCTGCAGGTACACGTCGTTGCCGTCGAAGCCAATCCTCAGTGCACCCGAAGAGGGCACGTCCATGTTGTTGATATAGGTAATCACCCATTCATCGGCTATCAAGCCATCAGGCACTTCCACCAGTTTGGAAGGTTCTTTCGTACTGAAAGAAGGCTTGTACCAGTAAGCATAGGGGCTAAGATCCGTGGCGGTGTTGTTCTCCAGAATGTAGGTTGTCTGCGACTCCATAATGCCATCCTCGGCATTGTAGTTGAAGACAACGTCGGTCAAAGTCTCCGTGTCATTGGTGCCACAGATATATTCCGGACCATATTCGTCTTCACCCACCAGTTGTCCGCTGGCAAAGGTTGCTGTGGTGCCGTTGAGTGTACCTTTGATCCATCCATCCCTGAAATAGTAGGCCAGGCCCTGGATGTAGATGTCGGAACCGTCGATGGCCACCTTGATGGTCGGTACTGCAGAGATGAAATCCTGTACGCCAGAAGGAGTGTTCACATAGAGAGCGCCATCGATGGTGTACCATGTCTCCACCTGGGCAGAGGCAGGGGGAGTCACCAGTTCTTCTTCGGCATTGAGCACGGCATTGGTGGCAGTCAGCGCATGCCGGTCGACACAATTGAAAACAGGGCGCTGACTCTGGGTATCCCCTTTCTGGCTGTTTTGTGCAAATGCTACCACACCAAGCAGTGTGAAAAGCATGGTAAATAGAGTAATTCTTTTCATAGGCATAATTGTTAATACTATGGGTAATGAATGTTTTTTACGAAATGCAAATTTAAAGATTTTTGCCAATATCATCAAATTTTTTGTGCTTTTTTGCACAACAATGTATAGTGGTGTAACAAGGAGGTGAATTTCACATGACACATGGTTTCCAAACAAACAATCCTTCGGCGGCAGCCAAAGCACCTATAAGTTCGAGCACCTCTTTTGTTGGACTGTAAACGGTAAGATGGGTGTCATCTGGACTGAGGACTATCAACGCCCGCGATGATGCCATCCAGACATAAAGCATGCTTTTCTCCTGCATGCAACATGTCATCATCCGCTCTACATCCTGTGGTGAAGGGTTCATCGACCAATTCTCTCCATTCTGTCCGTAAGCCATGTCGTCATAGCAGTTCAACTTCAAAAGAATATGGAAGAATTTCTTATAGATAGCATCTATCTGAGGATGCTTCAAGAGATAATCCTCTATCCTGAAAAACTGTCCGTTGGCGTTTGGGGGCACCTGCCGGGGCAGGATATCAACCACCCAATACGGTTTTTCCAGATAGTCATCAATATCTATTCTTGGTTCGATATTTTTATTTGTCTCCATACCAACTCCCCTTTAACTTCCCTTCTTTTTTCTTGGTTTTGGTTCCGGAAGCGACCTGCAAGTCTCACGAACCAGAGTGGAGAGATAGTCGTGGTCATCCACGTCGGCTATATAGAAATAGTCCTTTGCACCCTCGTAAGGCGGTTGCAAGTCAACAGTTCTCAGCAAGGAGCGTCCTGCCTCCGTGGGTTTCACATAAAAGCGGTCGTCGCAAATGAGACCGAAAATCTTGCCGTCGCAATAGATGCCGTAATCACCAAACATCTTCTTGACCGTAATCTCACCAGCACCGGCGCATTGGTCGGCTACATACTGTACAAAATCAGTGTTGCTTGCCATATTGTTTACTGGAATACATGATATTGTAGAAGGCGGAGAAGCCGATTCTGGTTTCTCCGCCTTTTTCTATTCAGATTGATTTACTATTTTTGGGGGGATAAGGATAGCGTCAGCAAATTACTGATGCTGCTCCCTGAGCAAATCGTTGACGGTCTTCACGGGGTTGAAGGTGCCAAGGGGCACTTCCACAAACACCGTGTTCCAGTTGCTCATCGCACCGTTCCAGAGGCCCGGCAACTCAAGCGCCTTGAGTTCCTTGCCGTTTTTGCTCTTGCTGGAGATGAATCCCGTAGTCTTGTCGACGAACTCCGGCAGGTTGAACGGCTGCCCCTTATAGTCCTTCACGGCACACACAAGGTCGACGGGATTGAAGTGGGTACCTTCGGTGAACATCTTCTGGTATTCCGCATTCGACTTGTCAATCTGGCTGCTCTCAAGAATCTGCAGGCTCACGGTGCCATCCTGGTTGTAAGTAAGGAACGGGCCTCCACCAGGCTCGCCCACATTCTTCACTACGCCACAGACGCGCATGGGTCTATTGAGTTTGTTGCGCAGATATACCACGAGTTCGGCATCCTCAAGGAGTTTGATGTCGTTCTTCCGACAGCAGAGGTCGCGCTGCACGAAGCGGATGATCTCCTCCAACTGCTCATGGCTGTAACTGCCGGTATCGAGCAATCGCAGATATTCAAAGGCCTTCTTCTGCAGTGTCACCAGCACACCGGCGATGACTTGCTTGTAGTCTACGGTCTCCTGCTTCAGTCTGTCGGGCACCACATTATCGATGTTCTTGATGAAGATGACATCAGCATCGATCTCGTTGAGGTTCTCGATGAGGGCACCATGTCCGCCTGGACGGAAGAGCAATTTCCCGTCCTCGGTCCTGAAGGGCGTGTTGTCGGGATTGGCTGCCACGGTATCCGTACTCGGTTTCTGCTCAGAGAACGAAATATTATAATGTATGCCATACTTCTTTGCGTAGCAGTCTTTTTTCTCCTCTACCTTCTTCTCAAAGAGTGCCATGTGCTCATGGCTCACGGTGAAATGCACGTTGGCCTCGCCATTGCTGGCGGCATAGAGCGCACCCTCCACGAGATGCTCCTCCATCGGTGTGCGAGGTCCCTCGGGATAGTTGTGGAAGAGCAGCAAGCCCTTGGGCAGTTGTCCGTAATTCAGCCCCTCGCCATTGAGCATGTTGGCCACCACAGCCTTGTACTCGCCCTTCTCCACCAGTTGCTTGATGCCCATACCGTTGTTGGCAACACATTTCGCGTCAAGGGCATCGTAGAAGGCGAACTTCTCGATATTGTCGAAATAGTTTTTCTCAAAGTCGGTAGTAGGCACGTCGTAATCGGCAGTGAGGAAGGCGAACATGTTCTTAAACATACGGCTGGCAGCGCCCGATGCCGGCACAAACTTCACGATTTTGTTTCCGGCAGCCTTGTAAGCATTCCACGCCTCAATCGCCTTCTCTCTTTCCTCTTTGTCGGGGGCCACGATGCCCTTTCCGATGGCAGCGGCTGCCTCGAGTTTCAGGAAGGGGAATCCGGTCTTGAACTCCTCAAGTTGTACGGCGATTTGCTCTTCGGTGATACCTTTCTCTTGTAGTTGTTTAAGGTCTTCTTGTGATAACATAATATTGTAGATTTAATAACACATTGATAGATTTTATGTCACAAATATACTTACTTTTTCACAAACTCAAGCATTTTTTCGAGAAAAATTGTAACTTTGCCGTAAAATTGAAGAATCCATGGAACCATGTCGTTCATACGATGCCCATTTTCCGATGGATTTTGTACCACCAAACAGCAGAAACCTACATGCCCACATCGCCACTCACCGCCGAAGAAAGAAAACAAATCGAGGAACTGAAATCGCAATTGCTCACCGCGCTGTCGCCCTATTTCCTTGAAGGCGACACCGACAAAATAGCCCGTTTGCTCGACAACCCACAGTTGTCTGACCAGATGGAGCGCAACGTGTTTGGCTTAAACCCCTTGCTCTTCGGACTACAGACGGCGAAGATAGCCATTGACGAGACAGGACTGAAGCGCGACGGCCTGATAGCCATCCTGCTCTACTCCTGCCGTTCGGCCATCTCGCTCTCAGAAGAGGAGATAGGTGCGACCTATGGCGAAGGCGTGAAGCACATCCTCCACGGCCTTGACCGCGTGCAGCAACTCTACCAGCGCACACCCGTCATAGAGAGCGAGAATTTCCGCAATCTTCTGGTGTCGTTTGCCGAAGACATGCGCGTCATCCTTATTATGATAGCCGACCGTGTGAACCTGATGCGGCAGATTCGCGACACCGACAAGGAGGAGGAGAAGCGCCGTGTGTCGGAAGAGGCGTCATACCTCTACGCCCCACTCGCCCACAAACTGGGCCTGTACAAATTGAAGAGCGAACTCGAGGACCTGAGCCTGAAATACCTCGAGCACGACGCTTATTACATGATCAAGGACAAACTCAATGCCACCAAGCGTTCACGCGACGCCTATATCGAACGCTTCATCGGCCCTATCGACGAGAAATTGCGTGCTGCCGGACTGAAGTTCCACATGAAAGGGCGCACGAAGAGCATCCACAGCATCTGGCAGAAGATGAAGAAGCAGAAGTGCGGCTTCGAGGGCATCTACGACCTCTTCGCCATCCGCATCATCATCGATGCGCCCCTGGAAAAGGAGAAGATGCAATGCTGGCAGGTTTTTTCCGTCATTACCGACATGTATCAGCCCAACCCAAAACGCATGCGCGACTGGCTCTCCGTGCCCAAGTCGAACGGCTATGAGAGTCTCCACATCACCGTACTCGGTCCGGAGAACAAATGGGTGGAGGTGCAGATACGCACCGAGCGCATGGATGAGATAGCCGAGAGAGGCCTCGCCGCCCATTGGCGTTACAAGGGGATTCGGAGTGAGTCGGGCATCGACGAATGGCTCAACGATATCCGTTCGGCACTGGAAAGCAACGACGACCTGCAGGTCATGGACCAGTTCAAGATGGACCTCTATGAAGACGAAGTGTTTGTATTCACCCCAAAGGGCGACCTGCTGAAGTTTCCCAAGGGGGCTACCATCCTCGACTTCGCCTACTCCATCCACTCCAACGTGGGCAACCACTGCGTAGGAGGGCGCATCAACGGAAAGATGGTGCCGGTGCGCGAACTGCTGGTGAGCGGCGACCAAGTGGAGATTCTCACGTCCAACAACCAGAAGCCGAAGCAAGACTGGCTCCAGATTGTGAAAACCTCGCGGGCGAAGTCGAAGATTCGACTGGCACTCAAGGAGACTCAGGTGAAAGATGCGCTCTATGCCAAAGAGATGCTGGAACGTCGGCTGAAAAACCGGAAGATGGAGATGGAGGAAGCCACGATGTCGCACCTCATCAAGAAACTTGGTTTCAAGGAAACGAGCGACTTCTACAAACAACTCGCCGACGAGAAACTCGACCCCAACGAGGTCATCGAGAAGTATATCGAGGTGAAGCAGGCCGACAGCGGCAACACCCCACAAGGTCCGGTTCGCAGCGCCGGGGAATTCAACTATTCGAACCCCGACGAGCAGATAGCCATAAAGAACGACGACGTGCTGGTGGTAGACCGCGACTTGAAAGGAATCGACTACCAACTGGCGAAATGCTGCAACCCCATCTATGGTGACAAGATTTTCGGTTTTGTGACGGTGAACGGTGGCATCAAGGTGCATCGAACCGACTGCCCCAACGCCCCCGAACTGCGCAAGCGGTTCGGCTACCGCATAGTCCGCGCCCGATGGAGTGGCAAGGGCACCTCGCAATACTCCATTACCCTACGTGTGGTGGGCAATGACGACATCGGCATCGTCAACAACATCACGAGCATCATCTCCAAGGAGGAGAGAATCGTGATGCGCTCCATCAACATCGACAGCCATGACGGACTCTTTGGCGGCATCATGGTCGTACAACTCGACGACACCTCGCGTCTGGAAGCCCTCATCAAGAAACTGCGCACCGTAAAGGGAGTAAAGCAAGTGGAGAGAATTTGAGAGGTTTAAGGTTTGAGATTTGAGATTTATCATGCTGCGCATGATGAACATCGGCGGCGCCTCGGCATACTGAAAATAAACTTTCGTCTGCACTCGGCTTGCACGATGTTTGAGAATGCATGATGAACTATGCGAATAAACTGAAGTCATTAACAGCCGAAAGGCCTCTTTCTTTTTGTATAAAAATACATGTTATGCGTCATTTATACTGTTTTTAGTGCATTTCATACACTTTTTGCACAAAAGATTATCCATTGGCAAATTGTTTTTATACCTTTGCAGCGCGTTTCGAAGTGACAGCATCCTTGCATAGGAAAAGCCTTTTTTATGCATAAAGAGAGTCTCATAGGAATTAAACTTATATCAATCATATACTTCAAATGGTAAAAATCACGAAAGAAGCAGCCCTGGCCTACCACAAGAGTGGCCGCCCCGGCAAAATAGAAGTAAAGCCCACCAAACCCTACCGCACACAGACCGACCTCAGCCTGGCCTATTCGCCGGGAGTGGCGTTCCCCTGCCTCGAAATACAGGAAAATGCCGACGAGGCCTATAAGTACACCGACAAGGGAAACCTCGTGGCAGTCATCAGCAATGGCACCGCCGTTCTCGGACTGGGCGACATCGGCGCCCTCAGCGGAAAACCCGTGATGGAGGGTAAAGGCCTGCTCTTCAAGATTTATGGAGGCATCGACGTGTTCGACATCGAGGTGGCAGAGAAAGACCCGGAGAAGTTTTGCGAGGCCGTGGAGCGCATCGCCCCCACCTTCGGTGGCATCAACCTTGAGGACATCAAGGCTCCCGAGTGTTTCTACATCGAGGAACGCCTGAAACGCACCCTCGACATCCCCGTAATGCACGACGACCAGCATGGCACCGCCATCATCTCTGCCGCCGGACTGAAGAATGCCCTTGAGGTGAATGGCAAAGACATCACCAAGGTGCAAATCGTGGTCAACGGTGCCGGAGCAGCAGCCATCTCGTGCACGAAACTATACATGGCTCTTGGCGCGAAGAAAGAGAACATCCTCATGCTCGACTCGAAAGGAGTCATCAGCAGCGACCGTGAGGACCTGAACGAACAGAAACGCTTCTTCGCCACTGAGCGCCGCGACGTGCACACTCTGGAAGAGGCCGTCAAGGATGCCGACGTCTTCGTGGGCTTATCGAAAGGCAACGTGCTGACGAAAGACATGGTGCGCTCGATGGCCAAAGACCCCATCGTCTTCGCCCTTGCCAACCCTGTGCCCGAAATATCGTATGAAGACGCTATGGACTCGCGCGACGACGTGCTGATGGCGACAGGCCGCAGCGACTATCCCAACCAAATCAACAACGTGATTGGTTTCCCCTACATCTTCAGGGGCGCCCTCGACGTACATGCCCGGGCCATCAACGAAGAAATGAAAATGGCTGCCGTACATGCCATCGCCGACCTCGCCAAGCAACCCGTTCCGGATGTGGTGAACGATATATATAAAGTCAACAACCTCACCTTCGGTCCCTCCTACTTCATCCCCAAACCCGTAGACCCGCGACTCATCACCGAGGTATCGGCAGCCGTAGCCAAAGCAGCCATCGACAGCGGAGTGGCACGCAAGACCATCACCAACTGGGAAGACTACAAGAACCGCCTGCGACAGATGCTCGGTCTGCAGACCAAGGTCACCCGAAAACTCTACGACACTGCACGTGCCCATCCACAACGTGTGGTCTTCGCCGAAGGCATTCATCCCACGATGCTGAAGGCAGCAGTGCAGGCGAAGGCAGAGGGCATCTGCGAGCCCATACTCCTCGGCAACGACGAGCGCATCGAGAAACTCGCAGCACAACTCGACCTAAGCCTCGACGGCATCGAAATCGTCAACCTGCGCCACGACCGCGAAGCAGAGCGCCGCGAACGCTACGCACGCATCCTCACGGAGAAACGCCAGCGCGATGGCTACACTTTCGAGGAAGCCAACGACAAGATGTTTGAGCGCAACTACTTCGGCATGATGATGGTGGAGACGGGCGACGCCGACGCCTTCATTACTGGTCTTTACACCAAGTATTCCAACACGCTGAAGGTGGTGAAGGAAATCATCGGCGTGCGACCTGAATTCAACACCTTCGGCACGATGCATATCCTCAACTCCAAGCGAGGCACCTTCTTCGTTGCCGACACACTCATCAACAACAACCCCGATGCCAACAAACTCGTCGACATCGCCAAACTGGCATCCACTGCCGTGCACTTCTTCAATGTAAACCCGAAGATTGCGCTCATCAGCCATTCCAACTTCGGCTCCGACCAGTCGGAAGGGAGCAGGAAGGTGCGCGAGGCCGTGGCAAAGATACATGAGCAGATGCCCGACCTGCCCATCGACGGAGAGATGCAGATCAGCACCGCTCTCGACCGGGAGTTGCGCGACTCGCTCTATCCCTTCAACCGCCTGAAGGGTATGGACGTGAACACCCTCGTCTTCCCCAACCTTACGAGTGCCCGTTCGTCGTACAAGATGCTGCAGGCACTGGAGCCCGATATCGAAATCATCGGCCCCATCCAGATGGGACTGAACAAACCCATCCACTTTGCCGACTACGGCAGTTCGGTGCGCGATGTGGTGAGCATTACCGCCGTGGCAGTCATCGATGCCTATGTCGACAAAATCAAGAGAAGTTACAAATAAATCCCGGCTGCTGTATCAACAGTAAAGCCAAGGACACAAAAAAACAATCGCGCCACCAACGCTTTGGTGACGCGATTTTTACTTAACCTAATAACTATCAACCTAATAATCAAAACCTAACCTAAAATCATACTTAACTATCCATGTATTTCATTAACCTAACAATCTTGTCTTATTTCATTGGCAAAGTTAAGGCCTGTCCGTCAGCGTCGCAAGTTTTTTGCCCAAAAGTCCTTGAAAAGCATCAGACAACGTGCCTCTTTATAGACAAAGAGACAAAACAGACAGAAAATCTGTCTCAAACAAGAAAAAAAATTGAAAATTGAAGATTGAAAATCAATCCCCGAGTGTCCAGGTGCCCAACCTCCGCAATGGCTGATTGGGAATCCTCGTCCACTTTTCCTTCGGCTTCACGCTGTCGTCAAAAGCATTATACTTCACCACCTGTTTCCTGTGCGTGAGATAATTGATGCTCGTCCGTTCACCTTCACCGCTGTTGCGCATAAAATAATCATTGTCTTCGCCGATAAGGAAAAAGTCATTGTTTTGGTAGCGAAACACATACTTCTCGTTGGTGTTGCCCCAGCCACCCACACTCGAGAAATGGCCGATGCTTATCGAGAACACCCCCTTGTCGTTCACCTCGAGCCCGAAATCCAGGAAATGGTAAGCGTCGTCACGGGCAGGGAGCACACTGTCGGACTGGAACCTGCACGAATAGCCACCATGGCCATTGCCGAAAAACACGCTGAACACAGGTTTGTTAGTATCTACAGTGTCGCCCAGTTCATTCACAATCATCATCTCCTGAAAATGAGGGGTCGCTATCATCACAATATCATCGATGCCGTCTCTGTTCACGTCGCCATGTTGTTCAGTGGCCCCCCACGAACGGAGGGTGGTCAGGTCATAATTGGTCGTTGCCTGAGAAATGTTGACAGGCAACAAATGTGCGCTCACCGTATCCATAACGAAAAGCGACAAGGCGAAAACAGCCATTCTCAGACTACGGGCAATTAGATGATGTTTCATGATGTTTAAGCTCAGTTGATTGTACGATAGATGATGCAAAATATGAGTTATTATCTGCAAAGATAAGTCAAAAAAGGGATAAAGCCAAATCAATCTTACATTTTTTGACACGCCCACGTTGTCCATAACGCCCATTGCGCCCATCGTGCCCATAAAATCCCTCAAAAAAGCGTCATCATTATGTGAAAAACACCCTTGTAACGAAAAAATAATGCGTGTTCACTTGTTTCGTATCGAAAAAACAATTATCTTTGCCGTCTGAAAAAGCATAGAATCGTTAATGCCGGCCTAACCAGCATTTGTACAGGATTAACACTTCAACGACAAAAACAAAGGTCACATGTCAAAGAACAAAAAAGTATATTTATGTCTTGCCCACATGAGCGGCAATGAGATGAAATTCATCCAGGAGGCGTTCGACACCAACTGGGTGGTGCCATTGGGTCCCAACGTCAACGGGTTTGAGGAAGACCTCGAGATGTTCGTAGGTGAGGGAAAGAAGGTGGTGGCCCTCGCATCAGGTACAGCCGCCGTGCATCTGGGCATGGTGTCGCTTGGTGTAGGACCTGGCGACGAAGTGGTGTGTCAGAGTTTCACCTTCGCGGCATCCTGCAACCCAGCCAGGTATCTCGGTGCCACACCGGTGTTTGTCGACTCCGAGGAGAAGACATGGAACATTGACCCCAACATCCTTGAGGATGCCGTAAAAGACCGCATACGCAAAACCGGGCGCAAGCCCAAAGCCATTGTTCCCGTGTATATGTATGGCATGCCCGCCTACATCGATGAGGTGCTGGCAGTGGGCAAGCAATACGATATCCCCGTACTCGAAGACTCCGCCGAGGCATTCGGCTCTCTCTACAAGGGCCGCATGACAGGCTCCTTGGGCGAATATGGCGTGATGAGTTTCAATGGCAACAAGATGATTACCACCTCTGGCGGTGGTGCGCTTATATGCCCCAACGAAGAGGCAAAGAAGCGAATCATGTTCTACGCCACCCAGGCACGTGAAGACAAACCCTACTACCTGCACGAACATATCGGCTACAACTACCGCATGAGCAACGTGTGCGCCGGCATCGGCCGCGGACAAATGACAGTTGTTCACGACCACATAGAGCACCATAGGAAGATTGCCGCCATGTATGCCGAGGCTTTCGAAGGTCACCCCATCGTGAAAGTGCATACCGAGCCCGAGGAATACATGCGTTCCAACTTCTGGCTCAGCACCATCACCTTCGAGACCGGCGATACCAATATCAGCGAGATGGAACCCGCCCCCATCGTCATGGAGGCCATGGCTGCCCTCGCCGCCGAAGACATCGAGAGCCGTCCTCTCTGGCGGCCGATGCATACCCAGCCCGTTTACAACGGTGCTCCCGCCTACATCAACGGCACATGCGAACGTCTCTTCAAGAAGGGACTCTGCCTACCATCAGGCCCATGTGTAGATGATTCCGACGTGGAGCGAGTCATCAAAACCATCAAAAAAGTGGCGGAGGGACATCAAGTATGAGCGTAAACGACAACATAGAAGACAAGACTATTACCAATCAATTTGGTGCCGCAGGCAACACTGGCGACACCAATAATACCAACGACACCGACGAGACTTACGAAGACCAGGGTGGTTTTAAGGCTGCCATGGACAAAATCACCGACAAAATATTCGGATGGTATCTGTCAAGGAAAGCCCTACCCTACTGGACCGTGCTGCTGCTCGACATCCTCATCTGCGTGGTGTCGGGACTCTTTGTATTGTGGCTCTACACCAGCGCGTCGTCTATCATTCAGCATTTCGGCGATGCCCTCCGCACCATTGGCGTATACATGATTTTCAACATCATCGGCTTCAGGGTGTTCCACACCTATGCCGGTGTGGTGAGGTACTCTTCATTTATCGACCTCAGACGAGTGGGATACGCCATGGCACTCTCATGCCTTATCGCCGAAATAATGCGTTACCCCATCAACCTCATGCACGTGGGGTATAGGGCAGCCAGCGGACACAGTCTCTTCGTCACTCTTCAGGGGCGGCAAATCTTTGCCATGTATGTCATGGCACTCATCCTCATGTGGATGTGGAGAGTGCTTGCCAAGACCGTCTTCGACGTGAGCAACGGCGAGGTGACAGCCATGCGCACCCTCGTCTACGGTGTGAGAAACGGTGGCGTGGGCATTGCCAAGAGCCTCCGCAACCAAGACAAGAGCCAGTTCAAACTCTGCGGCTTCCTTACCTCCGACAAGGATTTCAAGGGCAGGCTGCTCATGGGCGAGCGCGTGTATATCATCAACGACCATCTCCCCAACCTGCTCAAGAGGAAAAGCATCAAGGCCCTCCTCGTCTCACCCATGCAGAACCAGTCGTTCCAGAAAGACCAGCACCTGCAAGACATGCTCCTCAATGCCGACATCAAGATTTTCATGGCAGAGGGTTCAAGGGAATGGGGAAAAGACGACGACTACTCTAACGTCAGGCTAAAACCCATTAGCGTAGAAGACCTGCTGCCCAGAAACGAGATACAAGTCGACATGGAAAAGGTGGGCAACATGCTCAGGGGAAGGCGTATCCTCATCACCGGCTCTGCCGGCTCCATCGGTTCTGAGATCGTCCGCCAGGTGGCGGAGTATGCCCCTGCCGAACTGATGCTCATCGACTCCGCTGAGACTCCACAACACGACATCAGGCTGATGATGGCAAGGGAATGGTCGCACATCAAGGCCACCACCGCCGTAGCATCGATAGCCAACAAGGGGAGAATGGAGCATATCTTCGAGGAGTTCAGACCCGAATACGTCTTCCACGCCGCTGCTTACAAGCACGTGCCGATGATGGAAGACAATCCTTGCGAGAGCATCCACAACAACGTCTATGGCACGAAGGTCATCGCCGACCTCAGCGTTAAGTATGGCGTGAGGAAGTTTGTCATGCTCTCCACTGACAAGGCGGTGAACCCCACCAATGTCATGGGATGCTCGAAGCGCATCTGCGAAATCTATGTGCAGAGCCTTGACAAGGCCATCAAGGAGGGAAAGGTGAAAGGTCATACTCAGTTTGTCACCACCCGTTTCGGCAACGTACTGGGGTCGAACGGTTCGGTTATCCCACTTTTCGAGAAGCAAATCAAGGCTGGCGGACCGGTCACTGTCACCGACGAGCGCATCATCCGATATTTCATGCTCATTCCTGAGGCGTGCAAACTCGTGCTCGAAGCGGGTACCCACGGCAACGGAGGCGAGATTTTCGTCTTCGACATGGGAGAACCGGTGAGGATTTCCGACCTGGCCAAGCGCATGATCAAACTCAGCGGGGCGAAAAATGTGCAAATCAAATACACGGGTCTGCGACCAGGCGAGAAACTCTACGAGGAATTACTCTCCACCGAGGAGAACACCAAACCCAGTTTCCATCAGAAAATCAGGATTGCCGAGGTAAGGGAATACGACTACGAAGACGTGGAGAAAGACGTGGAAAAACTCGTCAGCATTGCCGACACCTACGACGACATGGCCATCGTCACCAAGATGAAGGCCATCGTGCCCGAATACAAGTCAAACAACTCCATCTTCCAACAACTCGACAAAAAAGACTGAGGCCGGCCTTCGGCCGATTAAAGATTGAAAATTGAAAATTGAAAATTGAAGATTGAGTTCGGCCTTTGGCCGATTGAAAATTGAAAATTGAAGATTGAAAATTGAGTTTGGCCTTCGGGCGAAAGCCAAATCTCAAATCTCAAAACTCAAAACTCAAATTCAATTGTGGTTAAATCCTGTTAAATTCGAATTGAAAATTGGGAGAAACAGCATAGAGTTTGACAAAAAAGTAGTAATTTTGCAGCCGATTTACTCCGTGGAGGCCCTAAAAAGCGACAGCACGGTGCTGTACGCCTTGCGGAACAACCTGTTATACAATAAGAAATGTACGCAATTGTAGAAATCATGGGTCAACAGTTCAAGGCCGAAGAGGGAAAGAAACTCTTCGTTCACCACATGAAAGATGTGGAAGAAGGCCAGTCTGTTGAGTTTGAGAAAGTGCTTCTCGTCGACAACGACGGAGCAGTGACTGTAGGTGCGCCCACAGTAGAAGGCGCTAAGGTAGTGTGTGAAGTGGTGAAACCACTGGTTAAGGGTGACAAGGTCATCGTCTTCAAGATGAAGCGCCGCAAGGACTCTCGCAAGAAGAGAGGGCATCGCTC
>JAEEGL012584370.1_pt1 | contig 41888 bp, 30 predicted proteins | sample 9134231 | NCBI WGS metagenome assembly JAEEGL01 (sample SAMN16246548, study PRJNA631951) | gut metagenome | biome: gut microbiome; feature: rumen; material: fiber-attached | host: Bos | place: Iran: Karaj | collected 2018-10
CAGACTATTTCGGACTTGGGTATTTCTAGCTTCGTGGGTCAGGTGGATGGGAAGTAAGTTTTTAGCAGTCCTTTTATTTTTTGGTGTTGTCGCATTTGCGGATTCTACCGCTGTATCTTCTTCTGCTGTATCTTCTGCCGCTGTTTCTTCGGCTGTAGGCTTTTCCAGCTCGGCGTCTGTTGCTGTTTCGTCCAGCGCGGCTGATGTTGTTATGACGGCGCCAGTCCAGGCAAAGAAGGATTCGCTCCCTGCGACTTTTGCAAGCACTGATAGCTTGATTGCTACGGTTTCTTTGAACGATCCTTTCTCGGTACAGGAAAAGATTCTGCCTAAGGATTTCCAGAACCTGGTGGTCCGTGCGGAACGTTCAAAACGGGCTTCGACGGATTTTGACGTCTCGAAGAATGTTCAGGATTTTGCGAAGGCTGCCTATTACTATTACAAGGAACTTTGGGATAGCGCCTACGTTGCCTACGATTCTCTGCGGGGTAGGGATTCTGTTTTGGAGAAGAGCGTTGTTTTGCGTATGGCCCGCACTTGCTTTATGCTGGGCGATTACAACAAGATGCGCACTACCCTTGCTCTTGGGAGCAAGTACGCCAAAGATTCTGACTTTGACAAGTCTGCTTCCCGTATGCGTATCGAGGCCGCCATGGCGGACACTAGCCTTACAGATGCTGCCCACGCAGATTCTCTGAAGGTGTTCTTGGAAAAATACCCGAAGGGTGAAGACGCTACAGCCCTGAAGTATCGCTACGCACTGTATCTGGAACAGTTTAAACAGCCTGCGCAGGCCAAGAAGCTTTATATTCAGCTGTTGGCTAGCTCTACGGTTTATAAGGATTCCGCCTTCGCTGCTATTCGGCGCTTGCGCAAGGTTCAGGGCACTCCCGAAAGCCTGCCCGAAAAGATTGCCTATGCCAAGATGGCCTGTGCCAAGGATGAGGCATCGGCTTGCCTTGTACTGTTGGATTCCATCGCCATTATGGATTCGATCCAGTTGGCAAAAAATCCTGCCTTGGCGGTGGCTCCGTCGGAAGATTCATTGCAGAAACTTTTGCCGCCCAGTACGCTAGATATGGATACCCGCATCGCCTTGTGGGAAAAGCGTGCCGTGACCCTTCGTAACCTGAAGCGTGACGACGAATCCATTGCACAGTTCAAGTTCCTGCTGGATTCTGTGGAGGCAAAACCGTTGTGGATGCAGTCTATCTTGAAGTTGTACCGCAACAACGCTAAGAAATACGCTAAGGAAATCAAGACCACAGATTCCCTGTTGCAAGATGCAAGCCAGTTCAGCAAGGAAAACGCCAACAACCTCTGGATAAAAGGCTTTGAGTACGAGCAGAGCGAAAAGTACGACAGTGCTATCGTGTGCTTCAAGAAACTTTCTCACCGTAGATTTAAGAACAACGTGAAGCGCCAGTGGGCAAAGTTCCGCATAGGTTTCGTCTACTTTAAGCAGGAAAAATGGCAAGAGGCTGTAGACGCCTTCATTGATGCGGCCAAGGAGCCGTTCTTGTGGAGCGGCAGTGGCGCCCGTATGTTCCTGGGAGACGCTTACATGAAGCTGGGTAAGGATTCCCTGGCCCGTGAAGCCTATCTGGATTGTATTAGGGATTTCCCGCTGGCCTATTACGCCCACCGTAGCCGCCTGAAGCTTGCAGAATATAAGCTGATGGAAGAAAAGGATATCCCGTATGCTCACGGGGTTTCTATGACTCCCGAAGAGACTCTGGCCTGGATTCGTGCTTCTCAGAAGATTGGCAAGCCGGACACGACTTATAATCCGGCGCGTTACAACCGCATTCGTGAACTGTTCCTTTATGGTTTCAGCGACGAGGCTTTTGCCTTATACGACGAGGTTCGCCGTAAGAATTACAAGCGTCTAGATTTCTTGTACGAGTACGGTATGCTCTTTTACGAGATGGGCGAGGTGGCTGCCGGCTACAGGCTTGCAAGGCAGTTCCAGAACAATATCGACCGTCGTCGCTTGATGGCGCCGCCCATCGGTGTGTTGCACTACCTGTATCCCATTCCTTTCAAGGAACAGGTGAAGTTCCACTCTGGCGAACGCATTGACCCCTTCTTTGTCTACAGCGTTATGCGTCAGGAATCCATCTTTAATTTCGAAATCGCCTCTCCGGTGGGTGCTCGCGGGCTCTTGCAGATTATGCCGGCCACCGGCAAGATGGTGGCCGCTAAGGAAGGGATTCCCGATTTTGACCCGCTGTTCCTTTTTAACCCCTACATGAATATCCGCCTGGGAATACGTTACCTGGTGGATTTGAAGGCCGAATATAGCGACGATTACATGTACGTGCTGGGGAACTACAATGCTGGCCCCAAGCCCACCAAACGCTGGCAGACAGCAGGTCAGGGCAAACACTGGGATATTCGCGCCGAAGAAATCAGCTATTGGGAAACCCGCGACTACGTAAAGCGCGTCATGGGAAACTATTGGATTTATCAAGAGATTTATGAGGGATTATAGCGAGATGGCTTGCCCGCTCTGCGACCTATAAATGAGCTGGCTGCAATGTTCCTTATAGGTTGTTTTATTGTGATTATTGGCTTGGTGACCTATAAGATTAAGCATGTAATTCCCCTTTATAGGTCAAATTGTGGTGTGATTGACGAATTTGCTGTCGGTGCCGCGGATATTCGCCTATAAAATCTAGCATGTGAGGATGTTTTATAGGTCAGTCCGCATGTTTGTCCCCGAAGTTGACCTATAAAACCTGCCCGAATGCGTCTGTTTATAGGCTATAAAGTGGTCTCGCAAGGCTTTTTTGCAAAAAAATTGCTTTTTCCATGCGGCTTTTTGTAAGTTGCGTTCCCTTGGAGGGGCTACGCAATGAATGACGCATCGCAAAATGTTGAAAACAACTTGATTCGACTTGATGACATGGCCAAGGCTTGCCATTTTGAGTTAGAAGCCTTTGCAGAGAATCTTCGAAAGCAGAAACAGCCCGTAGGAAATCTACGGGCCGTAACGCGGAAGAAGGGGTTCCAGTATTATATAACGACACAAAAGGGCGACACGAAGGGCAAATACGTTTCGCGAAAGAATCTTCGTAAGGCCGCCGCCATTGCACAGCGGGATTATAATGCACAGGTGTTGTCCTCTGTTGAGAAGCAAGCTTCTGTAATCCGGAATTTTCTGGCGGCCTTTCATCCGTTGGAGACGGAATGTGCTTACGCTAATTTGCATCCTGGTCGTCGTGCTCTTATAGATCCTGTATATTCCTCGGATGACGAGTATGTCTACCGCTGGAGTCACCTGCCCTATACGGGAAAAGGCTTTGAAGTCAATGCACCTGAATACTACGCAAGTGACGGCACCCGGGTGCGCTCCAAGTCGGAAATCATCATAGCGGACGCCCTTGTGCAGGCGGGTGTACCGTATCGTTATGAGTATCCCACAAGCGTGCGGGGCTGGGGAACACTGTATCCTGATTTTACGTGTCTAAAAAAGTCCACTCGTGAAGAATTTGTTTGGGAACATTTTGGGATGATGGACGATTTGTCCTACGTGAAAACATTTATGCAGAGAATGATGCATTACGCGTCTAACGATTATATTTTCGGAAAGAACTTCATCGCAACTTTTGAAAGCGGTAGCGCTCCCTTGTCGGTAAAACTGGTAAATAAGTACATTAAGGCGTATTTCTTGTAAAATAGCTCCATTTATTGTTATACAGAACAAAATAACGGCACATTTGTCAGCACTCCAAAAAATGCAGCTAAATAGGCAATGTTCCATTTTTTTATATTTTAGGTAGGACGTGTAAAAAAGGTTGTGTATGTTCCGTTCAAAACATCTTGTTTCTGTGCTACTAGCTGGTTCGGCATGGCTCATCATGTCCTGTTCCGGTGAGGAATCCTCCACTAAGGCCGAGGCGATAAATAGCTACGCCTCTTATGACGATATGCCCAACTGCACTGCCAACAGGGAGGGAGAAAAGGCCCTTGCCGAAGATGAAAATCTGATTTACGTTTGTAACGGTGGACGCTGGACCGAGGGAGGCGCCTATTACATCTCCGAAGACGACTTGCCCAACTGCACCGAGAAGCGGGAAGGCGAGAACGCCTATGTAGAAAAAACTGCCAGCGCCTGGACATGTAGTGACGGTTCGTGGACCGAAAACCCCGATAGCTCTCCGCTGGTGTTCGATGTAGTCTATCGAGATTTTAATTCTGATCATAGCGACTTTGAAAACTTTTCGGAAGAGTATATGGGACATTCCGAGGAAATTCTGAAGGCTGGCTACGCAGGTTACGATGTTGCTTGGGCTACTGATGAGGAGTATCATTTGACATGCGGGAATCAGGAGTCCAGGACTGGAGTTGCTCTGGGGGGCGACGGCCTGCTCAAGAAAATAGATCCGTATTTGCCGGATTATCTGCAGGCGGTTTCTTCAGAGGATAACCTGAAATATGGAGGCTGTAAGGCGGACTCTACGGCAAAAGTGGAAACGCGGGGTTTTCTGAATGCGTTGAATTCCTCTGCGCCGAGTTGCAAGGGGGTTAATAGCTGGAGCAATCCCATCTATGTGACAACCGGCATGGCGAAAAGTTACCTGATGTTTGACAAGGGGAAAGATGGAAAGATTGACATGCTGGATGGAGTCCATATTCAGAAGGCTGCAGAACTCTGCGATAACAAGAACTTCGATCAGTGGTTTGCCGATGTGGAAGGTGTGAACCTGCGGACCAACGCAGCCTTGGAACTTGCTTACGAAGACGGAGAATATGTGTATAGCCGCACATGGGATAACGACGGATTCTTTCCGCTGGATGAACCTTGCAATGCGGGAATACAGCCGAATGGCAAGTGTGAAAATTTTGGACCGCAGAGTTTTTCCATCTATTGCCCGCCCTATGATTACAAATGGGCTGCTTCGCAAACGGACTATAAAGGGGAAAGCACCAAAGATCTTTGCAGTGAATGGCTCAAGAGAGGCGGCCCCAGGGCAACAAAAGCTGCTTCTGCGGTGGCAAAGAATTGGAATGTTGACGAAGACGATGAAAACTTTGCCGCAAACCACTTGAAAAACTATCACTATTCCATGATGGGGTATTTGGCATTTGCTTACAGCGCTGGTGGCGAGAAGGGCTTGTTCTTTGAATTTGCAAGTAGTGAGGATATTTGGGTTTATGTAGATGGCGTGCTTGTTTCTGATTTGGGCGGAACCCACTTGCCTGCTCCAGGAAAAATTGACATTGGCGTTTTGGCGGCAAACAATCATGGTTGCAATGCGGGAGAACCTTTGGCTACTTTTGATAATTGTGCCGGTGCCGAGGAGCGCTGGGCCGATGGAAGCGTACATCACCTGCATTTTTTCAAGATGTCCAGGAATACCAACGGAGCGGATTTTTATATACGCACGAACCTGAAACAGGCGGCGGAGCCAAAATATAAATAGCGGACGTTCTGCAGAAGTTTAAACAATCAAGGAAGAGGAACCTTATGGAGAAGATTTGGAAACTTAACGTTACTGCGCTTTCCTTTGTAATCGCAGGCGGTCTTGTAGCATGCGGTGATGATTCTGGCACAAAGTCTGATTCGGCAGAAACGCTTGTTGCTGGAACCTTTGAGGACTTGCCGAATTGTACAAAAAATCGTGAGGGCGAAACGGCATTTGTAGAAGAAGAAGGCCTACGCTACATTTGCCAAGAAAAGAAATGGACTGAAATGCCCGACACCTTGGCCGAATACGATAGCGAAGACGACTTGCCTAACTGCGGAAGCAAGGTGGACGGAGTCAAGGCTTATGTAAAAGAGGATAAGACCATTTACGTGTGCAGCGACAAGAGTTGGAACCCTTATGCAGTGGTGTATGATACCGAGGAAGATTTGCCAAATTGCACCAAAAAGAAGGACGGTGAAATTGCCAAGCTTAAGGATGAAGATTCCTTCGTGATTTGTAAAGATGGGGCCTGGACCAAATATCAAGAGGAAGAAAATAAAGATAATGAAGGCGACTCTAGCGCTTCGGGTACCAAAGAACAAGAATCGACGGGTGGCTCTAGCGATAGCGGCAAAGGCGAATCCAGCAGCAGCGAGTTCCAATGGGATGAAGGTGATCCTTCTGGAGATGTCTCAAGTTCTAGCGCAAAGAAAAAACAGGTTGAGTTTGAAGAAGGCGTGCTGTGGAAGCCTAGTTATGGGTCTAGAGTCCATGTGTTTAACGATGGTCTTGACGAATACAATTTCCATAGCGACGAGAGCCGTACTGGGAAATGGTTCCTTAATACGGACAGGACCGGGGATGTACCGGGGGTTTCCACTGCTGATACGACATACGGTAAAAATTATATGACTATCACGCATAATCTGGCGTACCAAAACTGGAGTAAGAAAAATGGCGTGATTGGTCCGACTCCAGGTCCGTATGCACAGGCCCTTATTTATTGGAGTCCCAAAAACACGACTGCCGATTTGAGTGCCTATAAGGGCATTTGCCTTGAATATTCGTCAACGAAGGAATTCCGGCTGGAATTCCAGTCTCAAGGTGACGGGGAAGACGATTTCTGGGATGTGTGGGTGCCAGGTGGGGAACATACTGTAAACTTGGAGTTTAAGAATATTCCCGTTGCGTTTTGGAGGTCTAGTAATTCTGTCAGTATAGGCCAAGCCTTAAAAAAGATGATTCTTATGAACATCGAGTCCCCCTATATTGACAAAACGCAATGTTATGCAACGAATTCCAAGGATTGTGAAGACAAAACGGTGACCAATACCATAAAGCTTTACAAGATTGGTGAGTATGGAAAGTGCTCTGGCGAAGCCGTTGAACTTGGAAAAAAGAGCGTGGTGTTTGAAGAAAATGTGCTATGGAAATCCTCCTATGAAAATAAGGTTCGTACATTCTTTGGCGCCGTGGACGAGTACAACTTTATGACGGATGACGTTTCAGGTTGGTGGTTTACCTATTCCGATACTAGCAGTACGACGGATAAAGGTCAATCGACTGTGAGAAAAACGCTTAAATCAAGTGGTGGATATCTGGAAATAAATCTAAGCCTGGTCTATGACAGGTGGAAAATGAACGGAACGAATATTGTCCCGTCTCCTTATCCTTATGCAGCATTTGGTTTTAATTGGACTTCTGCTAATGAGGATGGATTTGCGGATTTGAGTCTGTTGGGCGAAGGCCTTTGTTTGGACTACACTGCAGAAAAAAGTTTTGATATGATTTTATATGTGTATCAGGATCAAGACAGATGGCAGACAACTATCCCGGCAAGTAGTGTACGAAAAGTTATTAACGTTAAATTTGGTGATGCAGCAGACATGGGTGACTTTTTCAGGTATGATTGGCAATCTGGAACTGGCTTGCCGTTTGAGACAATCGTGAAACAGGTGACGGGATTGCATTTTGAAATGAATGGCCAGCATGCTGGTTCCTATGTTGACTGGTGTACTGAGGAAAAACTTGATGCTGATGAATGCGAAAAACAGATTGTAACCAACACCATCAAGCTCTATAAACTCGGCAAATATGGTGCTTGTGATTAATATTCTTGATAGCCAATGCTGTTTCTCCTCCTCACCATAGGTCCTGCGTTTTTATTCGCCTGCGGAAACATTCTCGAAAAGTCGGGAGTGTCCACGGCGGGCAAACGCACGGGAGGGACGGCGCACCCCTGGCTGTTTTTTAAGGGTGTAGTTTCTAATAAGTTCTGGTGGCTGGGGATCTGTTGCTCTGGCCTTGCTACGGTGGGTTACTACATCGCCATGGCTCGCTACGACCTTTCCCAGGTGCAGCCCATGATGGTCTTGAATCCGGTGCTGACCGCCTTGATGGGTTTTTGCATCTTGAAAGAGGCTTTGACTAAGCGTATTGTGGTGGCTATCTGTTTTGTAGTGGCTGGCCTCTTGTATTCTGTGGAAAACCTGGGCGAGTCTACGGCTATGCAGAACATTGGTATGCTTTGGGCATATGCGGGCGGGCTTTGCTTGGTGACCTTGTTTGCACACCTGTTTGTAAAGGACCGCGAGATGGTGGATTCCCTCATTATGGGTGTGGGCTTTGGGCTTTCGGCGGCGTTCTACAAAAGCTTGGCCATGGACTTTGACCTGGACCACATTGAGCTTTCTTCGGTGGCAAGCCTACTTTTGGACTTTAGAACCCTCGGCTATATTGCGACTTACGGCATAGCGTTCCTTTATTCCCAAGTTTCCTTCTCCCGCGGTCGTGCCCTGTTCATTATTCCCTTTAGTGCCGCGGTAGGGGCTGCTGTTCCCACACTGGCCGGGGCCCTGGTGTTTTCGGAAGCCTTCCCCATAGGGAAAATTGTTTCTGTGACCCTGGTTTTGGTGGGTGCGGCTCTGTTTGTGGTTCGTAGACCCCGCCGAAACGCCTCAAAAAATTAGGTTTTTGTAAAAAGATGGAGAAAGTCCTTCTTCATTGCGAACAAATGACTTTCTAAAATATATATTGGAAAGAGGAGGGCCAATTATGACCATTTCTAAAAAAGCAATATGGGTGTTGCCCTTTTTTTTGCCATTGGCAACTTTTAACCTGTGGGCTTGTTCCTCGGATAGTTCGTCCTCGGTAGAGGAGGAATCCCAAGATTTGGAATCTTCGGACTCTGAGAATGAGTCGGAGTTGTCGTCGAGCTCAATCAAGAGTGGTGAAAAAGCGGCTTTTTCAGTTTTGTTTTCGGAAGTTGACCCTGTCAACCTCTCTTACAAGGATCATGAGGGGGATGATGCTGGATGGGTGGAAATATACAACCCTTCGGACAGTGCCATAAACCTTAAGGGTTCTTTGCTGGCTAACGACATATCGAAAAAGACTGCATGGAAGTTCGGCAATGTTGTTATAGGGCCCAAGTCACATTTGTTGGTATTCCTTTCGGGTAAAAATTACCCTGACTATGTAGCTCCTTCAGATTCTACTAGTTTGATGGGAGGCGATTGCTGGGTATGGACCGATAAGCAGAATTCTCCTGTAGCGGGGACAAGCTCTTTTTCTTTTTTGCCCAGCAAAACAGGCTTTTGCTTCACGGAAGATGGAAACCAGGGTTTTGGCGGAATCATGCAGTTTGGGGAGAACAAGGACCTGGGGTGGCATTCTATTTCGGCCTTTGTGCAGAAGGATGGAGCCTCCGAAAACAATCCGGTTGACATTAGCAAGGTCAATGAATTGCTTTTGACCGGCTACATTGAAAATGGACACCAGCTGGAACTGCGTTTGGCACAGTCTGGCCTTGACGACTGGACGGGCTGGGACAAGGTCTTGACAGGTACGGGGGATTCTACCTCCACTTATAGTGTAGTTCTCCCCACGGGGACAACTTTCCCGGATTTGACTAAAATATACGGGACAAGGTTTAGCCTACAAAATAATGAATTCCGCGCCACCAAATTCAAGATAAAATCTTACATTGCTAGGAACCGTGGCCACGAGCCACATGCCAATTTCAAAATCAAGAAATCCGGAGGGCACCTTTACCTGTTTGACCCCTCTGAAATCCTCGTTGATTCTGTAGCTTATCCGAGTATTTCCCTGGGAAAGTCTTGGTCTAGACAATACGACAATGGGACTGGACAATACGGCAATGCTTGGGGTTTTGCTTCCTCAACTCCTATCACAGCAACTCAGGAAAACCCTGTAGCGTCTCAGGCGGTGTTCCCTGTCAATGCTCTTCCGGCTTCGGGATTTTATTCCAGCGCTATTTCCATTCAATTCAATGAAAAGGACCAGGTTCGCTGTGAACGGGAGGGTTTTGCCCCCACCGCGTCGTCGCCATTGACCACTTCATTGTCAATCAGCAAGACTACGGTTGTCCGCTGCGCTTCTTTTGCCGCATCGGTCTTGCCTAGCAGCGTGGAAACAAGAACGTATATTTTTGAAAATGCCCCGGCGACTCCTGCAGTGTTCCTGACAGGAGATCCCAACTCCCTGTTTGATCCTGATACGGGCATTTATTCGGATGGACCTTATATCCAGTCGGCGGAACCCCATTTTGGCGCCAACTATTGGCAAGATCGAGAAATTCCCATTTTCGTGGAACTCCTGGAAAAGGGTGGAAAGGCCCCGGCATTTGCGAAAAATGCTGGCTACCAGATTTTTGGAAACTATAGCCGCGCCAACAAGAAAAAGTCAGTGGCCATTGTGTTCAAGGAAAAGTATGGAGACAAACGGTTGGAATACCCGCTGTTCCCGGATTTCCCGGAACTGAAAAAATTCAAGGTGTTCCTGCTCAGGAACAACGGCGGTAATTTCGGTGCCGATTACATTCGTGATAGACTGTGTAGTTCCGTTTCCGAAGGATTAGGAGTGGACTACCAGCGTGGACGCGGCGTTATTGTGTACTACAATGGCGAATATTACGGGATTTACAGTATCCGTGAACGCTCTACGGAATATTATTTTGAGACTCATTACGGTTTTGATCCCGATGATATCGACCTGCTCAAGGCGGACAACTCTGCCTCGGCCGGGTCCGCTGTTGACTACGTGGATCTTATGAAGAACCTTGAAAAATACCACTTGAGTAGTGAAAAGAACTACAATCATGTGGCCGAATTGATAGACATAGACAACTTTATCAACTATGTCCATACGGAATTGTTCATGAACAACAGGGACTGGCCCGCCAATAACCTGAAAAAATGGCGTGCAAATAATCCTAAGACCAAGTGGAAATGGTTTATCTATGACATGGACTTTGGGTTTGGTAACGAATATAGTGAATACAAGAACAATATATTTGACTTTGCTACGGCTGAAGATGGTGACGATTGGCCTAACGGTCCTGCCTCGACTCTGTTGCTGCGGCGGCTTTTGGAAAACGATGGCTTCCGGGCGGCCTTTATCAACCGGTTCCCGGTGCTGTTGGCTATGAACTTCGAAAAATCCAGGCTTTTGGCCCGTATCAACGCGATGATGGGAGAAATCGAGTCTGAAATTTCCAGGGACCAGAAGCGCTGGGGGCACAATGCCTCTTACATGAGCGGACAACTTGAGAAGATGAGGACCTTTGCCGGGTCTCGGCAGACTGTTATTTTATCTGAAATGGCGGGACATTTTGGCCTTGGCGAGGTGGCAAAAGTCACGCTCTCTACTCAAGGATCGGGTAAAATACTGGTTCATGGGTTGCCCCTGGACCGCTCTTCCATGACCATTTCTTTCTTCAAGGGAACGCCGGTCACCATTACCGCTCAGGAAAACGGCGGGACGTTCACAGGGTGGAGCGACAAGGTTACGGATAAAACCCGGACCATTAACCCTGAAGAAGTGGACGAACTGACGGCTATTTTCAAGTGAATTTGCTAAATTCTTGGTATTATGAGCTTCAATACGAAAATTCTCTGTATCGGCGCGGGCTACGTCGGTGGCCCCACCATGACTGTTATTGCCGACAAGTGCCCCGATGTGAAGGTGACCGTGGTTGATATCAACCAGGCCCGAATAGACGCTTGGAATAGCGACAATCTTCCGATTTTTGAACCCGGCCTGGACGATGTGGTAAAACGTGCCCGTGGCCGCAACCTCTTCTTTAGCACGGACATTCCGACCGCTATTAAGGAAGCGGACATCATCTTTGTTTCCGTGAATACTCCTACGAAGACCTTTGGTCATGGCGCTGGTAAGGCTTCTGACCTACAGTATTGGGAAAAGACGGCCCGTAACATTTTGGAAGTGGCGAACGAAGGCAAGATCATTGTGGAAAAGTCTACGCTTCCGGTACGTACTGCCGCTGCTATGGAACGGATTCTGAACAGCAACGACAAAGGCCTGCATTTCGAGGTGCTTTCTAACCCCGAGTTCCTTGCCGAAGGTACTGCCATCAAGGACCTCTTCGAGCCGGACCGCGTGCTTATCGGGTCTCACCAGACGGAGTCGGGCCTGGCTGCCTGCCAGAAGCTGGTAGACGTTTATGCCCACTGGGTTCCCCGTGACCGCATCTTGACCACGAATCTCTGGAGCTCCGAGCTTACCAAGCTTACCGCCAACGCTTTCTTGGCCCAGCGTATCAGCTCTATCAACTCTATCAGCGCCCTTTGCGAAAAGACCGGCGCCGACGTAGACGAGGTGGCCTATGTGATGGGTAAGGATACCCGCATTGGCCCGAAGTTCCTTAAGGCCTCTATCGGCTTTGGTGGAAGCTGCTTTAAGAAAGACATTCTGAACCTGGTGTACCTGTGCGGCTACTATGGACTGCCCGAGGTGGCGGCCTACTGGGAAAGCGTGGTGAAGATTAACGAATGGCAGACTCACCGTGTGGTGGATCGTATGCTGGAAACCATGTTCAACACCATCGCTAGCAAAAAGATTGCCGTGTTCGGCTTTGCTTTCAAGGCCAATACGGGTGATACCCGCGAAAGCCCGGCGAACCTGGTGGTTCGCGACCTGCTTAACGAGCATGCCCAGCCGGTGGTTACCGACCCAAAGGCCATTCCCGATGCCAAGCGCGACCTGAAGGACGTGTTGGATCAGGTGCAGTTCGAAGAGGATCCCTACAAGGCTGCTGAAGGCGCTCATGCCGTGGTGGTTTGCACCGAATGGAAGTGCTTTGCAGAATTAGACTGGAAGCGCATTTACAAGGGCATGGCCAAGCCTGCTTTCGTATTCGACGGACGTAACATTCTGGATGCCGACGCTCTCCGTAAGATTGGCTTCGAAGTATCTTGCATCGGAAAGGGAAAGGCTGAGTAGTTGGGGTTGAAGCAGGTGTTCGACACTTTCGTAATATTTGGTGGAAGTGGGTTCATAGGAACCCATATGCGGCAGCTGCTTCAGGAAAAATATCCTGATGCAAAAGTATACATTGCCGATTTGCTTGCCGATAAAACGGAGTGTTCACAAAACATAGACGTTCGCAAGCCTATTGATATGGTTGGCAATTTTGGCAAGAATACTCTTATATTCAATTTTGCTGCCGTTCATCGTACGCCTGGTCACCCTGATTATGCGTACTTTGAAACCAATATCCGTGGCGCGGAGAATGTTTGTGATTTTGCGCGGAAACATGGTATTGAGAATATCGTTTTCACCAGCAGTATTGCGCCTTATGGCGCTGCTGAGGAATTGAAAACTGAAGAGACTTTGCCCACGCCAAACACTCCCTATGGCATTTCTAAGTTGGTTGCTGAAAAAATCCATCGCGAGTGGGCTGCTGAAGATGTAAATCGCAGGCTTTCTATTGTTCGCCCGGGAATCGTATTTGGTAAGGGTGAAAATGGCAATATGACCCGTTTGTATAAGGGCTTGAAAAGTCATAGGTTTGCCTATGCCGGTCGTAAAGACACCATTAAGGCCTGCATTTACGTTAAAGACTTGGTACGGGTAATGCTTGCTATGGCAGAATCTCCTTGCGATTCTGACCGTGCTCAAAAATCAAGAGTTCAGCTTTATAATTGCTGTTACTATCCGTCGTTTACCATTGAACAGATTGCGAATGCGATGCTTAAGGCTACGGAATTAAAACGTCATATTCCTTATATTCCTAAAAAGCCTATGATGGCAGCAGCAGTGGCATGTGGCGCATTTGGTGGACTTGGGCTTGGCATTTGCCCTGCTCGTGTGAAAAAACTTATGGTATCTACGAATATTGATGGGCAGAGGCTGGCCAAAGATTACCCCCTCAGTTATTCGTTAGAAGACGCTTTTAGGGATTGGTTTAAGGATTGCGACGGAAAGGTCCTTGAATGAGTGCAAGTGTCATTATTCCTACGTTGAACGCGGAACGCTTCATCGGCGCTCTTCTTGAACGGCTTTTGTCCCAGACGGTGAAATTCAACGAAATAGTCGTTATTGATTCCGAGTCCACGGATAAAACTGTAGAAATTGCAAAATCCTTTACTGGCGTTACTGTCCTTAATGTCGAGCGCAAGAATTTTAATCATGGTGGAACCCGTGATGTTGCCATTCAAAAAACGACCGGTGACATTGTTCTTTGCATGACACAAGATGCTTTGCCGGTTGATGAACATTATGCTGCGAATTTGATTGCGCCCTTTGCAGAAGACACAACAATTGCCATGTCAAGTGGAAGGCAAATTGCAAGAGATGATGCCCCTTTGACGGAGAAGCTGAATCGGGAATTCAATTATCCGGAACATGTTTTTGTTCGTAGCAAAGAAGACTTGCCGCGCTTGGGGGTGAAAACATTTTTCTCCTCGGACTGTTGCTCGGCATATCGCAGGTCTGCCTATAATGCTGTTGGTGGTTTTGATAAGGATATCCTTGTGAACGAGGATATGAAAATTGCTGCACAATTTATTTTTGGGGGCTATAAGATTGCTTATGTGGGTACCGCAGGAGTCCTTCATTCTCACAATTATTCGCTAAGCCAACAGTTTACCCGAAATTTTGATGTGGCGGCGTTCATGAAGATGAACAATGACCTGTTTGCTGGCGTATCTGCGACATCTGAAGGCTTAAAGATGGTGAAATGGATTCTTTTGCGCTTGGTGAAAAGGGGTCGTTTCATTTCGGCACTTTATTATGTTCTTGAATGTGCGACAAAGCTTTTGGCAAATAAATTAGGCGCTCGCTACAAGAAGTTGTCTAAAAAGAGCAGAATTCGGTTTGGTTCGAATAAAGTTTATTGGCGAACTCATGAATAGGTATTTATGCGAATATTATTTCTGACGCCATATGTACCAAGTGATAGGGCTGGTGGAGAAAAATTCACCAAATTGCTTCTTGAAGACTTGGCCAAGGAAAACCAAGTGGATTTGGTGTATTACAAGTATTCCTTTGATAAAGAGTACGTATGTCCGAACGAAAATGTTCGCGTTCTGAAAGTCTGTAAGAATTCTACGTTTGTAAAGCTCTGGAATAGTATTAAACATCCGACGCTTCACCCGACCTTCTCGATTCGCTTTAGCTACAGGTTGTTACGGTTTCTGAAAAAAACATGGGCGCAGAACTCCTATGATTTGTTGTATCTGGATCATAGCCAAATGCTTTTGTATGGTAAGTATTTTCCAGATGCAAAAAAAGTTCTGATGTCTCATGACGTCATGGCGGAACGCTACGGTCATAAAGGCGGTCTTGTAGCAAAGTTTGTGAGACTGTCCGAAGGTCGTCTGATGCATATGCCGAACTTGACCATCTTTACATTTAGTCAAAAAGACGTTGATTTGGTGAAAAGTGCGTACGGACTACCATCACTCTATACGAATTTCTACTTGGACAGCAATATTGTAAATGCTAAGCCTCAGAAGATAGAAAATAGGTATGTCTTTTTCGGAAAATGGAAACGGCCAGATAATTTCGATGGCCTGAAATGGTTTTTCGATAACGTTTACCCAAATCGACCAAAGAATGAAAACTATTCTATTATCGGTATAGGTTTGCCTGACGACTTCAAAGCATACATAAGCAGTCTTCCAAATGTGGATTACCTGGGTTTTGTTGATAATCCGTATGACATAATAGCTAACAGCAAGGCTGTTATTTCTCCGATTTTCTCAGGTGCTGGTGTGAAGGTAAAGGTTGTTGAGTCTCTTGCTTGTGGTACACCTGTTATTGGGAATGAAAATGCTTTTGAAGGCATTTCGCAGGATTTTTCGGACTTTATGTTGCTTGCGCGGTTGCCTGCAGATTACGAAAAAGCGATGGATTCTCTTTCTTTAGATGGTAATGGGCGTTTCACCTATAAGGAACGTTTTATTGAAAGATACCAAAGCAAATCGATTCCTGTTTATTTAAAAGAGTTGTAGTTTTGGCGATATATATCATCATATTTGCTCTTTCAACGCTGCTTTTTTATAAAGCGACTGAGGTTGACGATGCGAGGCAACGTTGGTTTTTTGTGTTGCTTGCAATTTTGCCGGTTGCGTTGATTGCTGGGGCTCGCGATGATTCTATCGGTTCAGATGTTTTGGTGTATGGAAAAGATTGTTTTTTGGATGCTGCTCAAAGTAGGTGGTATTCAGAGATAGATCTTTCTTGGATGATTCGCATGGAACCGGGGTATTTGATGCTCAATTACGTGGTGAGCCGGTTCACGAATAGTTATAACGTGTTTTTTGGAATATTGATGGCCTTGCAGATGTTCTTTGTAATGAAGGCTCTGCTTGTGTTCAAGAATAGAATACCTGTTTGGCTTGCCCTTTTAGTGTACTATTTTTCGTACTACAACATATCCCTGAACCAAATGAGGCAAAGCCTTGCCTGTGCTGTGGTTTTATATGCCTGCACGTTTGCGTATAAACGTAAATTGTTGCCCTTTTTACTAGTTGTTGGATTGGCATGCTTTTTCCATATTTCTGCAATTGTTGCGTTTGCGATTTATCCGATTTTTATAATTTTCAGAAAGACGCAATCGTATAAGTTGATGTTTTCTACAGTGATATTAGGTATAATCTTGTCTTTGGTTGTTCAGAAATTTGTGGATTTGGTGCTGGCGACCATAGGGTTGAACTCTGATTATGCCCATTATTTTAAAGATAGTACCCATGGTTTTTTTATTACAAAATTCCTTATTGCTTTGCCAATGCCGACAGCTTTTCTTCTTTTCAAAAGAAAATTTTTTAGAAAAGAAACTATCTATTTAGCTTTTTCTTTGATAGTAATGATTGTTGCCACGCAAGCTCGTGAGTTTATAGGGAATGATGCAGAACGAGTCATGAGTTATTTCGTAATAACGCAAATTTTTGTATTGCCGTTCTTGTGTGCACATTTAAGTGAAGCGAATAAGAAACTTATTGGTTTGCTGGGTGTGGCGTATTATGCAGCCTATTGGTATTATATGTTTATATATAATGGATTTCAGGAAACATATCCGTATACATCCTATATTTTAAATCAATGGTTGTAAAATGAAAGAACCGATAGATTTTATTATTCCTTGGGTTGATGGGAATGATCCTGCGTGGCGTGCAGAAAAGAACAAATGGGACCCAAATTATTCTCCCGAATCAGTTATCCGTTTCCGCGACTGGGAGAATTTGCAGTATTGGTTTAGGGCTGTTGAAAAGTTCACCCCATGGGTGAATAGAATCCATTTTATAACCTATGGACATTTGCCCAAGTTCTTGAATACGGAACACCCCAAATTACATATTGTAAATCATTCTGATTTTTTGCCTTCTGAAGCTTTGCCAGTATTTAGTTGTAATCCTTTGGAGATTAATTTGCATCGGATTCCTGGCTTGGCTGAACATTTTGTTTATTTTAACGACGATGTTTTTGTTCTAAAAAATTTGCAGCCAGATTTCTTTTTTCGAAACGGTCTTCCGTGCGATAGGGCCATTTTCAATGCTCTTATTCCGAATGGGGAATCTTTGTTCAGCTTAAGGGCAAATAACCTTGCTGTTGTGAATAGAAATTTTTCAAAGAAAGACTGCCTAAAACGAAACTTCAATAAATATTTGTCTTTGAAGTATGGTGCCGATATTTATAGAACACTGGCCTTAATTCCTTGGGGGCAATTCACAGGATTTTATGATGATCATCTTGCAAGTGCGCATACAAAGTCGCTCATGCAAGAGGTTTGGAATAAGGAACATGAGGTCCTTGAAAAAACGACGACACATAAGTTTAGGCAAAACGATGACGTGACAAATTGGCTTTTTAGGTATTGGCGTTTTGCTGAGGGAAGCTTTGTACCTTGTAAACATAGAGGACGGTTCTTGGAAATATCAGAATCGGCTATGCCGGAGATAGAAAAGATAATTTTGAACCAAAAGGAACCGATGGTTTGCTTGAATGATTCCGATCCGAATATGGATTTTGAAAAGTTGAAAAAAGAACTTATAAAGATATTTGATAAACTGCTCCCAAATAAGTCTACTTTTGAAATTTAACCATGTATAATTACTCCATCATTATCCCGCACAAAAACTTGCCAAAGCTTTTGCAGAGGTGTCTTGATTCGATTCCTGAACGAGATGATGTTGAAACGGTTGTTGTAGACGATAATAGTAATTCGTCTGTTGTTGATTTTAGAAATTTTCCAGGCCTTCGAAAAAAGAATGTTCAGGTTGTTTTCGATAAAACTGGTTTGGGTGCTGGTCATGCGCGCAATGTTGGACTTTCGAAAGCCTCTGGGAAATGGCTTGTATTTGCAGATTGCGATGATTTCTTTGATACAGAGTTGCTTGATGCACAAATGAACGCCTACAAGGAAAGAAATTGCGATCTTGTTTTTTTCAAGATGAATTACAGGGATTCTGATTCCCTGAAAATTGCTGATTTTGAGCATAAAGCTAATTCGATTTTTGATTTGGCTAAAAAAGAAAATGATAATGGTTATATTCTATACAGGCGCAACGCCCCTTGGGCCAAGTTTATCCGTCGGGAACTTGTTGAAATAAACCAGGTGCGATTCGATGAAACGCGATGGAGTAATGACGCCTGGTTTAGTACGCAGATAGCGCTGCTCGCTAAAAACGTCGAATATGTGGATTCTCGCATATATAATTATACGTACAGAAGCGATTCTCTGATTAAAGCGTCATCTGTAGAAGCTTTGCAATGTCGGCTTGATGTTGCGTTAAAATGTGAAGGCTTGTTAATTGAAAATGGGTGTGCTCAATACAGAGCAAAGCATATAGAATATTGGTTCTATTTGCTGCTAAAAAAATCTCTATGGATGGGGGCTCGCAGTTGTTCTCAAGTCGTGAAAACTATAGGTTTGAAGGGCTTTGTTAGAGGATTTCTTTCAAATTTGAAAAACGATATTGTGAAAGCAAAGACTTGATTTATGTTTATGAGAATCTTTTTGGTTAGTTTGATGTGCTTGTTAGGAGCATGTGCTTTTGATGAAGGTGAATCAGAACTATGTTTTATTGGGGATTCTATAACGCATCAATGGGACTTAAATTATTTTTTTTCTGGGTATAGTATAAAAAAACATGCTGTTGTTGGTGCTAAAGTCTCGGATATTGACAAATGGGATGTGTCGGATTGTAAAGGACTTACAACAGTAATTTTGATTGGAACGAATGATATAGGAACGATTCGTTTAGTGGATCAAAAAGCGGAGTCGAGCCGAAGCTTTTTTGCAAAGCTTTTTATGGAACGTGCTAGAAGAATAAATGCAGAGAGGCTGGTTGTTGTTTCAATTTTACCTCGAAATTATTTTGGAAAACAAGATACTTCTGTGAATCAGAATATAGAATTACAGAATGCTGTTTTGAAGGATTCGTTGCGTTCTTCTTCACTACGGTTTACTTATGTCAATGCGTATTCTTACTTTCTCGGGGATGGGTACGAAATAGATGAAGACCTGTTGTATGATGGCTTGCATCCAAGTCCCGAAGGCTATGAGGTTTTAACTAGGAAGGTACGAGAAAAATTATGAGAATTCGGCTTCTTCTTATTTGCTGTTTGTTGTTTATATCCTCGTCTTTCGCGTCTTACTACATGCTAGGCATGCGTAATTCGAAGTACGCTTTTATTGCTTACGAAAATACAAGCCGCTGGGGTGTTGCTTTGGAGAATTCCTTTTTTGTTGAAGAAGTCGAACTTCAATATGCAAGGGTGGCGGCTTTTTATACGTTTGACCTATACTTAGGGCTTGAAGGGGCCTATACGCTTTATTATGGTCGCCGTTACAACGGAGATTTTTATGATGTTGGTGCTATATTGGCATTAAAATACAACATAGTGGATAGACTTTTTCAGATTGGGGCTACGTTCCAGCCCTTTTATGATAGTGATTTAAAGTCCAAGAATGCCTATAATGCCTGGGTACAGACTATTCCTTTGGAAGAAGTGGGGCTGTTTCTTGGAATAAAGAATCAGGCTGAATACAGGGATTTAGAAAGACGGGCCTATGCGGGCGTGGTTTTCGACTTACCTCACATTACTTTGAAACCGGAGGTCTCTACACCTCTGGAAAAGGGGTGTAAGTCAACGACTAGGATAACGGTGAATTTCGTTTACAGAAATTCGCTTTAATTATACTAGCGGCCTTGTGGTACAAAGATTCCCATAGATATGCAAAAATGACAGGCAATCCGACTCCGGCAATAAGGTAGATTGCTATGAGTAATGCGTTGTTGTCTGTGAGCGGGGTCAGTCGGGCAAGGTTTACAGACTCGTCAGTTTTGTGAAGTATACATGTGACGGCTTTAAATGCTAGTAGATGTAATCCCATGATATAAAAGGATTTTTTTCCGACAATTTGAATTCCTTTTCCTAAAAGAGTGCTTTCTATTTTTTTTGATAGGAAGCAGATGACATATAGGGCGCAGGTGGATCCGATTGCTACATGGAATAAATCGTGGAATTTATTGTCATTTAAAAGGATATTCCCGTTGAATAAGAAATTTTGCCATGATAAGATGAGGGCACATAAAAAAACGGAGATGGAATCAAATTTTATTTTTTTGATTTGGAATAGGTATTGCCCACAACAAAGGAGTGACAAAACCACGAGGGTGTTGCTGAATCTGTTTAGTGTACAATCAAAATGATTAGAAAGTACGCTAGATGCAGTGGATAGGAATAGGCAAATGCATGCCCGAGCAAGGGGATATTTGTCTTTCCAGATTTTTTGAGAGAAAAAGGTTATTACTGAATAACCGATTAGGGCAAGGCATAGAACATATGCAAACCACAAGGGGCTAACGATGGGTTCTCTTCCGGCAAATAGCAGAGCTTCAATGATTTTTTTGATGAAATCTATGGATGTGTACGGTTGCAGAGCTTGGCTATATCCAAGATTTGGTTCGCTAGCGTAGAACCCGATTTTAAAGAAAATATTGTGCATTAAAATGGCGGGTATGTAAATGGCTATGGTCCATAGATAAATAGTTTTGATCTTGCTTTTTGCAAAATTAAACGGAGTTAATAAACGCTCTTCTTTTAAAAAGAATCCAGAAATAATGAAGAAGGCTGGTACGTGCCAACCACCGCCAAGAATTGTTTTTAAAGGGAATATGTCGTTAAAGTTACTGGCGAAATTGATGTGCCACAAAACAACAGCAATAATTGCAAATCCCTTTGCGATGTCAACGAAGGCGTATCGCTGATTCGGAAGAGTGGAGTTAGCGGTAGAATGTCCCATATTTTAAAGATAATTTAATTTTCAAGGCCCTATTTGCGACTAGATACAAATGTTACGAATTGAACTATGCGGCCTAGTTCGTATTGTGGTAAAAAGAATGATTTTGTACGTTTTTAAGTGCTGTACTTTGATTGCTTTTTAGAAAAAGTTTAAATTTAGGGATTATGAAAAAGCTTTTCATCGCCCTTTTCCTTTTATGTTCTTTTGTGGGGATATCTTCTGCCGAACCAATTAATGTTGCTACATGGAATATTCGTATTAATGTGAGGGACGATTCTCTTGCGGGGAATATTTGGAGCAATCGTCGCGACGCAATTGCGAAAATGGTACGGTTAAATGACTTTGATGTCTGGGGTGCTCAAGAAGATTATAATAAAGAATTAAATGAATTGAATTTGAAATTGCCGTATTATTTGCGAATAGGGTTTCCAAATCACGAAAATGGTATGGTAGGCTCATTTAATTCCATTTTTTACAAGAAAGAAAGATTCTTTGAACTAGAAAGTGGAATGTTCTATCTCGCACAGCAAGAAGATGTTCCGATGATTGGGTGGAATGGAAAGTATATTCGTTCTTGTACGTGGGTGAGGTTGATGGAACGGGCAACCTCTCAATCTATTTGGGTGTTTAATACGCATATGGATTATGCTGGTGGTGAAGTTGAACGTGAGTCTTGTAAAATGTTACTTCGCAAGATTCGCGAAATTGCCGGAGAAAATGCTGCGGTTATTGTTATGGGCGATTTGAATTTTAATCAGTACAGCCCAGGTTACAAGATTTTGGCTAGTTCCGGTATTATTGAAGATTGTTTTAACGTGGCGAAAAAAAAGATCAAATCTGCAGGGACCTTTAATAAGTTTAGGAATGATTATAAATCTGATGCCCGGTTAGATTTTATCCTAGTAACGAAGAATGTAAATGTATTAGAGTATGATGTTCTTTTAGATACATACCTGGGTCAACATGGTGAAGAACGGTTCCCGTCTGATCATTTCCCTGTTGTTGTGAAAATGGATTTGGATGGACTTGAATAATAAAAAATAGAGAAGGCGCAAATCACAAATCAAAACCGAAATAGTCTCTACACTTTTGTATATAGAAATCATTTCTGTTTTCAAAAACATTCTGGTTTCTAAGAGCGGTTTCTTTTAGAGTGCTGTCCTCTATTTCGTAGGGGTGAGGGCACTTATTGGAGACAATGGAGATGGGAATATTGTTTAAACGTTCTATGAATGCTAGCCATATATCGTCGGCGTATAGGCACTGTTCGCTGATTGTAGATATCTGCAAATATGGTTTGGAAAAATCAAATGCCCTAGGTGGGTATAATACGCCTCCGATTCCAGTTGCTATGGCGTTTTTGTCACCCGTTTTTAAGTCGGTTACACCTTGTTCCCAGGTGTTGTATGAGGCTGATTCGCCATTCAATTTCCGCATAATTCTGTGGACTCTTCTTGCAGAGACCGCTTTAGGATTATTTTGGAATGAGTTGTAGAGAGAAGATATTGTATCCTTGGGGTAAATTACATCGTCGTCGATGGTAATGATCGCCGCATCGGGATACTCTTGCATGGCATAGAAATACTTTTTATGTGGCTTTATATCTTCGCAGATGTTTCGTATGATAAGGCCCTTCTTTTGCAATTTAGTGACTTTCGAAGGAACGTCCTTTAATTCTACGGTCTTGTCAAGATATAAAACAACCTTGTCCGGCTGCTTTTTTTGGTTCAATATGCTTTTTATGACTAGGTGCAGTGTGTTGAACCGTGCGGGGTAGCTAGTTAAGGATACGACTACTGGGATCTCTCTGTTTGTTTGCTTTAAGCTTGGTGCAGGAAGAATCTTATAGAAGCAATTCCAGAATTTTGTGATAATTTTTTCTTTGTAGTAACTTCCCTTGCTCTTAATCAGGTCTTTGATGAAAAAAGAGGGCGCTTTGAAAAGCATTCGCGCGAACAATTTTCTGGCATCTTTTTTACGATTCTGTTTTTTTGCTGCTTTCCATCCACTTTTGTAGTCAAAGAACTGAATTCTTTTTCGTGCTTTTCTAACTCTGGCAGAAGGCTTGTATTCGGAATTTATTATTTCATTGAAAACTTCACTTCGATAAGCCCATTTAATTTTGTCTGTTTCTGTAACTCCACTTCCACGACGGTATATAGAAGATATGACAGGATTAAAGTGAATTTTGCCTTTAGTGGCAAGATAAGCCCACACTGCGGTGTCAAAACTAGGCTTGTTCTCTTGGATGAATTCTTGGATGAATTTTGATCGATAAAGAACGGAAGCCGTTGGAAATCTTCTTTTGATAAGCAGGTCTTCTAGAGTAATGTCTCGTTCTGGATCGGAAGAAAAAAGCTTTATAACATTGGTTTTTGTATAGAGAATATTGGCATTTTCAGTAGAAAGTACATAATCAGAGTGGTTCTCTAAGAAGTCGACTTGCCGCTGGATTTTGTTGGGGTCGATCCAGTAATCATCGCCCTCGCATTCGGCAAAGTATTTTCCTTGTGCTAGGGGGAAAATAAACTTATTCCAAACGGGGATTTTTTTTGAATATTGATTTTCCGATTGGTAGACTCCTCTTATTTTGCCAGGGTTTTCAGTTTCATATTTTCGAATAATGTCGGCTGTTCCATCTGTTGATGCGTCGTCGTGAATAATGATTTCAATAGGGAAATTGACTTTCTGCATGAGAAAGCCTTCAATAGTTTGCGCGATATAGTCTTTTTGATTGTAAGCGGCGCAGAGTAACGATACTAAAGGTTTTTCTGTCATTAGATTTCGTCCAGCAGAATTTTTTTGTTCGAACAGTAGATGAAATATCCATTTCTGTCAAGATTGCCGGTGGCCTCGCTTAATTCGAATGTTTTGATTTCTTTCGAAATTAGCCAGGGCTGATTTTTTATTGCTTTGAATTTTTCTGCATATTGCCGGGTTTGCTCGCATAGAAAATAGACGCCTGCATAGTTCGTGTTGTGAACAATTGGCGGAGTGAATGTCCCTAGGGCGACTTCGATCATTTTTTTGACATAGTCGCAGTCGGTACTTCGTTCAACAAGAATGTTGGAGATGCCGTCACCACCGCCACGGGGATTGATTTCGATGAGGTACAGTTCCCCGTGTTGCCCGATTTTCAGTTCAATGTGCGTGGCGCCGTTTTGAAATCCAACGGCGTCGAGAAGTTTCGGTATCGTTGTGCGAATTTTGTTTTGTATTATATTGGGGAGTGCAGATGGCTGGTGATGACCCAATTCAACGAAATGAGGAGGGCCAGAGTTATCTTTGTCTGTGATTTGGATTACGTAGTGGCTCCCGTCAAAGGAAATTGATTCGACAGAAACCTCAGCTCCTTCTATAAAAGCTTCTACTGTGACTCCGTTCTTTGATTCGGCTTGGGCGTAGACTAGTGCTTTTTCAAATTCAGCTTCGTCATGCACGAAGGAAACCCCCTTTTTTGCTGCTGCAGTGCATGGCTTTACGACGCAGGGGTATATGGTATTTTTCCCACCGTCATATTTGTAGAAGGGAATGGGGGTTAATCCTTCAATCTGATTGGATATGAGCCTTGTGTAAGTCTTGTCCTTGATTTTTTTTATGGTTGAAAAAGGACCGCCTCGTAGTCCAAGCGCATCGGCAACAATGGCGACTACATCAATGGTCTTTTCGGATGCATTCGAGACTACACCGTCAATTTTTTCTTCTTTGCAGATATTGATAATCTTATCGGTGTCATAAATGGATATAGGGTAGAATTTATCAAAGAGGTCTTTGCATATAGCCCCTTTTTCCCATGCAAAACCGATTGTTTCGATATGCATTTCTCGGGCTTTATGACACAGCATCTCTTGCCCTAGAACGGCTCCAATGATGGCTAATTTCATTTTCTTTCAATCTCGTCGTTTTCTTCAGGGACAAACGGATCTTCGGCTTTTCTTCGATAATCTATTTTCAGCATCTTATAGACTGCGTACATTATAAAGAACACGATAATTGCTAATGGCAATCCCGCAATGTAGCACACTGAACGTACCGCCTTGGCACCACCAAGTTGAACCACAATGAAGGCAATAATTGCTGCCACTGCGGCCCATACTACGCGGAGCCAGCGAGGTGCCAAATTGTCGGAACCCGTTTGCACTGCAGTCATTTCGGCGGCAGCAAATGCGCTGGAGTCCATCGTTGTGGCAAGGAAAATGAATGCAATCGCAAGCAAGACAACCATGAAAATTGTCGACATTGGCAAAGTGTTAATCAAGGCGATGATAGCCCCGGCTTCGTCACCATTTGCCAGGAATCCGGCTACGTCTACTGAGCCGCTCATCTGGGCCTTAACGGCAAAGTTACCGAAGGTGCCCATAGCCACCCAGCAGCCGAGGGTACAAAGAATAAGCTGCCCGAAAGCGATCTGTCGGAGTGTTCTGCCTTTCGAAATCTTAGCATTAAACACACCCATCAACGGCATGTACACAAAATAGCAGGCCCAATAACTGAAGGTCCAGCCCTTAACAAAACCGCCATTGCCATAGGGATCCGTAAATGTACTCAGACGAATGATATCCTGGACGAACAAACCAGCGGTATTGATTTCGGAGCTGAAAACTTGAATCAAACCCACAAACAGTCCTATAATGCCCATAAAGATAAATGCAGCTGAGACATTGAAGTTACTCAATTTCTTGATACCCTTGTTAAGACCCAGGTACACGCTGGTTCCAAATATGGCTACCCAAATGCAGAGAATGATAATCTGAATTGTTGCCTTGTAGGCGTCTGGAACTCCAAAAATGTTTTGAACAAGAGCGGTTAACAAAGGCATGCCTGTGCCGATAGAAATCACGGGAGCAAATACTGCGCTGCAAATGGCAATTACGTCTACGACTACGCCGAGCAGCTTACCCCACCTGTTTTGCGGGGTTACGCTACTGATGCCTGCACTCACGGTAGCTTCGCGACCTTTACGATTATACAGAACATAACCAATAGCAATGGAAATAGGAACATAAATTGCCCAAGCATTGGAGCCCCAATGGAAGTGTGCGTATAATTGCCCCATCTCATAAGACCTCGCAATACTTTCGCCTGTAACAATTGCGTTTTGCGATGCGCAGTAAATGGGTTCAAGGAATCCGTAAACCACAAGCCAGCCACCGCAGCTTGTGGTAAACATCATTCCCGCCCATGACAGTGAACTGAAAACAGGCTTGCAATCCGGTCCACCTAGGCGAACATCTTTGTATCGGCCAAACATTAGCCATAAGGAGAATATCAGGCAGCAGATGTCGGCGAATATGAAAAGCCAGCCAAAAGAGCTAATGCAGTTTTCGTATATGGCTCCCATCGATGTTTGCAACAGCTCCAAGTTGGTTGCGACAGCGATAATGACCACGAGTAGTATGGTCATGGAAGGAAAGAATAATTTCTTTTCTACTTTGAGTTTCTTTTCCATATTGTTTTCCCCTATTTGATTTCGAAGCCAAATTCTTTTAGCCCAAGTTCGTACTGTTCCTTAATAGAATCATAGTCTGTATAATGAATAATCAGGTCTTCACCCTTTGCGTTTAGCACCCTAAGATTATCATTGATTATACCGATATATTCTAGAAGTTCCTTTTCGGAGTGAGTTGGGAACCGAATAACGCCTAAGGTTCCGAGATATCGAGTTTTGAAATTTTTCCGATGACGGATGTCAATAACCACATTTGGGATTTTTTCTATGATGTCTAGGCCATCAATCCTATCGACAGTGTCAACGGTATGAGCAAAAAGGAGGTAAGAAACTCCGCTGCCATAATGAGCTGTTGTCAGTGGCGGAGGAAGCTGTTCATGGGTGTGTTTGACGCCTTTGGCAATGTCTAGCATCCATTTGATTCCGTTAAAACCTGAAATTTGACCGTATGGAACAGCTGTCATTTCTCCACAAAATCTGAAACCAGGCTCAATCAGGTAGAAGTGTCCATCTTGATCGAGCATGCATTCGACCCATGCAATACCTTCATTGAATTCGGCCATCTCGAAAATCTTAATGACGTAATCATTCAATTCTTCGAGATATTGCTTTAGGTGGCAGCTGGTTGTGTTGATTATGGAGTAGAGATTGGCTTTTTCACCAGGTTGGTGATGCTCTGCGCTGAGGTGGTTGAGTACAGCTTTGCCGTCTGCAATGACGTAGTTTGCGACGAATTCGGGGCCATACAAACGTCGTTCCACAATAATTCGCGGGTTATCTGATATTTCGCGAGCGAGCTTATAGGCTGCCCTGAGCTCGTCCTTATTGTCGCAGTAACTCATGCCCCTATTGGCGGAACGGTCAACGGGTTTTACTACAACGGGGAAGGTTATTTTATCAAGTTCTTCATCGGTCAGTTTTTCAGAAATGACATAATCGGTAGCAATGGGCGCTCCGATTTTTTTGCAAATTTCCTTGAATTTACCCTTGTTTCTGGCGACTCCCCATGCAACATCGCTGGAACAGTAACAAGGTAGTCCGAGCCGCTTGGCTAGTAGCCTTCCATTTGTCACATTCAGGTCACTTGCAGCGAAAGTGACTGCCTCGATGCCATTTTTTCTGCAAAGATCTTCAAGTGTGTCGATATCAAGTGTGCTCACAGTCCATGATTCGTCGGCCACTGATTTTGTCAACGTTTCTTCATAGTAATCGGCAACAACAACGTAGTCTCCACATTTGTGAGCCTCGTTGACCATATCTACAGTTCCATAATCGCTACCTACGACTAAGATTTTCATAGTGGGCTACCTTATGTTTATTGTTATGAATTTTGACATGTTTGATAATGCAGAATCTAATGACATTCGACTTTCAAATTGCAGGAACAAGGTTCCGAGAGAATTGTTTGCTCCTGTAAAAGGAACGACCTTGTCGCCGGGTTTTACAATGAGTCCGATATTGCGGATGTGTTTTTGCTGAAAATCCGGGTCAATGTCTATTGAAACAAATGTTCCTGATCTGTTCGTGTGTAAAATGTAGTTGCACCATACGCCGTCATAAACAGGCTTTGATATGTTGTTCAGCGGCATGCTTAGGGCCTTTTTGATTTCATTTTGGATCAAACTTTGCCCAGTTGCCATGTCCTGCAGTTCGGCGATACGGTTTCCACCGCCGCGGGGACTCACTTCCATAATGTAGGCCTTGCCATCGGAACACACACGACTTTCCACATTGTAGATGCCGGATTTCACGCCGAGAAGCGTGAACAGGCGCTGCAGTTGCGCTGTCAGGTCGTCTTGGAACTTCTGCTCCATGGAGGCTGGCCAGATTTCGATGGCGGGCGTATATGGGTTGGCAGCGTCCTTGTCGAATAGCTGGTCGGAATAGGCTGGGTACACGAGCTTGCCATTCACCGTAAAGATGTCAGCGCTGGATTGTGCGCCAACCTTGTCTAGAAAGTCCTCAATCACAAAATGCTTTGAAAGTGACGCGGAGAGGGCTGTCTCGATGGCGTTACGTAAATTTTCCTTGTTTTCGACTTTCGTAACACCCTTGCTGCCTGCTGAATCGACAGGCTTTACAATCACGGGCCAGTTGAAGTAGTCTGTATCTTTTAGGGCGTCCTCGATGTTGTTGTAGCCCTTTGCCTTGGGACAGTTGAATCCATGCTCGGTAAGGAACTTGCGGAACAGCGACTTATCCTGTAGAATGCAGGCGGCCTCGTAGCTGCATTGGAATGGTAGTCCCATTTTCTCGGCGACATAGGCTGCTGAAACAACGCCTGGATCTACTGCGTGTGAAAGAATTCCGTCGATCTTTAATTCTTGTGCGGCTTTCAGAACGGCATCTTTGTCAATAATGCTTACGTTACAGTATTCATCGGAATATTTGTGCGCAATATTTCCCGGCAGGTAATCGGCTGTAATCACGTAGACGCCCAGTTTGTGGGCTTCCTCAATCACGGGGAGCAGATAGCGGAGTCCGCCTAAAAGCATTAGCTTTTTCATTAGGAAACCTCCCCGGTAATCTTTTTTGTCTTCATTGAATTAAACCACCGAAAGAAGGGAGCTTCTAAAAGATGTATCCGTAGATAATCAATAAGAGTACAAATGATATAAATCCCTAATACAGATGCTACCGCGTGTATTACTAGATAATCTGAATTAAAGAACGTTGTATTTTGTAATGTATCTTTCCAGAGCCATTGACGCATTGAGTCACTTGCAGCATGTATAAGCATGACTCCAAAAGCAGAGGCGCTGATGGTGTTGATAATTTTTGAGTATCTAATATTCAAGTTTTTGAAGAAACAGAATGCAAAAATTGCTGTTGTTAGAGCGAATATGGCATTTGAATCGGATACAAAATTGTACCAAACTGCTTTGTTAGAAACGTCGTACCTCCAAGCTCCCCATATAACCGACGCCCATGAACAGACTAGAGACAAAAGGAGTGCTACACCACAAATTTTATTGCTTTGGAATACCTTGTGAGGGTATAACCTGATATAGGCGGCAATGATGTATATTACAATGAACCACTCCACATAATTGAAAGATAGCTTTATATGGAGGTGCGGGAGGAGCGTGAATATCAGAAAACACAACGCAATTAGGTAGCGGTGTTGCTGTTCGTTGATTTTGTTCAAAAGAATGTTTAAAAATGGAATGAATAGATAAAATAAAAGATAACAGCTTGTAAACCCTTTAGAAATACTTGTAATGGGCAATATGTCTTTGATTAGTAATTTGATGGACATGTCTCCATATCCGGTGGCAAAAAATATAACAGCGATGACAATACTATAGAATTCGATTTCTAAGAAAAGCTTCAGAAATTTATTTAGGGTAATCTTTGACTTGACCATAAAATAGCCGGTTATCAAGACAAAACAATTGATGCCCGTTTTGCCTCCCCAACCAAACAACAGTAAAAAAAGAGAATTTGATGATGTTGCCCCAAATTCCCTTATGAGATCAAGATACCCTGAGTTGACTACATAATGATGAGCGACAATGATAAGCATTGTCAATATGCGGAACAACTCTAGATTAGAGTCTCGGACTTTTTTTGATTCAGGTTCTGTTTGAGGCATTCAAAATAGGCTGTTCTCTAATTTCGAATAATGTCTATTATCTTACTTGTTGATTCTTCGTCAAGTCCGGCAAACATGGGCAGGCAAAGCACCTGATCGGCTAGCTTATGGGCCACAGGGAGGTTCTTGGGATTTGCTGATTCCAACCCCTTGTAAGCACTGAAAGTGCTGATCAGCGGGTAAAAATAGCGGCGGCCGAAAATGTTGTGCTCCTGCAGCTTGGCGTATAGTGCATCGCGACTCATTCCGTACACCTTCTCGTTGATGAAAATAGGGAAGTAGGCGTAATTATGGCGGACTCCTTCAATATCCTTGAGCATACGAATGCCAGGAACATCTTTCAATGCAGCTCGGTACTTTTCGGCGGTTGCCTTGCGCTTCGCGATGGCAGTATCCACTTGCTTTAGGTTTAATAGACCATACGCGGAACGGATTTCGTCCATCTTGCTGTTGATACCTGGAGCGACAACGGTGGTTTCGCCGTTGAATCCAAAATTTTTGAGGAAATCGATGCGCTTCTTTGTCGCCTCATCGTGGCAGACAAGCGCTCCACCTTCTACCGTATTGTATACTTTGGTGGCGTGGAAACTGAGTGTACTCATATCGCCGGCGTTCAAGACGCTTTCTCCATCTTTTTTGACGCCGAAGGCGTGAGCTGCATCGTAAATTATCTTGAGACCGTAAATGTCTGCAATTTCTTGGATGCGCTTGGTGTTACAAGGGGTCCCGTAAACGTGCACGGGCATGATTGCCGTTGTGTGAGGCGTGATTGCAGCCTCTATTTTTCCAGGGTCTATATTACCTGTTTCCTCATCTACGTCCACGAACACCGGTTTGAGCCCGTTCCACCAAATGGAGTGTGTTGTTGCTACAAAGCTGTAGGGCGTGGTAATGACTTCCCCGGTAATTTTCATAGCCTGTAGGGCCGTGATAAGCGGAAGAGTCCCATTAGTAAAAAGACTGATGTATTTGACACCGAGGTAGTCTGCTAGGGCTTTTTCGAGTTCTTTGTGGTAGTACCCGTTATTGGTAAGCCATTTACGTTCCCAAATGTCTTGAAGCATTGGGATGAATTCATCTAAAGATGGCAATAATGGCGATGTGACCGTGACTATTTTATTTTCTGCCATTCTTGAATTCCTTTACGGTGTTTATTAGGTAGTCAAAGCTTTCCAGTTTGAATAACTTTGCCAAACTAAAATAGAATAATATCCCGCAAATGACTTGCAGAATCAGGCTAGGTATTAGAGGGAGTTGGCACGATCCTAAGGCGTAGACGCCTAATCCCATAGGAATGGCTATGAAAAATGCAGGAATAATATCTTTTATTTGCTCAAAATAGCCGTAATTCATCAGTCTTTTGTTTGGATTGGCATTTAAAAAGGCATTGATTAGGGTGGCGCAAATTGCGCCATATGCAATCCCTATGGGAGACCTGAAAAGGTACAATCCCCCTAAAAGGAATGACAATCCGACGATTTTCTTGAGAATCTCGAGTTTCAGAAATATGTCACTCCGGCCCATTGCGTTTATAGCAGAGAGGTTGGAGGTGTGAATAGGATAAAACATGTAGATAAAGCAGTAGACTTGGATAAATGGAACACTTGGTAGCCATTTTTCGCCTAGCAGCAACAAGATAACGGGCTTTGCTAGAACACAAAGTCCAATCATTAACGGAATGATAACGAAAGAACTGGTTTTGATGGCTCGTCGAGTCAATCGCTTCATCTTTTCTTTGTCGTCTTGGTATTCTGAAAGTGATGGCAGCATAACAGATTGAATAGAGCTGTTGATGTTGTTTACCAAGAAACTAGGGAAATGATCGCCTCTATTGTAGTAGGCTAAATCAGCAGGAGAAAACATTTTTCCAATAATGAGACCTGTTAAATTGTTGTATCCTGTGTCTAGAAGGGATGAACACAATAATTTCCAGCCAAAAGAAAAGAGCCTTTTGAGGCGAGAGAATGAAAACTCAAGTTTTGGTCGCCAAGGAACGGTAAACCACATGATGACAATAGCAAGGAAGGCGTTGGATAACTGCTGTATTACCAAGGACCATACCCCAAAGCCAATTAGTGCGAAAATGACGCCCAAGACTCCGGAGGGGATCATGGCGCCCAAACTGCGGTAGAACAGTTTTTTGAACAGCATGTTTCTGGAAATGTAGGCAAGCTGTACAGAATTGATTGCACCAAGGAATAGCGTGAGGGCGAGTACTCTTATGACGGGTATTAAAGACTCGTTATTATAAAAGTGGGCGATAAAGGGGGCGCAAAAGAAAAGAATACTATAGAGTATGGCGGAAATGCTTAGGCTGGCAATGAATACAGATGAAAAATCAAGGTCGTCGGAATCTTTCTTTTGTACAAGGGCTGTATTCAATCCGCTTTGGACAAAGACATTGGCTATGGCAATGAAAACCATTACTAGGGCGACAAGTCCGAAATCATTCGGTGCAAGGACTCTTGCTAGAATAATTGTCAGGACAAATTGAATCAGTTGCGTTCCGCAACGTTCAAAAAATTTCCAAAAAAGGGACGATATGATGGTTTGTTTAGATGGCATATGCGTTCATTGACAAATGTAGCTTTTTTGTCGCCTAGCGGGCCGAAACTACATTGCAGAAGGTCATATATTGCTGTCAATCCATAATAGCCGTTCTTCTACCCAAATTTTTAAGGAATCGATGGCGCTGTTGTAATTGGGGTAATCGTGATGATGGAAATGAATTTCTTGAGTTTTTAGGACGGGCCAACGCTTATTATCGTTTGCTACGGCCTTGGCGATATTATCTTTCGATCTGTCTATTGTGTCAAGAATGGCAGTGAATGTACTTTTGTGAGAAGTCCAATAATTTTTAGCTTGCAAAGCGAAAGAGGGGTTATTCCATAACCACATGAACCATCCGTGTTTTTTTACTATCCATTCTTTTCCGTTTACTCCGCCTATATTAGATTCTCCATATGCTAAGTCAAAGTCCCATAGGGGGCCCATTTGTAAGGGCTTGTTTTTTTTCCAAACTACAAATATGCTTCGCAAAAATCTTGCGTCGTAATTTTTAGCGAATTCCTGAATCCAATAGTAGCGAATGAAGCTTTCTTCATTTATTATTGTGTGTTGTAAAGAGTCAGGTGCTCCATTCTTTATGCGCTTCTCGAAATCGTTGATAAAAGAGGTGACTTCTGAAATATTTTGGTTTGTTGGATTTTTGGGGTTTCTTATTTCAAAGATGTTTTTATTGTCTGTAGTAAAAAATGGTCTATCGCTCGGATTTGTTGTTTTTTCTAGCAAATAGTCTTTTTCATTTATGTTAATCCTATGCTTGGAAACTTTTATGCTTTCGGTAAAAAGGAAAAGCCCCTTGTAATCTCGGTTAAGAAAAAGTTCAACAAATTGGCATCGAGGCGTACTAGGGTCGTTTAAGGATCTTGCTAAGGCGAAAGATATGTAGTTTTTTAGATGGGTTTTATCTCGGAAGTTTGAAAGTAAAACAAAGTCCTTGTCTGCTGGCATGCCGAATAATTTTTCTTTGTTGTCCAGTTCTATTTTGTAGCTGTATTTGGGCATGTCGAACGAAGAATAACCTCGTCCCTTGATTGTAATCCGTATTGCTTTTTTTTCGGGTAGACTATCGCCCCAAATCTGCATTTTTGCGGGAATGTCCGTCTCGTTGTCCCTGATGTCTTTAAAGTCGTCTGTTTCTATTACAATTCTAGGTATGCCCGCATATGGATACTCGGAATCGTCAAGAGGCAGATATTCGGGGTTGGCTGTTGTATTTTCCCAAACGCAAGCGATTAAGAATATGGTCAGAAATGCTGAGACAATCCATTTCATACTAAATGTTCTCGTCAATCCATTGCATGCGTTGGGTCATCCAACTTTTAAGGGAATCAACAGCTTCATCGTGGTTTTTATAGCTTTGGTTAAATTCCCACAAGAACGTTGTTCCCTGTACGGGCCAGCGTTTAAAATTATTCTTTGCTGCTTTCCCAATTTGGGTTTTGTAAAAACCTATTGAATCAATAGCGTTGGCAAAAGCCTGTCGGTGTTCTCTCCAATAGTGGGCTAATTCTTGCTTGAATTTCACATTTTTTATTAAAAGGGTGTTCCAGGGGCCCCATCGTGAATACCAATTGTCGGGGTCATATATCCTGTATTCTCCATAACTTAAGTCAAAGTCCCATACGGGGCCCATTTTGATTAATTCGCCCTTTTTCCAGGTGAAAAAGACACTAGTTCTTAAGTTGCTATCAGTGTTTTTAGAAAATTCTTCAATCCAATAATAGGCAGAATAGTCTTGCATATCAATCCAGTTGGAAACGAGAGTGTCATAATTAAAGGGCGTTTCCATGAATTGCTCCCATTGATCTAGGAATTTTTTAAGTGGCGTCTGACAGGAAGCCTCACAATTTTTGGGATAATGAATATTTAGTGGCAAACCGTTGTTTGTCTTGACAACGGTGTCGTTACTGCCATAGTAGGCGTCTATTTCAACGAGATAGTTTTCGTTATCCTTGGGAATGTTTAGACGATGTGAATTAACCTTAATGTTTTCTGTTAGAAGATATACTCCCATATAGCTTCTGTTCAGATAGACTTCTACAAAAGTGCATCGGGGTACGTAATCCATTTGTAGTTGTCTGGCAATACCGAATGTAGTGTAGTTACGTAGAAGTGTCTTGTCGGCGTGATTCGAAATGAGAACCCAGTCTTTGTCAGCGGGCATGTCGAACATTTCCGTTTTTTGAGGAAATGACATTTTCATGCTGTACTTGCTCATTCCAACGCTTGAGTTGCCTCTTCCCTTTACGGTTAAATCGAATATTTCACTTTCGGGTCCGTTTTTCCCGTATATTTGCATTTTTGCGGGAATCTTTGTTTCTTTATCTCTTATTTGAGCGAAGTTTTCTGTCTCAATTACTAGGCGTGGAAGGTCTGCATACGGGTATTCTGAATCATCTAGCGGCAAGTATTCCGGTGCATCTGCAGATTCTGTCCAAACACAGCTGCTTAGGCATATTAATGAGATGACTAATGCAAAAAGGGGAAGGAGGTGCATTACGGAATGGGCTGCTGATAGAGGAATAAGATCTTTTGTTTTTAAGCAATTTAGGAATTTTGGTAGCTAAATCGGCTTGTTCAAATGCTTGAAATAAGGTTATAGGGCCGAAGGGGTCTGAAAATTTATGGTCAGGGTGGCTGTAGGGGCAATTTTTTTTATTTTTCTATGTACATCGTATAAGGTGACTTATGGCTTCTAAAAAAACTGAAGAAAAAGATTTTTTTGACTTGCTGCAGAATCTGATTAAGAACTGGTATATTCTGCTGCCTTGTGTTTTGTTTTCTGGTGCAATTGGCTTGTTCATGACAATGTGGATTCGCCCTGTGTATCAGGTAGATGCCTTGCTTCAAATTGAGACCAAAAACAGCAGGGGAAATGCTTTAATGGGGGACATGGCGGCCCTTTTCGCAACTACCAGCCCTGCAGAAACGGAAATAGAATTGATTAAAAGCCGTAAGGTTCTTGGATCTACTATAGAACAAAAACGATTGATGTATTATGCGGTACCCTTGGGAAAGTGGGATAGGCTTTTCCATCGTGAAGGTCGCTTGGAACTGATGAATTTCGAAGTGCCCTGGGATCAGGTACCCCCCGAGGAACGCGAAAAATCATGGTTAGTGAAGGCACTGGACTCGGCGAATTTTGTCCTGTTGGACCACAATAAGCAACGCGTTCTAGTTGGTGTCGTTGGACAGACGTACCATTTCCCCTATGCTGGTGATTCAGCCTCGTTTGGGATTTACCGGATGGTGGCCAGAAAAGGACAACGCTTTGCTGTCGGTAAAAAGAAGTACTTAGACGCAGTTGGCGCTTTCCGCAGTGCTTTTGAAGTGAAGGAAAAAGGCAAGCGGACGGGAATATTGGAATTTTCATATCAGGATATCTATCCGGATCGCGCCGCCGAGATCCTAAACGAAGTAGCGACCTCATATTTACGCCAGAATGTGGAAGAGCGTAATGCTGAGGCTCAGCAGACATTGGAGTTTTTGGAAAAGCAATTGCCAGACTTAAAGGCTAGGTTGGATTCGTCCTTAATGAATATGAATGCTTACCAGAATCGGGTGGGCTCTGTAGACGTTGCCGCTGAAACTCAAATTGTGCTCCAGAAACGCATGCAATTGGAACAGAAAATCCTTGAAATTCAACAGAAAAAGCAAGAGGCTATCCGCTTGTTCCATGCGGAACACCCTACCGTCAAGACGCTCGAAGACCAGGAAAGGACACTCCGTCGTGAATTAGCAGCAACGTCTAGGGACGTGAAAGATTTGCCTGAGACCCAGCAGGAAGTGCTGAAGTTGACCAGCGAGGTAGAGTTAAACAAGGTTCTTTACACTAATATGCTGAATAGCGTGCAGCAGTTGCGGCTTGTTTCTGCTGGCGAAGTGGGTTCTGTACGTATTGTGGACTTTGCAGAACAGACTACAAAACCTGTAAAGCCGAAAAAGAAGGTCCTCCTGGCATTCTTCCTGTTCTTAGGCGTGCTGCTCAGTTTAGCCATTGTCTCGCTGAAAGACAAGCTTAGCGGTGGTGTTAAGAGTGCAACCTTTATCGAAAAGGAAACAGGCTTTACTGTCTATGCTAAGGTCCCCAAGGGCAACCCTAAGGGAACAAAGGGTACCCGTCCGCTGGCTGTGGTGGAACCCGACGATGTGGCTGTGGAATCCCTGCGTGCTCTGCGTTCATCACTGGAATTCTCCATGATGGAATCGGATCAGCCGGTTATCGGCGTTAGTGGCCTTATTCCTGGTGTGGGTAAGAGCTTTATCTCGGTGAACTTGGCTGCTCTTTATGCAGGTCTTGGAAAGAAGGTTCTTCTTATCGATGCAGACCTGCGTAAGGGACGTCTGCATAAGGAATTTGGTATCAAACGTGGCAAGGGATTCTCGCAGGTGTTGTTGCGGGAGATTCAACCCGAAGAAGTGATTTCTTCTACCGAAGTGGAAAACTTGTTTGTGATTCCTTGTGGCAATGTTCCTCCCAATCCTGCTGAATTGTTGGGTTCCAAGCACTATATTGAACTGATTGAGCAGTTTAAGCAGCAGTACGACCTGATTATCATTGACACTCCGCCGATCATGCTGGTGACAGATGCTGCCCTTGCTTGCCGTGTGGCTGCTCAGGTCGTGATGGTCATTGAGTATAACAAGCATTCTATCGAGGCAATTCAAGATGGAATGGCGCAGATTCTCAAGGGCAACCCCAACGCCCATGCTTCTATTGTTATCAACAAGTATGAACATGGTAGCCAAGATGGCTACGGCTACAAGTACGGCAAGTACTAAGTTGCGTTTGCTAGGCGCTTGGTGCCTGGCGCTTTCGCTGCTTGTTCTTTTTGCTCCTGCTTTTGCGACGGAGCCTCTAAAGCCTGTTTTGCCGCCTCAGAATGCCGTTGCAATTGGAGGTGTTGGTGAACTTCGGGACGATGTCTACAGTGCAGACCTAAAATGGTCTGTTGAAGTGGCACCCTGTAACTGCCTAAGCTTTTATACCGATATGTCGTACCGGTTTATCAGCTACGAATGGCAGACCATGTTGCACGACCAGATTCACGAGATGGTGAACTTAGAGGTGAATGGTCTTAACGAATCTTACGTGGGCATGAAGTTCTTTCCGCTGGACTATCTCGGTCTGAACGTAAGCTGGCGCTTTAAGCCAGGCGACGGGAGCCGTGTGGAACGTTTTGAACGCCTGGGGGTTGAACCTATGGGAGTGTACCGTTTTGGCCCGAACATGGTCCTTGGACTTTCGGGACAGTACTACTCCTTTATCGAAGATAAAAATTACCAGCCTGGTGATGAAGTTGGAGTAAAAGCTTCGTTTGTATGGAATGCTTTCTGGGATAAGTATGCCCGGACCGGTTGGCAGGTGGGTTATGTATTCCTCTTCCGTTGGCGCCTCCAGGAATCTGAAAATCATAACTTGGCAAAAGACTACCAGAAAATGGATGACCTTTATCGGGGATTTCGGATGCGGGGAGATATTGCTCGCTATGTAGGGTGGTTCCCGTTCCCCTTCGGTATAGGCGTGGCCTACGAGATGAATCGCGGAAACCTGTTTGGCTTTGAGACTGGCCACAAAGTGGAACTATATTTAAGAGCGGAGTTCCCGTAAACTATAGGACGGTAAAGAATGCGGCAAGTTTCTTTTCGCTATCTACTCGGGTGCATCCTGTTCCTGCTGGCTCCCGCTTTCGCCTACCTGCCTGGCGAGTCTGGCTTTGTGTCCTTGGAAGGGGACCATGGGCTGTTCGGCAACCCGGCTGGGCTTAGGGCTTTTGATTCTTGGGGTACTTTGGTAGACTACCAGTACGACGACGAGATTTCTAGGTTCCGCATAGGTGGGAATCTCGATCATTTGGGAGCAGGCTTTGAGTATCGCTATGCGGATCGGGGCCTGGACGAATCCCGTTGGCACCTGACCTATTCTACCGACCTGTTTCGACGCTACTTTTTCTGGGGTAGCCGCCTGACAGCTTTCCGTAGCGCCGCCTTTGGGGGCACGGAATGGTCTTACACTCAGGGCGTGATGCTTCGGCCTTTCAGGTTCCTCTCTTTGGCTTACTCCTGTGAGAATCTGCTTTATGCGGGGCCCACTTCTATGGACCGCATTCACAATGCAGGCGCTACCCTTCGGCTCGGGCGGAACCTGAGCGTGAGCTATGATGTGGAGGACTGGGAAGAACACCGCCTGCTTTTTGAGCTGGAATTGTACGGCACTCGTTACGGTTTCAAGATGCCTATCTACGGTGACGATGATGAATACACCTTCACTATGTCTATGTCTTTCGGCGGGTACAACAACCTGGCGGTGAAATTCTACGATGATTACTTGCCTAAGGGAGTGACCTGGGGTTATCACGCCGCTCGGAACCCCAATGCTTCGATGTTCGCCCAGATTGTCCGTGTGCCTTTGGACATGGAAGTCTCCGAAGTGGAAGGGCCTCTCTCTTTTATACGGCCACAATCCATCGGCATTATGAAGGTGCGGACCTTGTTTGAGCACCTGCTTCGTGATCCCTCGGCAGGTATCGTGATGCTGGACTTTTCTGGCTACAAGGGCAACGTGGGAATCTCTAATGAGATTAACCGGGGCGTTATGAAGTTGAAGGCTCGCGGTGCGAAGGTCATTGCTTACATGGACGACGTGCGGCTCTCTGTGTTGTTGGCGGCAGCTTCGGTAGACCGGATTGTGGTGGAGCCCTCCGCTCACTTTTCTTGGCGAGGCATTGGCGGCAACACGCTGTACTACAAGGGCCTACTGGATAAGCTTGGCGTGAAGGTGGAGTTCTTGCGGCATGGCGCCTACAAGTCGGCGGTGGAACCCTACATTGCGGATTCCATGTCAGTAGAGGCACGGGAAAACCGGCTTGAACTTTTCAGCGACTTCTGGAAGATGATGAACGCCTACGTGGCGACCCGCATGGCTTTCCGCAAGCATGTCCCGGTGGAGCGGGCGGCGTCTACGCTAGATTCCCTGGCGAAGGTTCCGGTGGTAAGTGCCAAGGCTGCGTTGCAGGCTGGCGTTATCGATTCTATTCTTTACATAGACCAGGTGCCGTCTTATGCGCTGAAGACCTTCTTTGATTTGGATGCTCCTTACGCAAGTTATTCCACCTGGAAACCTACCGACCGCAAGATATTTAACGAAAGCTGGTCGCACCGGGCCCGCATAGGCCTGTTGAATATCGACGGCTCTATTGACGGCTCCATGGAAAAAGAAGTCTCGGGAATCTTGCGTCGTCTTGCGGGCGGGGGAGTGTCGGCCCTGGTGGTGCGCATTTCTTCGCCGGGCGGCTCTGCCATCGCCTCTGACAAGATTTGGGCAGCCCTCAAGAACCTGCGTAAGCAGGGGCTGCCTATCGTGGCGAGCATCGGGAACATGGGCGCCTCTGGAGCCTACTACATTGCCTGTGGCGCCGACAAGATTGTGGCGGAACCCTTTGCCTTTGTAGGGAGCATCGGCATTTATGGCGGCAAGGTGGATGCTTCTGGCCTGCTTTCCAAGCTTGGGCTGAAGGCGGAGACTGTCAAGACTCACGACCATGCCGACGCCGAGACTTATACAAGGCCTTGGACTGATGAGGAGAAGCAGGCCCTGCAAGATTACATGGACGAATTCTATGACCGCTTCGTGGGAGTGGTCTCTGGGGCGACCGGCGTAGACAAGAAGAAGATTGACAGCGAATACGGCGGTGGCCGGGTCTTTGTTGGCTGGAAGGCTATGGAGGCAGGGCTGGTTCACAAGGTGGGCGGCCTGGACGTTGCCATTGCTGAGGCCAAGGCCCTTGCCGACATCGGAGAATCTACCGACGTGGAACTGGTACAGCTTTCTGCGGGTAAGTCCTTCTTGGTACCGGTTCCTAGTTCTAAGATGATTGTGGACTTTGTGAAAGAGGCTGAACGTACTCAGTTCTTTGCCATCGAACCTGATTTGATGAATTATGAACCATAAATACTAGATCCCGGCTCAAGGCCGGGATGACGTGGAAAACGAATTTTTATGCTCACTATAATCGTTACTGTTCTTTGCTGCTTGTTCTTTTCTGCCTTCTGTTCGGTAACGGAGGCGTCGTTTTACAGCGTGCCTCCTAGCACGGTGGAATCCCTGCAGCGCCGCAAGGCCTTTACCGCCAAGTACCTGACTCACGTAAAAGAGAACATCGATCGCTATATCGCCTCGGTGCTGGTGGTGAACACCATCGCGAACACTATAGGTGCCTCTTTGGCTACCGCCCTTGCTGTACGGCGTCTGCCTGAATCGGGGCAGTTCGCGCTTCCCATTGCGCTAACTATCCTCATCTTGCTCTTTGGTGAAATCACTCCTAAAACTCTGGGTGTAAAGCAGGCCAAGGTAATGGCCCCTATTGTAGCGGTGCCGTTCTATTATATCACCAAACTCTTAAGCTGGACTGGGATCATCTGGCTCTGCCTCACTCTTACCAAGCACTGGACCCACGAAGACGAAGAGAAGAAAGAGGTAAGCATCGAAGACATTAACAGTCTGGTGAGCCTCGGCCTTCGTGAAGAAGTGATTGACAAACACCAGGCTGCTGTCATCAAGAACATTCTGGCCCTGAAATCCGTAGTGGCCCGTAAGGTGATGACGCCTAGGCATGTGGTGTTCAGCCTCCCTGCCGATACGACCATCGGCGAGACTTTGGATGAGCGTGGCAACTGGCCCTTCTCTCGTGTGCCCCTGTACGGCAAGAAAAAGGACGAATGGATTGGCATTGTGCTTCGCCGTGATGCCTACAACTGCTTGGCCGAAGGCAAGCGCGATGTGAAGCTCCGCCAGTTGATGCGGCCGCTCCAGTTGATTCCCGACAGCGTATCTCTGGAAAAGTTGTTGCTCCGTTTTTTAAAGCAGAGGGGTCACATGGTGGGAGTGGTGGACGAGTTTGGTGCCATCGCGGGAATCGTGAGCCTAGAAGACGTGCTAGAAGAAATACTTGGCCGCGAGATTGTGGACGAGTACGATGAGTCTGTGAACTTGCAGGAGACCGCCCGTCGTAGATCCAAGGCTTTGGCTTTTATGCGTAAGAAAGCCTCTGAAAGATCCCAGGGATTAGGTAATCAATAGCCTGTTTGGAAATCTTTTTTTTTATATTTTGCTCCGCTTGGGAGATTTTCTCTCGAGCAGACATAGACAAGTAAACCAAAGTGGCTGGCCAGATGGGTAGGCTTGGGCACGACGGTCGCGAGGAAAGCGATTGCGCTCGAAGCTGAGAGGTTTGGTGGCCCGAAAGGAAAAAATGAGTCAAAGAATCGTATGCAAGTTCGGCGGCAGCTCTG
>JAEEGL010193906.1_pt1 | contig 41884 bp, 43 predicted proteins | sample 9134231 | NCBI WGS metagenome assembly JAEEGL01 (sample SAMN16246548, study PRJNA631951) | gut metagenome | biome: gut microbiome; feature: rumen; material: fiber-attached | host: Bos | place: Iran: Karaj | collected 2018-10
ATACTATGGCGAAAAAAGAATCTACACTGTTGCAGTTGGTGGTGACGCTCACCTTGATTGCGCTCTTGGCGGGTGTGGCTCTCGCCGCCGTCTATACGGTGACGAAAACCCCGATAGAAATGGCACAGCAACAGAAGAAAAACGCGGCTATCAACCAGGTGCTTCCTGGTTTTCAGGGAGAACTGAAGGACTGTGAATGCACAGTCGAAGGAGACAAAGATCCTGTAACGGTTCATTTGGCATATCAGGACGGTCAGTGCTGTGGCGCGGCTGTTGAAACATACACCAACAAGGCGTTTAGCGGCCGCTTCGACATCATGGTCGGTCTGGATGCTGAAGGCAAAGTCTTGGGTACCGCTGTGCTGAAACATAGCGAAACCCCTGGACTGGGTGCCAAAATCACGGATACTGAAAGTCATTTCATTCAGCAGTTTGTCGGTATGAATCCCGCTGAGAAAGAACTTAAGGTGAAAAAAGACGGTGGCGAGGTGGATGCTATTACCGCCGCTACCATTTCTTCACGTGCATTCTGTGACGCCGTCAACCGTGCAGTCACTGCTTTTAATCAGGTAAAGGAGGAAAATCATGAGTAAACTGAATATTTTAACCAAGGGCTTTTTCAAAGAGAACCCTGTTCTCGTTTTGGTATTGGGAACCTGTCCGACGTTGGCTGTCACCACATCGGTCAAAAACGCTTTGGGCATGGGCTTGGCAACCACTTTCGTGTTGCTGATGTCCAATACTATTATTTCGTTATTGAAGAATGTGATTCCCGACAAGGTGCGTATTCCTTCATTCATTGTGATCATTGCCACTTTCGTGTCCATGATCGACTTGCTGATTCAGGGCTATGCGCCGTCGCTGGCTTCCAGCTTGGGTATCTTTATCCCTTTGATTGTGGTCAACTGTATCGTGCTGGGTAGGGCAGAGGCTTTCGCCAGCAAAAATACGGTGGGCGATTCCATTCTCGACGGTCTGGGCATGGGTATCGGTTTTACCATCGCCCTTACCATCATCGGTTCTGTTCGTGAGATTCTGGGCAGTGGTTCCTTCTTTGACCATAAGTTCATCCAAGGAGACGGTATCTTGATCTTTGTCTTGGCCCCTGGCGCATTCCTCGTCTTCGGCTTTACCGTCGCCCTTGTCCGTTACCTGCAATCGAAGAAAAAACTGAAAACTGAAAACTGAAAATTTTAAACCATATATCATCTATTAACTATTAACTATTAATTATCAATTATCAACTGTCAACTGTAAACTATAAACTATTAACTATTAACTAACCCCTAATCACTGACCCCTGACCCCTAAAACCTAACCCCTAAAACCTGAAACCTAATAACTATGGAATACATACTAATGATTATCGGAGCTGTATTGGTCAATAACATCATATTGGCGCAGTTCCTCGGCATTTGCCCTTTCCTGGGCGTTTCAAGCAAGGTTGACACCGCGCTGGGTATGGGTGCCGCTGTTCTTTTTGTGATGACGCTGGCTACCCTTGTCACCTCTTGCATCCAGGCATACGTACTGGTGCCCTTGAACATCACCTTTCTGCAGACCATCTGCTTTATCCTGGTGATAGCGGCTCTGGTGCAGATGGTGGAGATTATTCTGAAGAAAATCAGCCCGTCCTTGTATCAGGCACTGGGTATCTTCCTGCCTCTGATTACCACCAACTGTGCCGTATTGGGTGTGGCTATCTTGGTGACACAGAAAGATTTCAGCATCCTGCAAAGCACGGTATATGCCATTTCATCAGCACTTGGCTTTATCCTGGCCATTGTCATCTTCGCCGGCTTGCGCGAGCAACTGGAACTGGTGAATGTGCCCAAAGGCATGAAAGGTGTGCCTATTGCGTTGATTACTGCCGGTATCTTGGCTATGGCATTCATGGGCTTCGCCAATTTGGTATAATGTTTGTGGATGAAGCAACGTGGCAGTTCATTTACGAACATCTGCAAGAGGATGTGCGCCAGTTGGCCTTGCAAAAGAATAAATACAAAGACATAGACTTTGATTTTGCCTTGCGGCAGATTCAAGGGCGACAAAAAACGAGGGATAAATTGCCGTTATTAGCATCTATCCCCCGTTTTGTTTTTCCTCCCTCCTTGGCGTTAGAGCAATGTTCGTCGGAAATAACGGCAAAATATAAACGGATTATTATCAACGATATATTATGTAGAGACACGGCATGCCGTGTCTCCACCGAAAATGACACCGATAAATCCAGCCGGAATATCGCATGCCGTGTCTCCACCGAAATTGACCCCGATAAATCCAGCCGGAATACCGCATGCCGTGTCTCCACCGAAAATGACCCCGATAAATCCAGCCGGAATACCGCATGCCGTGTCTCCACCGAAAATGACACCGATAAATCCAGCCGGAATACCGCATGCCGTGTCTCTATCGAAAATGACCCCGATAAATCCAGCCGGAATACCGCATGCCGTGTCTCCACGGGAAACCACCGTATTATGGCCGACCTCACCGGTGGTTTCGGTATCGACACCCTTTTTCTCTCCAATTTGTTTGAAACCTGCCATTATGTGGAACCCCAACGGCAATTGTGTGACATTTTGTCGCATAATTTGAAATTGTTGCAGTTTGAACATGTTCAGATTCATCAAACCACTATGGAGGATTTCATTCAGGATATGGAACCTGTTGATTTCCTATATTTGGATCCTTCTCGTAGGAATGCTCAGGGATCAAGGGTGGTGAGTTTGGAGGATTGCACACCTAATATAGTGCAGTACAAGGATATCCTATTGCAAAAAGCCAGGAAAGTGATGCTGAAATTGTCACCGATGTTGGATATCAAGCGTGCCTTGGCACAGTTGCCAGAGACCAAGGAAATATATGTCTTAGCGCTGAATGGCGAGTGTAAGGAGTTGCTCCTGCTGTTGGATGTCGGTGTTCAAAAGCCATTACAGTATCATGCGGTCAATATATGGCTTGAAGGAAACAGCATGAAGGAGTTATGCTTTGATTTCACGGATGAGGAAGAGCAAAACGCCATCCCAAAATTCGACAGTCAGGTCGGACAGTACCTGTATGAACCCAATGCGGCCATCTTGAAGGCAGGTGCATTCAAATCTTTGGCTACTCACTTCGGACTGAATAAGTTGCATCCTCATACTCATTTATATACCTCTGACAGTCTGATAAAAGAATTTCCAGGAAGAATATTCCGGGTGCAAAATGTCTATTCATATAAAGACGCGAAAACAGCGTTGAAAACAATTCAGAAGGCCAACGTGGCAGTGCGAAATTTCCCGCAGACCGCCGACGAGTTGAAGAAAAGTCTTAAACTTGCTGATGGCGGAGCGGTCTATGTTTTCGGAACAACACTCGACAATGGACAAAAAGTTATCATCAGCTGTTTCAAAGAAAAAGTCAAATTGTCATGACAAAAATATGTTTATCATGAAATCAAGAATGTTCATCAGTATTATATTGCTGCTTGTGATGCAGTTTTCTGCCATGGCAGTGGATGTTGAAGGTACCGTGGTTGACAAATCGGGAAAGGGGCTTCCATACGTGAGCCTGTACCTCAAACATTATCCTGAAGTGGGAACAATTACCGATATCAACGGTCGCTTTAAGCTGGAAGTTCCCAGTACCCGCGACAGCTTGATTGTCAGTTTGGTAGGCTATGAGACCATGTTTATCGACTTGTCGAAATTCACTATTGGCAAGTCGCTGCGTATTACCATGAAAGATCAGCCGGTCATGCTGAATGAGGTGGTGGTTCATGTTCAGAATGACAGTAAGAAAAAGAAAAGTAAGAAAGAGGAGCGTGCTGAAATTCAGGCTTTTTTGAAGAAAGTCTATGACCAAATCTGGAAAGATTTCCCCTCCAACTATGTCAAGCACAAAGTGGTTTCCGATTTAACTGCTACCAGCGAAGGTCAGGTGATATACTTTGACGAATGGATTGGTGACATTGTGGAAATGCGTAATATCAATGGCCCTAAGGATTCCATCCAGATGAAGATGGATTTGAATAAACGCTATATCAATAAGACGGTTAAGGGTTCTTTCGATAGTTTTAATCCCAATGATTATAGCAAGCAGGACAGAAAGCATATCGACAAGGTTGATATGAACAGTGTGAAGAAGATTCAGCCTCATAAAATCGCTTGGGAACTGGATGTTCAGCAGCTTTTCTATCGCTATATGTCGGATGTGAAACACTGGACTATGGTGGATAAGGATAATCAAACGGTGGTGCTTACGTTGACACTGACCAACAAACTCCCTGGCATATATAAAGTTGTCAGAAAACTGGTGTATGCGGTGGATAAATATACTTACAGCATTCAGACAATTTCAGAGCGTGTGAGTGCGGAGGTGAACATTCCCTTTGGTTATAAGCTTTCGTCAGCAGAGTTGGCTATTCTCAACGCTTTCGTTTTGGATCAGGATGGCTTTGAAAAGTACAGACTGAAGGGCTTTAAGGGCACTACCTGCCGCAACAACATTTTCAAGCGTCAGGATAACCAGCAGGTCATTGTGGAAAAAAATTTTACCGCTGAGGGGTACATCATAGATAATAAGGACAATAAGGTGAATTTTGGCACCAAGGTGAAGACGAAAGTCCTCTCGGTTGAGACCAAGGGAGTGAAACCCTATTCCGCCGCAGAACTTAAAGGTGGAAAGATACAGCAGATAGATACCCCGAAACACTGATGTTAATTAGTTAATTAGTAAATTAGTTAATTAGCAAATGCGCTGATTATTAATGTGCCAATGTGCCAATGAAATAAAGGCATGTAGGGACGCACCGCGTACGTTCGCATCCGCATAATGTAGGGCTGTCACATTGTGGCAGCTGCTGACATTTTGTCAGTGATTCTTTTTGGCACGGATTTTGCTAATTGCTTTTTCGTTGTATGCTTCAGAAAAATTATTGATAATTACAAATAATTGAAAATCAATATAATCAATAAAAAACTAAAAAAATAACAACAATGAAAATGAACATCAAACCATTGGCAGACAGAGTCTTAGTAAAACCTGCCGAAGCAGAAATGAAAACCGCTGGCGGTATTATCATCCCTGACACCGCAAAAGAAAAACCACAAAAAGGCACTATCGTAGCAGTTGGTCCTGGTAAAAAAGATGAACCTATGACCTTGAAAGTGAACGATACCGTTTTGTATGGCAAATATTCAGGCACAGAAATCCAATATGACGGCGAAACTTATCTGATTATGAGAGAAAGTGACATTTATGCCACGCTTTAATCATGATTCGTGTCATAAAATCAATTAAAAATTCATCAATTATCAAGAATCAATAAAAAAAACTATAGAATTATGGCAAAAGATATTTTATATGAATGGAATGCCCGCGAAGGCCTGAAAAAAGGTGTTGACGCATTGGCAAACGCTGTAAAAGTTACCCTTGGTCCCAAAGGTAGAAATGTGATTATCGACAAGAAATTCGGTGCTCCCCAGATTACCAAGGACGGTGTGACCGTTGCCAAGGAAATCGAGTTGAAAGATGCCGTTGAAAACATGGGTGCCCAGATGGTGAAGGAAGTGGCTTCCAAAACCAACGACCAGGCTGGTGATGGTACTACTACCGCTACCGTTCTGGCTCAGATTATTTTCAATACCGGTCTGAAAAATGTTACTGCCGGCGCTAATCCTATGGATCTGAAACGCGGTATCGACATGGCCGTGGCAAAAGTTGTGGAAAGCCTGAAAAAACAGTCAGAAGCAGTAGGCGACAGTCACGAAAAAATCGAACAGGTGGCTACAATTTCTGCCAACAACGACAAGAAAGTTGGTGAAGTAATCGCTGAGGCTATGCGTAAGGTGAAAAAAGAAGGTGTAATCACTATTGAAGAGGCTAAAGGTACCGAAACCCATGTGAAAGTGGTGGAAGGTATGCAGTTCGATAGAGGTTACATTTCTCCTTATTTCGTAACCGATGCTGAAAAAATGGAAACAGTGTATGAGAATCCTTTCATCTTGATTTATGACAAGAAGATCAGCAATATGAAGGAATTCCTGCCGATTTTGGAGAAAGTGGTCCAGACTGGCCGTCCTTTGTTGGTGATTTCAGAAGATGTTGAAAGCGAAGCATTGGCAACTCTCGTGGTGAACCGTCTGCGTGGTGGTTTGAAGATCGTGGCTGTCAAGGCTCCTGGCTTCGGCGACAGAAGAAAAGAAATGCTGGAAGACATTGCCATTTTGACAGGTGGTGTGGTTATCAGTGAAGAAAAAGGTTTCAAACTGGAAGACGCTACCGTTGATATGCTCGGTACTGCTGAGAAGATCACTGTTGACAAAGAAAACACTACCATTGTCAGCGGTAAGGGCGACAAAGAGCAGATTGAAGCCAGAGTGGCACAAATCAAGGCTCAGATTGAGAAGACCAAATCAGACTATGACCGTGAAAAATTACAGGAAAGACTGGCTAAATTGGCTGGTGGCGTAGCTGTCATTTATGTTGGCGCCGCTTCTGAAGTGGAAATGAAAGAGAAGAAAGACCGTTACGATGACGCTTTGCACGCAACTCGTGCCGCCATCGAAGAGGGTATTATCCCTGGTGGTGGTGTAGGTTTCATCCGTACTATCCCTGCTCTGGATAAACTGAAACCCGAAAACGAAGACCAGAAAGTGGGTATCGAAATCGTAAGACGCGCACTGGAAGAACCTCTCCGTCAGATTGTTGAGAATGCTGGTAAAGAAGGTTCCGTGATTGTGAACGCTGTGAAGAACGGTAGAACCGATTATGGTTACAACGCACGTACTGGCAAATTCGAGAAATTAATCAGAGCAGGTGTTATCGATCCTACCAAGGTTGCCCGTGTGGCTATCGAGAATGCCGCTTCTATCTCTGGCATGTTGCTGACCACCGAATGCGTGCTGGCAGAAATCAAGGAAGAAACTCCGGCTGCTCCTATGGGTGGTGGTATGCCCGGCGGAATGCCCGGAATGTACTAATAGGGTATTTTTCATCATGGGAAAAAACGGCTCCGAAAGGGGCCGTTTTTTTTTATCTTGATTTGCTCATTGGCTAATTAACCAAATTTCTAATTAAATTGGCACATTGGCAAATTAAAAAAATGTATCTTTCTACTGTATTTCTTCGGACGCATGCGGTGCGTCCCTGCAAAAAATTTATTTGTCTGTGTATAATTCGAGGATTTTATGTAAATTTGCAAGTTGATTATCTCAAAAATAAATTACTTCAAAAAATAAATAATCATGTCAGAAAAAGTTTTATCAAAAGTGAAAGCCGGTGTTGCTGTCGGCAAAGATGTTCAGGAAATATTCAGAATCGCCAAGGCTGAGAAGTTCGCTCTTCCCGCAGTGAATGTGGTGGGTACCAACTCCATCAATGCGGTATTGGAAGCTGCCAAAGCGGTGAATTCTCCCGTTATGATCCAGTTCTCCAATGGTGGTGCTCATTTCTATGCTGGCAAATCGCTGAGCAATGAAGGCGAGAAGATTGCCATCGAAGGTGCTATCTCTGGTGCTATGCACATTCACCAGGTGGCCGAAAAATATGGTATTCCGGTGATTATCCATACCGACCATGCCGCCAAGAAATTGCTGCCTTGGATTGACGGTCTGTTGGACGCAGGTGAGAAATATTATGCACAGCATGGCAAACCGCTGTTCAGCTCTCACATGCTCGACCTTTCTGTGGAGCCGCTGAAAGAGAACATCGAAATCTGCAAGAAATATCTGGCCCGCATGGCTAAAATAGACATGACTCTGGAAATCGAGCTGGGTATCACCGGTGGTGAGGAAGACGGTGTGGACAACAGTGGTGTTGACAGCGCCCGTTTATATACTCAGCCCGAGGATGTGGCATACGCATACGAAGAACTGATGAAGGTCAGCCCGAATTTCACCATCGCTGCCTCTTTCGGTAATGTTCATGGCGTTTACAAACCCGGTAATGTGAAATTGGAACCTATCATCCTGCATAATTCCCAGAAGTATATCCAGGAGAAATTCCATACTGCGGAAAATCCTGTGAACTTTGTGTTCCATGGCGGTTCGGGTTCGGAACCTGAAAAAATCAAGGAAGCCATCAATTACGGTGTGGTGAAGATGAATATCGACACTGATACCCAGTGGGCTTTCTGGTTGGGTGTGATGAATTATTACAAGAAAAACGAGGCTTACCTGCAGAGCCAGATTGGTAACCCCGAAGGCGAGGACAAGCCCAACAAGAAATACTATGACCCACGCGCATTCTTGCGTGAAGGCGAGAAATCTGTGGTTGAACGTCTGAAAGTGGCCTTCGCCGACTTGAACGCTATCGACCGCTGCTAATTAGTGGTTAGAGGTTAGTGGTTAGGTGTTAGTAACTAAAGAATGAATTTTGAATTTTGAATTCAGTACCTTATACACTTTCCTCTAATTTCTAACCCCTAAAACCTAAAACCTAATCCCTATTTTGAGTATTTAGTGGTTAGTGGTTAGGTGTTAGTAACTAAAGAATGAATTTTGAATTTTGAATTCAGTACCTTATACACTTTCCTCTAATTTCTAACCCCTAAAACCTAAAACCTAATCCCTATTTTGAGTATTTTCAAGCGAAAACCCAAAAATTACAAGTCCGTCTCTCTTTCTGAACTGACCTGGCAGCGGTTCAAGAAGGAGAGACAGGGCATGATTTCGCTTGGTTATATCCTGCTGATGGTGATTATAGCGGTATTGGGCTATCTGATTACGCCTGATTCCACGCCGTATTGCAATCACCAGCAGTTAGAGATTGCCTTGCAGAAGCCCGGTTTTCAGGTGCAGTTGCTGCAGGTAAAGCAGAGTAGGGAAGTGGAGAAACGCAATGTTTTCTCCAAGATGCTCTTTGGCCAGCCTTCATTTTATTCGACTATTCCGATTGACTCCTATCAACAGCATGGCGACTCCTTGATGGTTATTCTGTTTGGCCATCAAGAAAGCAGTGATTATCAGTATTATGCACTGTCCGATTTGAGTCCGGATAAGCCTGTGATAACCAAGCGTTTTTTATTGGGTACCGACCGTTATGGCCGTGATGTGCTCAGTCAGCTGATGATGGGCACCCGTATCAGTTTGGCAGTGGGTCTGATTTCGGTGTTTATTGCACTGATTATTGGTATTTTAGTGGGTGCTGTGGCGGGTTATTACCGAGGCAAAGTCGATGATATCCTGATGTACATCATCAATGTGGTGTGGTCGATTCCGACTTTGTTGCTGGTGATAGCCATCAGTTTCGCCTTGGGCAAAGGCTTTTGGCAGATTTTTGTCGCCATGGGCTTGACCATGTGGGTGGATGTTGCCCGTGTGGTTCGTGGACAGGTTATCAGTTTGCGGGAGCAGGACTTTGTGGAGTCTGGCAAAGCCTTGGGTTACAATGGTTTTCATATTATTTTCAAGCATATCTTGCCGAATGTGTTCGGCACGGTGGTGGTGATTGCCGCCTCTAATTTTTCCTCGGCCATTTTGATGGAAGCCGGCTTGAGCTTTTTAGGTTTAGGCGTGCAGCCGCCAACTCCCTCCTGGGGCATGATGATGAAGGAAAATTACGCCTATATCGTCATTGACAACGCCTACTTGGCCATTGTGCCAGGTATTGCCATCATGCTGTTGGTACTTTCGTTTATGCTGATAGGCCGTGCATTAAGAAACGCGATGGATGTGAGGGGGTAGTTTTTCCTGACTTCGTCATTGCATATCCCAGAATTTTTCGTCAAAGAGTTTCCCTTACTCTGTTTTCTTTTCCTGTATTACTTTACTGTCTGTACCTCTGTCACCTTGTATTCTCCCCCTATCAGATCTTCAGCGTCAAAATCGTCACTGCAGCGAGAATGAGCGTGACGATGCAATATATTAATTTGACCAATGAGAAACCCCAATATTGTTTTCCTCAAACCATTGGAGAATGTTAAGATACGCATTGTAGCCATCGGGGGAGAAACGCTTGTAAATATATTCCACCACCTCTCGTCCATTTTCTGCGATGTCGCACAGCATCATAAGCCGCTGCATATCATATCCTTTCACGGTTATAATCGTTTCAACAAAGCCATCTTCACGCATCATGTAATCCGCTTCCGCACCCCAATTGTTTTTGTAAAGCGAGAGTTGCACGCCGTCGGACGCCCTGCGTGACTCAATCCAAAAATGACTGCCCATTCTTTGCTTCTCTGGGTCAGAAGACTTCGAATCATCGAAGAAATCTACCTTGGCAAAGTCGGAGAGATACCACTCTTTGTGTTTGATTTCGTTCGTAATAGCATCAGTGTTTTTTTGTTTGTCATCAGATTCCTTCCCAGTTGCCTTGTCAGACTTTTTTGAAATTAGCACAACAACCATCACCACCATCAGGATGGCCACTGAAATGATTTTAAAGGTTAGGTATGACATAACGGTTTTAATGTTTTCGTTTAAACTATTATTGCAATTCACTCATTTACCCCAACGCACCCTACTCCACAACTTCAACCTTGCTAAAATCCATCCTCACCAAGGTTATGTTACGCCACCCAGCCATCAGACCCGAGATACAAACTCAGGGGAAAGCCTTTTATTATTATTTTCACTTGCCAATTTCCACAATCACAGCTCCCACACCTACAAATTGCGGCATGCAATCCCCTACAGGAGCACCAATGTATGTGGGGTCACACAAGACGTATTTCTTATCGTTCACGGTAAAATAGTATCCGCCAACATTTTCGGAGAACTGAACCGCAGTTGCCAGATGACCAGGATAATTCAACAGTACCACATCCAAATGAAGCAAATCACGCACTAAAATTGAAAAAAGGATAGATCTGTCCTCACAATCGGAGTAGGGATAATAGAAAAGTTCATCTCCAAACAGTGGACGTTCATAGCCAAATTGTTCCTGATCGGTCTGATAGTCGAAAGCGGTCTGCACAAAATTCAATAGAATATTTGCCGCCTCTAGTTCTGTTTTTTCAGAAATCTGTTTTTTCAGTGTAGGATATAGATTCCGTTTGATTTTTCTGCTTAAAGAGGCTCTTGCATAATCGTCCCAATTGCTGGTCACAGGACAGGTATTGTAAAAATCTATCAAATTCTTATTCGTAGCGAGAGTTGCTGATGCACCTGGATAGCGTGACGAAGAAAATGTTTTCTTTGAAGTGGGTTCGTCAAAAAAACGAGGTTCTTTATTTAATCCCAATGATGCCGTTTTCTCCCCTGTAAATTTCTCATTAAAAATATAATACGTTTCTCCTCCAGCACCCTCAGATATTAGGTAGTACTTTTCATCATCAAGCCAGAAATAGGTGTATTTATATACAATTGTTGTGAACGGAAGCAACAGATACAATTTATTATTGGAAGAACGTGCTAATCGGGTTTTGTATCCAGACTGTACAAGTAAGTAGGCTTGCATCAAAACCGCTTCATTTGTTGTCTCTCCACAAAAAGCACATGCAAGTTTTTTTGTCATTTCTATGAATCCCCAATCATTCAAATCCAACTGTTCCCTATAGTTCAAGCAATCATCCGCGATAACGTCGTATCCTAATGAGGACAATAACTTCCACGCTTCTGAAACAGTACTTTCAGACACATTAGAAAGTGTAAAATACATATCACCACTCAAGTGAACTTTACAAGGGGTATTGTGAAAATTAAAGATAAATGCGGCAGCCTGTTCATTAACAGGACGAGCAATAGGCTGAAACGGTTGAATAGTCTCATTTGGCACATACGGGACAAACTCTTTCACCGAAACAGAACATGTGGGGACAGGTGCATTGTTAGTCTTTGCCACAGGTTTTGGCGGTTCAGGACGTTTAGGTACAGGAATAGCAGCCCGAACTTTAGACGCCGTCCATCTACGACTCATTTTGTCAGCATACTCATTGTTTAACTTATTACGGAAATCTGCCCACGCCTTTTGTTTGGCATCCTTGTAGGTTTCCCACTCCCGCTGCTTTTGCTGCTTGAATTTTTCGAAATCAGTATTTTGTGCACTAACATTACCCATAACCAGGAATAATGACATGACACATCCAATTAAGTGCCTTAAGCAGAAAACAATTTTAGCATTCCTCATTGGCATTAAAATAATTTAAACTGCAATTTTTATCTAATATCAGTTAAATGCGATTCTCAAACTAACACCAGCCCAATCACATCCCATTGAAGGAGTAAGTTGCATAGATAAACCATTTCTCTTCTTTAATTCTTTAACTGCACTATCATAAGGTTCTCTATAAGTCTTCCATGCCTTTTTCTTATATGCAGCAGCGGTCGAATAACACACAATTGTCGGAATAAAAGATGCTGCTAAAGCTGGAAATATTATGGCACATTTTAGAGCGGGATCTCCATCAAAGGCTAGTCCAGCTCCCAACCCAACACCCAATGCTGTAACAGCTGGAAGAAACCAAAGCATATCTCCTGCAAATTTTATTTTGTCTCTTTTTTCAAGAAAATATGCAGTTGTCGGATAGTTATAATAATCCTTTATCTTGTAGCAAAATTCTGGATATGAAATATTATATTCACTTGCTGTATTTTCTTGAGCCGTCTTCACAGTAAGTTCATTAGCAATCTTATTTGACACCCTTAAGAGTTCATCCATGGATTCAAGATTACTGCTTGTATTGGTGGTATTAACGACTTCAGCTGTCTCTACGTTAATCAATCGGGCGGAAACATATTTTTGTCCGAACACTTCAGAAACATCGGCAACACAAACCAGCTGCACTCCGAATTGCTTCCCTAAACGCGAGACTTCATTGTCATCTACCGCACCTGTCCGCTGATAATTCTGTTCTTTGCTCAATTCCGCCAAGAAGCTGGACGTACGTTCAATAGCCATATACTTTCCACTTTTGGCAAAAGCTTCCACCAACTTATCTCCAAGCACTTTGTTAATATCTGTTTGTTGCCCTGTCACATACACCGCAACTTTCTGCTGTTGGGCAAAGGATGTGAATAAATAAAACGACAACAGTATGATTAAAAAATTTTTTAGGTTCATAAATATTAAGATTAAAGATATTAATTTACGGAATGCACACAATACGAAAGCCAAGAGTCTTAAGACGATTATGAGTTACCGACCAGTCACGCTTTGAGACACGACAATTACACTTGTTGTAATCCCAATTTCCGCCACGATATACATGCGAATAATTTTTCTCATACCAATCTTTGCACCATTCACCAACATTACCAGACATATCGTATAAGCCTAATTCATTTGGTGATTTTGTCCCACACAGATGTGGTCCCCCACCGTCCCCTTCTCCGTACCATGCAACTTCATTTGCAGAATTACTACCTGCATATATTGTATTACTCGCTTTATTGCCACCACGAGCGGCATATTCCCATTGCTCTTCTGTAGGCAAAAAGTATTTGCGACCTGTCACATTGCTCAATTTACTACAAAACTCCACAGCCTCATCCCAACTAACAAAATACATGGGATACCCTCCGCCCACCTCCCTTTCGCGATAAAATGCTCCACCAGATTCATACCTCCAGTCTAATTTACCCTGTTCTTTAACCGATGTCCCCATCACTTTGTACCACTGTTCTTGCGTCACCTCAAGCATTCCTATAAAAAAGCCTTCAACACTTACTCGTTTCACATACACCTCGTCATCATCATTGCAATACAGTCTCTGCTCGCTTGTGCTCCCCATCATAAACTCACCTCCTTCTACCCATATCATTTTCATATTGATGTCTAAAGCAGACTCTGTATAATTTTCTTTGGCACGTGGCGAAGAAGTGGTGTAATACGGCTTCTGCACCAAACCAGGAGACATGTTATTCTCGGCACTCATTCCCGACCTTGAAACATTATTTCCCAGCAGTTCCTGCGCTAAAGTTTGACATACAGGTAACATATTTGCCACTTTACCATCAGCCAACTCTCCATATTGCGCTGCGGGATTGGACATAGTTCCACTTTCCAAGTGAATGAGATACGCTTCCAAATAGAATTCCGTATTAGATTTAGTCAAAGTAGAAACACATATATAATCCGCACCCGACATCTCCCCTAATTTCTTTATCTGGTCATCGCTAACCATACCAGTGCGTTGAAAATTCTGTTCCTTCATCATTTGATCTATATCTGTTCGTGTAATCGCCTCAAAACCAGCAAAATTAACCATAGCTTTTCGCAATTCACCGCGAACCATGGCCTTTTCCATACCTGTTACAGAGGTAGAGCCCTCCCCAACAAGAGGTTCCAGCAATGCAATCTTCTGCTTTTCCTGAGCAAAACCTGTAAGCGATAACATTATGAGCAATAAAATAAATAATCTTTTCATCTTAGTATGATTATTGTTGTATTTGTTGTTTGATGATATTGCTTATTTTTGGTGACACCTCTTTGTATGCATCTCGTGCAGCTTCTTCATAGTTAAAAGTATGCGCTCCTTTCTCGGACGGTAATTGATTGGCAAAGACTTGTTGTCCAGTTGTCGTTTTATTAACTACAACCTGAGCATCCACATACGTAAAAAAAGTTTTTATATTACCATCTTCACGCATGTTGTACTTTCTGGCAGATGCTGTCACAAAAACAGCCCAGTCAGATTGAGAAGCACTCGGAACAAAACTGCAACCCAATTTAGACAATTCGCCTTGAACCTCACTTTTCAGAGCTGCATATTGTGTTCCAAACATATCAGCATCCACCACCAAATATACATTGATTCCATTTTTCAATTGCGCAATGGTTTCCGTTAGACGATGTTGCAACTTACGAGTTTCCTGCAGCTGCAAACTCTCTTCATCAGTGTTCTCATCCACTGCAACAAGCATATTCTGAGCTTCATCAATTTCTTTAAACTGTGGTAAAGTTTTTTGTGCAAGGTCTCGGGCTTGGATTTTCTGCCCTGTCTGAATTAGCTGATCCATTTGATCAAGAGAAGCTTCTACCTTTGTTAAGCAAATTGTGATTTTCTTTTCCAGTTGACGAACGAGCATACTTTTCTTAACCCAAGCAAAGGCAGCAATATTACCGTTCTGCGGATTTTGCCACGAATCAATCTGCAAACCAGGAATCTCCATGTCTACTGTGGTTTGCGTTGCTGAGGAGAATTCTCGGACAGACTGACGGAAAGTGCCCTCCATCGTATGTAGCGTTTGACTTAGTGCCTGATTGGCAGTTGTGTTATGGATATGCGTTCTAATAGTTGATGCTGCCTCCACTTTTGCGGCATCTTTCAGTCGTTTTGTGGCAGATTCAACACTCTCACTACTTGCGCGCTGTCCTTCAGCAAAGCCGATGAAGTATTGCCCTGTAGGATAAAATGACTGGCGCATGTCGTTATCGTACCAGTTGGGGGTGGTTTGGGCGAAAGCTGTCAGCGAAAGGGATGATAGCAAGATGATTAACAATTTTTTCATTAGTAATGTAAAAAGATCTGTAGGTTATTATCTATTATTTCTCTTTTTAGCAGCGACATACATCTGTTTATAATAAGGATAATTTTCTGCTATATCGTTAGGCCCGCATAATATTGGAGATAACCTTTCATAAGTTTCTATTATTAATTTTCTATAATATTCGATGATATAATCAGAAGCTATTCCCTTGTCATATAGAGTTCCCAAGTACTCCATTTCAGAAGAAAAGTATAAAATTGTCTTATATGAGGTGTACAAATATTCTATTGCTGGAACACCTGTCAGCCTGCTGTTCTTACCCTTGCTGCATATTTTTTTTATATCATCAAGATAAACATCCTTTTTTCCTGCTAATCGTTTTGCATTTTCTATATCTCGATCATATAGAGCGGAAAGAATATACATTTGACTTTCACAAAATTTGTCAGATTCTACCAGTTTCTGTATGGTTTCCGAGAAGGCTCCGACATCTATTTGTTTGTTAAAATCTTTACTCTTATAAACATAAGAAATATAGGCAACAATGATTGCGATACCAGAAAACAGGACATTGACAACTGGAAATAAAATATCCAAAAGATTTCCTTGATCTTTCTGCACAAACCACCATATTGACAAGAGCAGACATAGTAGCCAAAATCCCATGACTATCCACATAAGCCATAGGGTTTTATGTTCATTTTGTTTTTTCATTTTAGACATCTAACTATGATGCTATTTGTAGAAGTGACAAATTTTTCTTTTCCATTAGCATGGTTTATTTTGCATCTCGAACAAGCATTAACCCGCGAGGAGAACACGATGAAGAAGAACAATAGTGAGTGGTTCCATTTTTATCAATATAATAGCTGGTACAACCGCTACCTTCACTTACCCAAAAAGAATCTCCTTCAAATATATTCTTTAATTGATCCATAAAAACATCGGATATTTTTGTATAATAATCTCTATTAGCATAGTAATTCCTACAAGCTTGTTTTACAACATTCAACTCACTTGTATTAGCAACCCTCCAATCCGTAAATCCTCCTGTAGTACAAGACTTTGCAATTTTATAATCGCTACACCATGCTACTTTTGAATAAGAGATTATGGCATAATAATCACCACATTTTATATAGCCATTTGCAAAACCCTCCAAAAGCATCTTTTCTGTTTCTTCTTGTGCTTTTATTAGTGCCATGGCCTCGGCAGCCTTCTCTTGTGCGGTTTTAGAAGTCAATTCCTGTGCCAATGAATTCGCAACAGCTGTCAATTCTTCCATATTGTTCATTGACTTATTTGCACTATTAGAAGCATTGACAACCTCCGCACTTTCCACATCTATCAAGCGTGCAGAAACATATTTTTGTCCAAACACTTCCGAAACATCTGCAACGCAAACCAATTGAACGCCGAATTGCTTGCCCAAACGAGACAACTCATTGTCATCTACGGCTCCTGTTCGCTGGTAATTCTGTTCTTTACTCAACTCTGCCAAGAAGCTTGTGGTTCTCTCTATGGCGATATATTTACCACTCTTCACAAACGCAGCGACAAGTTGGTCACCTAACACTTTGTTGATTCCCGCATCAGTTCCAGTCACGTACACTGCCACTTTCTTTTGCTGGGCAAAAGCAGTCAAGGAAAAAACTAATAGCAAAAAGAAAATGATTGGCTTAAAAACTAATTTGTTCATAATTATTTCTTTTTATTGTTTTTCTGACTTTTTTCTGGACCTGTAATTGCTTTTCACTGTGCATTTCAAGACTACATGCAACAATTATTAATTATACAATGAGGAATATGTAAACAATTATTCCTATTGTTTTCATTTTAACACCTTATTTCCTCTATGAATTATTCCTGAATTGTATTTTGAGGCATTTCTTCCGACTTATTTTTGAAATGCTCATCAAATTCTTTTTTGAATGAATAATAGTCCGCATCGACCTTTAAATCTTCATCCTTTTGGATTTTTTTATACAATGACGAGAGAATAGTGTCTTCATCTAATTCCACAACCATATATGTTTTAAACAACTTTTCACCCTTTTGAACGTAAGTCGTTGTTTTTCTGCAGGCAATACGGAAACCAGTGCTTTGATCAACTTCTGTCATAGTGAGTCCCTCTATACGGCGTATTGACTCTCGTGAAGTGTTTTTTCGTTCCTGTTTCCTGTAATTGCTAACCAAGGCTTGCACTTTTGTTGATAGTTGAGAGGCAAGTTCTTCAATAGCAGATGTACGAGCCATATCATTTGACATTTGCTGTTCATAATCTTCACCTGTTCCACGTCCATATATCACATTGGCAGACGACATATAGTCTGAGCAGGGTTCATTAAACTCAACCTCCTGCATTGAAGCCTCTTCCTCTGCTTTCTTCTGTTTAGCCTTTGCTTCTGCCTCTTTCTGACGACGTTCCGCATCTGCTTTTGCAGCAGCATCTTCTTGAGCTTTTTGGGCATTACGGATACTGTCCATCTTCATTTCATGCAGCAATTGAGCTTCTTCCGCTTTACGTTTCTGTTCCGCTTCCCACGCAGCTTTTTGCGCAGCTTTCTTGTCTTTGCGAGTCTGAGCCATTGCAGGATTGCAAACCATTATGGCCATCATGGCCACCAATAATACAAATAGTTTTTTCATAGTTTTAATTTTTTGGTTAACTGATTAAATATAATATTCATAAGTATCACTCAAACCCAAACCACCCCCCACTTTCCGTCTTCCTTCGTCATCATCACTAAAAATTCGGTGTCGTATTGGCCTTGGGAATCGTCGTACAGTTCATTCAAGTTGCTGGGCAAATCCATTACATGGGGAGGGAAAAAACATCACAAAGGCCAAGGAAAATCACCTCTTTATCAATTTTTAATTTTTCTTTGCAATAATACTGAAAAACAATACATTACACAACACTATAGCGTAATCTTATTGTTGACGCATTTTCACCTTTTTATTTGTCAAAAATGTACATTTAAAGTTTACATATCAATTACAAATTAATACTTAGAGTGACACTTTGAGCCTTAAAAAAGAAAAATAATCGTAAATCTTGAAAAATAATTTTCAACAAATTATATTTATATTAAAATTATTTATATTTTTGCAGCGACAATTCCGGTTCGAAAGGATAAACAAAAAACATGTATCGGGAATGATTATTTAGACCGGAAAATATTGTACAACCTATAAATCCAAAGAATTATGAAAACTTCAACATCAACACCAGACCCCGAAACAATAAGCTGGGACGACATTAAACTGGCCATGGCAGAGACCGACCGGAGAATGAAAGAGACCGACCGGAGAATGAAAGAACTACAAGGCCTGTTTACCACACAGTGGGGAAAACTGATAGAGGCTTTGACAAGGCCGGCCGCACTCAAGCTGTTCAGGGATATCGGCATTGACATCACTCATGAATACAAGGAGGCGCATTACGGGGAATATGCGACAGGCGCAATGGAGGTGGATGTGATACTGTGCAATACCACCGAGGCCGTGGCCGTAGAGGTGAAGACGACCTGCAAAGTGAGTGATGTACAATATTTCATGAAACAAATGGAGCATTTCAAAGACACCTTCCATCCTTTTGCACAATATAAGGTTTATCCTGCGGTAGCTGCCCTGAAGTATGACGAGCAATCAGACCTTTACGCCTTGAAACACGGCTTGTTCGTGCTGCATGTCGTCGGCGAGGGTCTCTTCAGCCTCACTGAACCCAAAAACAGAATGGTGCTGTAAAATTTCCCGACAAATTAATTGCCGATGTCATGCTCTGACATGAGCTTGTCATAAATTGAAAACATGTTATCTAAACAAGCACGATGTAAAAGAAAATTTATGTCAGAAATGTCCTGTAGTGCGCTGACGAGAGGGAGTCATTAATATGCGAACGCAAGTGCGGGTACGAGCTGGGGTGTGAAGAGGCAACGTTTACACCTTCCTTGAGGACCAGAACTCCGAATAAAACTTGAAGAAATCGCGTCCCATAATGTCACTGATTTTTAGTAGCAAGTCGGTGTAAATCCACCTCCGCTCAAAGAGTTTGTACATGTTCTGACGGGAATAACCCAGCTGGGAGGCCAACCAGGTGATGGTGCGGCCCTGCTTACGCAGCTCCGTCTTGATAAGATGTCCGATGTGGGGTTCTTCGTGCATGGTTTGGTTCCTGTGCGCCAACAACTCCTGCGTGAAAACAAAAAGGCGGAACCGCCTCATTCGTTTACCACACATAGTAGGCTCCGCCAAGAACCTCAGCAACTGATAAGTCATGAAACGGTTCACGCCTAACGCGTGAACCTTCCGCATGCTCATTCTCATTGCTGTTCAAATTTGGCGGATTTTACTATGTTGAGAACAAGAGCGTTAAGCTCGTTTTATTTTATTATTCTTTCGTTTTTTTTCTTTTCTTTCTTCTTTTATTTGGCATTGCAAATATACAAAAATTCTTCATGTTGTATCTTGCAAAAAATTGAGTTTTCGGGTATTGCCGTCTGAAATCCCTCTGCAAAAATACATAAGCTAATTTGCTGATTAGCTATCTAATAGCTCGGGTCTCTCTGCACAAACTCCATGTATTCACTGGTGAAGACAGGGGTGATGCCTTCGTAAAGGGTGAATATTTCAGGCAGGTTGTTGTTGGGGATCTTGGTGTTGCCCAATAGCCTCTTGGTATTGTCCTGCTCCCACTGGTCGATTTTGATTTCCGCTGTGCAAAATATGTCCTCGAAGAATTTGCGTTTTGCGCTTTTCTCCTTGTCGGGCACATCCTCGGCAAAAAGGTTGTCGGTGGTCATAGTCCTTGCCTTGGGAATGCACTGGAGCGTTTCGTGGAAATTGTTGATATTGCTGTCTTTGTTTGCGGAATAGAGCAGCAAATAGTCGCAGTCGGTATGCTCCCACGGGTGAATGTAAATGCCCTGCGAGTTCAGTATATAGCAGAATTCATCGAACAGTGACAGCGTATGAAACGAGAGATTTCTCTCTTTCTTGGCAGTTGGGTAACCCTTCTGATTGAACAGAGTGCTCTTGTTCTCCAAGATTATCAACGTAATCTGGCAGGGTTCCGTGATTCTGGCAAAGGCCATCTGGTATTGGCAGTCATAATCCTTGCTGTGGTATTCAATGTCACCGATGGTACGGATATCGGTATGCAAATATCGCTCCAGTTGGGCCAAAAAAGCGAAAAACGATTCTCCGGTTTGTGCTCCCAACAGGTGATATTGGTTGGTATTGCCGAAGAAATCGTTAAAATTATAAGTTGGCTTCTTTGTCCGCGCCATCCCTTGCCTTATTTTTTGGTTTGGTTGGCAACTTCTTCAATTTTTTTCTTCAAAGTTTCCTCATCAATCAGGTAATAGTCCTTTACCAGTTTCATGTTGTCGTCGAATTCCAGTACGAGTGGAACACCGGTAGGAATATTCAAAGCGGCAATTTCGTCATCGGGAATTTGTTTCAGATGTTTGAGCAGACCTCTGAGACTGTTGCCATGGGCAGCGATGAGCACTTCCTTGCACTCCTGCAATTTCGGACGTATGTTGTTCTCCCAAAGAGGGATAATACGATTGGTGGTGTCTAACAATGATTCGGTGCCGGGTTTTGCTTCGGCTTCTGGAAAACTTTCGTAACGAATGTCATGGGCGGGGTGGCGTGGGTCGTCCAGGGGAATTGCGGGTGGTGCCACGCTGAAGCTGCGGCGCCAGATCTGCACCTGCTCGCTGCCGTATTTATCCACCATTTCTTTTTTGTTCATGCCCTGCAAAAAACCGTAGTGCTTCTCGTTCAGACGCCATGTTTTCTCTACGGGCAACCATAAAAGTCCCATTTCATCCAGTATAATGTTCAGGGTTTTGATGGCTCTGGTGAGCATGGATGTATAGCAATAGCGAATGTTAAAACCCCCGGCTTTCAGTTCGGCGCCGGCTTCTCGGGCCTCGTTCATGCCGCGTTCGCTCAAATCAACATCGGTCCATCCAGTAAAACGGTTTTCCTGGTTCCAGACACTCTGTCCGTGTCTGACTAAAATAAGCTTATACATAGTGTGTTTAGATTTTATTGTTCTCAGGGAATATAATGCTGGGCTTGAAGTGTTTAGCCTCTTCAAAGTCCATGGTGGCGTAAGAGATAATGACCACTATGTCACCGACTTGCACCTTGCGGGCAGCGGGACCGTTCAGGCAGATCACGCCAGAGTCTTTTTTTCCTTTGATAACGTAGGTCTCAAAACGCTCGCCATTGTTCATATCTAAAACCTGAACCTTCTCATTTTCAATAAGATTGGCGGCATCCATCAGGCTTTCATCGATGGTTATGCTGCCTACGTAATTAAGGTTGGCTTCAGTAACATTAACCCGATGGATTTTAGACTTTAATACTTCTATTTGCATTTTTTTGATTATGTTTTTATACAATAATCGCTTATGATTTTCTGTGTATGAATTATTTGTATCTGATATTGTCAATCAGTCTCACTTCGCCTACATAGACTGCGATACAGCCGATGATGCCAGTGGATAAATCTTGGAACTCAACAGGTTGTAAGGTCATATCGTCAACGATTTCGTAGTAATCGAGTTTGAAACCGTCGATTTTGTTGATTTCATTGATTACATAGTCCTTAATGTCCTGTATGGGTTCTTCTTTCAGTCGCAGTGATTCAGTGAGGATGCGGTAGATGTTGGCTGCTTTGATACGCTCTTCCACCGAAAGACGCTGGTTGCGTGAGCTCATGGCCAAACCGCTGGCTTCACGTACGATGGGGCAGGGAACGACCTGGGTCTTGAGCCCGTATTCTTTCACCAAATGCTTGATGATCACCAACTGTTGGAAGTCTTTCTCGCCGAAATAGGCTTTGTCGGGATTGGTCCAATCAAACAAACGTTTGACGATGATGCCCACACCGTTGAAATGTCCGGGGCGGAAAGCTCCTTCCATTACTTTGTCGAGCTGGCCGAAGTCATAGACTTCTTTGGGTGGCTCAGGGAAAACCTCCTCGGCGGTTGGTGTGAAAACCACATCCACGTAGGGCTCGATTTTTTGCAAGTCACCTTCCACATCGCGTGGATATTTCTCCAAGTCAACAGGATTGTTGAACTGAACCGGGTTGACAAAAATGGAGCAGACCACTACTTCGTTTTCCTGTTTGGCTCTCTTCATCAGCGACAGATGGCCATCATGCAAGGCACCCATGGTGGGAACAAGTCCTACTGATTTGCCATTGCTTTTAACGCGGAAGACCACGTCTTTTAATTCTTCAATAGTTTTGACTACGAGCATATAATTTAGTGTTTTATAATTTTCAAAACATCTTCTTCAAAAGAACTTTCAGGCTTTTCGAGGATTTTCCCGACAATCGTGCGTTGATTGTCTTCTGTAATCTGGTAGATTTTGAAGTAGGGCAGGGTCTCGGGCTCTTCATATCCGCCACAATCATATTCGCGGTTGCAGCCGATGAACTTGAAGTCGATAGGTTGCTGGTATTTGGTCTCCATCGTTATGACAAAGGCATAAAAAAATGGTAATTGTTTGAGAGACTCTTCATCCCAGGCACCGAAATAGGCTTCGATTTCGTATTTTGTAGGTCTTTTAGAATCAAGTACTTCCGCTAATTCAACAGTGGCATCAGCATGGAGAACAACATTTCTGGAATTTTCTCGCACAAGATAGAAAAAATCTGACTGCTGGATTTCCTCCCAGGAGCATTGGCCAACAGGGATTTGGTATGATTTTTCTTCATCCATTTCCCATCTCAAGTTTTGTGAGAATATGCTACTAATTGATAGTAAACATATTAGGCCAGTGAAAACAAATTTTTTCATAACTTGTGTTTTAGCTTGCAAATATATAAAAAAAATGTTGATGTGCCACGGAAATTTTTATTAGGTTTTAGTGATTAGTGATTAGTGATTAGGTGTTAGGTGTTAGGGGTCAGTGGTCAGTGATTAGGGATTAGTTAATAGTTACTAGTTAATAGTTAATAGTTAATGTTTTTTCAGTTTCATTTGCACATTTGCTAATTAACTAATTTGCTAATTGTTTGGCTCTTTCCTTGATGATTTCCTCCTGTTTAGCGGCGGGCATGGGGGCATACTGGTAGAATTCCATGGAATAGTTGGCACGTCCGCTGGTGATATTACGCAGGGCGGTGGCATAGCCGAACATCTCCATCAAAGGAATGAAACCGTCGAGTTTCTGCGATCCTTTTCTGAAACGGCGCATGTTTTCGATGCGGCCGCGGCGTTTGTTGATGTCGCGGGTCACATTGCCGATGTAGTCATCTGGGGTGTTGACCTCAATCTTCATCATGGGTTCGAGCAACACGGGATTGGCCTTTTTAAAACCCTGCTTGAAGCACATGGCGGCGCAGAGCTGGAAGGCCATGTCGCTTGAATCTACAGGATGGAAGCTGCCATCCACCAGTACGCATTTGACATCCACTACAGGGTAGCCGGCCACGGGACTCTTGGCCATGGCCGCTAACAGACCTTTCTGGATGGAAGGCATGTATTCCTTCGGAATGACACCGCCTTTGGTCATATCGACAAACTCGAAACCCTTGCCTGGGTTGGGCTCGAAACGGATGACGGTATGGGCATACTGACCCTTGCCACCGCTTTGCTTGGCGTGCTTGTAGTTGCTTTCAGTTTCAGAGGTGATGGTCTCGCGGAAGGATACCGAAGGCGCACCTACGCTGATGGGCACCTTGAACTCGTCGCGGATACGTTCCACCAAAATCTCCAAGTGCAACTCGCCCATACCGGCGATGATGGTTTCTTCAGTTTCTTCGTCAAAATGCGAGTGGAAAGAAGGATCCTCGTTGGTCAGCTTGGCCAGGGCCTCACCGAGTTTGTCGCGGTTTTTCTTGTCCTCGATATTGACTTTCATCTCGATAACTGCAGGAGGTACTTGGATGGATTCCAGGAGTACGGGATGGTCTTCGTCGCAGAGGGTGTCACCGGTGCGGGTGTATTTCATGCCTACCAGGGCGATGATTTCGCCGGCGCCAGCCTCGCTGATTTCCTCGCGCTCTTTGGCTTTGATGCGGAAAATTCGTCCCACACGCTCGTTCTTGCCTTTATTGACATTATGCAAACTCATACCGCTGCTCAGCTTGCCGCTGAAGATACGGATAAAGGTCTGCTGGCCTACGTAAGGATCGTTGATAAGTTTGAAAGCTAGTGCTGAGAATGGCTCATTCAGTGAGGGTTGGCGTTGGATGGTCTTCTCTTCGTCATCAGGATCGTGGGCAATCACGGCTCCTTTGTCGGTGGGAGAGGGCAGGTAATCGACGATAGCATCAAGCAGTAGCTGAATTCCTTTGTTTTTGTATGCGGCGCCACACAAGACGGGTGTTACCAGCAATTTGATAGTGGCCTCTCGGATGGCCTGTTTTAGCACATCTTCGTCCACGTCGGTCTCTTCGAGGTAGCATTCAGCAACCTTGTCGTTATAGTCGGCTAATTTCTCGATAAGGAAGTTACGGGCCTGCATGGCCTGGGCTTTCAGCTCGTCGGGAATTTCGCTCACAATGCGTTCTTTCTCCGAAAAGGTGATGGCTTTCATGCCCACTAAGTCGATCATGCCTTGGAAGGTGCTCTCGGAGCCGATGGGTAATTGGATGGGCAATGCGTTAGCACCCAGGTAGTTGTTCATCTGACTGACCACCTCGTTGAAATCAGCGCCGGTGCGGTCCATCTTGTTGACGAAGGCGATGCGGGGCACACGGTATTTGTCGGCCTGGTTCCAGACGGTCTCGCTTTGTGGCTCGACACCACCCACTGCGCAGAATACGGCTACCATGCCGTCGATGACACGCAGAGAGCGTTCCACCTCGATGGTGAAGTCCACGTGACCAGGAGTGTCTATCAAATTGATCTGGTGGCCGTTCCATTGGGCTGTGATGGCAGCGGAGGCGATGGTGATACCACGTTCCTGTTCCTGCTTCATAAAGTCCATAGTGGCTTGACCATCATGGGTCTCACCAACCTTGCGGTTCACACCGGTAAAAAACAGTATTCGTTCCGAAACGGTAGTCTTGCCAGCATCGATATGGGCGGCAATTCCGATGTTTCTCAGCTTTGAAATGCGAAAGTCCATTGTTTAATTTATTGATTTATAGTTATTTGATTTCTTTAGTTTGCTTTTGCAAAGATAGTAATAATTAGTAAATTAGCAAATTGGTAAATTAGTAAATTAGCAAGTTAGTCAATGTGCTAATGTGCCAATTAATTAAGATGAAAACTGACTGTTGACAGGTAATTAGAATTCAAATTCTAAATTCTAACTATTTATCGCCCCATGCACCCTAATCACTTTCACCTTCCACCTGATTCACCAACTCCTGACCCCTTGATATGATTTTATCCTTCTGTGATTTCTATCAAAAAAATTTGTATCTTTGCTTTCTATTGAAAATAAGTGATTTTGGAATTTTAACATTTAAAAACATTTCAAATTTAACAACTTAGAATCAACATTTGAAAAGATACGATATGAAGATGCTGAATTTTGCTGCAAAAAAATGGAAATTTTTTGTTTTGCTGTTTGCGGCCATGCTGATGGTTTTTAGTTTTGACTCATGCCGCCGTAAGCATAAACATGCGGATGCGTATGGTGTTTTCGAGGCTACTGAAATCACCGTTTCCTCAGAAAGTAATGGCAAACTGCTTTCCTTTGACGTGAAAGAGGGCAATACCTATAATGAAGGAGAGGAAATAGGACTGATTGACACGGTGCAGTTATACTTGCAGTTGATGCAGCTCGACGCTTCCATGAAGGCTTCCCTGGCCCGTCGTCCTGATATCCCTTCGCAAATCAAGACTTTACAGGAGAAACTGTTGACTTTGGAAAAAGAAAAAACGCGTGTGGAGAATTTGGTTCAGGCCAATGCTGCAGGTTCCAAGCAGTTGGACGACATTCAGGCCGAAATCACCATGACTACCAGTCAGTTGGCTGCCACCAAATCGACTCTCGGCACGCAAGAAAAAGCACTGTTGGGCGAAATAGAGGCGTTGAGTTTCAAAAAATTGCAGTTGGAAACCGCCATTGCCAGCTGCCATATCAAGGCTCCTATCACTGGTACGGTATTGAAAAAATACATTGAACCCAATGAGTTGGCATTTCAGGGCAAACCTTTGTTCAAAATGGCCGATTTGACCAATATGTTCATCAAAGTGTATATTACTGAGGATATGCTTTCTTCGGTGAAACTGAATCAGGATGTGGAAATCAGAATAGATGCCCAGAAAGGCGAAGAGAAGAAGTTCAATGGCAAGGTCTCTTGGATTTCTCCTAAGGCTGAGTTCACGCCTAAGATGATTCAGACCAAGAATGAACGTGTCAATTTGGTTTATGCCGTTAAGATTGCTTTCACCAACGATGGAAGTGCCAAAATCGGTATGCCTGGCGACGTTGTTTTCAAGTAAGATGCCGATATGCCTGAAATAGCCATTCAGCAGATAAACAAACGCTTCGGGAAAATCCAAGCTCTCAAGGACATCAATATCACCGTGGAAAACGGTGAGGTGTTTGGACTTGTCGGTCCCGATGGGGCAGGGAAGAGCACCCTGTTCAATATTCTCACCACCTTGCTGAAGCCGGACTCGGGACAGGTGGAGGTGTTGGGTATGGATGTGGTGAAGGATTATTTGCAAATTCGTCAGGTGATAGGCTATCTGCCAGGCGTGTTTTCCCTCTATCCTGATTTGTCAGTACAGGAAAATCTGTCCTTTTTCGCCACCATGTATAAAAGCTCTATCCTCGACAATATGTCGTTGATCAAGCCCATCTGGAAGCAGTTGCTCCCTTTCAAGGACCGTCCGGCAGGAAAACTCTCTGGCGGTATGAAACAGAAATTAGCCCTCTGTTGCGCCTTGATTCATAAACCGAAGCTGTTATTTCTTGATGAACCAACCACGGGTGTGGACCCTGTATCGCGTCGTGAGTTTTGGGACATCTTGAAAGATATCCAGCATAAAGGAGTTACCGTGGTCGTCTCCACCCCTTATATGGATGAGGCTACCCGCTGCGATCGTATCGCATTGATACAGAGTGGTGAAATTATCAAGATAAATACTCCGGAAAATATAATCAGTAATTTCAAGGGACATCTGTTCACCATGAAATCAAATGATATTTTTGGTCTGATGAAATTGATGGAGCATTTTGAACTCCGCTGTAATTACTATCCGTATGGAGAACATTTTCATATCGCTTTCTATGACGAAGTGGAAAAAGCTCTGCCGGTTTTCGAGAGCTTCCTGCAACAACATGAACGTGAACATGGTGAAATAAAACCCATTACACCCAATATCGAAGACTGCTTTATCGAACTGATACAGATGAAATAATGAATAATGAACAATGAATAATGAACAATGAATAATGAATAATGAATAATGAATAATTATCAACCATCAACCATCAACCATCAACCATCAATCATTAATCATTAATCATTAACCATTAACTATTAACTATTAACTAATCCCTGACCCCTAACCCCTGACCCCTAACCCCTAACCCCTATTATGCAAAGTATTGTCGCAAAGGATTTAACCAAGAAGTTCGGCGATTTCACCGCGGTGAACCACATCAATTTTGAGGTGGAGAAGGGTGAGATATTCGGTTTTCTTGGCGCTAATGGTGCGGGCAAGACCACGGCTATCAAGATGATGAGCGGTTTGTTGCTGCCCACCTCCGGTGATGCTTTGATTGGCGGTTATTCCATTAAAACGGAGTCGAAACAGATCAAAAAGCATATTGGCTATATGAGCCAGCGTTTTTCGCTGTACAATGACTTGACGGTATTTGAGAATATGCAGCTCTTTGGAACAGTTTATGGCATTCCCCCGAAGGAACTGAAGCAACGTATTAATGATAGTTTGGCAGATTTGCAGCTGCTGGACCAGAAAAACGCTTTGGTGGCCTCTATTCCCTTGGGCTGGAAGCAGAAACTGGCTTTTGCCACGGCTATTCTGCACCGCCCGGAAATTGTCTTTTTGGATGAGCCTACCAGCGGCGTTGACCCCATTGTGCGTCGTGAGTTTTGGAAACTGATATACCAGGCCGCCGCCTCGGGAATTACTATTTTTGTCACCACCCACTACATGGATGAGGCCGAATACTGCCACCGTATCTCCATTATGTCCGATGGTTGCCTGAAACTTATCGGTACTCCCGACGAACTGAAACAACAAATGGGTGTGAACAGCATCGACGAAGTCTTCGTCAAATTTGTAAATAGATAATATGCCAATTAAACTGAAAATTGAAAACTGAAAATTTAAAACCATATATCATCTATAAACTATTAATTATTAATTATTAATTATTAACTGTCAACTATTAACTATTAACTAACCCCTAACCCCTAATCACTGACCCCTGACCCCTGACCCCTGTAACCTATTATGAAGGAATTGCGCATGATATTATACAAGGAACTGATCCACATTGTGAGGGATAAGATTACCTTGTTCCTTGTGTTGGCGATTCCTATCGTGTTGGTGTTGCTTTTTGGTTTCACTATCAGTACGGAAATCAGAAACGCGCAGGTGGCGATCCTCGACCAGGCAAAAGACAGTCAGTCAGCCTCTTTGATAGACAAAATATCCTCATCGGGTTATTTCCAGATTGTGGCTTATCCGGAGACTGAATCGGAAATAGACCATGATTTTAAGGAAATGGACATCAAACTGGCCATTATCATTCCCCCCGATTTCGAACATGCGCTTGAAAAAGAGAAAGTGGCTACTTTGCAGGTGATTAATGACGTGTCGGACTTGAATGTGGCTTCAATTCTGAACAACTATCTGTTGGCCATTACGCATGATTACATCAGTGAGTATAACAACACTGGCGAGGAAACCGGTTCGGTGGAGATTGTGACCAATATGCTTTATAATCCGGAATCCAACAGCGTTTATATGTTTGTTCCGGGTATTATCACACTGATAATGATTATTGTGACAGCTCTGATGTCGTCTATCACTTTGGCCCGTGAAAAGGAAACCGGAACCATGAACATGTTGTTGATTACACCCGTCAAGAAGGTATATGTCATCATCGGTAAAGTGATTCCTTACATGTGTCTTTCGCTGATTAGCACAGCTCTGATTATCCTTATCAGTGTCTTTGTGTTCAAAATGCCTGTCAATGGCAGTATTTGGCTGTTGATGCTCCTATGTATAGTCTTCATGTTTACGGCGGCCTCGTTCGGTATGATGATTTCGGCTATCAGCAAGACACAGATAGACGCTATGATGGTGACTATGATGGGGCTTTTCCTGCCGACCGTGCTCTTGTCGGGTTTCCTCTTCCCCTTGGACAATATGCCTCTGTTTTTCCAGATGTTGGCGGATGTGTTCCCAGCCAAATGGTTTATTATTGCCATCAAGGATGTGATGATTAAAGGCTCTGGCTTTTTTGATATATGGGAATATTTAGGAATACTGATATTAATGGCTATAATACTGATAACCATTAGTTTAACTAATGTTGACAAAAGAAAGTAAACGATGAGAATCATATTGATGCTGATAAAGAAGGAGTTTTTGCAGGTCTTCAGAAGCCCGCTGCTGCTGAGTATTCTCATTGTGGCCCCGATGGTACAGTTTGTACTTTTCCCTTTCACTGCCGACTACGAAATAAAAGTGTTGGATATCGCTTTTATCGACAATGACAATTCAACTCTTTCTCGCAACCTGATTAACGAGTTCAGTGCTTCCTCTCATTTCAGGAGCAAAGGTATGATTGATTCCAAATCGTATGCCGACAAGCTGATGAAGGCGGATAAGATTGATTTTCTGGTGGAAATTCCTCAAGATTTCGAGAAGAATATTATCAGTCAGTATGGAACCACGATTGCGATTACCGCCAATGCTATCAATACTGTGAAAGCGGGTATCGGTTGTGGTTATGTGCAGACCGTGATAGGGGATTATTTGAAGGAGATGGCAGAAAATACGGGTATGGCGTCCATGTCGGACAATGCGCAGTTGTTTATGACCAATATCTATTGGTATAATGAGCAGATGAATTATAAAAATCTTATAGTGCCTGGCATTTTGGTGATTTTGGTGACCTTGATTGGTGCCTATGTGACGGCTTTGAACCTTGTGCGCGAGAAGGAAATAGGTACTATTGAGCAGATTAATGTAACCCCCATCAAAAAATGGCAGTTCCTGCTCGGAAAGATGATACCATTCTGGATTCTGGGTATGGCTGAGTTTATCATGGGACTGTTTTTGATGAAGCTGATTTTTGATATCAATGTGCAAGGAAGTATTCCTGTTCTGCTGACGATAACGGCCATTTATCTCTTTGTGATGTTGGGACTTGGCTTCTTCATTTCTGCGGTTGCCGAGAACCAGTTGCAAGCCATGTTTATCGTCTTCTTCCTTTTCATTGTTTTTGTGTTGTTGAGTGGCTTGTTCACCCCCACCGAAGGTATGCCGGAATGGGCTAAAATCATCAACTACTTGAATCCCATGTCTTTCTATATGGATGTCATCAAAAAAATGGTGTTGAAAGGCTGTGAGTTTGCCGATGTGAAATACCAGACGATAACCTTGGCAGTGATGGCGGTGATTTTGAACACTGCAGCGGTGCTGAGCTATAAAGAGAGCAGTAAATAGTGGTCAGTGGTCAGTGATTAGGGGTCAGGAAATTTGAATTCACAATTCACAATTCACAATCATAACTGTTAATTATTAACTATTAACTATTAATTCTAACTGGTGTCTGCTAAAACAACGATAATCAACATATTGCATGCTCTTGTCTTTGGCTTGCTTTTTGTATGGCAGCTGCCGCAGAATCTGGTGGCGTTGGTTATTCTTTTGTTTTCCAAAACAGAAGGGGTGATTGCCTATAGGAACTTTTGTTTTGCGTTGAAGACCAAGCTGCCGAAGCAGGCGGGTGGAATATCGCTGGGCAGTTTTGCGCTGATAAGTCCCTCCTGTGCTCATGACGAGGAAACCATACGGCATGAACTGGACGGTCATACGGTGGACTCCAAGATTTTTGGTCCTTTATATCTCTTTGTTATAGGTTTGCCGTCGATACTGCACTTGTTGTTTTACGACCGCCGCAAGAATTATTATGATTTTTACACCGAGCGCTGGGCTAATAAACATGCCGGGCTGAAGTGATTTTGCAATTTGAATTAATATTATTGAAACGATGAAAAAACTGATTATTATTGCGTTAGCATTTCTGATGGTTGAGACGTTTCATGAAATGTCTCTACAAGCGCAGGATTTAGCCTATTACAAACAGATTGTCAAGGAGTTGAGCTCCGCAAAATACCAAGGCCGAGGCTATGCCAAGGGCGGTGCCAACAAGGCGGGAAAATACCTGCAAAAGGAGTTCGCCAAAGCCGGTGTAGACGAGGTGGTCTGCCAACCGTTCACCATCGATATCAATACCTTCCCGGGCAAGATGGAACTGTCTGCGGATGGTCGCAGGCTGACCCCGGGCGTGGACTTCTCCATGCGTGAGTACTCTCCTGGTGTGCATGGCGAATTTCCTGTGTATCATGTGGATACCTTAAATTATGACCCGGAGAAGATGTTTGCCGACTTAGCCAAACCTGAATATGCCAACTGTCTTGTGGTTTGCGAGTTTTGGTTCGCTTACAATCATGGAAAGGACTTCTCCCGCTTGCAGAAGGCTGGTGGCTGTACCAATGCAGGACTCATCCAAACCTGGACCTCTCCCATCAAGTTTTACAAGGCATACGGCCATAGGGTAGTGGAGAAGCCTATTATCTGGATGACGCCCGAAGCTGTAGAAGGCATTAAAACTGTACGTGCCGATATAGACAACAAGTTCCTGAAAGATTATGAGCTTTTCAATGTGATTGCCAAGGTGGAAGGCCGCAGACATGACAGTTGCTATGTTTTCACGGCTCACTACGACCACCTCGGCAACCTTGGCAAGAAAGTGTTTTATGCTGGTGCCAACGACAATGCCTCAGGAACTGCGGCTATTGTGACTTTGGCCAAATATTATGCTCAGAATCGCCCCGAATACGACATGTACTTCATCGCTTTTTCAGGTGAGGATGCTAATCTTCGTGGTTCAGAGTATTATGCGGAGCATCCCGTTGTGCCTTTGTCTCAAATCAAGTATTTGTTCAACATCGACATGATTGGCGACAACAACCCTGTGCAGTACTGCGAGGTGAGCAATGAGGGAATGCGTGGCTACGCCCTGTTCGAAAAACTGAACGATGGAAAACATTATTTCAAGAGCTTGAACCGTGGCGAGTTGGCCGGCAACAGCGACCACTATCCCTTTGCTGTCCGTCATGTGCCCTGCATTTTCCTTGAGAACGAGGAGGGCGACGCCTTCAAGTACTACCACACCATCTTCGACACCTATGACAACTTCCTCATCGACGCCTACGAGCCGATTTTCAAGTTGGTGAGGGATTTTGTGGAGAAGTACTAGACTAGCTTTGTCATAAACTTCGCGCTCTCCACCACGAAGCGTTCGTGGATGCCTTCACCAATGAGGTTATCGCCTTCGAAGCACTGAACCTTGAACACCAAGCGGCGGCGGTCCACCTCGGTGAGTTCGGCCTCGCAGCGGATAGTGGCGCCCACGGGACTGGCTTTCAAATGTTTGATATTGACGGCAATGCCGACGGTGGTGTTGCCCTCGCCGATTTTGTCGCAAACAGCCATCAGGCAGGTTTTCTCCATCAGAGCGATCATCGCGGGCGTGGCGAACACCTCCAGTGCGCCGGAGCCATACACCGCGGCGGTGTCTTTGTGCTCCACCACCAGCTGCTCGCTGTGGCGGAGACCGGTAAGGTTGTTATAATCTGTCATAGCAAGGTGTTTTGTGTGCAAAAATACAACTTTTAATTATACTCATTTCACAAAATTTACCACTCCGAAAAATACAATGATACACCGTAAACACCGTGGCAAACAGAACCGCCGGGAGGTTCTTGCGGTTGGCGGAAAAAAGAATGAACTCGGTTATCCATTGTTTCTAATCCACTTTCTCCAGTTCGGGCAGGATGAAGGTATCGGAGGTTGCTGTCCCATTTTGAAGAAACATACAGTAATAAATGGGCAGGTAGGTGACACCCTTCTTCTTTTGCACTGCCCTTTCATTTGAAAACACGATAGCTCGATGGATACCGTAGTCGGGAGTGTTCAGAAATTTTGTCAGGGCGCTGTGCTCTGTGTAATCTTTCCCTGATTTGACCTCTAATGGCAGCACCTCAAGACGCTCGTAGTCGTCTATCAGGAAATCCACTTCTCCTTTTTGTTTGTTGTCGTAGTAGTGAAGGTTAAAACCGTGAGCTTGCAACTCTTGTGCCACCACCGATTCATAGACCGTTCCCAAGTTAATGCTTTTGATGTTTTGCAACACCGCATTCACGTTTATTCCATAAAATCACTATTGCATTTTGTCACTTATTCCATTTTTAACAACGTAAAAATTACCACTTATTCCATTTTCTACACAAAATTCACGACCGCGAAAACCAGATGACACACGGCAAAAACAGTTGCGAAGAGGACTGCCGGGATGTTCCTGCGGTCGGCGGCAAAAAGAATGAACGCCAAGCAGGGCGGGACGGTCAGTAGGAGGATGACGATGGGGTTCACATTGGCCGTGTAATAGAGCACCCATCCGATGTAATAGATTGCAATACAAATAATTGTAGCGACAATCAGGAAAGAAAAGCGAAGTTTGCTTCTGCTCTTATGGATGACGAAGCAAAGGCAGGCAACAGTCAGCACTTGGAAGACGGAGCCAACGGCATCCACCACTGGCGTGACCGAATCCGTGCGCAGGATGTCGTTCGGCGCGGGAACGGCAAACCAGATGAAGTTGGGGAGCATCACCAGCAGGAAGAGAAGCAAGCCCCACGGGTCGAAGCCGAAATGGTAGTGAGAGGTGTGTATGATATTCATTTTCAAATAAATATCTGAAATATAGGTACAAAAATTATGCTAATAGAATAATTCTAGTAGCATAATTTTACGGATGGGACAGTGATTCCGAGTGACTATTTCCAATAGCGGGTTTCGAGATATTCCATCAGCTCTTTGTAGTCATCGTTTTCTTTCAAGGGTGAAAGGAGGTCTTGAGGGTCAATAATTTTGAACTTGGCCTCATTTGTTAGGTTCAGCATAAATTCATTTTCAACCGCCTTTCGCAATTGTGTATTTTCCTTAGGAATAATATTGATATGGAAGAAATCAATAGCATAGTCTTTTGCAATTAATTGTTCACAAAACAACGTTTGACGCATAAGTTCATAATTTGGTTCCACAAAAAAAACAGAATGAGGAATGCCGTCTTGTGGCGTTTTTAATCTTTTTGATGACTTGATTAAATCAGCATATCGTTCAATGCGTTTCGTATTCGTTTTATCTTCTCTTTTATATGTTTCTGTATATTTCCATTCAATTGGGATCAACCACTTTGCACCATCTTTTTCAGCAAGTATCATTGCATCAATAGACGTACATAGTGTTCCTCGTCCCCATCCATCGTCGTTTTCACCAAGCAATTTGTCGTTGTCCAATACAAACTCGAATGAAATAAATGATTCAGGGTCTTTATCTATGATGGAAGGAAGAACCTTATCGAATTTCATGCTTGTTGCTTTTTCTATGATAGCCTTGACTGCTTTATCATCTGTACGGAGTGCAAAAAGGTGATTAAGGCAGTGAATTTGAGAAGAAACAAGGTTACCTGAAGGGAAATAACCATCTTCTTCCTGTCGCCACCATGAAATTTTATGTTTGTCAAAATAATATAATGCATTATCACGGATACAGGCGAACAAATTATTTTTGCTATTGGCTGGCTTTAGAATAAATTTAAAAGAAACTGTTTTGATGATTTTCCCTTCTTTGTTTGTGGAATTGTAATGCCCAAAATTCTCCGCATCCCCAAATACACTTTCACTTCTCAATTTTCTTTGTTCATAGTAAAAATCAACTTGTTTTTGTCTCTCATATTCTTTATATTCATTACTCATATTTCTATATTTTGGTGATATAGTGAACAAATTGTTTGCGTATAGACCATATCCAGCATAAGATGACTTAATGAACTTACAATCTTCCATCCCGATAAATTCAATTTCAAGTGCGCGACTATCGCTTTTGTAATTAGCAAGTAGACATATAAAATCTATATGTAGAGGTTTTTCTAGCTGGAGAGGATAATTTTTCGTATATTTAACAATCTTTTCAATCTTTGGATTAGCTCGAATTAGCCCTAATTCGCATTTTTGCTTAAACATAATTAACATATCGTCGCAAAACTTTGGTAACGTTTTCCCCTCTATAAATTCGAGATAATCTTTTTGATGTTTCCTTAACCCAGGATTGATACACATTTTTCCATCCTTTTCATAATACGTAGTCCGTATCGAATCTATCCCTTGCTTAACTTCAATAATTGCTAATGAGATTACATCTTTTTGCCTTGCCGCAGAATTAGAATCCCATCGGAGTGCTATCAGGTCAAAGCGAGGTCTATTTTTTTTCTTTCCTCCCTCATATTCCATATCCACAATGAAATAATCTGTATCATTTGAATTTGGAGAGTAGTTGTTTTCTTTAACAACAAGTTGCTGAATTTCTTTTTCTCCCAAATGATTTTTCTTACTGATGCAAATATGATAATCTATCAGATGTTTTGCTTTGGGAATATACTCTTCAAAATTTTCGGGATTGTTTTTGAGTTCATGTTCATCATTGTATTTTGCATCCAATTGATTCCATACATATTTTTTCGATTTCGTTTCATTTACCGAAAGAATTGCCCCACCGCGATAATACAAAGTAAAAGAGTTGCCTCTAAATTCCATATCCAGAGTATCGTCAGCTTTAACATACTCCAATAATTTATGCAGGTCATCTGCTAATAATGCATTAAAAAGTGTTTCTGACAGTTGTCTCATAACAAATTATAATTTAATACCTTAACCCTTAAACTCCTCTTCCAAAAAAGTGCTAATATCCGTATCGAAAACAATCTCCTCCGGCAGGGAAGGCATCTTCCGGAAAACCTTGCTGCTTCCGGCAAAGATATCCTCGTTTGTCAGAAAATCCTGCAATCTTTTCATCAGGTGCAACTTGTTCTCCTCCACCAGCTCCAACACCGCGTCACTCAAAAAGTCGTGAAGCTCGTTTTTCAATTGTATCCGCTGCACCTCGCTGAATGTTGCATCACCTGTTTTCAAGTACGCTTCCCATAGGGGCAGGTCATAACATAATTCAATCATTCCTTTCATACTGTTTTTTGCTTTTCTGGATTTTCGGCGGCAAAGATAAAATAATACTATGCCATTTCGTGTCATAGTGGGGAGGGGGGGAATCTTACCCTTTCCGGTAAATCACCCTCTGCAGCCGCTCCAGAAACCGCGCCGCATCACCACCGTCCATTTGCACATGGTGAAACTGGAACGACACGGGCAGCAGCGTCTTGAACCAGCTCTTGCGGTATTTGCCCCACATTACCATAGGGTTGAGGAACTTGTCGGTATATTGGTTCACCACGCAGTCGAGCTCCGTCTGGATCATGGCTGAGGTGCCGACAATCATGTAGCCGTCGAGGAAGCTGCTCTGACACTCCTCGGCAACCTTGGTGGTCAGCTCCATATAATCACGGTTGAACAGCTGGAGGTCTTCCGTATAGGGGATGTCGCAAGAGTTGATGCCGCCCTTGCGGTTGCGCACCACCACGTTGATAGCCATCTGGTCGTAGCGGAATAACTTGCCTCCCTCGGGCAGCAGGTAGAGCTCCTCGGTTGCGGTGGCCGCCTTGCCAATGCACCAGCACATCAGCGTGTTGAACTTTATGCCACTTTTCTTGCTGATTTTAACCATCTTGCTTACATCCATCGTTTTTACCAATGTTACCATTGGCATCGGAGCAGTCAGCCACATTTCAAAAGCGAATGCCCGTTTGGTTTCTTGCGGTTGTACTTCTTTTTTCATAACTTCATCTCCTATTTATTTTTGGCTATAAGTATGTTAAAATATGAGTTGTAACCAAAAATAATATCTTATTATCTTCTTTTCAAAACCACCAATTCAGCATCTACACCATCCTTGCCATATTCGCTCACGAGAATGTAATGTTCGTCGCAGGCGATGCCGAAGCAGCGGTTGGGGCCGATTTCCACTTGCGTGCCCCAATAGGTGGCATTGTCATCGAGGAGTTTTACTTTGTTGCCGTTGATGGTGTATTCCATGTTGATGAACGAGCCCTGAAGCACGAAGAGGTTTTTGATTTTTGGTAAACCTTTGATGCCGAGTGCGTTGACCTCTTCAATAAGTTGTTGCTTGATGGGCGAGATGGCGGGTGGAAGCTGGTCGGTGGGCAGTTGCCAACGCTTAAGAGTCGGATAAAACTGGCGCAGCATCGACTTCAGTTCCTCCTGGGTGAGATTTTGGCCGGTGTTCTTGTTGTATTCGTCTACAAATTGGGCGCAGGATTCCACCATCCCCTCCATTGTTAGGTTGTTGGTGAAGGCGCCGTCTTTGTAGCAGTAGATGCAGTATTCTTCGTTTTTGGTGCCGTCGGCGTTGGTGCCGAGGATTTCATCGGTGAGCGGCATTCCGCAGCTTTGACAAAATTTCTGTTCCATATTTTTTTATATAAAATTTTTATAATCACCGGATGTCTGTATTCTTATGGGAAAGTTGAAGAGAAGAAATAAGTGCAAAAGGCTTCTCATGATGATTGTAGTCTCGCCAAATTTTGATACTAACTATTGCGGAATCTGGCAGCGTATTGATTTCTTCTAGAAGTAAATTTTCATCCAAAGGAATGTAAAAATGCTCGCCTTGATAGTCAAATTCTATAGCTGTACCAGCATATTTACCCGCATTTACGGGAGCATTTTCCGAAAAATCGTATCTGCCAATGCTATTAATCAATATGGACAAATCATTGATAAAAGCAATGCCATTTTCATTGTATTCCAAAGAGGAAAACAAGGGTTGGTAGTCTGGCTTTTGTTCATAAGCAAACATGGATTCTGCCCTAAAATTGTAGTATAATGTGGTATGCCAACTTCTTCCGTCAAATGACCAATCGGCCTCTTCGCGTATCAAATTTTTGTCTTCATCAATAAAATACTCGATTTTGTCGGGATCAAAGAATTCACTGCCCAGTGTACAGCAAGGTAGTTCCATTATAATATCCCGTTTGTACAGGACAAATTTACCAGGATCTATCCAATAGTTATTTTCATGATATACAACATATTGATTATCACTCCATACTTTGGAATCTGGAGTAAGCAAACCCATAGATGCTGTAATATACGTAATATACATAAAAAGGCCAATCGGAAGGATAATAAGGGGGAGCTTTAATGCCCAGTGCAGGCTTCTTACCCCATAAACAAGCATTATCAGAGCATAAATCACCACTATGATAAAAGTGATAAAATATAGCAAAATATCTAATTGGAAAATCAAATGAGTAGAGTTGCCAAGAAACCAACGGCAAAATATAGACAATGCACATAGTGATAATGTCACTATGCCGAAAATCCTGCGTGTTTTTTGGGTTGTCATATAAAACCGCTTATTGAGGTTAATAACGTTTTTATTGCTTGGCAGACATGGTATTCTCTTGTATCAATTTCATCACTTTCACTGGGCGGTCAGAACCGACTTGGAGGCGGCTGCAGTAATTGATTTCGCCAGTATCGCGGAAACCGCATTTCTCCATCACGCGGCCCGAGGCGGGATTGTCGGGGAAGTAGTCGCTCCAAATGGTATGAAAGCCTTTCTCGTTGAAGCAGTAGTCAATCAGCCGCTGCAGTGCTTCGGTGCAGATGCCTTGGTTCCAATAAGGTCGTGCAATCCAGTAACCTGCTTCGGCATCATTCTCGCCAATATTAATGTTGCTCTCGCCATAGGCATAGTAGCCGATACAGCCAATCGGCTCGCCCGTATCTTTCATCTCAATAGCCCAGATATGGTCGCTGTTGAACACAGTGCGGATAATCTCCAGGCTCTCCTCCACACTTTTATGCGGAGACCAGCCCGCACGAGGCCCCACTTCTGGATCGGAGGCGTATTTGTATAGCGTCTCGGCATCGCTTTCGCGCCAGGGGCGAAGCAGTGTTCTTTCAGTTTCCAGCATTTAATTTTTTTTAGGCTGCAAAAATACGATTATCCATGGAAATCAGTACTGAGTATAAAACATTAAAACCTGCGGGTTCGACGGCAGTACGCCTCGTACTCTTCGCCGAAGTCGCGCCGAAGTCGTTGTTCCTCGCTAAAAACCTGTGTCATCATGATAGAGAAGAAAAGCACCAATACAAACAAAGCCATAGGTTCCCACAGCCATACAACAGCACCGAGGAGGTAGATCAATGTTCCTGTGAGCATGGGATTGCGGTTAAGGCGGTAGGGACCGTCAGTCATCAGATGCTTCGTGCGTGGTGCCACCTCATGGCCAAAGGCGTCCATCGGATTGCCCTTGCCGCGTTGTCTCATATAGACGATGGTCCAGATGCTTAGTGACAATCCTCCGAGCATCAGTATGATGGCGACAATGGCTCTCGCTGCGCCGATAGGCCACAAAGCGGGTCTTCCCGATACCAGCCACATGATGGTTGGCATCAGTATCACAAAAAGCAGTCCGCCAAGTAGATAGCCAATAAATTCACGTAGTTTTCTCATGTAATTCAGATCTAAATAATTCATTTTGTCTTCCTGATTTCCATCACTGCTGCCACAGCCTCCACCAATCCTAATATAAAATAGAGGTTGCTCATGGCGTTGAAGCCCCATACCCACCATTCGAGTACAATCCAAAGCATCAGGATAATGCCGCATGCAAGGACAGCCCATTGAGCGAGCTGATGCTTTTTGAACAGCAGGAAGGCCGCCACAAATTGTGTGAGTCCGTTCAGAATCAGCAGCACAAAACCCGACGGGATGAAGGTGTTGAAAAAGATGTCCGGCCAGGGCATCTTTGCTCGCAACAGCTCTAACAGTGGTTCACCGCCCCACATTACGCCCATAGGGTCTATCCACATCATCACAGCACCGCCCACTGCACCGATGCCAATGAAAAGAGTGAGAATTTTTTGAAGCTTGACCATCTTTGTGTTTTTTTCTGATCCCATCAGTACTGATAATCTGTCAACATTCGGAGAGCTTGATGAGAAACTGGAAACGTTGAAAGTGCTTATTGACAGTTCTGAAAATTGAGTTTTTCCCGGATGATGTCGGCAAGAAATTCCGTCACCTGCTCGGGACTCATGCCTGTGATGTTGATGACAAGGTCATAGTTGTGGGCATCGAGACGTGACTTGCCAGTGACGCTTTTGACAAAGGTGTCACGTCTGTTGTCGATATTTTTGATGACTTTCTCGGCTTCTTCTCTACTGAGATTCTGTTTGCGGGCGATACGGTCGATACGTGCGTCCTCATCAGCGATGATGAGGATGTGCACCGCATTGGGCTCGTTGTGGAAGATATGGAAGCCAGCTCGGCCTATGATAATGCAACTTTCTTTAGCGGCCAGTTCTCGCAATAGTCGGGCTTCAGCATGATAGACACTCAGCGGTGTGGCTTCGAGAGGTGTATCATTGGATGAACTGACGGCGCCAAACTGCTGGTAGAAGCGGCAGAAATCATCCCACCAAGTGACTCTCTGAGCCTTGATACGTTCGATATTCTCAACTGATAAGTCAAATTGCTGGGCTACACTGTCCAGTATTTTACGGTCGTAAACTTTAACGCCGATTTTTTTACCCAGCAGCCGGGCGATCTCTCCGCCACCGCTGCCACATTCTCTATTGATGGTGATGATGAATTTGTTCATATATGTATCTGATTTTTGAATCGATAAAGTTAGATAAATTTCAAACGCAAAGTTACAAAAATAATCCTTGCAATAAGAAAAAGCTAATGATTTTTCTTATCTTTTGCTGTCTTTCCCTGCTTAAAAAACGATTTTTTTAAAGCGATGCGTCGGGACCGAAGATTTCCTTAGCGTAAGGCGTGAGGGGAATGTGTTTGGAGAGCCAGAAAATTGGCATCTTGACATATAAAGGTCCGCAGGCGTAGGGTTGCACACTATATTGGTTATATACCGCGGTAATGATAGAACGGGTACTGTCAATAAAGAAGCAATCGGGCATAGGCAGCCGTTCTTTGTATTCCTCGAAAAGGCATTCTGTGGTGTTGCCATCTTCCTTGTTGACCACCAGATCTTCCAAAGCACGGATCAACACCTTCCCGAGTTCTGTGGTGTCAATGAGATCCTCCAATTGGATAATCCGCTTGGTATTCAAGTCGATGGTCATGATATCGGTCACATAATAGCCATGAGCGGCGAACGCTATACAGCCTTCTGTATAAACCGAGAAGGTTACCAAGTTGTCATCGCGGTCACAAGTGCTGGTGATATGGGCGTAATTGTAAGGTTCCAGAGTGATGGAATCAATTGTTTTAAGAAATTTGACTCCTTCAAGAATATCATCATCTTCCTCAAACCAAGTA
>JAEEGL015954282.1_pt1 | contig 41874 bp, 41 predicted proteins | sample 9134231 | NCBI WGS metagenome assembly JAEEGL01 (sample SAMN16246548, study PRJNA631951) | gut metagenome | biome: gut microbiome; feature: rumen; material: fiber-attached | host: Bos | place: Iran: Karaj | collected 2018-10
ATTCATCCAAATTATATTGTTATGGTTTTGATATTCAACTGTATTACCTACAACTATATAACAATTAGCAGTTCCCATTTTAACCTTCCTCAAATGCACCTAGATATTATAAAAAAATGCAGGCTGATGTTTAACTAGCACCAGCCTGCTTATAGCACTTTAACTACTTAAGATATACAACATTCATATAACCAGTGCCTTTTCCTTTAACCTTAACCTTATAAATCGAAGCATTTTCGCCCGAATACCAAGCGCCTAAGAGAGTTACTGTGTCACCCGACTTTATTTTAAACGCCTTGGTCTTAAGGTTTGTCTTCTTATATACCTGGATGTTAGCTCCTGTATATTCTTTTGTTATCGGAGTTTCAAGCAAGAAGTACTTAGGCTTAAGAGACTGATTTTTAATACTGAAACCAAACTCCTTAACAGGAAAATCGGTATTCATTGTTTCAATACCAGTTAGCTTTAAGGTATTTTTTGTCTTTGCAGGCTCTATAACACAAGCTGGGAACACGCCAGCAGTAAATGTTATTGAAAGTTTCTTCTTCTTAAACTTAAAAGCCATAATATCAAAGGATGTATAATCAGTATCAGTCCTCTGCCAATAAACTAATAAATCAAGAAGTTTATCTTTGCTATAGAAGTCAGAAACTTGGAAGTAAACATTTGCAGGCTCGAAGTTTTCTCTTAAAGAATTAGGTACCTCAGCATAAAACTCTTTCCCGTTTATTGTTATCGTAAGTATCGGAATAGCATTTCTACCTGTTGTATCATAATCTGCTCTAACACGAATGTCATCTTCCTTGCCATCACCATCTAAATCAGCCTTTACACCGTTACCTTCAATTAAAACACCACCAGATGTTTCTTTTTCTGGTACAAATGAGTTCATTCTTTCCTGCAGAGCGTCCGTAGTATCAACTACCTTCATCACATCCTCATACAAGAATACACAAAGCTCGCCACTTTCAAGATGTGCTCTACCCATCAGCTTGTAGCCTGCGTCATTTGTAAACTCTTCTGTAATCTTTGCATCACAAGCTGCTAAGATATAATCTTTAACTTGCTCATGTACCTTGCCCGCTTCAAGTGGAGTAGTTACATCTAATACCATAAGTCTCACAAAATCATTTACAATAACATCTATCTCATATTTACCATTTTTATACTCACCTGTTTCACCAGTCATATCAAGTAAAATAGAGATGTATATGTCTTTATCCTTATAGCTACCAAGCTGAACACAACTGCTTCTTGTATAGTAATCCCCGTCATATGCAAGCTTACCAAAGCGAGATGCGTTCAAATCATAGAAACCTGCTGTGGTGTTCTGTTCAGGATTATTGTTATACCACTCAATCTTATCAAGATATTTCGAGATAATCGAAATATTATCGGACTGAGCTGCCTGCACATCATTAGCAGGTAATACCGAAACAATACCAACAAGAACACATAAACTTAAAAGTAACGAAACTAGTCTCCTCATCTGTAGCCTCCTAATTAGTCATCTAAAGTGTCAAGTAAATCCTGCATAGCCTCTTCTTCGTTAATGTTATCAAGACCTTTCATCATGTCTTCGTAATCTGACTCGTTCCAATCGTATGTACTCCAATCGGAATCACCAGAATTAGTTGAAAACTCAACTGCACCAGACTTTATGGACTCTGGAACTTCATAAGTTTCATCGCTGTAACCAAGAATTTCGTATTCAAGGTAAGCTGTATCACATACAAGCAGTCCGTAGGTAGCTGTATTCATTACTTCAGCCATATCCAAAGCACTCTTTGTAATGTCCTTTTCATTCTTATCATAGTAAAGATACATTACGCACTCGCCTGTAATTGCTGAAGAAGAACCAACGAGAGAATCTAGTGAACTACCAAGCATTTCACCGATTTTTGCGAAGTCAACTACACCTGAAAGTACAACCTCGTCATCAGTTTCAGATACAACTTCAAGTGATTTAAAGTAATCAAAGTTGTAAGCATTCATCTGAAGGCTCTCAATTTCCTTATATGTAGCAACAGTCTTTACATACTGCTTGCCATCTGTACTTGTATATAATGTGTAAGAACCATCATCGTTTAATTCAAAGTACATATCGTTATCCTGTGTCTGTGACTGACCCATAGCATTCATATCCATGTGTGTAACACAATGAGCTGCTTTTGTATCACCTTCAGTTGTCATTGTCATAGACACATTGAAAGGCATAACTGTAGGAACATTAGCATCTGCTTCAGTACCACTGACGAAAGATGATAAATCCATTGAACCAACTAATTCCATCTTCATGGTTGCCTTTTTGAACTTATCCTTATGTGTTTCAGGGTCTATAGAAGCGATTACAGCTGATGCTTCCTCAGAAAAACCTGCTGCTGATACTGTGCCAGTAGGTAAAACTGTTTCAGTTTCAACTGGAGTAACATCTGCGTCAACAGGCTCTGTAGTAGGTTCAACTGAACCTTCATTGTTTATCTTCTCAGCTGCGTTAAGAAGAGCCTCATCAATTTCACTCTCAGCCTCAGCAGGTGTTACAGCCTCAGTAGGTGCCTCAGTAGGTGCCTCTGTAGGTGCCTCTGTAGGTGTCTCAGTAGGTGTTGAAGTAGTCTCAACAGCCTTTGTAGGTGCTGTATCTTCCTTCTTCTCCTCTTTTGAACAAGCACAAAGTCCAAGAGTAAGTGCTAAAACCAACAGTAACGCTAATACTTTTTTCATTTCTAATCCTCCTATTGAAGAAAAATAATATTAAGACAAAACTGGGCAAACTCCAAGCAAAATTTTAGCCCAATTTTGAGCCGTCAATAATATAATTTTGCACACAGATATGCACACTGATAAATAAAAAAGGCTTCTGACTATCAAAAGACAGAAACCAATTTTATCTTTTAGTTATAAGTTAGAAACTCGTGCATCATGCACCGAATTCATATAAAGTATTGAAGATACGCCACCAATTTTATTGGCTACCTTCCAAGAAGCCGACTTGGAAGAAAAATATTTTATCTGGTCAACACCATTTAAAGACTCACAATATATTTCTCTATTTCCACAGTTATTTACGCAAGATACATACCACAAAGGCTCTACTACCACTTGGCATTCTGTCTTTATGTGTAATTTTGATTTTGACAGAGTATCAGTCAACAGCTCCTTATGGCTATATTGCTGAGTATTTTTAGGAGAACTCACGCTACAGAGTGCAATTTTACAAGCCTTAACAGAACTATCATCGAATCTCTTTTGACTTATAAGTGAACTATCCCAAAGAAGTTTATCCTTAGCCTTCTCAAACACATTTTGTATTGGCATATTACTTATATACTGCCAACCATGATATGTACCTATCAAGCGATTATATTCAGATAACATAATACCCGTTGCACCAATCACCGTGGGTTTCTCACCGACTTCAGTTGAATAAATCAAACTCGTTGGAACAAACATTGTTCTCTGCTCTTTATAACTCTTTGTTAAGCCCATTTTAGAAAAACTCCTCTATATTGAGATTACTGAACAAATCCTCCGAAACCTTACCCTTAAATTTACTAAGGGCTCTTATTTTCGGTGCAATTTCCTTTGAAGCATGAAGCATCTCTCTTAACCTTTTTATAGCCTGCTTTCGTATAAGACCACATCGTATAGAATATATACCGTATGCTATCATACAAAGCATTATTATAAATACTGTTGTATCAACCTGTCTAATTATGCCGAAGTATCCTGCTATAAAAGCCGATATTACAGAGAAAATACCAAAGAATATATTACTTAGCCTATTCTCACGCTTTTTATATTTCAGTGTAATGTTTGTACGAGCATCAGTGAGTTCTTTTTCAGCCTGCTTAATTTCATCTGTTTTAACTAGAGCATCAAAATTCATGACTGAGAACTCAACATCGACACCTATTTCCCAATTTGAAAGTCTGTAACAATCGACAAAACCATCTTCAGTTATTTTTGCAGACTCCGAAAACTCTACAACAGCACCTTTAGGAACTATGACAGACTTTCCATTCCAAAGCTTACACTCAACATCACGTGACAGCTCATAATATCCACTTTCAAATTCATTAGGGTTCTTACCACTGATTGTCATTTTAGGTCTAAACCCTGTATCGAAAGGATTATACATAAATTAAACCTCCTTATGCAACAATTTCTTCCATATAAGACTTGAACTCTTCTTCTGACATATTCCCAGCATCACAATACCCACAGTTTGCACAATCTTCACACTCTACTGACTGCTCACAAAGAACTTGCCTGTAAGATTTGCCCTCAACTGCCATCGTATATTTTATAACTGAAGGGAAAATAGCCTCATAGTTTGTAATACCGTTTTCTTCTTTGCGAAGCCAAGCCTCAACTTGCTCTGGTTTCCAATCTTCTTCTTTGCAATATTTGTTGAGAACACAAGCATTACACCCACAAATAACAGGAACTGCATTACAAATATTCAGTTGTAAGTGCATCACAGGGTCATTTACCTGCTTTTTCATAATCTTGCCTAATAACTGTTCAAATCTTGTCATAAACTAGCCACCTCTTAGATTAAATTATTTATATCTGCACTCTGTGCAACATATACTTGTTCAATATGACAACACTTGTCATAGAAATGTTGATTATTCCTAAACACATCGACCTGATGATAGTCAGACCAAAACATATTGTACCGTGGATTTAGGTCATAAGTCATTTCACCAGACTTAAGATAATAGAATGGAAGTGTTCCATCCTGTATCTCATGCTTCAATGCGAATAACCGATACAATGGGATACTACCAACTTTCGCATAGCAATATGCGTAACCTGAATAAGTATTTTCAATAACTACTACCTGTTTCTCACTTGTTCTTGCCAATGCATTAGCTTTGTCAAGATTTTCACACTCTATTACTTTGTATATCGGTAATGTAAAATGCCTAGCAAGGTATTTTCTATCATTCTTACGATGTATCATCTGAATTATAATATCATCGTCTGTTTTTGAAGCACCTGGGTCTGGTAAATCAGATACTTTTGTTGTTCCGTGTAGGTTTTTTAGAAAGTCTTGTAAAGTAGCCTGCTTCTTAACAGTACTTATACACTCATCTATGCCACTTCCTATTAAATCATCGAAACCAAATGTAACATAGTCAACAGTTGTGTAAATACCAGTGTTTCCTAATTCATTTACACCTGTTATAAGGTTATATGAAAACATTTCTATACCTCCGAAACCCATTCAGTCAGGCTAATCCGTCAAGCACTTTTTACCAATCAGGATAATCCGTCAAAAATACTTATATTAACCCATCCTTTCAATAAACATAACCAAGTAAAAAGAAATTATTGAAAGGTTAGATAATCTCCAAATACCGTTTGAAGCAGTGCTCACAGCCATCTCCCCCATTCTTATGTCTTCTGCAAAGAGTACACTGTAGTACAAAGAATATCTCAAGGAATGCATCAAGACTATCTTGTATCAAATCATCGATGTCTTCAGCCTTGAGAAGTCCTGCATTAATCATCCTCAAATAGAACTCTGGCTCAGACAAACCTCGTATTGCATTCGCAAACCAAGCATTATTTCGTTCTATTGGATGTGGTGGTATGTAAACTATAACCTCTGGCTCAACAACTTGTTCCTCTTCTGTTTGTTGAGTAGACTCTGGTATGGGCTGCTGAAACTGAACTTGCTGAGAATATGCTGTCAATGGTGGTTGGTATGCTGGCATCTGTTGTGGATATCCTTGCATCGGCTGTTGATATCCTTGAACAGGTTGCTGGAAACCTTGAACTGGCTGAGCATAAGCTGGAAAGCCCATATCTTCGAACCCAACAGAATAGCGACCCGAAACAGCATCTTGTCGTTTTTTCTGTAATATCTCTTCTAAACTAGCCATAATTATTCGCCTTTTACAAAGTATTTTTTATAAAGTCCTCATGAAAAACTTGTAAAATAGAACACACGATTAAACAGTCATCAAACATATTACACTATGACTGTATCTGAGTCCTTCTTACAGGTCTCGTACAAAGCCTTCACCTCATCAGCATCCATTGTTTCACACTCAAGTAACTTTTCTGCAAAAGCTGTAACAATAGCATAATTGTTATTTAACAGAGTATGTACTGCATCATACATAGCCTTTGCAGTTTTCTTTAATCTTTCTGAACGATTTACTTCAAAACTACTACGGTCTGCCAGAACACGAGTACTGATTAAACCGAACTCATCATCAAAACCAAACTTTTCAGTGTAATCTGCAATAAGCGAAGTAGCAACTTCAATATCATTGCAAGCACCTGTTGATATTGTATCGAAATGTATATCCTCTGAAGCACGACCTGCATAATAAATCTGGATACGCTTTTCTATCTTCTCTTTAGTCTGAAATTGACTATTATCATCAGAATTGAATACCGCTCCGCCAACACCAGAGGTATTGCCTATTACAGATATACGCTCAATCGGCATATCTAATAACAAAGAAGCAACAGCGTGACCTGCCTCATGGTACGCAACCAACTCTTTATCAGTTCTAAGCTCTTCTTCGCTTTTCTTTGTTCTACTACCATTAAATATCTTGTTCTCAAATGCTTCATTAATAGCATCGTTTGTAAGAAGTGTATCATTCTTCGTTGCTATAAGACTTGCCTGATTTATAACTGATGCTATATCAGCTCCTGTAAAACCTGTACACTGTTTGCAAAAACTTGTTAAATCAAGACTTTCATCACAAGTGTATTTACCAGCATATAACTGTGCTAACTTATATCTTGTTTGCCAATCCTTCGGTTTGCCAATCAATATTTTTCTGTCAAATCGACCAGACCTTACAAGAGCTGTATCGAGTACATCAGCACGATTAGTAGCTGCTATAACAAAAATACCTGTTCTATTTGCCATACCATCAAGTTCCTGCAGTAAAGCATTTATAATCTGGTTGTACTCTTGGTCTACAGAACCACCTGAATGTCTTTCTTCACCGATTGCATCTAATTCATCGAAGAATAAGATGCAGGGAGCCATCTTTCTTGCTTTTGCGAAGATACTTCTAATTCTTTTAGCACCTAAGCCTGCATACATTTCTACTACCCTTGAGCTGTTTACAGATAAGAAAGGAACGCCAGCTTCTGAAGCCATCGCTTTTGCTATATGAGTTTTACCACAGCCTGGATCCCCATAAAATACGATACCTCTAGGTGGTTCAGCACCAACTGCTTTTCCTTTATCCTTATCCTTTAGGAAGGAAGTAAGGAATTTAATATCATCCATTATTTCATCATGACCGATTACATCTTCGAATTTAACGCCTGGGTTTTCTATTATTTCAACTATCTCTGATTTCATAGCACCTCCAAGTGTTTTCAAGGATGTTATGAAGAAAGAAACAAGAATTATCAACATAAAAGAAGAACCTATTATGGAAATAATGTTGGCTATATTCGATGCAGTGCCAGATGATGTTGAAAGTCTAATACCTGACTCTAAATAATCTTTTCTGAAGTCGAAGTAAGCAGGATATTCAGTTACATACCAACCTTCTTTCTCGCTTTTTGAGTAAGTATATTTTTCTCTTTCCTCGTATGACATATTCTTTGTTTCATCATTGAAAAGATATACTGTCATATCCTCTGAGTTTTCAGCATACTCAATCAGGTCTACAAGCCCTGCATCCCAATCTTTCTTAAACTCAGGGTAACTTTTACGAGGAGAATCATCAGTCTCTCCTTTAATTTTACCAGCGATTATAAGAATACCGATGATTATCGTTACTATTATAACTATTCTTATTCCCCAATCGCCAGAACTCTTTTTCTGGTTATTTTTCTTCTTGTCGTCCATTTCTAACTTAACTCCTTATAACTAAATATTTTTGGTACACTTCCTGATACTGATTGCTATGTATTATTGATACATTTGGTTTGTCTGATTACTTTTTAATAATGATACACTACCCATAACTGATTACTCTTCCCATACGATACATTGCAGGCTAATGATTGCTCACTTTTTTAGATACATTAGGTTTCGATGTTTACTATTTATGTATGATACATTTACTCTATAAGATTGTTCTTGACTACCCTGATTCATTAAGTAAACCTGATATACTACCTATATTTGATACATTACTTTATGTCGATTACTCCGTATCACTGATACATTTGGCTTATATGATTTAACTTTTACACTATGATACACTTTATCTTTTAGATTACTTGCTTTTATTGATACATTTGTCCTACAAGATTGCTAATATCATGCGATACATTTTAACTCTTTGACTACTAAAATATGTTGATACGCTGGTCATTGTTGGGTTTTTAGCTGGTCTTATGACACACTAGTAACCTCAGTTTGCTTACATCATAGGATACATTAAGTCCCTTTGAATAACTTTTACCAAAAGATACATTACTTCCACTTGTTTACTGATAGAAAACGATACACTCCATCTTTTCTGACTCTGACATCAGCTGATGCACTTTGTTGGCGTGAGATACTCTATCACATTGATACACTATGCTTTTCTAACTACTATGGTTATAAGGTACACTGAAATATGGTGAGTTACTTACTAAGTATGATACATTTAATACCTCCAGTTTACTTACATGACCTGATACATTTTATCCTCCAGATTTATTACATGACATGATACACTCAATTCGTGCGATTACTTAAATAGCGAGATACATTAACACCATTTGATTTACTCTTTTTTTATCAATACATTGGTCAAACTAGACTTACTTGTCTTTTTCGATACATTGTCCTCCGTCGAGATACTTGGAAAAATCGATGCACTTACCACTTCTGAACTTCTGCTAACAACTGATACATTAAATAGTAGCGACTACTTCGTTGTCCTGATACAACACTAGACATAAAAGACATACTAATACACTTTGATACACTTTCCATACCCGTTTTACTATGTATGGAGGGTACGCTTTAGGAACTCGACTCTTTTTGATTCTTTGACTCATTGATTATTAACGAAAACTTAAGCATTTTGATGCATTTAGTATCTCAGTATTACTCTTCTATGAAGATACATTAAAGAGGGGAAGATTACTTTCTTTTCATGATACGCTAAACAAAACTGAATACTATACTTCTTCTGGCACACTAAGGGGACAAGATTACTTTTTTTACATGATACATTAAATCTTAGGGTTTACTTCATTCATATGATACACTAAAATAACCCGACTTTACTATCATTTTATGATACATTATCAGCTCGTGAATACTTCTTCGATAAGATACGCTGACTTTTTAAGTTTACTACCAAGCTTGGACACGCTAACCAGAATAGGACACTCTGTGACTTCGACTCACTACCGTTTCTCGAATACTTTTTTAGAAAGATACATTATGTGGCTGTGATTTACTTTTACCCCCTCGATACATTGAGTACTTGTGAATACTTTTCTTGGATGATACACTTATTTTTTATGATTACTATCACAAGATGATACATTTATAACCTATGACTACTGTCACAAGGCTATACACTAATTTTCATTGATTACTACCGACAATTGACTCACTGTAGTGCATTGAATACTATCCTGTTGTTGGTACACTTTTACATCATGTTTCTCTTCGGAAGTCTGATACGCTCTAACCATATGCTTTACTCCAATTCTTTGGCTCACTCACATAAAATGATATACTCTTTTTATTTGATACATTCACTTTCTGCGTTTTCTTTTTATAGGTGATGCACTATACTTATCCGATTACTAGACATCTGCGGTACATTACGAATACCCGTTTACTTCTCTTCCGAGATACATTTACATATGATGATATACTCAGTTTATGGGATATATAGAATTTATGAATTACTCAATTATCTCGATACATTACAAACCATCGAACACTACTTCATGATGATACACTAGTTACTGTTGATTACTGTATTTATATGATACACTATAATTTTAAGATTACCTTAGTTCCTCCAGATACATTATTTGAATTCGACTACTACATTAACATGATACACTCATAAGAGAAGATTGCTTATATCTATTGATACACTATTATAGATACTAACAACTTTTGATACACTACATTTAATGACTTACTATTTGTGATGGTACGCTATTTAGAAATGAATAATATTCCCGAAAGACTCACTTATTTATCCTAGAATACTTACCCATTTGGATACATTCTGTAGCTTCGACTACTTTGAATTTTTGATACACTAAAGATAATTGATTTACTTCGACATATTGATACACTACCATTATTGACTTACTATTTGTGATGGTACGCTGATGGAATACGAACCCTTTTCTTTTAAGACTCATTTATTCACTTTGATTACTCTGTTTTTACTGATACATTTCAACGCAACGATTACTCACCCTTTCCGATACATTGTCCGATTTTGTTATACTCAGTTTTGGAGATACGCTAAGTAACAGAGAATATTCATAATCTTAGACACATTTTTCGGCTTTTGAATACTTACCCATTTGGATACATTCTGCATCTTCGATTTAATAAGCGTGCTCGATACACTTGAATAATGGGACTTAATAAGGAATATTGATACATTAGACCTTGTTGAAAACTTCCTCTTATTGATACACTTGTCACTCAAGATATATTAACAGTATTTGGTACACTAAATCTACATGATTGTTTTTTTATCAAGATACATTAATATTATTGAATACTTTATTGGTGCGATACATAAGCATCTACTGTCTCGCTCTCACAATAGATACGCTCCCTTTCCGTGATTAATTAACAGCCTCTCTGACACATTGTACTATTCGGATTACTTCTTATCATTGATACGCTTGCTTTTTACAATTAACCTATTTCTATTGGCACATTGTATTATTTAGATTATTTCTTACCCTTGATACACTACCGCTTAGTGTTATAATAGGTCGTGCTGATACATTAAATTGAAATGAAATGATTGATTTCTTTTCTCGATACATTAGAATGCAAAGATTTTACTTCTATCCTATGATACACTTGACGAAGCCGATTTTATAGCATACATTGGTACACTAATACGATTTGGATAACTTTCAAGGAGTGATACACTTGACTATTCAGAATACTAAAGCACATTGATACGCTATTCTACAATGTTTTTAACTTCTCAAATGCGACTCACTTTCGATTCTCGAACACTACCCCTTTCAGATGCACTTGGTCCATTAGATTATACTCAATAGGTTTGATACACTTATCACGTTAGGTTATACTCTGTAGGTTTGATACACTATCACTTTCTGATTACTCCTTCATGTTGATACATTATCACTTTTCGATTACTACCTCAAGTTGATACGCTATTGCATAATTGTTTACTTGGCAGGTTTGACACACTTATCATGTGAGATTGTACTCGGTTGGCTCGATACGCTTTAATATTTTGATTACTCTGATATACAGACTCACTGGATAAACTTGACTACTATTTCCCACTGATACACTAAATAACGATGATTACTTACCTAATAAGATGCATTATTTATAAATAATTGTATTTGATACACTTTCGGTGGAAGATTACTCGATCCATTTGATACACATCATTCAGAGCGTTTGTTATTCTTATTCATCGGGATACACTTACTTCGCTAGACTTATTTTTACATTTAGATACATTAAAACAAGAAGATTTACTTTTTTAATAAGATACACTTACTCAACAGGAATTAATATCACAGATAGGTACACTCACTCTTCAACGAATACTGATAAGGTTTGATACGCTTATGCTTTATGAATATTAAATGAATAGGGCTCGTTTAAACGGTATGAATACTTTGTTTTGGTGACTCACTTCAATTATACGAATACTTATACTACTTGATACGCTAATGATTATTGAATATGTTATAAAGAGTGACTCGTTAAAGTTGTCTGAATACTTTGTTTTGGTGACTCACTACCGCTTTCTGGATACTGATATGATTTGATACGCTTTCAAATTCTGAATATGTCTATGTTAAAGACTCACTGCCACAACGTGAATACTTATAGTGTATGATACACTTTCTTTCTTTAATTACTAAAACCATACGGCTCGCTAAATTTACATAGGTACTTTGTTGTATCGACTCACTTCATAAAAAAGTAATTCTATGCTAATATGGTACATTGCCTTCCTCCGATTTACTGAGAACAAAAGATACACTACCTGTCATCGATTTTATTCATCACCCAAGATACGCTACTTTTTGATGTTTTCTCTTTATTAATGACACACTAAAGCCATCAGAACTTGCTTTTTTCGTTTTGATACACTGATTATTAACAATATTACTTGAGATTTGCGGTACATTAAAGCCACTGGAACTACTTTTTCTTTTCGATACACTGGTTATTAACGATATTACTCGAAATTTACGATACATTAAACCACATAGAAATTACTTCTTCTTCTTCTTTTGATACACTATTCGATGTAGACTACTCTCCTCGTATGATACACTCATAAAATCTGATTATACTTATTCTGTCAGATACACTAACGAGATTTGTTTACTTGTGGTGCTTGATACATTTACTAGCTATGTTTTCTTATAACATTAGATACATTATAAAGGCGTGATATACTTCTTTCATCTGATACACTGCAAATCTTTGAGTATCATTCCTTTCACAGACACACTCGGTAAATCTGAAACACTACTTCCAAACGATACACTACCGTTTATACAACCTCTCCAACACAGAACTCAGATACACTCTTTATGTCTGATATACTGGCACCCTGTGATACACTTATGCTCTCCGTAAACTCTACTATGTTGGTACACTCAACTACTCCGTTATTATACTATTGTTCGATACACTCATTTCCTCTGAACACTAAATGTTTAACGATATAAACTTATCTCATAAAACACTTAAAGGCTCGGGAGCTAATACCACCGAGCCTAAAAGTTAGGAAGTTACTTATCAGCAAAGCCCAAGAGCAACATTATGCTGGTATTCATTGTACTTATGAGGTTTCATTCCAAGCTTATCTACCTCATACGAATCATGAACCTCAAGTCCTTCAAGTTTTCTCCACTCAACATAAAGGTTTCTCAAGAACTGCTTTATCATGTATCTCTGAGCCATACGGTCTTTATGACCTGAGCTGTAGTCTTTGGTCTTAGGATTGTTGTCTAACCTAGCCTTGTAATCGTAATAGATAGGTGCGTAGGTCGGGTCTTTAGCCTTCAGCAGACACCCAGACAGAACACCAACCAGCTTAGTCTTAAGTGTGGGATTATAGGTAAGTCCTTTCTTGGTCTGTTCTACGCCGTCTTTATCAAGATAGGTCTGATTTTCAACATCAGAACGGCTACGCCCGTGCTGGCTGATAACAACATCGCCTGTCCACTCAGTACCATCTTCTACACTGTAGTAATGTGCATTACCGTCTGCACCAAACTGCTCCCTGAGCTTAGTAGGCAGGATATTACCTTCAGCGTCCTTGCCTCTGTAAAGAATATTGCCATCCTTATCCTTATCTTCAACAGTATCAAGTCCTGCATAACGATACAGAGAAGAAACATACTTTGCTTTATAGATATCGAAGTAAGCGATGCAGTTAGCTGCCATCAATGCACCACAACCTTTAATGGGTTCAAAGAACTTAGCCCAAAGCGGATGCTCCTGAACATACTTTGCAAGAACCTTGTTCATAGTGTTTTCAGCTGAAAGCATCTGCATATAAGCATCGATAAGCTGAAAAGTGGTATCATCACGAACATACTGAAGTTTGTTATCTGAATTCATCTTCTTAATAGTTGCTTTTACGGTAGCACTGTTCTCAAGCATACCATCAGTAATCTTTTCATACTCCTTCTTAAGTACCTGCAGGAGCTTCTCTCCTTCATCTGAATTAGCCTTATCACCCTGCGGGGTCTTGGCATTGGGGTCATCTACTGAATTAGGCTTCTTAACACCGAGTGAAATGTAATAGGACTGCACAAGTCTATTACCTAAGCCGATACGCTCCTTCTGCATATCATACAGTGAGCTGACTAATACTCTGATTTGCTCCTTCTTGAGTTCCTTTGCCGATACATTTGTGTTGTCTGTCATAACTAAACCTCCTAGATTTTTGATTTTTATTTGTGCCGATTTATTTTCGACACTGAATATTTACAAACTGAAGTCAGAACTGACAGTTTTTACAAATCTGACATTTTTTATAATTAAAAATAATACCAATTCAAAGCAAAATAAAAGAGTACACACAAAGTATGTACTCTAAACAAAACAATATAAAAATTTTTATACAATATTAGTTTACATTATTCAAAATACAACCGATAAAAATAACATATCAGTTTATTTATCATAATATTATTCTTCTCCATAAAACTCTTGTCTTATTCTCTTTTGAGTACTCTTAAAATCCCGTTCAACCACATTTTCAAGACCACTCTTATTGTACCTTAACGAGCCATCTAAACAAACACCACCTGAATACCATTCATCTGAAACCACTTTGAAAAGTGGTTTTGTATTCTTCTGATAAGGTAAAAGTTTAGTACCATTTGCAAAATACTTAAAATCATCGAAGCCTAACTCAGAATCTATCCAATATAGGTCTAAACTCCTATTCTGTTTATCATACAATATAGCATAACCACACTTTACAGTTACATCAAATACATGAAATGGATTCTTAGACTTACAAAGATGAAACTCATCTACAAAACCCAAGTAACTCCATAAGCCATCGTAAGTATGAAATGAAGCATAAACATCATCAATAAAGAATTTTTCATCTAATAATGCACCAAGCTCATCTTTACTCCTATATAAACACTGCAAGGTTATAAGCCGAGTTCCAACTATATCCACAGTCTCCTCTGCACTTAAACTGTAAATCTTATTATTGTATAGGCTCTTCACATCTATTCTTGCAACACCATATTCCTTCTTCAGTGTTAACTTAAATCTATAATCTGGGTCTCCCTCTTCATGAGCAAGCTCTAAGATATAACTATCGTAGCCTATGCCGCCTTTTTTCTTAGGTAATTTCTTATCCTTTAATTTAGTGCTTAAATAAAACAAACTGTCAATATATCTACACAATGTCTTTACAAAATTTGTGCGTGTGAAATAATATTGTTTATCCATTTTATAAAGACTACCAGTTCCGAAGTGCTCAAACAGAGCCTTATATGAATTATACATAGTATAAGTTCCAGTATACTCTGAATAAGGTAAATATATTTTATCTGGTATATATTCTTTGGAATGTTTCATTTATCAACCTCAAACCCATTCATATTCAAAAGCCTATTGACTACAGTATTTTTGCATCTACTAGCATCAGATATTCCATACCCAACTGCTCCAATAGTGTTTAATGGCTCATCTGACACAAACTTAAATAAAACTTCTTTGTTCTCTATATAACGAGTATCCTTTCCACTAATATACTCAAAAACTGAATCAGAAGCAACATGTGGCACTATTTCACAACCAACCTGCTTATAAACTACTTTTATCTCATGTAACTCTGGATAATATATAATACCAAATATATAGTCTGCAGTTGACATAACAACATATGGATGCTTAGAACTCTGCTCCATAAACTGTAGAATAGCATTTCTAGAACCATAATCACTACGACTACCATAAGGCTGTAAAAACAACTTATAAAATCTTTCAGCAACATTATGTTTATCTTTTATTCTATAATCAAGCAAAGGATATATACTGTCTGCACTATTAAAAGGTATCTCCATAGTTACAAGTCTGTTTATCCAAATTTTTGCAGGTATAGATACATCTAAATGCACACCATCCATAGCTAAAGCAATCTTAGCCTTCCCATTCGACTTATAAATATAGAAATCCGTGTCAATCTCCTGACCTGATACCACTGCCTTTGGTAAGGTACCTTTAAATAACATAGCATCTCTTACATTTTTAGACTGCTCAAAGATACTGTCCAACTTCTGAAAATATTTTTTGCCAGCCTCATCATTATATAGGAACTTAGCCCTGATAGTCTGACCAGTCTTCTCCTTGAGATACTCTGCTATTTTTAAAGCAACATTATAAGCCTCATATTCAAATATAGATTGTCTGTATGCAAAATACATTTTCATAATACAAAGTTCTCCAAATCAAATGAAATGTCCTTATAATATTCTAACAGCAGTTTGAGTTTTGTTTTATTCTCGAAATTATTATTAAGATAATGAGCAGGAGATACATAAGTCCCGCCAATATTCGGCACTATCTTATCCACAACTTTAAAAGCACTAAACCTGAATGTGTTTATATTATCCACTTGAAACCTATGATTGAGCAAATCTCTAAGTGGATTGCCCCCAGACTGCGTATCCCAACAATATAAATCGAAAGTATTATCACTTTCATCTAAGGCAAAAGACGAGGTACATGTTACCCCTACACGCCGTGGATGAATACCATCTGCCCCTGCCTTATCCCAATCAAACTGCCTTAAAGAAAATGCTAACAGTATATTACTTGTATAAAATGTATCTACAAGATAAAGGGCACAATAATTAGCTGCACTTAACAAATGTGGAGTAGATTTATATACAGACTTCAGTTCATCATCAAAAACAAGACGCTCATCAAAATTCGACTCAAGAACTAATATCTCAGTATAGTATATAAAACTTGGTGTTAAGACAGATATAGTTTCAACTGCACCACTTTCATAATTCTTAGCCTCTATATAAGGAAAACCTTTATCTTTCCTCAGAAAAAGAGTACTTATAGGTTTACCATCTTTAAAGACACTGAAATACTCTCTGTTATACTGAGTTGTTTCGGGCAGATACCCATTCTTTATGTTAAAGAACTTTTGAAAGGTAAGGTCTGCTACCTTATCATTTGTATAACAACTCTTAGAGACTTCACACCCATAAAAAGCTGCTTTCAAATGCTCAAAAGCTGTTGTTTTAAACTCAGCCCCACTCAAAGCCCTATCCACACAAGGAACTTCAATACTCTTTACAGGTACATCCCGTATCACATACAAATACCGTGGAAACCAATCTGGCATATTCATAATTAAACCCCTCTTACGAAAAAGACTCGCAGACTTTTAAGTACTGCGAGTCCTTTAATAAACTTTTCCTTTATACTTCGTTTAATTCACCAGAAGCTTCAGAGATTAAACGCTTTATACCTTCTTCTACAGCACTCTCATCCTTCATAACCGTATTCAATATGTCGATAATACAGTATCCATTACCTCTCTTAGCGAAGAAGGCTAAAGTTCCCATTCGAACAGCAGTCCACGAAGCCTGACTAGCATTCATTTGAGGATGTCCAATAGCTTTCTGCATAATTGGGTCGAGCTCCATACCCATCTTTGTATAAACTTCCTCAACATTGGTTACAAAGTATGCAGAACTACCGTTCTCTAATTTCACGGATACCAAAGGAACTGCAGGAACATCACCCATACTTACAATCTTCTTCGCATAAGGTATGCCCATCTTTTTCAAATAAGATTGTAAAACTGTAAGAGAAACGCCGTAATCTACAATGCTTTCTACAGCTGCTGGTATATTAGTTTTAAAAGTAGCATGCATCGTCTTATCCTCACTACCAAGAGTTTGCAAATACGAATCCGAGCCATCATTATAGAACAAATGCACGGTCTCAACAGAAGGAGTCTTCACTCTGTATGCAAACAAAACATACTTTTCCCTGACTTCCCGTTTTATACGATGCCAGAGTCTCATCTTTATATCATATCCTCTCTCTGCTGCCATTCTTTCAAAGTCTGAATAAGCAAACTGTACATCACTAAGAGCATCAAGACAACACCCAAGACTCATATGCCCAAAAGCTTTCTCTCTCTTATAACTGTAAAACTTACCAGCCTCAGTTGTAAGACCCTCCTTGTTTGCCACGATATTTAAAACACTGCCAGCAAGCTCGAATTTCAATTTGCATTTATCGTAAGTAATTGCAACAACCTTAGCAATACCATCTTCTATGAAAGTATCAGCTGCTCCAAAATCTGTTATAGCCCTATAAGCATTTATTTGCACATTCGCTCCAACAGATTTAGTACCATCCACTCTCTCAAGAACCTTACCGAAATCATTGTAAAGTTCAAAACAAGATATATAAGGCTTATTGAACAATACCTTTCCACCCTCTGTATATTTTGCCTGCATCTTATTACCAAATGCAGTACAATTATAAACAGCTACTACAGGTGAACCATCTTGTGTGGAACCCTTAGCATTGAATGTCACACTATATTCTTCCGAACCAAATATCTTACGGAAAAGAATAAACTGCTCATTATCAGCCATCGAGAGAGGTGCAGGCTTTGGTGCATTGTCAATATTCTTAACAGCGTCTGATAAGAATTTTTCAAGACCTCTTACATAGTAAGTAAGGGTGAATACCAATCCGTTTACTATGTAAGCTGACTCTAAATCGGGTGCACCGTTAGGTAACTTCGAAGCAATAAGGAAATCTCCCTTGCCGTGGCTAACTTCTGGTCTATTTGCATAGAAAATGCCCCATTTTTCAGAACCTACTGGAAAGTTCTTATAATATTCTGCAGGTAAGAAACAAGCATATGCATCGTTTCTATTACCAGAATTAGACTTAACTTTGAACCACTCAAGACAGCCACTACCTGCCTTAAGTTTACTTGCCATTGCCTGAGAAGGAGTACCGTCAGCACTACCAAGTGGTGTTCCATCTGGGAATGAGTATTTCTTGAATAATGATGCCTTTCCTATACACCATTGTTCGCCTGCAAAACCACTGAGAACATAGGTATCATCGTCTTTTACAACATAGTCCGTATTCTCAAGTCTGTTATGCACCTTAGTACCAACTGGGGGCTTGCAACACCAGATTTCATAACGCTTCTTACCTGTTTTACGCCAATTCTTAGGGTTACTTAAGTATGCATCAACCTGAAAACTCATATATTTTACCTCCGTAAAAAGTCTGCTCCAACAATTTGTAACAAAAGAACACAACATAGGCAAGAAAAAAGACTGTATGTAAAAGGCATACAGTCTTGAGTATAATCTATTTAGATTAGTCTATTTCTTTACGAATATTTAGCAATAATCACTTCCTTAGAATTTCCAAAATCCTCATCATATACTTTATCACCTATATCGTCAAGACAAGCAACAATCTCTGTTGCAGAATTTCTAATATAGTAGTATTCTAACTGATAAGACTGATAATTTATAGGAACCTTCCTTGTAATATCGTTTATGTCACCCTTTTTAAGTGCATTCACCTCTTTAATACCAAGGTCTTCTACTGCTATCTTAATCTGAGTAAGCAAAGCATCACTGTTGTATTTAGCTTCTGCCCAGATAATTATATCATCTTCATACGAATAATTGTGAACCCACTGAAAATCTTTTAGGTCTACAAACTCAAGAATAGGTACTGCACCCATTGTTACATTTCCTGTAACAAGATGCAGTTCTACTATGTTCTCATGCAACTCAAGATGATAAGAAAATAGCATATCGATGTCTCTAAGTTCACTCTCATAGTTTACAGACAAATCCTGACAGCTTTGTTTTCCAACATACCTGCCTGTTCTTTCATCCCAAACCTCAGATATATCAATATTGTATAACTGCGGGAAATGCTCAAGTATTTTTTCATAAGTATCCAATGTAAGTAACCACTTCTGAATTATATTTCTCCGCTGTTTCAAAGCAACAACTTCAGTACCATCTTCACTAACTGGAAATACTTCTGGAACAACTTGTATATAATCATCAAGAATTCTAGTAAGTGTCTTTCCCAACATATTCTGGTCTACAAGCCACTCCCAATATTTCACAGTAGTATAACCAAATGTTTTTAAGATATTCGCCTCTTTTTCAGTAATTAAACGTGGTTTCATAACACTCTCACTTTCTCTTTGTAATACCAAAGTCTTTTTTCTCTTACACCCTACCTTATGAATCTGTGCCTTAAAATGTGCGTATGTACCATAACAACTTCTTAATATCTATCGATGTCTCGATATATTTTCTGTAAGAATATTTCACAAGCGACAAACATTACAAGCTGTGCTCCGAATACCACGCTCACGAAAGCAGAGAACTGCACACCACCTTCATAACCTGAGCAGTCTCTCCAAACAATGTATGTGAAGAAACCAAGTATTCCGAAGTAGATAAGTCGCATCCACCATATTTTCTTTAGGAACTCTATGTCTTTTGCGTTATCTACTGTATCCACCTTGATGAACATGTATTTCCAAAACATACTTGCAATAACATAAAACATGATGACACTAGTGAACACAACACAAAGTTCATTGAAAGGACAGAACCAGCTGTTTGCCGAAGGATTATAAACAGAGAAGTCAAACATACGGTTGGCTACCCATGCTGACATCATAAATGATACGAAGTATACGCCACCGTAGGTTCTACAGATAATGAGAGCCTGTTTGAGTAACTTTTTCAAGCCTACATCTCTGATAATCTTGTCTTCTACACCGTTATGCTTGGTTAGATCGACAATCTTATCAACACTGTTTAACTGCTCCTTGAACTGCTCCTCTTGCACATCATTTGTACTCTTTCTTACTACATTACCTTCCATTTTTTCTTATACCCTCCTTATAGTTTATTATCCCATTGTATTTTCCTATAAGCTTATATAGTAAGTAATCTTACTTTCTTTTTGTTAAACCTAAAGCCTTCAATATTTTATTCTGACGGGCTTTCTTTTTAATCGGGGCTTTAACAAAAGTGTCTATTGGATGGAAAATAGCATTTCTTACTCCGATAGCACTGTCTCTTCTTGTTATAGTATTAGACTTAGCCCTGTTACAAGGCTTACAAGCAGGCTGAAGATTGAATAGTTCATCACTACCACCTTGTGACCAAGGTCTTATATGGTCTACTTCCATTCGCATAGCCTCTGGAATAGGGTTCGTCTGACCTTGACGAAGTTTTCCTGGTCTTGCACACCACTTTCCACATAATGAGCACCTATACCAATACCAGTCTGACCTCCAACGCTGAACACCTGGATATGCTTTTATAAAAGTTTCTCTATATCCCATATAAACTCCTTTTAATCAACCCAATAACTACCATTCGGCGATGGTGTCCAAGTTGCCTTTACAAACTTCTGAGGATAAAAAACTCCCCAACTTTCATAAGGTCTTGAATACCAAAGATACATACCTTTTAGATAAGCCTCAGCTTCTGGCTTCACCATTTTTGTCTGTCCTGTCACAAGCTGATTTAATCTTGCCTGAAAATGCTGTTTGTCTAAATGGGTCTCTTTTGCTAATTTAAACTCATCAAGAGTATATCTACCTATTCTGACCATAATGAACCTCCTTATTCTATTGGTTTCTTGAAATACACATTCCGTAAATAATCTTTGTAGGTATAATTTTTCAGGTCTGGTATATCTGACAAAGGTGACAGATATATGTCATCTACTTTTAAAGTGATAGCACTTGTAGGTGTATCGGATACTACAGTAAACCAATCTGTTACATCAACCTTTTTAATGGACTTATTACTAATGTGAGTACTCCCATATTCAAATTTAAAGGTCTTTCTCCTATAAATATAATGCAACATACCCTTACTCATTGCATCACTCCACCCTACCGAAGTATGTAATAACATTAAAGCAAGCTTGCCATAATCTGTTCTGATATCCCAATACTTTTTATCACTCTTAACTAAAAAATCTTTATCCATAATACGTTCTAAAGCTTGCTTTAGCCTTTTACAACTAGTCTTGCTCATACTCTCCAAATCTGAGATAAGCACATCTAAATCTTTTTTACACTCTACAACAACTGAATATATCCTATATATGTATACAGGTGCATATCTGAAATCTCGACCATTTACCCATTTATTATCCTGATAATAAATTAACTCCTGACCTTTTCTTTCAATCCTATTATAATCAAATTCCTTAAAACAGTTATGTTCAATACCGTCTAGTATATTCTCACAATATTCTTCTCTATGTGTACTCAGATAATTACAGATTAAGTGTTCACTCAGTTCTTTTGCAGTTCGACTTACAATAGGCTCTACATCACTCTTGAAACCTGCGTTTAATCTTGCAAGAGTTCCAATTTGTTTAATTTTTCTTTCATATGGCATCTTGAATTTAAAACTCATAAACTAACCCCTCTTAAATATAGAATGTAACCAAGATTTCCTAGTCTTTACTGGTTCTTCATAATGTAAATCCTGTGGAACCTCGGTCTTAAAATAAACATTTTCAAGATAATTAGAAATAGAATAATTATTGATACAATAATTATGTTTACCATCAAGCATATCAAACACACAATCATCAGCAAGAATACAAACACCGACAGGCAAAGGCTCATCTGCCACTACCCTGAATATACCATGTTCTTTCATATACTTCTTCTTACGATTAACAATATTAAAGTCATCTGTAATACCGCCTAGCCATATTTCCTTAGACTCTTTTATATATTTAAGACCAAACCTATGGAAAAAATTACCATCTGGCGCTATATAGCCACCGCCTAGATTATCACCCAAAGGTGCTGTACTATGAATTAAACATCTTGTCTTTAAAAAGTATTTCATCCTCGCCTGTAACACATCATCATACCTATTATACCTTAAATCGTAGATACTTTCAGCAAAATTAATCCAAAGTGTCGAGTATACCAAGTAAGATACGCACTTTTCCAATTTATTTGCCAATTCATCCATACTGTCGACAAGACACTCTATAATAACAGACCTGACCTTATATGCCTTTACATCAACATAAGTCGATACCCAGCCAACTCCTGCTATACTATTACCAATTTCGTCTAAAAACCATAAAGTATTATTCTCTTTATTTACCGTATAGGCTCGTAATCTAGTCATAGCCATTGAGTTGGAATAATCGGTGACAAGTATATTATCAAGTTTTGTAGGTAACAGACTGAATATATCAAAAACATCTTTATCTGGATTGCTTGTTATATAGGCATCCAGCCACAACTCCAGCTTTTCCATTTTGGCATCGTAATCCTCTACTACCATCGGACTTCCATGCTGTACTAACTTATCATACAGTAAATTATGAAGTTTTAAAGTAGACACCTTCCCAATAGTTGAAGCATACTCAAGGTAAGGTAACTTAAAAAAGAAACTCATTTATTAACACCTCTATTTAATATTGAATAGTCTGGAAAAGAGTGAAGCCTCCTTGGTTGTAAATTCACCAACATAATAACATTCCTCTTTTAAATCTTCCTGATAATAAACAGTCTTTAAATAATCTATAAACGAATAACTATTACCAACCCTATTTGAATTATTTACCAACTCAATCTTAATACCATCTGCAAACATACATGCACCGATATTTAAAGGCTCATCCTTTACTACCCTGATTATATCTTGTTTTCTCATCAATTTATCCGACTTAAAAGACTCATCATAAGTAAAACCACCTAAATGTAATTTTCTTTCCTCTGAACTATAAAGAAAACCAAATCGTATTATCTTCTCAGGAGCAAAATTAGATTTCATGCCACAATAAACAGGAACTGCCAGTATTTTTTCTAAAAGAAAGTTAGTAAATACACACGTCTCGCTTTCAATGTCAGCCATATTAAAGCTCAATTCCCAAATATATCTTGCTAAATTATTGATTGGGTCTAGAATATCATGAGCTTCGTTAAAAAGGTCTAACTTGATACAACCTTCCAATTTACGAGCCAAATCTTTATCATGCTCGGCATCGCACTCAAATACAACTGACCGTGCTCTGTAAAGTTTTACAGGCTTATAATAATCATCTGATTTAAGAAGTGGAAGATAATCTGGCATTATTTTGGGTGATACACATATTCCTTTATCAATATAACCCATTCTTAAAGTATCTGGCTCATTATCCATTTCACGATACCATGAATACCCTCACAAAGTAACAGGTAAATAGTCATCTATCGTACCATTTTTATCCCTATTTGCAGTTATGAAACTATCTACCCAAATCTCAGCCTTCTCTATATGCTTATTTTCTTTTACTAAATTTGTCTGACAATACTTACTACCAAATGGGAGATTGGCAAAAGCATTCTCTAGATGCATAGTCGAGATATATCCTATGGTAGATACATACTCAAGATAAGGTAACTTGAATAGAAAGCTCATAATAATTTACTCCTGTCGCTTAAAATATGTATTCTTCATAAAATCACAAAACAAATAGTTGTTTATTGGTATAACACGAGAATGTATCTCCAACTCACCCTTGTTTATCATAAGACACGGTCCGACATTCAAAGGCTTATCATCAATAAAATTAAAAAATCTATGTTTCTTTGTATTGATGTTCTTTTTCACTTTATCAAAGGCATCTAACCCGCCTAACTCTATATCTTTTCTTTCTGGCACATATTTTAAGCCAAATGCTTTAATAGTATTACCTGATATGAACATACTAATACCATGTTTCAGCCCAACAACCAAACACTTATCTGTATAGAAGTTTACTATGGCTCTTTGCTGTATAAGCTCAGGCTCTTTACGCCTTAACGAGGCAAGTAAATCAGTAAGTCTGTTCAAATATGGCTCATATGTATCTAATTTTTCTGTAGATTGTAGCCTATCTTTTAACTCCTCGAGATTATCAAAAAGACACTCTATTGTAACTTCTCGAACCCTGTATAACTCTACATTAGATGGATATACCTTTATTAAAGGTTCAAGAAACCTGTTATCATTATCATACATATAAAGCTTATCACCATCTTTTACAATACGGCTTACTTCTGGCAGACATTTTCTAACATTAGATGGCAACTTGTCTAAAATATCATCACAATCCTCTTTATAATACCGATTTGATATTGCATCTAACCAAAGCTCGACACATTCGAGCCTACGCTCTTGGTCTGGAGTAAGCCCCTCTAAACCATTATATTGATGAAAATGCTCATGGTCTCGAAATTCATGTGCCATATGAAAATTAAAAGCCTTACCTACCATACTCACGTACTCTAGGTAAGGCAGTTTGAACTGAAAACTCATAAATCTACCCTTATTTTGTTAAGTTCTATACCCAAGCCCTGTCTGTGTCTGCTTTATAGAATGTTCTCTGCTCTTGAGCACCACCAAGCAGGTCTACAAAGACGAAAAGCTCAGATGGTTTATTTACATAAGCATTCTTTGTCACTGTAGTTTTAACTTTCCTGCACCCATAACTTTTTAAGAAGTAGTTTACAGCAGACTTAGCACTAGGTGCAATAACCTGAGCATTGTAGAACTGTCTACCACTCATATCCTGTGCAGTTACGCAATACATTTTAGGAATTCCTTGCATTTGTAACACCTCCTAACCATCTAGCTGCGAGCTGTCCTAACTTTAAATAAATATCTGAGTTAAGATAGTCACCATCCAGTGTTTCATTTCTTGAATTATATTTTGCTTTAAAAGTATACTTCTTTAAAATAGCCTTCTTATCTGGAAGTAATACCCAATCCTTGCCGAACATATTAAAGGTATCGCCGTAAGCAATCTTGCTCATTGAAGGCATATAAGGAGCAACTTCCTTTGTTAAGTTTATAACTGTCTGTACTTCAGCCTCTTCTGATGCTGGTACTTGTTTAGCATTAAATCTACCAAGCCTATCGAAAGGCTTACTGGATACTACCATACCGTCTTTTGTCCAAATCTTTTCGATTTTCCAGTCCTTCGGCAGATACTTGAAGTATAAGCAGTACTCCTGAGAACCAAGAATAGTGAAAATCTTTGTATAATCCTCAAACTTAGCAACTTTAGCTGCATGCTTTACTTCTGCTCTTTCTACTGCTTTCAAGTTATTGTTTACAATTCTCTCTGCTGAAGTTTTATCCAATGTTCTGGGATTAGCACGGACAACCATCTTTTGCTTATCATGCCAGAACTTCTCATAATACCGTTGCATTGTAGCTATATCGTCCGCAATATAACTAAGATTTGTTATGTAACGGGCTGTAGTTCCAGCTTTTGATACCGAATACTTATAATAAGAATAGAAGAAATCTTCAAAAGTAATCCAACTCTCCTTATAAACCTTCGGGGTCTCTTTACTCCAAACCCTAATACGCATCTTCGATGGAACAAGCATAAGGTTTGTTTCAAGTATTCTTATCTGTGTACTGTTTTTAATATCCTTATCCTTAGTATTTCTATTTGCTAACGAAGCATAGCAAAATGTCCTCTGACTGAAAATTTTTATCTTTGTAAGTTCTTCTTGCGAAAACTCATTCTTATCTCTACTAATTGCAAAGTTCATACTTACCTCCAAACAATTTTATTTTGTAAAGGAAAAGCGAATACCTCCCCAACTTTTGTAAGAAAAGGCACAAGCCTGACTACCGTACTTTTCTTTTATGTGCAGAGAGCGTAAACTTAGGTACAAGCATTTAGTATCTATGCAAAGAATTACACCTGAGCCTGTGCCAAGCCTTCCTTAATCAAAATAGGTTGAAATTTTAAAGAAATAGTCTTGTCTTGCAACAAGGATTCAAAATTCTCCGTCAACTTCTGGTAAATGTTCGACTTCTTAAGCTTAGAACTTAAAGGAATGCACACAGCCTCACTAAAGTTTCGGCTTAACCCAAGAACCGAATCATTAAACTCAGCATCCTGCAAAAAGCGACTCCCAGAAGGGTTATATAGATAATATGGAACTTGCGAAACATTAACTGTTATCTGAAGCCAAAAAGTATAATGCAGAACAATCGGGGTGTAATCTTGTTGATTGAATACCGTTATCATAAAGTGATTACTCTCTGTATTTTCCACACCAGAATATAAATTATCACAAAACTTACCTATATTTGCAAGAATAGGATAATATTTTAATTCACCATCACTATCACAAACAATATAATCGTTAGTAACTTGTAAAATCTTCTCTTGAATTTCAGAAGGATTGCATAGCATACCAAGACCTCCCACTTTCATTTTCTAAAAAGGCGTATGAATTAAAGAAAAAATAAGACATTAACCTGCTTTATTGAGTATTATGATAAACTTATGTAATAACTTATTGGCATCATCAAAAATCCGTCAAAAATAGCAAATCTGATATATAAGGTTATGTACATAACTTGTTCCCATCAGGGAAAATCCGTCAAAACAACGGCATACTAAGTAGACATTATATAAGTAAAAATTTTCCATCTGAAAAATCTGTCAAAGGCTGCTTATATGATATTAATTTGACGTGTTCAACTTCTGGGTCGGAAAAATCTGTCGAAAGCAAATGCAATATTAGGTCAATCTCGTGCAAAAACATAGGTTCTATTTAAAAAATCGGTCAAGAAAATAAAAACAGCAGGCTAATTTCTAGCCTGCTTGTCATCAATCAATCCACTCTTCAATATGTCTCTCATAGCCTTAATGTGAACTTTACTCTTTTATAGCCTCTTCAATACCCTTGATAACTGCTTCCGCATCCTTAATATCAAAACGAATACCCTTTGGGGTTAGTGTCCATTCTGTACTATCCTTCGGCAGGACAACCTTGCGAACATCAATTACTTTTTCGCCAGTCTCCTGTGTAATTTTTGCTACCTCTATTCTTGTCTTTGCACCCTTCTCGATAGTTGCAAAGACCTCTCTTTTTTCTTTTGAAGCATCGTATGCCATATTATTAAATACCTCCGTGTGATTAGAATTTTGTATAATTAAAAAATCTATATGCTGGTAAACATTAGGTCTGCTTACCAGCACATAAGAAAATGTAGGCTACAAATGAGAGAAACATTGATTGATATGGCAGGTAATGAGCCTGCAAAAATACCAATAGGTACGCCCAACTATCGTATTTCATACCAACTCTTGAAGAAAAAACATCTCTTGTATTTTGGGATTGAAAGAACTGAAGTCGGTATTCGCAGTACCGACCTCAGAATGTCGTGTAATCTTCAATGGGTGTGCACACATGAAGCCCCTAGGTTAGCTCCGCCATCTACTCTTTACACGGTTGTCATCCTGAAGTTTCGATAGGTAATATCGAATTCGAACAACATCATACTGTTAGGACACGGTATGATAGGACACTCAAAGGTTATGAACCTTTTACTATCAGCGTATGACCTGATAAAAGCATCGAAAAGAACAATAGGGGCAACAACTCAGATGAGTTCTGCCCCGCACGAAAGACCGCTCATTGGGCATCTCAAATGCCATTGCGGTGATTGGTGTGCTGAGTAATGAACTCAGGTAAGAGCCTTCCCTCTTCACACCAAGAAAGTTTTTTGTCTCATTTTACATCTCACAAGATTAGAATATTTTACCGCCACCGTTCAGACGGTAATTTGCCTGTGGGGAGTCGAACCCCACAACTCGCAAACACTCATGGGAAGATGCTTGTGACCATTAGGCAAACCGAGGACTATTTTTATGACACCATATTTTTCGTCACTTTTTCCGCTCAGATGATATAAAACTATCTCAGTTCTTAACTGAAATAAGATTTTTTATCTTAAGACTCTGTTTTTGTTTCATGAATTCGTAATTGTCCATCTATACGAGAACTCTTGAAAACAGGAAAGAATACATCCTTACGCAGAGGGCTATCAACATATTTTGCCAAAGTCTGAATAAATGTCTCAGCCCCATCCTGCGGGAAACCCTGTGTTTTTACAAGAGTCTCAATAATAGAAGTTACAATACAAAGTTCATCTGTCCTTAGATTACTCAAAGAAATTTTCTTTGAATCTATACGCATTTTTATATCGTAATAATACCCTTTATAATTAAGTGTTGATTGCATAATATGATTACCTCTTTACTCTAACAAAAATTTCGCCTAAGTAGTTATTAAAGTCTTTCAGCAACTCAGCATAGCTTAACCTATCCTTACTATCATCCTCAAGAACAATATTTGGATTCTTCTTTAAATATTCAGCCTGCTTATCTATATCTATCCTGAAATAGAAATATTTATCTGTATACTTAATGAAATCAATAAATAATGGATTAAGAACATAAAACTTCTTAGCATCTGAACCACTGAAATAGTAAAATTCAAATTCTCCACTACCCGTATATATCGTTATACCATTTCCTGTGTAGTCTAAGTACTTAAAACTATCAGACATACCATAGAAATCACGCAACTGCTTAAGAGCCTTGTAGAAATCGCTTTCTGTACTAAACCCTTCAACCTCTTCAAGCATACAACCAAGATAAAATAAATCATTAGATATATCAAGCTGCAACTCCATACCAGTTCTATTGTTTACCCAGCCTTCTGGAGATAAATAGTAAGAAGATGCACCTTCAACATCTGGAAGCTCATAATCTCCACGCCTAGCATAGAGATAAAGATATGTTGATAGGCATGAATACATGCCATCTCTCATAAAGTTTCCCATTTCTGATGTACTTGCAAGACTACGTTGGAATGTTTCAATTTTGTAGTAGTCCCTTACTTCAGAAAATGGAATCATATCTGATGTAGTATATTTATCAACAGAAGTGACTATTCGCCACATTAATGATACTGCACTAATACCAAGTTTTTTCAAGAGAGTAAAAGTAACAAATGACGGAATAGAATAGCAGTCTATTTTATCTCTTTCAACATTTCCGTCTTCTGATATAAAGCCAACCACACCTGTCTGCTTAAATCTGACATGTGTTATGCATTCTGCGAAAACTCGTATAGCAAATTTTATAAAGTTAGTATCAAATAAAACAGTATTCAAATCGTTTTCTTTAACCTTATCGAATGCCCATAAAATCAATTCCCAATTATCATTTATAGTATTTATAAGATTACCAAACAATGTGCCATCCTTAAAGCCTCTTGCAGGAACACTAGTTTTTGGAGCATAACTCTTCTCTCTATAAATCTGCTGCTCAATATCCGTAAATTTCCGACCTAATAAACTTTCGAAGGTTGGTGAATCAGTTGAGTAATTCCTCAATACTGTTACACAAAGTATTAAGAACGAATAAGTGTCATCGGAATCCCAATTAAGAATGCGAATCTTATTTTTCCACTCATCATATGGATATAAAGTACCATATAGATAATTTTCATCTATATTAGTATCTTCCTCAACATCTTGTTCTACTTCATCAGAATCTATGAACTCACTTTCATCAAGCTCATACTGCATAGGCATATAACAGTCGCCATCATCGATACTCTTATTAACATAAATCTGAAACATTGTTGATGAAGGGTACTCTGGATAATAAGTGCCAATATAGTAATGTATAAAAATATTTTCTTGAACCCATTTATAAGTAACTTGACTTACATAACCAGCTTCTGGTATGTTTATTGTCACTGAATCATCGGCATAGTCACCATTTGTTATATCAATAAAACCTGCACTAGCAAGGGCTAATACCGTGTCATAGGGCACTAAGATACGGGACTCATATAAATCACAGGCTAATTGTGCATTCTCCGATATAGACTGATAGGTCTCAACACACTTACAATACTCATTCAAGTATTTATTGAATGTATCAATATCCCAAGTAGTCTTTACCATTGTAAAATAATGATTACCCTTTAAGGTAGGAAAATCACCCGTATTAGGTGCTGCATGATTATCTATAATCACACTACGATACTTTTCTTGGTCTAAATCATCACACAATATTGTCATTAGACCGTTAGTTCGTATCGCATTAGTAGCAAATGCAAATATATCGTTATATTTTAATTTCAGAGTTCCACGAGCTGCACTCTGTTCACGCTTCTTAAATATCCAAGCAAAGAACTTAGCTGTTTTAAACTCTAAATATTTATCTATTTCACAACCTGCGATTTCCAATATATCGGCTATCTCAGGTATTTCAGTTAATGTATCCCTTGTATAAACAACTCCTGTTTCAATGTCCTGTATTCCATGCGTAATAAAAGGACTTTGTGTTGAATCATGTGCTACTGTATCGTTTATAATGATATATTTTTCCCCGATATGATTTTCATAGTAAGGAGATATTTTTCCTGCCATTTCTAATGATGGCAGATAAGTATGGTCTGTATCGAGTATATGTAAATCTGACAAAAGTTGAAGGAAGTCTTTACGATAATATCTGTAATCTCCAGCGTAAAGCTCAATACCATCAACTAAGCGTGTTTGATTTGCAGATAAATTAAATTCCATAAAGACTTCCTCCAACTAAATAATTATTGTATAAAGAACTCTGGTGACTCGTTCCTCAACTTCGATGCTAACCAAAAGATATGAGATGCTACTGCAGAATCTGGAGTATCAAACAGGTCGCTATCCCTAATCTCAGCATAATCTGTTTCCTCTTTAACAGTATTAGCCCTCGGATTAAGAGGAGCTTCAAGTGCTTTCTGTAAAAGACTACCATCTTCATACATTCTTAACCACTCTGAATCGAACGGATTACCGTTCTTCAGTAGGTTTTCAATCAACTGTAACAGATTGATATTTACGATTGCAGGGTCTTGGCACTTATCTTTACCTGTGAGTGCATTTGGAATATCATCTATTGGTGAATATTCAGCACATGCATCATATAATTGCCAAACTGCATCCGTAAACACAGGGTCTGTAGATGACATCCAAGTTCTTAACTTCTTCATGCAAGCGGTTACATCCCTTGTCTTAAGGTCTTCGCCACCGAAATATACTCTCAAGATTGTTGAGAAAAATTGTGATTTTTCACATTTTACCGTACTTGCTACATTGTTTATCTCGCTAGCGTACTCTGAAGTAGCCAAGAGATAATAGGATAATGCAACAGCATCAGAAGTATTTGTACTGTTGACTATCTTACGAACTGGAGGAACTGAGATAAATGCACCAAGATTATCCTCAAGGATATTCTCCTGCTTAGGTTCCTCAACAGGAATAGAAGTAGTTTCTTCAACAGGTTTAGCCTGCTTTATCGGAGGTGTAATACCTGCGAAATCAAAACTTACAGACTTTGATGCACCGAGATTATGCTCACAAATCAAATTCTGCGAAGCATTATATCTCTTAAATATTTCCTTCTGAGCATTGCCTTCAACTCGCACCATATTCTGTAAACAGAAACCTTCAGCACAGAATCCGATTGCTCTCTTATAAGCATCAGTATCAACTGTTACATAAGTACCAAAATATTCATCTGACTCAAAACCAGTAACGCCATACTGAGGTAAGCAAATAACCTCACTATTTGCTGTAGAAAGCACTATTGAAAAACAAGCAAGAAGATTAGAAGCTACAAAACGGAACTCAACACAACCAAGTGCAACAAGACCTGTCTTCTTAAATCTTTCCTGTGATGCAAAAAAATCAATAGCACCATTCTTAACAAAGAAGTTTATGGGAACAGGCTCATAGCCTGTACCCTTTAAACTATTCCAGAGTATCGAAAGATTATTCGTATACTCATTAGCATTCTTTAAGCTTCCAAGCTGTGTGTAGGAAACTGCAAAACCCTTCTCGTTTACTACCACACCATAAGCACTAAGTACACCTCTTTCGACAGATGCTAAAGCGATATAACACTTAGTCTTATACTTATCTGCAAAGCCCGACCACATTTTTGCAAAATCATCAGACTTTACTGCAACAGGCTTGCCAGATTTTGACGGGAACTTCTGAACCTCACTCCATATCTGGCTCAGATTAGTAAACACTGTACTCATATCTTTTTTACCTCCTACCTAACATCTTCTGGTAACATTTCTACAGTAAACAATTCCTTAGCCTGTGGTAACTTACTAGCCTCTTCTGTCTTACTGTTAGCACTTGTACCTGCACCATTGACCTGAACTCTACCAAGGGCATCAATACCATGACACCAATAATTGAAGCAATTATCGACTGTCTTAGCATCTGCAGTTGATATTAATGTAGTAATATCAACTCCACCTATCTTTTGCCAGATATCCTTAATACGAAGTACATTACTGAAACCAGAAGTAAAAGTTATCCAAAGAGAATGTAAAACCTTTAATATTCTGTTTTCAGGCTTAATACCAAATGGTCTTGCTAAAGCAATTACTAAAGCACCTACCTGTAATAATCCCTTAGTATGGGCACTAACTTCATCGGAATTACCAGTCTTCGACTTAGGATCTGTTGACTTATCATCAATACCTATCATTCTTGCACAGAATGCCATGACATTTACAAATATATCAAGCATACTTAAGCCCTTTAAAGGTGTCCCTGACTGCCCTGCAACACGAAGTTCATTAAACAAGGTCTTATCTGTCATAAGCTGTGCCATTGTTCTATTATTAGTCTGACTAACAACACCCTTTAACTCCAACTTTTCAACCATACAGCTTACAAACCTACTCATAATACTATTAATGAGCACAGAACGAAGCTCATTTACAATGAATGCCATCGTTTCAGCCTTAACATCCTTATCAGGTACAATAGATTTAAACTTACTATCGGTAAATATTCTTCTACCGTCTGTAAGAATAACCATAGGCTCAAGTTTTGTCTCATCAAGAGCTGCACAGAATGCAACGAAGTCTGTAGCTGTTATTCCACCAACGCAAGCTGATGCGATTGCCATAAGTTCATCTCTTCTTGAGTAAGAGTATATACTAGCATTTTCCTTTTCTTTATCCTCCTCAGTTTCACGCAAATCCACTGTAGGAACAAGGTCATCATCAGTAACACTAGTAGGTGTGTCACCCTTACGAAGCTCATCAAGCATCTGTACCAAGTCATCATAGGACTTTCCATGAACATCATATCTACCTCTGAGAAGGTCAAGCTTGGACTCAAATAAGCCAAGCATATCACTTAAGGTAGCCCAAGTTCTAGGAGAAGGTAACTGCAGAACAATACTATCATGCTGTCCAGCGGTCTCAAGGTCTGCATAGTTTTCATACTCTTTTTCTTTTGTATTCTTGATAACATTTTCTGGCTTTATTGAAAGGTATGTAATAATATGATTATCAATACCATGCTTACTTGCCCAATCTATCCAGCTTCCTACATCAACAAGAACTCTGAATGCGATACAACGGCTCAGAACAGGCATTGACAGAGTATTAAAGTTATTCCACTCTTTACCATTACCTGCTGCATAAGTCATCCAACCATCTGGCAGGTAATAGCTGTTTACCTGACGGCTCTTATCAAGCAACTTCATAGCAGGTATCTGCTGTTCGATAGAAGCTGATGTTAATTCATCAAGGAAGAAGATACCATAAGGTGCATCATTATGCTGAGCCTTCATATTACCATTAGCATCTCTAACAGTATTAGGTCTGTAAGGCTGATTCTCGTTGTAGATAGGATAGTTATCTGGGAATATTCTAGTACCGTTTGGAAGTGCAATACCGTTACCTTCACCAGCGTCCATATTACCTAATGTTATCTGCTTGAAACCTACAAGAGCTCTCATAGCTTCTTTTCTTGACGGAACGATGTCTCCTTTGGCGTCCTTTCTCCACTCGTTCTTCATCAAACTCTCCTTATCGAACCAACAACCATACTGATGCTTGGTATCGTAAAGTTCGCTCGGTCTGAAACCAAACTGACGCATACAAGCTGCCAAGTCCCTCTGATAACCTTCAATACGCTCTGTTTTACCTGCACCAGCATCACCTATAAGAAGAATAGTGTGATGTAAGTTACGACAAACGAAATCTCGTATTGCATCTCTTGTAGCCTCGTTCTCATAAATGAACTTATAAGAGCCAAGCTTCAGAATCTCACACTGGTCTATTCTGCTACGAATAGAAGCATTAACTATAAGATTCTGAGCATGAGCAATAGAAGTGAGAACACCACCTAAAATATAAATAGGATTGCTCTGAAGTTCAGCAATCTTAGCCTCCCTATCAGATAATGACATAGCCGCAAGCTCTTTTGCAAAATCTCCATCATCCCACTTACGCTCATCAATATAAGCAAGAAGTGGAAGATACATATTCTGAGCCTTGATGAAGTTATCTAAATCTCTGAAATAAACTTCTCGTACATCAAAACGGTCAGCTCTCGCCTGATTATCTGTGCTATTAAAACCTGAAAGTTTCATATATTACCTCCATAATAAAGAATTAGTGCTCCAACCCGTACTCAAAGTTATAAACTTTGCCCTTCGGATTCATTGTCAAAAAGCGATTGACATGAGGAGATGCGATAAGCCAATGAACATGCGACCACATCTTACCTAGACGTTGAACCTCTGCACGATTGTTATCGTAATCAAAGTAACCGTCAGTGATTATTAAGACACAGCCAATATCCTGCTTATCTTTTTTCCATCGATTATATAAATGGTCGAAAACTGGATAAATATCCGTGCCACCTAAAGACGTTATAGGTATATTCAATATATCAGCTTTTTTATGAAAATACCCGTAAGATGTACACTCATTTGACCAATATATAAGCTCACCCTCGACATTATGATACTGATTCAACATGTGCACAACCTCTGATAAAGCCCAACGAACATCCTCATCAGAGAAAGAACCTGAAGTATCAATATAAATCTTCAAATGCTTTATATCGCCTATATCACTTATCTTCTGACGCCCTGGTAATGTAACACCAACTGCCATAGCCTTCTTATTAGGCTTATTATAAGTATATCTGTAATCAGTAGTCTCTCTGAGCCACTTTTTAAGCATTCTCTTCCAATTTACAAGAGTAGAAATACCAACATCTGTAATACCCTCCCTGTCTAATGACCCCTCAAGGAGCTTATCATGACCATACAATTTATCATTTCGCTTAACCTCATCGATAACTGCATTTATCTCTGCTACCTTTTCAATGGAGTTCTTACGCACATCAGCATTATCGAAAGAAGACTGAATAATATCCATTTCAACAGGAAATTCATACTCTTTACCGCAGAATACAATCTTTCTTGTCTTCTTTTTGTCTAATGAGGCTGCCTCGAGACCTGAGAACATCGGTTTAGTCTTCGGGTCATATTTACCCTGAGATGTACCCTGTGACTGGTCACTCTTATCATTCAAGGCATAGCCCTTCTGAGCTCTCGAAATCATACCATCACCATTGTTTACAAGGCTACCTTTACCAATCATCGGAGCACCGCCACTACCTGGCGTCTTATCACTGGTAGCGTCAATCTCCTGATTATTTACAATCTGAACCGCTCCTGGCTCCTTCGGAGGTTCCGTTGACCCAGCATTATCACCAGAGGGTTTATTACCAGCCTCATAATCCCTCATCTTATTTGGGTCATACTGCCCACTGTTTTGATTTGGCTCCTGCTTAATTTCTTTTAAGCCATTTATACGAACATCATTATTGATACTACCCAAAAGTTCCTCTGACTTCCTAAGAACATCCTCAATATCGTTATCTGTGTCGGTTGACTGTGCAAGCTTTACAGCCTCTTTTAATTCTTTTACAAGTGACTGAGTTTTAGCTGTAGCACCCTCAGCACTAGCAATTTTATCTGACAACTGGTCTAATACCGCTAACGAAGCATCAACCATTTCTCTTGAACCACGAGAACTATCACGATAATTCTTATTTGTTCTTAGAGGAGTAGTAGCCGTACGCAAGCTCTTACCAGCATCACCATCCTGTTGATTAATCTGATCAATAAGCTTATTAGCCTCAGCCATTGTATCAGATGACATACCCGAACCATCACCTTGACCGTTCTGCTGTTCCATCTCACTCTGTCTGTTAATAGCATTAACAATATCAGCTGCACTCGGCTGATAGCCACGAGGTTCAACAATAGAACCATCATCGCTACGGATTATATTACCTTCTGAATCACGCATAGCATAGGGTCTACCGCTTTGTGAACCACCTTGCCCACTCTGTCCACCCTGTGAGCCATCCTGTGAACCACTTTGTTCACCTTGTGAACCATCTTGTGAACCGTCCTGTGAACCACTCTGATTTCCCTGACCACCTTGTGTTCCATCAGCACCAACTCGCTGGTCACCTACACTACCCATTGAATCGCTTTGTCCACTCTGACTACCATACTGACCAAGTTGTGAGCCATCCTGTCCATTCTGATTACCACTCTGACCAGATTGAGACCCAGCCTGTTCACCATGTGAACCACTCTGACCACTCTGTGAATCACCTTGCTGCGAGCCACTTTGTTGTGAGCCACCCTGAGAACCGCCTTGCTGTGAACCAGACTGCTGTCCACCCTGTTGTGAACCAGACTGACCGCTCTGTGACCCAATCTGAGAGCCGTTCTGTGAACCATCCTGCGAACCATCTTGCTGACCACCCTGAGAACCAGACTGACCACCTTGCTGCCCCTGCTGTCCATTCTGTGAATTAGACTGCTGATTATTTTGCTGGTTATTATTCTGATTTCTCTGACCACCGATACTCTGGCTTTGTATCTGGTTCATACTATTACTATTATTGTTTGAACTGTTAGGGTCTTGTTCAACATCATTCCAACCTTTATAAGGTGAATCACCTTGTCCACCACCTTGTCCACCACCTTGTGGCTGTTTAATCTTATCATCAAACAAACCACTAATAGCCTCAACCATTGATTGCAAAGAAGTACATATTTTTTGAACATCTGTTTCCTGTAACATAACATCTCTCCTTTTATTAGCAACTCTGGAATATCTTTATAAGGTTCTCAATACCATTTACACAATCCTCACGTTTTACATTATTGAGACCTACTGAAACAGCATTAATCTCTTTATAAATCTTCTGCTCTGCATCTCTAGATATATTGCCAGCATTTGCAAAGACTCTTACATTATTCTTTAAGTCTACTAAAGCATGATGTAATGCTCTTACACGCTCTTCCGTAGTCTGCTGTGGAAGTCCTGGCATCTGAGGCATAGGTAAACCACCCATACCACCTTGTGGCTGCTCTCTTTGTTTATTATGCTCATTGTTAATTTTATCTAATAACTCGCTAAGAGAAAGACTACCCTGACCTGCAAGTTCTGCATTCTTTGTTTCAGCCATAATCCTCTCATATATAGAAATAGGATTATCAAACTGGTCAACATCGTAATCATCGATATAGCAACCTGCTATAGGTGCTCTCATGCAACCTGCTGCTTCCTGTGGCTCAGTATTAAATCCACCTGGGTGGTCTATGCCATATATTTGCATTATCTGTCTGTTTATATAGATATCAGCTGCAATATTCCAAATATCATGGTCTGCAGTACCACCTGACTTCTCATACAAATCGAGGAATACCAGTTTGTGGGCATACATTACATGATAACACTCATGCATGAGTATAAATGTAAGCTCCTCAAGACTGTTTGCAACAGTACTGTTATCCTTGTCAAGCATCTTCTTTCCAATAAGAATACTATCCTCAGATGCAGCCATTGTCTCAACTCTATCCGTAACAGTAGGATTACATCTATCAAGCAAATTAGCAAGCAATGGTGAAAGTCTTGTAACATTCTTTATAATATCGTCAACACTTGAAAGCTCCATAAGTGTCATATTAGACCTTAAGTTTGAAGCATCGATTATCAAGCCAGAATTAAGAGTACCACCAACCATTTCAAACTCCTCAAGTTTCTTTCTCGTGTACTCTTCAACATAAGGAATGCTCGGATAATCGCCATATACTTTTAATTTTTCACCCTGTATCCACTCAGCATTCACAATCTTACCCTGAGCTGCAAAAGTATGAATATAAGAAAGGTCGCCAAAATCAAATTTTCCAGCAGGATTACAGAAAGCATACCCAACAATAGTAGGCTCAACATCCGACTCAGGTAAGCGTTCATTTTCTGGAAGTTCCTCATTCTTTTTCAAATCTTCCTGATACTTAGGAAGATTGAATATACTACCGAGGATTATCATTGCATCCTTATTCTTTCTTATGACACCATCACAGTATACTGGATAATTTGAAATATCGTTTAACCCAGTTAATTCGAGTGATGCATAATCACTGCTAACTTCGAAGTTGGTAAAAATACCATATTTATCTGTTTTAAAAGCATTGACAAAGATTTCAAGTGAATCTGGTGGAATTCTCTTTACTTGAGGTGTCGGGTCGCCAACTCTGAATACCGTGAACCTATATGCAAGAATCTTTCCACGAGCTTCTGGATGAATTTCTTTACCTATGTAAGTAACATAATAAGTATCCATACTATTTTACTCCTTTTAGTTAGAAACTGAAGTGTGTATCATAATTGAACTTTGAAAGAGCTGAGATAATCTCACTGCTCTTGCTCTGTAAATTACACTTAGCAATAAGCATTGGCATACATCTACCGTATAATGCTGCCCAATCAGTACCATATTCAGGCTGTGCAAGTAATGTAACACGGAAATCTTCAATCATTGTAGCTGTTTCTGAACTCTCAATAGGCTTTACAAAGCTCTTAAGGTTTCCAAAGTTTGCTATATCAAAGATAGAAGCATCTGGAGCAGTCCAAGTACGTGCTATACACTTATAGTCAACAGTACGCATCTGTTTTGTGATGTCTTCAATGTTAAACGCACCATCTACAGCATATCCCGCAATATTTGATGACTCTTTTCTTTCACCTGAATCCTCGGGCTGTGGTGTCTCAATAAGCTTCAACCCCTGCTGAAGCCAACTATAAAACGCACCAGATGCTACAAAACCCTTACCATACATTTTATCAAGAATACTAAGGTTTCTTGTCATAGCAAATTGTGAAAGACTCCAAGTTGACTTCTTAAGATAGAGCATATAAACAACATTCTTAAGCAGAAGCTGTTTCATATCCTGTCTAGTCTGAGGATTAGGTGTAGGATTTAACTGAGTAGCACAATTACACAATACCTCAACCGTTGAAACATGTGGCTCAGTCTGGTCTTTTGCATAAGAAGGATTGTCTATTTTATACTGACGCTTTGCAAGTATAATAGGCAAAGCAATTTCTTTCCAACGCTCAGGGTCTGAAGCAAAAATTTCGTCAGCTGACTCACCAAGAGTAGCAAAAGCAGATTTAATATCCTTCTTACAAGGGAAATACTTGGTTGCAAAAAGGAGTAACTCATCTGGAGTTTTATTGCTAAAATCCGCTATGAGCTGAGGCTCAAGACTTGCCCTCTCAGCATCAATAAGCTGACGCATAAAATTAGGTGTTAAAGTAGCACCCTTAAGATTATCACTCATTTTCTCTGCTACAGTACGTGACATATTAACCATACTGTCAGAAACCTCAGACTGAGAAGTAGAACTCTCAACCTTACAATTCAAAACATACCCGAATGTTTCAAGTATGTGTCTATCTTTTTTGCTGAACTTAACATAATCAGCACCACTTAATGTAATAGCCATAACTTCCTCCTTTATTTTTAGACAGTTTTCCTAAATTTTGCAAAAAAGGACATAATATAACCCTGTACATATAAACAGAGAAAAAACTAGCGTATACTTACAGGGTAATAATAAATCTTATTAAACTAATATTCATCTTATCGACTTTTCAATACATCCTAGAACGATATGAAACTCACACCAGAGATTTTGAATAGACTTACAAGGAATAGAATAATACCAAGTACAATCCAAAAGTTCAGATTACTGTCCCTATTTTCAGATGAGTTAACAAATATACCAATCAATATAAATACAATACCACCTATCAAAAGGGATATAGGATACTGGTCTATAAAATTTACAAACTTAGTCCAAGCAACTTCCATAACTAACACCTCCTACCATTTCGGTCATACTTACAACGGTTTAACTCCGAAGTAAACTGAGGTCAAATTTATAACCAAATGCACTTAATATCTTTTGGTCTGCATTGGTTAATGTAGACTTCTTTCTTGTTTTCTTGCTAACTGAACCTTGTATTGTGCAAATACCTCCCAGAAGACTTGGAATCACTGAATGGTCAACAGGCAACTGAAAGTCATCATAATCACTACCACCCCTTCGTACACCACGACCTTTTGTTCTATCTATATAATCCTGATACTCATTTATGGTCTTAGGTGGAATTGTAAGATTATACTTATCACAACACCAAATCGCCCAAAGAGTAGCATAATACTCTTCTTCAGCTCTACGCATTTTACCTGTATTTGCAACAATATGACCTATCTCATGAAAAAGAGTAAATGTAGATTGCACACTATTAGCCTGTTTCCATTTACATACTCGTCTCAACTTTGGATGAGCATGAGTTCTAGACCAGTCACCATCTTTACACTTACTCCCATCACAAAGGTCAATTCTATACTCCTCAATAACTTCATTTTGAATATCAATATAACTCATAACAACCTCTCAAAATATATAAGAATTATCGTAAATAAACCCTAAATCTCTGTCCATATCACAATTACCTAAAAGCAAAGCCTGCTGGTCTGATAGATTGTAGTCGCCTACTATTATGTTATATGCCTCAAATAATTCCCTAAGATACTTATTCTTTAGCCACGAAATATCAAACTCGCCTAAAAGAATACGAGTAAGCATACCTCGTATAAAACTACCTGTCACATTGTATCTTATATCAGTAGGACTCTTAACCTCTATACATCTCGCCCTATCATGCTCCAGTACTGAATAATTAAATCTTAAAGCAACCTTACCATGCTCAAACTGAATATTATTAACTTTTTTCTTATACTCAATAAAGACAGAAAATCAACCAAAACTGAAACGGTCATGATAACCCATTGATAATTGCCACTGACCTTTTCGCTCCGTCATTATATAACAACTAGTATGCTCCTTAGCAAATACCCGTTTCTTCTCGATAGTCGGATTGTCATAAACATCACGATATAGCTCATCCCATATAGCACTGCAGAACTTATCTAATTCACTAGAAAAACCCATTGGAGAACCATCTGGATAGTTTTCATCTCGCACGCACTCAAGACCAAGTTTTTCCAACCAAATACCTTGATTTGTCTCGTCCATTCCATACTTCATAAAATATGGTGGAA
>JAEEGL011456927.1_pt1 | contig 41872 bp, 29 predicted proteins | sample 9134231 | NCBI WGS metagenome assembly JAEEGL01 (sample SAMN16246548, study PRJNA631951) | gut metagenome | biome: gut microbiome; feature: rumen; material: fiber-attached | host: Bos | place: Iran: Karaj | collected 2018-10
ACCTTGTCGCCCGGTTTGAGAGAGAAGATGTAAGACGATGCGATACCTGGATTTACATCCATGAAGCCAGGACCTTGATCCTTTGGCTTGAATGGAGGAGTGGCGATACGGACGTTGAGCGTGATGATGTCGCCCTCGTCGGGATAGTTCGCCATAGAGTAGGCACGGATGGTTGGAGTTTCGTTGACGCACTTGAGTGGGAAGAGTCCGAACTTCTCCCATGCGGGGAGGTAGGTGTCGCCGATGAGCGATTTGTCGAAGTCCTTGTCGTAGTCGATGCAATCGAATGCGGGAATCTTGATCTGCGCGTAGGAGCCGGGCTCGAAGTCCATGTGCTCGCCTGGAGGCAGGGCGACTTTGTACTCCTTGATGAAGGTGGCGACGTTCTTGTTGCCGATGACGGTGCACTCCCATTCCTTGACGCCGAGTACGCTGTCGGGCACTTTGATGCCGAGGTCTCCCTTGACCTTGCATTGGCATCCGAGTCGCCAGTGGTCTTTGATTTCCTTGCGGGTGAAGTGGCCTTTCTCGGAGTCGAGGATCTCGCCACCGCCTTCTACGACCTGGCATTTGCATTGGCCGCAAGAGCCTTTGCCGCCGCAGGCTGAGGGGAGGTAGACGCCTTGCTCGGACAGCGTGGAGAGGAGGCTGGCACCCTGAGGCACGGACAGGGTGTCCTTGCCATTCATAGTGATGGTGACGTTACCACTCGGTGAGAGGTAAGCCTTAGCAACAAGCAGGATGATGACCAGCGCGATGATGATAGCGAGGAAAACTGCTATGCTTGTTAAGATTAGTGATGTATTCATTTTTCTTTTTAGTTGACGAGTTATTAGTTGACGAGTTGACGAGTTATTAGTTGACGAGTTATTAGTTGACGAGTTATTAGTTGACGAGTTATTAGTTGACGAGTTATTTGACTTGGTGTTGAGTCTTGGATAGTACCAACTTGTTTACTTGTCTACTTGTCTACTTGTTTACTTGTCTACTTGTTTACTTGTCTACTGGTCAACTTGTCTACTTTAGAGATTTAATCCACTGAAGCACATGAAGGCCATGGCCATCAAGCCGACGGTGATGAAGGTGATGCCGAGGCCCTGGAGGGGACGTGGCACGTCGGTGTAGGCCATCTTCTCGCGGATAGCGGCCAGACAGGTGATGGCGAGTAGCCAGCCGATGCCAGAGCCGAGGGCGTAGGCTACGGCGTCCCAGATGCCGGTGATGGCCTGGGAGTTGGTGTCGGGCATGGTGATGCGCTGCTGCATGAAGAGCGAGGCGCCCATGATGGCGCAGTTCACGGCGATGAGGGGGAGGAAGATGCCGAGGGCGGCGTAGAGCGAGGGGCTGAAGCGCTCGACGATCATCTCGACCAACTGCACCATAGCGGCAATCACGGCGATGAAGAGGATGAACGAGAGGAAGCTCAGGTCTACGCCCTGGACTAGGCAGTCGGGGCCGAGAACGTACACTTGCAAGAGGTAGGCGACGGGCACGGTGATGAGCAGCACGAAGGTGACTGCCACGCCGAGGCCGAGGGCTGTCTTCACGGTCTTGGACACGGCCAGATAGGAGCACATGCCGAGGAAGAAGGCGAAGATCATATTGTCCACGAAGATGGAGCGGACGAATAGGCTTAATAGATGTTCCATAATTCTTTGTTTTAATTCATAATTATCAATTCATAATTCACAATTAGTACGCCGTTCCGGCGTTTAAGGTCAAACGTCGGGAGTTCACCGCGCAGCCAATTATGAATTTTGAATTATGCATTGTGAATTAGACTAAATCTTTATTATACGCTCTGTGTGCCCAGATGACGCAGCCGACGATGATGAGGGACATGGCGGGCATGGTCATCATACCGTTGTTGACGTAGCCGTGGTCGTAGCACCATTGGGGGACGACTTGGAAGCCAAGGAGGGTGCCGTTGCCGAGCAATTCACGGAAGAAAGCGACGACGACGAGGATGATGGCATAGCCAATACCGTTGCCGATACCGTCGAGGAACGAAGGCCAGGGCTTGTTCATCATGGCGAAGGCCTCCAAGCGACCCATAAGGATACAGTTGGTGATGATGAGGCCGACGTAGACGCTGAGCTGTACGCTGACGTCGTAGGCGAAGGCCTTGAGCACCTGGGAGACAATGGTCACCAGCGCGGCCACCACGACCAGCTGCACGATGATGCGGATGCGGTTGGGGATGGACTTGCGGATGAGGGATATAATCAGGTTGGAGAAGGCGGTGATGATGGTCACGGAGAGACCCATCACGATGGCAGGCTCGAGCTGTGCCGTGACGGCAAGCGCGGAGCAGATGCCGAGCACCTGGACGACGACGGGGTTGTTCAGGTTAAGCGGTGCTACCAGTGCCTCTTGATTTTGCTTTGATAATAGTTGGCTCATAATTTTTGAGTTTTTTGAGTTGTCGTGGAACGACAACATACACAACTTTCTTGAATGATGAGTTAAAAGTTAACGCTGGCCGCAGCAAGCCTTGTCGCCATCGCAACCGGGCTTCCCGCAGGAACCACTTTTATCACACTGGCCGCTCTTGCAGCAGTCGCTACCGCTCTTACAATTCTGGGCAGCAGCCTCTTCGGGGCAACCGCCACAGCCTTCAGCCTTCTCGCAGCCTTCGGCCTTGGCGCAGGGAGCAACTTTCTCGCACGAAGCGCAGGGGCATTCCTCGCGAGCGCAGCACTTAGCGTCGCTGGCGCAGTTGCAGGCTGCATCGCCGCAGCTGCCGTCCTTGCAGGCGCAGAGCTTCTTCTCGGCGCAGGTGCAGTCGGGCTTATCGCAGCACTTCTCGGCCTCCTTGCAGCAACCGCCGGCAGGCTTGGCACCGCCGAGCGCGTTGACATACTGCTGAATGCCGGAGAGCACCATCTCGCCGACGCCCTTGGAGGTCAGCGTGGCACCCGTGACACCGTCCACCTGGGTCTCGCCTTCGCTGGCTCCCTTCTTGACAACGGTCAGGGCGACGTTGCCATCAGGACCCATGACGGGACGACCGATGAACTGCTCCTGGAACTTAGCCTCCTTGATGAGGGCACCCAGACCGGCGGTCTCGCTCTCATGGTCGAAGTAAGCGCCAAGGACCTTCTGCAGGTCGGGAGTGACGGCAACATAGCCCCAGAGGCCACCCCAGAGGCCACGGCCTTTCAAGGGGAGCACGAGGGCGTCGGCGCCTTCAGCTGTCTTTGCCTTGTAAACAGGGAACTTCTCGCCAATCTCCTTGGTCTCGACGTCGAAGGCGTCGGCGTCGGGAACGACCTGACCGTCAGGAGTCAGCACACAAGTCTCTTGGATCAATTCGTCGTACTTGCCTTCGACCTCGCTCTTGGCCAGGCCGCGCACGTTCAGCGAAGCAAGTATCTGGTTCTTCTTGTCGATAGCCACGTTGGCATCCTGCTTGGACTTGAGCGCGCTGCTCACGAAGGCCAGCAGGAAAGCTACGAGCACCACCATGACTGCTGCGTAGCAGATGGTGTAGACATTACCGTTGGTGTTGATGCCCTTCGACTTCACCTCTGTGATGTGGGAAGTGTCGGCGCCGCAGATAGGGCACTTGTCGGGCATGGATGCGGCTTCGAACGTCTGGCCGCATTGACTGCATATGAATTTCTTTGCCATAATACTTAGGTATAAAGTGAAAAGTGACGGAGTGAAAAGCGAAAAATATATTTTACGTTTGCCGATAAAACAGATTTCTCATTCTTCTCAAGAATCATTTTTCTTAGATTAATGGATACTTCTATTTTTCATTCATTCATTTTTCACTTTCACTTAGCAGCACGCTTAGCACGTTTCGAGATATTACGGCTGACGAAGCAGTAGTCGATGAGCGGAGCAGCAAGGTTCATCAGCAGGATGGCGAGCATCATGCCCTCGGGGTAACCGGGGTTGAGCACGCGCACCGTGATGGCCACGAAGCCGATGAGGAAGCCATAGACCCACTTGCCGCCTTCGGTGCGAGCCGAGGTGACGGGGTCGGTGGCCATGAACACGGCACCGAAGCAGAAGCCGCCGAGGACGATGTGCTGGCAAGCATCGAGGGGCGAGAGGCCGAGGGCGTTGTAGAGCCAAGCCGTCAGGGCACCGCCTACGAAGACGCTCAGCATGGTCTTCCACGAAGCGACACCCGTCCAGAGGAGCAGGATGGCGCCGAGAGCGATGGCGATGACGCTGGTCTCACCGATGGAACCGGGGATGAAGCCACAGACCTGGTCGCAGAAGCTCGAAGAGAGAGCAGTAGCGCCAGCGGCAATCTCGCCGAGCGGTGTAGCAGCAGAGAACGTGTCGGGCACGTCGAAGCCGAGGCCGCAGATGGTGTTCTGAGCCACCCATACGGTGTCGTCGCCCGTCATGCTCGAAGGATAGGAGAAGAAGAGGAACGCGCGCGTGATGAGCGCTACGTTAAAGATGTTCATGCCGGTACCACCGAAGATCTCCTTGGCGAAGATGACGGCGAAGGCTGTGGCGATGGCGAGCATCCACAGCGGCGTGTTGACGGGAACAATCATCGGGATGATGATACCCGAGACGAGGAAGCCTTCGTGGATCTCCTCGTTCTTCCACTGAGCCACGGTGAACTCGATGCCCAGACCGACGACGTAGCTGACGATGATCTTAGGCAGCACAGCCAGGAAGCCGAACCAGAACATGCCCCAGAAGGTGGCGTTCTCCAGTTGGCCGGCAGCGAGCGCGTTCTGATAACCTACATTGTACATACCGAAGAGCAACGCAGGCACAAGCGCGATGACAACGAGCGACATGATGCGCTTGCTGTCGATGGCATCGTGGACGTGGGTGCCGGCGCGACCCGAGGTCGTGTTGGGCACAAAGGCGAACGTCTCGAAACCATCATAAAGCGAACGGAAGGCATGGAGCTTGCCACCCTCCTCAAAGTTCGGCTTTATCTTGTCGAAAAATTTTCTTAATGCATTCATAATAGACATCAGACCCACCCCCTGCCCTCCCTTGTAGGGAGGGAGCAGAATCCTTTACTATTTAATATGTATACTCATGATTTATATGTTTCTCGAAGGTGACCACTCCCTCCCTACAAGGGAGGGCGGGGGGAGGGTCGGCTTCTTACATATTCTCTTTTCTTAGGATGTCCAATCCCTCGCGTACGATGCGTTGCAATTCGAGCTTTGAACTGTCGACGAACTCAGCGATGGCGAAATCCTCAGGCGCTACCTCGTAGATGCCGAGGGCTTCCTGACGGTCGATGTCGCCTGCGATGATGGCCTTGACAAGGTAGCCGGCGTAGATGTCCATGGGGAACACGCGGTCGTACTCGCCCGACATGATGATGTGGCGCTCGCCACCCTTCACGCGGGCATCCAGCGTGTACTCGGTCTTCTTGGGCTTCAGCCAGCTGAAGTAGCTGCGACTGGTGGAGAACTCCTTGAAACGCGGAGCTATCCAGCCGAGCATCTCGTAGACATCGTCGCCCTCGGGGATGACGGTCACTTCCGTAGCATGAGCAGCGAGGAAGCCGTCCTTGGAGGTCTTCACGCCCACCATGGGGTTGCCGTTGATGATGCGCAGGCTCTTCTGCTCGTCGAGCTGTCCGGCCAGTACTGCGGCGAGTGGCTGACCCACGAGCGCCTTAGCGTACTTGGGAGCCTTCACTTCGCTACCTGCGACAGCAATCGTGCGGGTCAGGTCAACCTTTCCCGTCAGTACCAGACGACCGATGAAGATTACCTCTTCAGCGCCTAACGTCCAGACGACTTCGCCCTTGTTGATGGGGCTGACATGATTGATCTGCACGCCTACGTTGCCTGCAGGAGCAGGACCATCGAAAACGGTGATGGTGCAGTCCTTGGCAGCTGTCAGGGCAGGAGCCGTCTGCTTGGCGCTGATGCCGAGGTTCACCTTGGCGATCTTAGCCAACAGCGACAGACCAGCCTGCCACTCCTTCTCCTGTCCCTTGAGGACATACTCGAAGTCGGCAGCCAGAGGCATGCTGTTGAAAGCACTCACGAAGATGGCCTTGGGCTTGTCCTCGGGGTTCGCCACAACGTCGTAGGGACGCATGCGGAAGAAGCCGAAGAGGCCGCTCGCGAGCAGCAACTTCAGCGGGTCTTTCTCCGTGAAAGCCACTGCTTCCTGCTTGCCGTCGGCATCTACGCGAACGCTCATCACCTTGCGGCGCTCACCGCGCTCCACGAGGGCCACGGTGCCACTGACAGGCGAAACGAACTTCACTTCGGGATGGTTCTTGTCAACGAACAAGGCATCCCCGACCTTGACTGCGTCACCTTCTTTGACGACAACCTTGGGCTTCATGCCACAGAAATCGTCGGGAACCAGCGCGAACTGGCCCTCGGCTTTCAGCGTGCATGTTTCCAAGTTTGCCTTGCCCTTCAGGTTTACGTCGAGGCCTTTGCGTAACTTGATTACATTTGCCATATAAAAAACAGTAATAAAAAATGGTTTTAGCTAAAAACTGCGCAAAATTAACGAAAAAAGGTCAAATAACACGCATAAACACCAAAGATTTTTGCCTAAGAAACGAAAAAACCGTACTTTTGTTGTCGTAAACAGCAACTGAGACATCAAAACATTCAGTTATATCATCCGTTTCGTGGTAGGATTAGTGCTTTTCGCCTACCTCGGACTATTGCTCTTCACGGCCACACCTGCATGTCAGCGTTGGTTGGCCGCGAAAGCATCCGATGTGCTCAGCGACGAACTGAAGACGGAGGTCAAGCTGGGCAATGCTCGCCTCGGGCTGTTCAACCGCTTGGTGCTCGACGACGTCCTGCTCCTCGACCAGCAGAACGACACCCTCCTCTCAGCCGTACGCCTCAGCGCGAAGATGGATGTATGGCAACTGATGCAGGGGCGCATACGCATCGACAACGTACAACTCTTCGGCTACGACGTCAGGCTGCGCCGACACGCCCCCGACCAACCTTACAACGTCCAGTTCATCCTCGACCGATTCGCATCGCAGGACACGACCCACACACCCCTCGACCTCGCCATCTCGAGTATCGTCGTCCGCCGTGGTTCACTCTCACACGAGTTGACCTACGAGCCCACAAAGCCACACTTCAGCATCGCCCATCTGCGCTTGGACAGCCTGAGGCTAAAAGCTTCAATCAACGCTTTAACCGATAGCTCTGCTTCAATTAAAATCAACGAGTTAAGTTTTACAGAATCATTCAGTGGATTAAGGCTTGACGACATCTCCCTGGCGGCCGAAGCCACCCCGACGCGCATCTATGTCTCGCCCCTGAACGTCCGCCTCCCCAACTCCGAAATCAATTGCCGACTGACGGCTACGACGAGGGCCAAAGAGCCCTGGAAATTCATCGAGGGCGGTCGTGCCATTATGCACCTTGAGGGCTTCGTCACGCCCTCTGATTTGGCTCCGTTCGTCCCGTCCCTTCAGACGCTCAATCGGCGCATAAATGTGAATAGCGAACTCACACGCTACAATCAGCAGCTGAACCTCAACCATCTTGCCGTCGATGCCGATGGCCTGACCCTCAACTGCAAGGCGAAAGCCCACATCAACACGTCCGATACGACGCTCATCGTGCCGCTCGACGACCTCCATCTCGACCTCCAGCAGTTCGCAGCCGACCAATCCTTCTATCAGCCTATCCTGCAATTGCTCGCTCAGTCCGGCAACAAAGCGCCACTTAAGCCCGAGACAGCCGAACTCCTTGCGCGCCTAGGCGATGTGCGTGTAGCGGGTACCTTAGAAGGACGTCATAAGCCACGCTCAAGTGCTGCCGACCTTGCTGTGCAGACGGCCATCGGCAACGCGAAAGTCAAGGGACAACTGACAGCGAGCGACCTGTTTGAACTGCATACCGAGACCGAGGACATCCTTCTCGCCACCCTCATGCAACAAGAGGATTTCCCCGTCAACAACCTCACCGTCGTAGCCGATGTCGAAGGAAGTGTTCGTGCGCGTACGGCACAGGGACAAGTGAAGGCTACCGACCTGACCATCAAGGGCGAGCGCCTCGATGTATTCGTTGCAGATGTACAGCTGTCGCCTCGACAACTCAAGATGATAGCAGCCCTCGACGACGACAACTATGAGTTCGACATCACCACCGACCTGCAGAGCCCTGTCGACGTGCGCCTGAACAAAGACCTGCTGGAGCACCTGAACGGATTCGTCGATATTCACGACGTAGGTGTCCACAACAGCAAGCAGTACTACGACCTCCAGTCGCTGCGCCTGGCCTTCAACAACGACGACCACGGGCATCACTTCATCGCGCGAGGCGACTTCATCGATGCTCATGCCGACGGACATTTCCACTATGCAGATCTGGCTACCACCATGCAACAATTGCTGCACGGTGCCCTACCCTCTTTGATCAAAGCGCCGAAAGCATCCAGCCAAGAGACCGACGATCAGCTCAACTTCTCCGTTAACGTCTGGGACATCGCACCGCTCCAACAGTTCATCCAGTCGGACATCAACCTGCCTGAGCCTGGTTACATCGAAGGCTCTATTGACGGACCTGCCAAGCGTTTCTCGCTGCATGCCGACCTCCCGCACTTCGTCTACGGTGCTCAGGACCTGCGAGCCGTCAGCCTGCTGGCTCGTCAGGACGGCGATAGTCTGATGACCTTCGTCACGCTTCAACGTATGATGGAGAACGGTCCACTCGACCTCACCTTCGATGCGGGTGCACGCAACGATCGGCTCAGCACCGTCATCACATGGGACGACCACAACCTGCCCTCACAGCGCGGCGCGCTTTCCACGACGGCAAAGTTCCTTCGCGACAACGCCCATAAGCTCGGGGCTGACATCTCCTTCCATCCCACTCAAGTTGTGGTGTCCGACACCGTCTGGAACGTACATGAGTCCCAGGTGAATCTCCACGACGGCATTGTCGACGTCAATGGATTCCAAATCTCGCAACTCGGGCGCCACTTGCAGGTCGACGGGCGTGTCTCACGACAACCTACCGACACCCTCTATGCCGACCTCCGTGGCATCAACCTGCAGTATGTCTTCGGGTTGATTGATTTCCACGATGTTGAGTTCTCCGGCTTAGCTACAGGCAAAGTGAAAGCACACGGGCTCTTCGACGACATAGCAGTCGATGCCGACCTGCGCGTCGACCAATTCACGCTCAACGATGGTTTGCTCGGACAACTCTACGTCACAGGTGGTTTCGGGCGCAAGGATGAGCGTGCCATCGACCTCGATGCGTTCATTCATGAACCTCTTGAAGGACAGATCAGTCACGTCACAGCCCTCATCAAGCCTGGTCATGAACCGGGACGCGGCATGGAGCTCGACGTACAAGCGCGCCACCTCAACACCTATTTCATCAACGAGTTCACCAATTCGTTCTTCACCGATCTGCAAGGGCAGGCCACGGGTCATGCCCACCTCTATGGCCCCTTCAAACAGCTGGACCTTGAGGGCGACCTTGTGCTCGACACGATGGCGGTGACCATTGACGTCCTTGGCACTCGCTACCACCTCAACGGAGGCGACAGCGTACACCTGCGCCCAGGCAGCATCAGCTTCAACAACATTCAGGTCTACGACCGCTATCATGGGCATGACAATCGCCAGCATCGAGGTGTTCTCAACGGAGCAGTAGAGTTCGAGCATTTCAAGAACCTCCGCTACAACTTCCAGGTCGAGGCTCACGACATCTTGGGTTATGACTTCCACGACTTCGGCGACCAGACGTTCTATGGCACGGTCTTTGCCGACGGCAACGTCAAACTCAACGGCTACCCCGGCACGCTGAACGTTGACCTACAATGTCGTCCCACGGCAGGAACCGTCTTCACCTACAACGCATCGTCTCCCGAAACGATGACTGAGAATCAATTTATTACGTTTAAGGAAGAAGAGACGACAGCAGTAGACTCTCCCACCGCCCTCTCTATCAGGGAGGGAACGGTCACCAATCCAGGACTGCCAACGTCTGCCTCTCAAACTCATTCTGCTCCCTCCCTACAAGGGAGGGCGGGGGGAGAGTCCTCAGAGTCCTCAGAGTCCTCGGGGGGAAAGTCCTCCTCTTCTTCCTCTTCTGACGAAGAAGAGAACGATATGCGCATCAACTTCGACCTCGATATCACACCCGTAGCACAGATGCGCCTGCTCATGGACCCACGTTCAGAAGACTACATCACCCTCTTCGGCAACGGGCACATACGCGCGAACTTCTATAATAAAGGACGCTTCCAGATGTATGGCACCTACCGCGTCGACCACGGCACCTACCGCCTCTCGCTGCAGGATGTCATCCGCAAGGACTTCCAGTTCCAGCAAGGCAGTTCCATCGTCTTCGGCGGACAACCGATGAAGGCCGACCTCAACCTGCAGGCCGTCTATACCGTCCCGAGCGTCTCGCTCAACGACCTTACCGTAGGCAGCAACTTCTCGTCGACCAACGTGCGTGTCAACTGTCTGATGAACATTGGCGGACGAGCCGAGCAACCGCAAGTGTCCTTTGACTTCGATATCCCCAACGTCAACGAGGACGAGAAGCAGATGGTGCGCTCGCTCATCTCTACCGACGAGGAACGTAACATGCAAGTCATCTACCTCCTCGGCATCGGTCGCTTCTACACCTACGGACTCGCCGCCGACCAGAGTCAGGCCAACGCTGCTGTGCAGAGCCTGCTCTCCTCTACCCTTTCGGGCCAACTCAACAACTTCCTCTCCAACGCTATCGGTAATGGCAACTGGAACTTCGGTACGAACCTGTCTACGGGTAACCAAGGCTGGAACGAGGTCGACGTCGAAGGCATGCTCAGCGGACGCCTGCTCAACAACCGCCTCCTCATCAACGGCACCTTCGGCTATCGCGACACCCCGATAGCCAACACCAACTTCATCGGCGACTTCGACGTCCAATGGCTGCTCACGCCTTCGGGTAACCTCAGCCTGAAAGCCTACAGCGAGACCAACGACCGCTATTTCACCAAGACTGCCCTCACGACGCAGGGCATCGGCATCCAAGTCAAGAAGGACTTCAACTCGCTCGGCGAACTCTTCAGACCTCGCCGCAGAACGATAGCTCCAAAGAAATAGCTGCCTGTCCTCCTACAAAATCGCTTATGCAAACGTTCGTGTGAGGCTCAACGAATATTCATAACACACGAAGCGAAGGGTCGAAACAGAGGTTTCGATTATTCGACTTGAGGAGCACGAACGATTTCCCTCTTTCATTCGTTGGCATTTGTCCGAATCGGTAATTGTAAGTAAGGCCACGAATGGTCAAGTAAGATCGCATTTTTGGAGGAAAACGTCCTGCTCTTGGGTTCTAAAACCGCACACGCAGCAAGAAACACCGCTAAGATGGGTGCTGATTATGAGTCAGTAAACCCCATTTGCGGTGTTTCCTGCTTTTATTTCGCTTAACTTTCACGAAAGGCGCTCAGAGCACGCCCTTGCTCGAAGGCAGTTGCATGTGGTGGATGTCGCGACGGACAGCCATGCGGATGGCACGAGCGAGCGCTTTGAAGATGCCTTCAATCTTGTGGTGTTCGTTTTGTCCTTCGGCCTTGATGTTCAGGTTCATGCGTGCAGCGTCCGAGAGGCTCTTGAAGAAATGCAGGAACATCTCGGTCGGCATCTCTCCTACCCGCTCACGATGGAACTCGGCATCCCAGACGAGCCAAGGGCGACCACCGAAGTCGAGGGCTACGGAGCAGAGGCAGTCATCCATAGGGAGGGTATAGGAGGCGGAGGGGGCAAGGCTTTCCGCCGAAGCCGTTGTAGGAAGGGCATCGGCAGAGCCGCTGCCTGCACTAAAACCATAACGCTCGATGCCACGCTTGTCGCCAAGAGCCTTCAGGAGCGCTTCGCCAAGGGCGAGGGCGGTGTCTTCGATGGTGTGGTGCTCATCGACATGGAGGTCGCCACGAACGCGGATGTCAAGGTCGATGCTGCCGTGCTTGGCTATCTGCTCGAGCATGTGGTCGAAGAAGCCGAGGCCCGTGGAAATAGTGCTCTTGCCCGTGCCGTCGAGGTTGAGGGTAATGTCGATATCGGTCTCGCGCGTCGTCCTCTTAACAGTAGCCGTGCGCTGGCCTGCGTAGACGATTCCGGTTATCTTCTCCCAATCCATATCATCGCCGAGAATCAAGGCTTTGCAGCCCAGGTTCGCCGCCAACTGCGCGTCGGTCTGACGGTCACCGATGACATAGCTGCGGCTCATGTCGCAAGCGCCGTTGGTGTAGGCTGTGAGCATCGCCGTCCCCGGCTTGCGCGTCGGCAGGTTGTCTTCGGGGAAGCTACGGTCGATGAGAATATCGTCGAACGTCACTCCTTCGCCTGCCAGAATCTCAAGCATCAAGTTGTGCGTCGGCCAGAAATCAGCCTCGGGGTAGCTGTCGGTCCCCAATCCATCCTGATTCGACACCATAACGAAGCGATAGTCGGTGTGCTGACGGATGAAGCGCAGCGCACTAATGACACCGGGCACGAAGTGGAATTTCTCGAACGAGTCAATCTGTTCGTCGGCAGGCTCTTGCAGAATCGTGCCGTCGCGGTCGATAAATAAAGACTTCATGGTCTATATTGTCTTAAAGCCCCTAAGAGGGCGTTGTTTTCCTGAGGTGTTCCGATGGTGATGCGCAAGCAGTTGCCGCACAACTCTACGCGTGAACGGTTGCGGACGACGATGCCACGATCCACGAGGTAATGATAGATGCTGTCGGCATCCGTCATACGGGCGAGGAAGAAATTGGCATCAGTAGGATAGACGGCTACGCAGACAGGCAGCTCGGCAAAAGCGGGCAAGAGATTGCGCCGCTCATTGAGGATGGTGGCTCGCCACTGGTTTAGGCGAGGTATCTCGTCCAGCATACGCATAGCCTGCTGCTGCGTGAGTTGGTTCACATTGTATGGATACTTCACCTTATTGAACAACGCGATAATCTCTTCCGAAGCAAAGGCCATACCCAGTCGAATGGCAGCAGATGCCCATAGCTTAGAGAAGGTATTCAGCACAATAAGGTTGGGAAAGCGGTCAAGGTCGGCTCGGAAGGGACGCAGGTCATTGAAATCGCTGTACGCTTCATCAACGACGACGATGCCATCGAACTCCGTCAGCACGCGCTCAATCTGCTTGCGGTCGAAAGCGTTACCAGTAGGGTTGTTGGGCGAGCAAAGCCAGATCACTTTCGTCTGCCCATCGACAGCAGCCAACAAACTCTCGGCATCCAACGAGAAGTCCGCGCGGAGAGGAACGGTACGATATTCCACGTCATTAACCGCAGCACAGACGCTATACATGCCATAGGTCGGCGAGATAGCTACCACATTATCCTGCCTCGGTTCGCAGAAGATGCGATAGATGAGGTCGATGGCCTCGTCAGAGCCATTGCCCAGGAAGATGCGCTCTGGACGGACGCCCTTGATGACCGCCAGCTTCGCTTTCAGTTCCTCTTGCAAAGGATCGGGATAGCGGTTCAACGGAGTATTGTAAGGGTTCTCGTTGGCATCCAAGAAGACGCTGGCCTCGCGACCTTTAAATTCATCACGGGCACAAGAGTAAGGCGTCAATGCCCATATATTCTTTCTCGTCAGATCTTGTAACTCTTTCATAATATACTCTTTAACCTTAAAGTCATTGCATTCTTGTGGGCATCGAGGTGTTCAGCCTCAGCCATCAACTCGACAGCATGTCCTATGGCATTCAAGCCCTCGGGTGTGATCTGCTGATAAGTGATTTTACGGCAGAAAGCATCGAGATTCACACCACTATAGGCCGTCGCATAACCATTGGTAGGAAGCGTATGATTAGTGCCTGAGGCATAATCACCAGCACTCTCTGGCGTGAGGTGTCCGATGAATACGCTACCTGCATTGACCACTTTCTGAGCAAGCACCTCGGCATCTTCCGTCTCGATGATGAGATGTTCGGGAGCATAAAGGTTGCTGATAGCCACCGCCTCATCGAGCGTTTGCACGAGCACCAACCGCGAGTTGTCAAGAGCGGCAGCAGCAATCTCCTTGCGCGGCAAAGCCTCAAGTTGCTTGGTCACCTCCTGCTCCACTTCGGTCAGAAGGCGGTCGGAAGTGGTCACCAACAGCACTTGCGAATCCACTCCATGCTCGGCCTGCGACAAAAGGTCTGCAGCCACAAAAACGGGATTGGCCGTAGCATCGGCTATCACCTCCACCTCGCTCGGCCCTGCAGGCATGTCGATAGCAACATCGGCCAACGATACCAGCTGCTTGGCACATTGGACGTATTGGTTGCCGGGGCCGAAGATCTTGGCCACCTTGGGCACGGACTCCGTACCATAGGCCATCGCACCAATGGCTTGCACCCCACCCAGTTTGAACACCCGGCTAACGCCTGCAATACGTGCTGCCACAAGGATAGCGGGATTAACACTGCCGTCACGCTGGGGAGGCGTACAGAGAACAATCTCGCTGCAACCAGCAATACGTGCAGGTGTGGCCAACATCAACACCGTAGAGAACAAGGGAGCCGTGCCGCCAGGTATGTAGAGTCCCACTTTCTCGATGGGCACACTCCGCTGCCAGCAACGGACGCCGGGAGCCGTCTCCACATCAATGCCCTCATATCGCTGGGCAGCATGGAAACGAGCAATATTATCATGCGCCAACTGGAGAGCCGCCTTCAGATCTTCGCTGACCATCGTTTCGGCTGCTTCGAACTCGGCTGAAGTGACTGCCAATCCGCCAACAAGGTCTACGTGATCAAACTGACGCTCATACTCCAAGAGAGCCTTGTCACCTTCGTTCTTCACGCTGGCGAGTACAGCAGCTACTGTACTGGAGAGTTCGGCTGCATCTTTCGTGGGACGGGTAATAATCCCCTGCAATAAAGCCTTATCAGGATATCTATAAATCTTCATGTTTACAAAATCATTTTCTCAATAGGAATCACGAGGATGCCCTGAGCGCCCAATGCTTTCAGTTGGGAAATGACCTCCCAGAAACGTTTCTCGTCGATGACTGTGTGAACAGAGTTCCACCCGGTTGTGGCTAAAGGCATTACCGTAGGACTTTTAGCACCCGGCAGAACGGTAATAACCTCCTCGAGACGCTCGCTCGGAACGTTCATCAACACGTACTTCTTATCCTCGGCAGCCTTAACGGCCTCGATGCGGAAAAGCAGGTCGTCCAGTTCGGCACGTTTCTCTTCCGTGAGACCTTTGTTGGCAATCAGCAGAGCATCGCTTCGCATGACCACTTCAACCTCACGCAAGTTGTTGCTCACAAGCGTTGAACCCGACGAGACGATGTCGAAGATGGCATCGGCAAGACCGATACCCGGAGATATTTCTACAGAACCCGTGATGACGTGAACCTTGGCCTTAACGTCTTTCTCACTAAGGAATGAGCGCAAGATGTTCGGGTAGCTGGTGGCAATCTTCTTGCCCTCAAGCCACTCGGCACCCGTATAGTTTTCGCCTTTGGGAATGGCTAATGACAGACGGCACTTGCTGAAACCCAGATGGCGGACTACTTCAGCATCCTCGCCACGCTCCACGAACTCATTCTCGCCTACGATGCCGAGGTCGGCCACGCCTGTAGCTACGGACTGAGGGATGTCGTCATCGCGCAGGTAGAGCACTTCCATAGGATAGTTCGTTGATTCCACCAGCAGCGTCCGTTTGCTTGACGGAATCTTGATGCCAGCCTCGCTGAGGAGCGCCATCGTATCTTCATACAGGCGCCCTTTTGATTGTACTGCTATTCGTAACATGTTCTTATGTCTCCTTTCGTTGAACTCGAAATATATAACTTTTGAATATTAACTGAAAAAGGCTTACCGTTGAATCCACGGCAAGCCTTTGTTTGTAGTAGGAAAGTGATTATCCAAATGCTCAAGCATTCCCTCCTCGCCGTGTCGTTGTCTACGCGTCGTGGTGATGATGATGTGAGCAAAGGATCTCAAATACCATTTCCTTTTTTCTTTAATTGCGCTGCAAAGGTACGACTAAAACTACAAAACTGCAAGCAAAATCGCAAAATAATTGCAAATCAGTAAGAATTCGAGCTTCTTTTGGCTTGATTAACGATGAAAGACAGCTCCTTCATCTATCGTCATGCGAGAATGTCTTCGGGTTGACGAGGCTCGAAGGGACCATCTTTTGCTTCAAAGATAACCGTGGGTTCGAGGACTTCTACCGTATGCCATACACCGGCGGGAATGTTAAGGAGGAAGTCAGCTGTGGATGGATTTAGCGCATAGCGAGCCGTCTCACGTCCGCTGTCGTCATAGAAGACTTCGTCCATGCGTCCACGCAAGATGATAGCCGTCTCTGAGGTGTTGCGATGGCGATGGATGGGCAGTTCGGTGCCTGGCAACATAGCGTTGAGCATGCGTTGCGACTGGTCGTCGGGAGTGGTACGAAGATCGTACGCCTCGCGTAGACGAGGGTTCTTACGTGCACGTTCTAAGAGTTGGTCGAGAAAAGCATTGTCGACAAAGATAGGTAAAGACATGGTTGAGAAGTTGAAAAAGTTGAGAAGTTGAGAAGTTGAAATATTGAAACGTTGAGGAGTTGAGAAGTTGAAATGTTGATGAGTTGACAAGTTGATGATTACAACGTTTATCGGCTTTTGTGTCTTTCAACGTTTCAACTTCTCAACTTTTCAACTTCCCATCATATCACCCTTCTATTTCCGATAGTTCGAGCCAACGGAGTTCGGCGGCATCGAGTTCTTCTTGCAATTGTGGGAGGCGGCGGCTCTTCGTGGTGAGTTCGTCCACTGAGAGCGTACCACTACAGAGAGCAACTTCAAGATCTGCTTTTTCCTTTTCGAGTTGAGCGATAGTTGCTTCAAGCGTTTCCATCTCACGTCGTTCCTTGAAACTGAGACGGCGAGGACGGGATTGTGTCGGATCTGAGCGGGATGAAGTCCTATCGGAACTTGTTGCTGAAGCTGATGAGGAGGAACGTTCTGAACGCGTAGCGACCATTGAGGCTGCTTGTTGCTCCTTCTCCCAAGCACGGAATTGGCTATAGTTACCTGGGAAGTCCTTGACACGTCCATCTCCTTGGAAAACAAGAAGGTGGTCGACTACCTTATCCATGAAATAGCGGTCGTGACTGACGACGATTAAGCAACCACGGAAATTGCGAAGATAATCCTCGAGGATGTTGAGCGTGACGATGTCGAGGTCGTTGGTAGGTTCGTCGAGGATGAGGAAGTTAGGATTCTGCATGAGCACCGTACAGAGGTAGAGACGGCGCCGCTCGCCACCTGAGAGCTTATAGATGTAGTTCTGCTGCTGAAGAGGAGTGAAGAGGAAGTGCTGCAAGAACTGCATGGCTGTAAGGTGACGCCCTCCACCGAGGTCCACGTATTCGGCTACGCGCCGCACAGCATCGATGACGCGCATCTCGGTGTCAAACTGCATCCCTTCCTGCGAGAAATAGCCGAAACGAACAGTCTCGCCAATGACAAAGCGGCCGCTGTCGGGCTTCACCTCGCCCAACAACATCTTGACAAACGTAGATTTGCCGGTACCGTTGGCACCGACGATGCCCATCTTCTCATAACGCGAGAAATTGTAGTAGAAGTCGCGCAGGATGACCTTTTCAGTACTTCCAGGTCGATTGGGGTCGGCAGGAAAGGTCTTACTGACATACTCGGCCTCGAAGATCTTCGAACCGATGTACGTACTGTTGAGTTGAAGCGTCACAGCCTTCTCTTCGATGCGGCGTTTAGCTTCCTGCTCAAGTTCGTAAAAAGCCTCTTCGCGTGAACGTGCCTTATGCCCACGTGCCTGGGGCATGCGACGCATCCACTCGAGTTCTGTCCTATATAAATTTTGCGCGCGCGCGATATTGGCGTTCGTCACGTCTATGCGCTCTTGCCTTTTCTCGAGATAGTAGGCATAGTTGCCACGATAGGTGTAAATCGTCTCATCGTCAAGCTCGAGGATGAGCGTGCAGATACGATCGAGGAAATAACGGTCGTGGGTGACCATCAAGAGCGTCATCGACGAGCGAGAGAGGTAGCCTTCGAGCCATTCAATCATCTGTAGGTCGAGGTGGTTGGTAGGTTCGTCGAGGATGAGCATATCAGGTTCCTGACAGAGAACATTGGCCAGAGCGACTCGTTTGAGTTGACCACCCGAGAGATGACTGATAGGCTGGTCATGGTCGGTAATCTTGAGGCGTGTCAGATACTCCTGTATGCGGCGCGGCTCTTCGCGACACTTCCAAAGGCAAGCCTCGAGGACAGTCATATCCTGAGGAAAGGACGGCGACTGCTCGAGATAGGCCACACGCAAGTCGCGACGATAGGTAACGGTGCCGCTCTCTGGTTGCTCGTGCCCCGCAATGATATTGAGCAGAGAGGTCTTCCCTACTCCATTCTGAGCGATGAGTCCCACGCGCTGGCGCTCGGCAAGACCGAACGTGATGTCGTGGAAGAGGACTTTGTCGCCTACTGAAAAAGTGAGGTTGTCGACCTGAAAATAGGGATTAACGATTGCCATAATGCTTATTTTGGGTGCGAAAGTAAAGAAAAAAAGTGAAAAACATTTGCTCTTTCAAAAGAAATTTGTACCTTTGCACACGATTTTATGAAGGGTCGACCCGAAAAGGAGGTCAATCCGTTTGTAAGAAATCAAATTATTCTTCCCGATTATTCATTTTTTAAGGACATTTGTGTTCCTTAATTTAATTTGATGAACCAATACTATGCACACTAAAATTGAACTCGAGGCTTTGCCTATCGAGCAACTGACCGATATTGCAAAATCCCTCAACATCACCACGAAAAGCAAAACAGAAAAACTGGATCTCATCTATAGCATCATCGAAGCTGAGCTGAGCCAGACACCTCTTCCCACGACAGAAAAGCCCAAGAAACGTGGGCGCAAGACGAATACCGAGAAAACTGCGCAAGCTACAACCGAGAACATCAAACAGATGCAGGAAACAACGGCTAAGATGAAGGCTGCTGCTACTGACGGCAAAGACGAGGCCCCCCAACCCAAAGCTACGACCAAAAAGTCAACTTCGAAGAGTAAGGCTGCAGAGAAAAAACAGCCCGAAACTGCCAAACCTGCAGAACCTGCTAACGAAGCAGCTCCCCAAACCGCACCAACACCCAAGAAACGGGGCCGTAAGACCAAGGCTGAGAAGGAAGCCGAGGCTGCAGCTGCAAAGGCAGCCGAAATGCAATTGTTTGCAGAAGAGTCTCAACCCGAAGAGAATAAAGAAAGCAAAGATGTAGCAAAAGTTCAGGAGAGTGCTGAGAGTACAGCGGTCATCGCAAATGAGGAAAACATGGTGAACCCTGAGCCTAATGAGCAAGTTGAAGACGCCAAGAGTCCTGAGGAAGCTGAAAATGCTCCTTTCGCTGAGGAGGAAGAAATCATCACTCCCGAAGCCGTTGAGGCTTTCTTCAACGCTGATGAACCCGACTTCTTCGTCCTCCAGCCTATTCCCGACATGGAAGTTGCAGGCATGCCCGATGAAATCATGGACCCTTACGGTCAACCCGAACCCGAACCGCCATACCTGCAGAATCTGACCGATATCTCAAGCAACTATGGCAACGCTCCCGAGCCTGGGAAAATTGGCCCTGAAGTAGTTGTTGAACCCTTCGACTTCAGCGACATGGTAAAGACTGAAGGTGTGCTCGAGGTGACGCCCGATGGCTGGGGATTCCTTCGTTCTTCTGACTACAATTATCTGGCCAGTCCCGATGACGTCTATGTCAGTCAGCAACAGATTAAGCAATTCGGTTTGAAGACAGGCGATGTCGTCGAAGGCACAGTCAATCCTCCTCACGAAGGCGAGAAATACTACCCATTGGCTAAGTTGTTTAGTGTCAATGGCGTAGAGCCTGCCCGCATTCGTGACCGTCAAGCTTTTGAACACCTCACGCCCCTCTTCCCCGACGAAAAATTCAACCTCTGCCGAGGATACAATGATCCTACCAGCGTTCGTATCGTAGACTTGTTCTCACCCATTGGAAAAGGCCAACGCGCACTCATCGTGGCTCAGCCAAAGACAGGTAAGACCATCTTGATGAAAGAGATAGCCAATGCCATTGCAGCCAATCACCCCGAGGCATATCTGATGATGTTGCTGATTGACGAGCGCCCTGAAGAGGTAACGGACATGGCCCGCACAGTAAACGCCGAGGTGATTGCGTCGACCTTTGACGAACCCGCAGAACGTCACGTGAAGATTGCCGGTATTGTCCTGGAGAAAGCCAAACGTATGGTCGAATGTGGTCATGACGTGGTAATCTTCCTCGACAGCATCACACGCCTGGCACGCGCTTACAATACGGCTGCTCCTGCAAGCGGTAAGATTCTGACTGGTGGCGTGGATGCCAATGCGCTACAGAAACCAAAGCGTTTCTTCGGTGCTGCCCGCAACATTGAAGGTGGTGGTTCGCTGACTATCATCGCAACAGCACTTATCGACACCGGTTCTAAGATGGACGAAGTCATCTTCGAGGAGTTCAAAGGAACAGGTAATATGGAGTTACAGCTCGATCGCACATTGGCCAACAAGCGAATTTTCCCCGCCGTGAACATCGTTGCCAGCAGCACACGTCGCGATGATCTCCTTCACGATCGCACTACGCTCGACCGCATGTGGATTCTGCGTAAGTTCCTCTCTGACATGAATCCCATTGAAGCGATGAACGAACTGAAGAGCCGACTCGAAAACACTAAGACGAATGAGGAATTCCTCATCTCGATGAATTCATAAGAACTTGAACTTTAACGTTCGCATATAAAGGCGTCCGTTTGTGTTGATTCACAAACGGGCGCTTATTCTTCTATACAATTCTTATTAGGGGCGAACGATGGAAAGCCGGCGACAAAATCGCCAGCCGCTTTCGGCCTGAGGGAAACGCCAATGCTAATCGCTATCGGGCAAAGAAAAACTCCTTTGCCAGACGGAAGGGAAATGGGAAATGAGAGGAAGAGAGAAAGTAAGGCAGAAAACGGAAGAGGCATAAAAAAGCGAGGCTGTGTGTGTGTGACAGCCTCGCAATATAGGTAATGGAATAAATTACAGAGCGGAATCAGGAGAACCACTTGACGTAGCAGAAGTCCTGACGATGGGGCAGACGATCATTCTTTGGATAGATTCGATAAGCTGCCTTGAAGCCACCAGCGTTATTGGACACGTGAGTGACGTGGAAGGTGTAGAGGTTGCCTTCGCGCTTGATGACCTCGAGAGGCTCGACGCTGTAGATGTGGTCCTCGCCCTTCTTGTCGGTGGAGAGGGTGACGAGCTCTATGCCTATAGCATTGTCGAGACCAGCCTCGTCGAGGACGATGTTGACGTCGTACTTACGACCAGCCTCGAGGACGGTGCCGTCGGTAGGCTCGGTGCGCTCTATGCTGACGACGCGGATGCTGTCCCAACGCTCGGCAACAGCTTCCTTCCAGAGAGCAATCTCCTTGGCAATGGCGTTGTCGCGGGCGCTAATCTTCTTGAAGCGAGCAGCCATGGGATTGTAGAACTTGGTGTAGTAGTCGTCGAGCTGGCGTTTCATCGTATAATGAGGTGCTATGCGAGCAATAGAGTTCTTGATAACCTGAATCCATGAGGGGCTGTAGCCCTTGGCGTTGCGAGCATAGTAGGTGGGCATAATCTCATTCTCGAGCAGACCATAGATGGTGGCAGCATCAAGCTGATCTTGATAGGCCTGGTTCTCGTAGGTACGCTTCTCAGTAAGAGCCCAACCGGCACCTTCGCGATAGCCTTCGAGCCACCAACCGTCGAGGACGCTGAGATTGACAACACCGTTCATGAGGGCCTTCTCGCCACTGGTACCACTGGCTTCGAGAGGACGTGTCGGGGTGTTCATCCAAATGTCTACGCCGGAGATAAGACGACGAGCGAGTTGCATATCGTAGTTCTCAAGGAAGATAATCTTACCGAGGAACTCTGGACGCTGAGAAATCTCGTAGATCTTCTTAATCAGTCCCTGACCTGCGCCATCAGCGGGGTGAGCTTTACCAGTGTAAAGGAACTGAACAGGGTAGTTGGGATTGTTGACAATCTTCTCGAGGCGCTCGAGGTCCGTGAAGAGGAGGTGGGCACGCTTGTAAGTAGCGAAGCGACGGCCGAAACCAATGAGCAAGGCATTGGGGTTGATCTTGTCCATGAGGGAAACGACACGACTGGGGTCGCCCTGATTCTTAAGCCATGAGTCGCGGAACTGCTCGCGGATATAGTCGACAAGCTTGGTCTTGAGCTGCATACGAGTCTTCCAGATCTCAGCATCGGGTACGTTGTAGATAGCATGCCAAATCTGCTCGTTGCTCTGGTCTGCGAGGTGTGATGCATCGAAATACTTTGCATAGAGTTTACGCCACTCGTGGGCACACCATGTCGGGAAGTGCACACCATTGGTGACATAACCCACGTGACTCTCCTCGGGGAAATAACCACGCCAGATGTTCTGGAACATCTTCTTGGAGACCTCACCGTGAAGCCAGCTGACGCCGTTGACCTCCTGACAGGTGTTGCACGCGAAGGTGCTCATGCAGAACTTCTCGCCGTGATCGTCGGGGTTTTGACGTCCCATGCCAATAAACTCGTCCCACGAGATGCCGAGCATCTGGGGATAGCCACTCATGTACTTGCCAAAGAGACCTTCGTCGAAGTAGTCGTGACCTGCGGGAACGGGCGTATGGACAGTATAGAGAGAAGAAGCGCGCACGAGTTCGAGTGCCTGATTGAAGGAGAGACCTTCGTTGACATAGTCAACAAGACGCTGAACGTTGCAGAGAGCAGCATGGCCCTCGTTGCAGTGGTAGATGTCCTTCTTTATACCCAATTTCTTGAGCAAGAGGACGCCACCGATACCGAGCAAAATCTCTTGCTTGAGGCGGTTCTCCCAATCACCACCATAGAGGGTGTGGGTGATAGGACGGTCGTACTCAGAGTTGAGATCGTTGTCAGTATCGAGCAGGTAGAGCTTGACACGGCCTACATTGACACGCCAAACATAGGCGTGAACTTGATAGTTCATGTAGGGAACATCAATGACGAGGGGTTTACCATCTTTGTCCATCTGCTGTTCGATGGGGAGGCTGCCGAAGTTCTGGGCCTCATAGTTGGCAATCTGCTGACCATCCATCGAGAGGGTCTGTGTGAAATAGCCAAAACGATAGAGGAAGCCTACGGCGACCATGTCGACATTGGAGTCGGATGCTTCTTTGATATAATCGCCTGCGAGGATACCAAGACCACCAGAGTAAATCTTGAGAACCTGATTGAGGCCATACTCCATACAGAGATAAGCTACGCTGGCACGATCCTTACGAGGCTGGACATCCATGTAGTCGCGAAACTCCTTGTAAGTGTCGTTCATGCGTTTGAGAATGTCCTTGTCCTTAGCGAGTTCCGAAAGTTTCTCGTAGCTGAGACGTTCGAGCATGAGCACGGGATTCTGACCGCACTCCTCATAGAGGACGGGGTCGAGGTGCGTGAAGAGGCTACGAGCGCTGTGATTCCAAGCCCACCACATATTATGGGCTAATTCCTCCAGCTTGTTGAGTTCCTCGGGGATGCTGCTTTTGACGACCATAGGGCGCCAGACAGCCTCGTTGGCGTTGCTTGATTTGATTTTCATAATGTTATAAGTGAATGTAGTTGTGATGAAACAATAAAAAGTGACGAAATAGAAGAGTTGTGGCTCAAGCCTTCATCCTGGCCGCAGCACGGCGTAGGGCGAAGTCATAGGCCTTATAGTAATAGGCGATAAAATACTTCCACTGGGCCTTGGCTGCAAGAGAGGCTGCCGCCTTGCGTGCGAGCGTGACCTCGTGGTCATTAAGTTGGGAGAAACCGATGATCTCATCGCGTATGCGGTCTGAGACTTCATTGTAATTATAGTCAGAACGTTTTACGACCTCTACGCCATCGGTATCAAGATAGCAGGGTATAGCGTCTTCGATGCGCCCGTTGGCAGCCTTCATGGCTTGGCCTGCGGTTTTCGAAATAGCCTTCTTGCTCTCGGCTGCCTTTTGGTCGTTAGCCCAGAGTCCGAAGCCAGCGAGTGTTGTCGTGATGCAAGGCACTTTGAAGGCAACGCTCTCAAGAGGCGTATAGCCCCAAGGCTCGTAGTAGGAGGGGTAGATGGTAAGGTCAAGACCGAGAAGGAGGTCGTAGTAATGAAGATTGAAGATACCGTCGGCACCATCGAGGTAGCACGGCACGAACATGATCTTCAGCCGACTGCTTTCACGATTAGTGATGCCCCATCGATGCAGGGTCTGCGTGACCATATCAGCCCCCGGTTCATAGAGATTATGGGTTATGAACGGCTCAGGAAGAGGCGAGGAACGGAAATTCTTCAATCGCTCTTGGAGGTCGCGTCGAGGACCGGACTGCCATGCCGGAACCTCAACGAGTGCCAGTACTTGGCGCTCAAGGCGACTATCGTGAAGAGCACGGCAAAGAGCCTCGAGATAGACGTCAATGCCCTTGTTCTTCCATTCATAGCGTCCGCTAGTGGAGACGATAAGGGTGTCATCCGTGAGCGATGTTCCCATTAACGCATTAGCCACTTCCAGTATGCGGCGACGTGCTTTGCGACGACGGTTGACGAAAGTGACACCTTTGGGAACAAAATCAAGTTCAAAGCCATTTGGCAATACAACATCAGGTTGTTTGTCGAGCAGCTCGAGGCACTCATGGGCTGTGACATCGCTCACCGTAGTGAAGCAGTCTACATGATGAGCCGTCTGACGCTCGATGCTATGCTTCGACTGAACATTGAGTTCTTCTGCCATTTGGTTGCCATTATAGGCAAAGAGATAGTCATAGAGCGGCTTACCGTTTCCGGCAATGCTGCGGCCTATGGTCGTGGCATGGGTCGTGAAGATGGTGGCAATAGCAGGCACGAACTTATGGATATAAAGGGCTCCAAGGCCTGTCATCCATTCGTGAGCCTGATAGACCACGCGCTTCGATTCATCGAGGAAATGATTGTAGAAACTCTCGACTACACGTCCTGCAGCATAACTGAACATTGACGCCTCATCGTAGTCGCCATAAGCATGAAGACTATCTACTTGGAAATCATTCCAAAGAGCGCCATAGATATCATTCTTATGAGCGAAGAAGGGTTGGAAGTCAACCAACACGACTACAGGCCGACCTGGAATCTGCCAACGTCCGATGCGAATGGGCAAACCTTCAGAACAAGCGAGTTTCCGCCAATCGGCCCACAAGGAACGATCCTCTACAAAAAGAGGGTTCTCCTTCTCCAACCAAAAATCGGGACCTATGAAGATGAGACGATCGGGCATCGCATCTTGGAGCGTCTTCGCACGCGTTGAAAGGACGGTATAAATTCCGCCTACTTTATTACAGACTTCCCAACTGGATTCAAAAACATAGTCGGGAAGGAGGTTATCTTGACTCATTTACCTTAACGGTTTACCTATTTATGCTCTAAATCGGGTGCAAAAGTACAACTTTTCTTGCATTTAACCAACTTTTAAGGCTAAATTCGTTGGAAAGTCAGCATTTAGTTGTACATTTGCGTCGTAAAAATGAAACTCGAGGCATGAAATATCGAATATTCGTCGCACTTTTGCTCTCTTTCTTAAGCCTGAACGCTCTTCGTTCGGGTGAGCCTTTTCGCGGACGTTTTGTCGCGCAGGACTTGGATCTCAAGATGGTCCTTGACCTCTACTGCGAGAGCATCGAAGTTCCGGGGCTGGAGATGTTCGGTCCTCTGAATGGTTATCTGAAAGGAAAGGACCTCTACTGCACATGGTATGTTTCTACCATCAGACAATGTGATGATAAGAAAGCGGTCGTTCACTTCTCGAACGACTTCGGTTCGGAGACACAACCTGTTGAGCTCTCATGGGAAACGGACTCTGTGCTGACAATGCGCGAGGTGAACGGAGCGGTATTGAAGAAAGTGGTGGGCAAGAAATTGGTGAAACTGCCTACTACGTTCAAGTTCAAGCGTGAATTAAGCGAATAGATACTTGTGAAAATAAACAAGTAGAAAGTTTTCCGAAAGGGATAGCTCCCCTACTCTATTCATATAATAAACAGAAATAGCGCCCTCTGTAGTAGAGGACGCTAAGATTGGCTGTGACAGAGATTAAAGCTGACTAATCAAGTAAGCTATGTAGCCCACATATGCCAGCACAAGGACGGCACCTTCGAGACGGACTACACGGTGGCTAGTACGTGAGAAGAGCCAAAACAGGACATTCGCCAAGAGGAGCATTGCGAAGTCGGTCCATGCGATGCCTGCAACAGGTAATGGAGTGACACAAGCACAGGCCCCCAAGATCCAAAAGATGTTGAAGAGATTACTGCCAACGACATTCCCGATGGCCATCGCACTCTGTCCCTTACGCGCAGCTATCACGCTAGTAGCTAATTCAGGAAGCGAAGTACCACCAGCCACCAAGGTCAAACCGATGACCGCTTCGCTGACACCAAGGCTGCGTGCAATCTCTGAGGCGCCATGAACGAAGAGTTCGCCACCACCAATCAAAGCAGCTATGCCCAAAATGATGTAGACCAAGATTTTCCACATCGGCATCTGTGGATCTGCGGTGGACGGTTCTTCAGCAGATTTATCACCTTTAGCCAACGAGAACGTGTAGGCCATGAAAATAACGAAGAAACCCAGAAGAGCTACGCCATCTCCCCGCGAGAGAACGCTCGACGCCGTGGAGCCATTCATAATTGCATCGAGAGCCAAAGCGGGCAAGACTATTGAAGCCAAAAGCGACAGAGGGATATCCTTTGACACTGTTGACCGAGAGACGACTATCGGACACATCAGCGCCGAGCACCCCACAATCATCAGCGTGTTGAAGAGATTGCTACCGACAATGTTGCCGACAGCCATTCCCGGTGCATGATTGATACTCGACAACAGACTGACGACAAACTCAGGCAACGAAGTGCCGAACGCGACTATCGTCAGACCTATGACCATCTCTGGAATCTGAAAACGACGAGCAAGGCCAACCGAGCCATCAGTCAACTTGTCTGCACCAACGAGAACGAGAGCTGCACCAAGGATGGTAATAAGAATATTGATAAACATTTTCTTCCTAATCTGAAAATAAATTAACGAAATAAGATAACGAACCGTTTTTTTTCATAACTTTGCAGTCAAATACAATCGAAACGAACCAATGGCTGGAAAAAATAAAGACAACGAATTCGTTCAATGCATAAGATGTCGCAACGGCAAGTTTATGCAATGGCTTGAGAATCCTATTATTGCATATTGCGAGCACTTTAACGAGCGCCAAGTAGCCGAGGCTAGACGTATCTGCAGGTCGTTCACAGAATCGGGTATTGAGAATCCTGAAATAGAGCATTTTGACCACTATGACAGGAATTGAGTACAAAGCCTACGGCTCTAACGTATAACACTCGCTGGGCATTCGGCGCCTGAGCACATCGACTTTGAAATCGACACCCGGCACGATGCCGTAGCTGCGCAAGATGGAATCGACCGTCTTGCGGGCCAGTTCGGGATGGTTGTTCTCCTCGCTGAGGTGGCACAGCCAAACGTGACGGAGCGCAGGACTTGAAGAATTAGCCAATAACTCGCCAGCCTCGCGATTGCTAAGGTGACCTGTCGGACCGCTGATGCGACCTTTCAAGTGAGCCGGATAAGGACCAGCCATCAGCATTTCCGTATCGTGATTGCTCTCAAGCACAAGGTAGTTTGCCTCAGAGACTTCCTCCTTCACTCGCTCTGTGACGTGGCCGATGTCGGTGATTAAACAGAACCGCACGCCACCTGCTTCGACACGATAGCCCACACAATCATTACTGTCGTGCGGAATGCCAAAAGGCGTGATGTGCAGATCGCCTATTTCCAAAGGAACATCCTTTTCGAGATAAGCGCAATGCTCTGCTTGCAGACGGGGCGACACACAATAGTTGCGGGAGATGCCTTCGTGTACTTCCTGTGTCGTGTAAATGGGAATGCCATATTCTGCAGCCAACTTGCCAACAGCCTTGATATGATCGGCGTGGTCGTGTGTGACGAGGACGGCTTGGATATGGCTGAACGAGAGGCCAAAGGTCTGAAAATGACGCTTCAACGTTCGTATGCCCAAACCTGCGTCAATCAGAATTCCTGTGGTCTCGGTCGACAAATAATAGCAGTTGCCGCTGCTACCACTGCCCAAGCACATGAATGTCAGCATAGCTTTTTGTTTTTAATTCCGCGGCAAAGTTAATGATTTTTTAAATAAGATGTTCTTCCCGACGTATATTTTTTGGTCTTTTTACGATATGGTTACAGAAATAAAGGAGCTTTGACGTATCTCAAGATACGCAAAACTTCATCAGAATGGCAAGCCGACAGCAAAATGAAGTTGGAAATCGCGTCCGAATTTGGGATGAATGATGGGATAATGCTTGGGACCATGCTCAACGGCAGGATTGATGGCTTTCATACCACCATCAAGACGCAGGATAAAATATCCGAAATTGAGACGGAAACCTAATCCGTATGCTACAGCTATCTGACGCCAGAACTCATCGAGACGGAACTGACCTCCCGGTTGTTCGGAATAGTTGCGGAACGTCCAGATATTACCTGCATCTACAAAAGCTGCACCATCAATCTTCCAGAACAGATGCGTTCGCCACTCAAGGCTCATATCCAATTTTATATCGCCAGTCTGACGGATGAAATCGACCTTCCCGTCGAAGCCTTGAAAACGTCCTGGGCCGAGCCCACGTACACTCCATCCGCGAACACTATTGGCACCGCCAGAGAAATAACGCTTCTCATAAGGCAATACGCTGGAATTGGCATAGGGAAATGCAGCGCCCAACGCAAAATGCATCGCCAATGAGTTACGCTCGTCGAAACGGAAACTCTTGGCAAAATCAAAGTCAAACTTGACATATTGGGCATAGGCGATATTGAACAGAGTGTAGGCGTCGAGCGACTGAGAATGTTGAGCCTTGAATAGGTTGGAGAGGCCATAGAGCAAGTTGCCAGCAGTCTCGATACCAACGCGAACACTATAGGCATTTTGTCCGTAGGAAGAGCCTTGAGCCGACGGAGGGATACTGGTATAATGGAAATTATATCCCCAGCGCATAATGAACAAGTTCTCATAGTTGTAGCGCAGGACGGCATTTCGGCTACCATTATCGGCCAAATATTCCTCACGGAAAGTCTCGGAAATCCAGGGCATAAAGACATAGTCCAGGTCGACTAAATCCACTCGATGCTGACGCTTGAGATTGAAGCGGTTCCAACGATATCGCCAAGCAGCCGTGAGCACTCGACGATGGAACTCAGGACGGTCTTGGGAATCAAACATCAACGAGGCTATGCTCTGCGCCTTGACCGAACGGCGGAATGATCGCGACAAGAACGGGAACATGAATTCAGGGAAATTGAGGTCGGACTCGACGCTGTATTCGATATAGTTTTGATCGCTATAGCCTTCCAAACCCTTGATGGCCTCGAAAGCACCTCGCAGCTTCAACGAATACATCGCTGACCGACGGAAAAGGTTGCGATTCTGATAGCCTACACTCACGGCTGCGCCTAAGTCGCCTGCAGAATTTGTGCCTTCGAGAGCTGCCGACAAAGAATGTCGCTTAGCCATCATCAAACTGACGTAGGCATCGAGCGAATCAGTGGCACCCGGAGTTGGTTCTAATGTGACATTAGCGCCCATAACAGCGGAGAGTGAGGAGAGGTTACCATACGTGCTCTGTACATCGGTCTCACGGAAAAGAGACTGAGGACGGAGATCGGACTTAGACAACAGAAACGAAGGACGAAGTGTCATCTTGTCGCGAAAATAGAAAGCCTGAGAGCGAACGACAAGGCTGTCGACATCGTTAGCCACACGAAGTGATGTCAAATCTACGTCAGAGAGGTAGTTAACGTTGGCTATATGATAGGAAGGATGCTGATGCAAAGAGTCAGTAATCGACTCACGATAAAGGGGGATGCGCAACCTGAGGCCTACAAGATGGTTACCCAACGTCGTGTCGGCATCGAAATGGACATAGCTTTTGCTAAACCGATAGTAGCCAAGGTCCTGAAGCATCGAGGTAATTCGCGAACGTTCGAGGTCGAGTCTGTTGATATCAAAGGGCATACCTTTGAAAAGCAACGTCTGATTCCAACGTGCAGCTATCAAGCTGTCAATCGTTGGGTCTTCGATTTGACGTGAGATTCGGTCAACAAAATAGCGAGGACCAGCATGAATATTGTAACTAATTCCCACCTTTTGACTACGCTCTCGGCTAGAAACTCCGACATTTGCTTGGAGAAAGCCCAAATTGCGAACAGCCGACTCCATATTGGCACGACCACGATCAGTCTGAACGCTATCGAAGACAACCGGGGCCTCACCCAAGCGACGGAAGAAACGATTTACGCGTCGCGTGCTGTCACGTCCGCTTATGCAATAGACGCCCAATGGAACCTTAAACAGGCTAAACCATCGTGAATTGGGGTGCTGACGTATATAGCCACCCAAAGCTGAGGTTGGCACGCCCTTGTCATCAGCACGCAAAGCCACTTTGTCAAGGAGTTGTTCATCATCATTCAAAAAACGTTCAGGCGCACAACCCACCACCACCCCACTCACAAGCAGGAGCATAAAAAAGCGAAGATGGTAGACAAGACGCATGACTGAGGAATGAAATAGATTAAAGCGTTTGACGACGACGGAACTCAGCCAACACGATGCCTGTAGCCATCGCAACGTTGAGACTCTCCGTTGTGGCACGATTGGCTGGGTAGTTGGGAATCAGCAGACGACGCGAACATAGAGAATCGACCTCACGACTGACGCCATTTCCTTCATTCCCCATTACAATGACGCCTTGAGGCGACAAAGGCTCATCCCAGAACGATTGTCCGTTAAGTGACGTGCCAAAGACAGGAAAATCGTCAGGCAAAGAGGTAAGGAATGGCACTAAATCAATATAATGAACACGCACGCGCGAGAGACCGCCCATCGTAGCTTGCACAACCTTAGGGTTCCAAACATCGGCTGTATTCATTGAACACCAGATATGCTCAATCCCAAACCAATCTGCCACACGGATGATAGTACCTAAGTTGCCAGGATCCTGAACGCCATCGAGGGCAAGATGTAGGCCTTTGAGCTGAGCAGCAATTGGAGGACAATCCTCAGGGATGCGCATGAGGGCCAATACTTGCTGAGGTGTCTGCAAAAGACTGAGGCGTGAAAGCTCTGCAGGCGACACTTCAGTAGAAGGGGTGTGTATGAGGCGTGAAGCCTCGGCTGCCAACCAATCAGGTGTGGCAAAAAGATGATGGCAATAGAAATGATCCAACAATTCACCAACAAGGCGTGGACCTTCAGCCACGAACAAGCCTTCCTGTCGACGACCCTTGCGGCTGTCGAGAGAGCGAACCAGACGAAGGACAGATTTAGACAGCATGAGCTGAGCGCACACGACTTAGCGTTTCAGGCGTCATCTGCAAAAAAGACGCTACGTGAACCATTGGCGCCCGCAGAACGATCTCGGGCTTCGTCTTGAGCAGGCGCATGTAGCGCTCGGTAGCGTTCTCAAAACGTTGGCTATCGGCATGCTCCTGCGACGAGATGAGAGCGTGCTCTAGAATCTTTCGATAGAGGTGTTCCATCTCCTTGTCGGTCTCGACCAAAGCGAGGAACTCATCGTGAGGAATACCAAAAAGGCGTGAAGGCTCTAATGCCTCAACCATGAGCAACGAAGGCAACTGCTTAAGGAAGCTCTCGATGCAGATGACAATACGTCCTTCGTAGGAGAAATGCTCGGTTACGTCACGTCCATTCTTGTAGTAGAACTGTCGAACCATGCCTTTCTCGACATAATACATAAACCTGCAGACCTCGCCTTCCTGCAAGAGCTTTTCGCCTTTCGAAACCTTGAAAGGCACGAGGATATTGGCCAGCGTAGTGATTCCCTGTGTGCTCAGCGTGCAATAGCGCCTTGCTATCTCGCGAGCGATGTCCCGACGTTTGTCCATAGTGAATTGTCCTTGATTTGGAATTGTTGGCATAGGGTGGCTAGTAGTAATTGCTTGAGATTGATTTAATCCAGTTTCAGTACGGCAAGGAAGGCTTTTTGGGGCACTTGTACGTTGCCGATTTGTTTCATTCGTTTCTTGCCTCGTTTCTGCTTCTCCAACAGTTTGCGTTTTCGGCTGACATCGCCTCCGTAACACTTGGCTGTCACATCTTTACGTACTTGTTTGACTGTTTCGCGAGCGATAATCTTAGCGCCGATAGCAGCTTGGATGGCAATATCAAATTGCTGACGCGGGAGGAGTTCCTTCAGTTTCTCGCACATGCGCCGACCGAAGTCTACAGAATTGTCAACGTGAGTCAGCGTGGAGAGGGCATCGACAGGTTCGCCATTCAGCAGGATGTCAAGTTTCACGAGTTTGGATGGGCGGAAACCAGCTTGATGATAGTCGAACGAAGCGTAGCCCTTTGAGATGCTCTTGAGCTTATCGTAGAAATCGATGACGATTTCGCCTAATGGCATCGCGAATTGAATCTCAACGCGATTGCCGCTAATAAAATCCTGCTTGATCAGTTCGCCGCGCTTGCCCAGGCAGAGCGTCATAATAGGACCTATGAAATTGGCCGTAGTGATTACCGACGCATGGATATAGGGTTCCTCGATATGGTCGATGAGCGTCGGATCGGGCATTCCTGCCGGATTGTGTACTTCCTTAACCTCGCCTTGTTTGTCATAGACCTTGTAAGAAACATTGGGCACGGTGGTGATAACGTCCATGTTGAATTCGCGATCAAGTCGCTCTTGGACGATTTCCATGTGCAGCAATCCCAGGAAGCCACAACGGAAACCGAAGCCGAGCGCCACCGATGACTCGGGTTGGAAGGTGAGCGAAGCATCATTGAGTTGTAGCTTTTCGAGCGAGGCACGCAGATTCTCGTAGTCCTCGGTCTCGATAGGATAGACGCCTGCAAACACCATCGGTTTCACTTCCTCGAAACCAGCAATGGCCTCAACCCGGCCTAAAGTGCTAACATGGGTTATCGTGTCGCCCACCTTCACTTCCGTGGCCGTCTTAATGCCGCTGACGATGTAGCCAACGTCGCCACAATGCAGTTCCTGACGAGGCACCATGTCCATCTTCAGCACACCAATCTCGTCGGCATTATACTCCTTTCCGGTATTGATGAAGACAACATTATCCCCCTTATGAATACTACCATTGATGATTTTGAAGTATGCAATAATCCCGCGGAAGGAATTGAACACCGAGTCGAAGATAAGCGCTTGCAGGGGAGCATTCTCATCACCTGTCGGACAGGGAATGCGGTCTACAACAGCGTCAAGGATCTCGTCAACGCCCTCACCTGTTTTTCCGCTTGCACGAATGATCTCCTCGCGCTTGCAGCCCAATAAGTCGATGATTTCATCCTCCACCTCCTCTGGCATAGCATTAGGCATATCACACTTGTTCACGACAGGAATAATCTCCAAATCGTGATCAATAGCCATATAGAGGTTGGAAATGGTCTGCGCCTGAACGCCTTGAGTAGCGTCGACCACCAACAAAGCACCCTCGCAAGCAGCTATACTGCGACTGACCTCGTAGCTGAAGTCAACGTGTCCCGGAGTATCAATGAGGTTGAGCACGTACTTCTGTCCGTCGCGCACATACTCCATCTGGATAGCATGGCTCTTGATGGTGATACCACGCTCACGTTCCAGATCCATATCGTCCAGCATCTGCCCTTCCGTCACCTGTATGGTATTGGTACGCTCCAGCAGACGGTCGGCCAACGTGCTCTTTCCGTGGTCGATATGTGCTATGATACAGAAGTTCCGTATATGTTTCATGGGCGCAAAGGTACAAAAAGAAACTCAAATGCGCAAATCGAGCGTCACTTTTTCGGCTAAAAGTTCAGAAATATTACACAAAACATACAAAAATCCCCTGCATGACCAAAAGTTGCCAGCAGGGGAAAGATGTTGTGAATGAATTTTCAAGGGGATTACTTGAGGCTGAAGATGGGATCTTTCTCATCGCCTTCGACGTTGAGCTTGTCCTCACGGAGCAACCAACCGAGACCGAGGAAAAGTTCCTTATCGCTCTTGGCCTTGGCAGCCTTCTTCAGATCCTTGGCGCTGAGAGCACCATTCTCGTTGAGTGCCGTCCAAAGGGCACCTGCGATTTCACCTGCTTTTGCAAACATAATCTTTTTTACCTTAATTGAGTTAGTAATAATACTGTTAGTGTTGCGTTTGTTATCAAATGCATGGGCGTTAATTTTACGCCTCTTTTCTGAATTGCGGCGCAAAGGTACGCACTTTCTTTGAAATATGCAAGATTTTCGAGCAAAAAGAGACACAAAAGCCCTGCTTTTGAACTGTTTGCAACATCTTTGCGACAAAATGGACACAAAAGAGTGGACTTAAAGAAGACTAAATGTTAAAACATCATGAACAAATAGTATCCAAACACAAAACAAGCCTCATCTCTCGATAAGGCCTGCTTTGTACGCCCTCAGGGGCTCGAACCCTGGACCCATTGATTAAGAGTCAATTGCTCTACCAACTGAGCTAAGGACGCGTGGATAGATAATATTTAAACCTTCTTGAAGTACGCCCTCAGGGGCTCGAACCCTGGACCCATTGATTAAGAGTCAATTGCTCTACCAACTGAGCTAAGGACGCATTCTATGGTTGTGTATGAATGCCTCGCGGCATCTCATTTGCTGGCTTCCATGAGGCCTTACAGCCTGCATTTCCGTTTTGCGGGTGCAAAGGTAGTTGTTTTTTACGAAACAGCCAAACTTTTTCCAAAGAATTTCTTTATTTTATGATTTCAAGGTCACGAAATACCTTTGTCAGAGCCTCTACGGCCTCGTCAACCTGCTCCTTGGTATGCGTAGCCATCAAAGCGACGCGCACGAGGGTGTCCTGCGGAGCGCAGGCAGGCGGGATGACGGGGTTGATGAAGACACCTGCATCGAAAGCCAACTTCGTCACGAGGAATGTCTTGTCGACATCACGAACATAAAGCGGGATGATCGGACTTTCGGTGTCGCCAATCTCGAAGCCAGCTTCGCGGAAGCGGTCGAGAGCGTAGTTGGTAACATCCCACAGCTTCTGAATGCGCTCAGGCTCCTGCTGGATGATGTGTAGCGCCTCACGAGCAGCTGCCGTTGCAGCAGGCGTGCAGGAAGCAGAGAATATATAGGTACGCGTGTGATGACGCAGGTAATTGATGATGGAGCTGTCTGCCGCGATGAAACCGCCGATACTGGCAAGGCTCTTCGAGAACGTGCCCATGATGAGGTCAACATCGTCGGTGAGACCAAAATGGTCACATACTCCTCGACCCTGACGTCCAAAGACGCCCAAGCCATGAGCTTCGTCAACCATAATAGCCGTCCCAGGATACTTCTTCTTGAGAGCAACAATCTCAGGCAGCTTGCAGAGGTCACCTTCCATCGAGAAGACGCCGTCGACAACGATCAGCTTAACCACATCCTCAGGGCAACGTTGCAGCAGGGCTTCGAGTTCGGCCATATCGTTGTGCTTGTATTTCAAGCGCTGCGAGAAACTATTGCGCACACCATCTACGATGCTGGCATGATCGCGATCGTCGCAGATGATATAGTCGTGGCGGTCGGTGAGTACGCCCAAGACGCCGCTATTAACCGTAAAACCTGTGGCGAAGCACATCGTTTCATCTTTTCCAACGAATTCTGCCAATTCTTTCTCAAGCTGTACATGCAAGTCGAGCGTGCCATTGAGGAAACGCGAGCCAGCACAGCCACTACCATACTGCTCCATCGCTTTGATGCCGGCCTGAATGACGCGATCATCGCCCGTAAGACCCGTGTAAGCATTCGAACCAAACATGAGTACACGATGACCTTCCATCATCACTTCTGTACCTTGCTTGCCCTCAATCTCACGGAAATAAGGGTAAATTCCCAGTTCCTTGTATTTCTGAGGACGATCGTATTTCGCCAATCTTTCTTGTAAAAGTCCCATATGTATTTAAGGTGTTTCTACGTTTATCTTCATTTAAAACGGCGCAAAGGTAAGCAAATTTTTCGGACTAATTGCATTTTCAGCACCAAAATGTGCATTTTATTATTCTTTTATTGAAATAACAACGTCCGATTGAAACTTTTTCGTTATTTTTGCGCCGAAAAACATACTACGTTATGACCAAGACAAGACTTCTTTTCATTGCCAACCCCATCTCGGGGACACGCGATAAGGGACCTATCATACAATCTTTGCCTCAGTTTCTCGATGAGGATCGATTCGAATGGCATGTCGAATGGACCGACCACCGCGGTCATGCGGCCGAACTAGCCGAGCAGGCCTCCAAGAATGATGTTGATGTGTGCGTGGCTATTGGTGGCGACGGTACGGTCAACGAGGTTGCCCGTTCATTATGTCACAAACAGACGGCTTTGGCTATCATTCCCACAGGTAGCGGCAACGGTTTGGCTCGTCATCTATGCATCCCCATGGATCCTGATGGTGCCCTGCGCGTGCTCTCCCGTTGCGACATCAAGCCGCTCGACTACGGGCTCATCAACGACATCCCCTTCTTCTGTACCTGCGGGATGGGCTTTGACGCTTTCATCAGCGAGAAGTTTGCGGGTAGCGGAAAGCGCGGACTCCGAACCTATGTTGAGAATACCTTGCGTGGTGGCCTCTCCTACGAACCGGAGACCTATGAGATTGAGATTGATGGACAGACCGAACACTACAAGGCATTTCTCATCGCCTGTGGCAACGCCTCGCAATATGGCAACAATTTCTATATCGCTCCGCAGGCATCGATGAGCGATGGTTTGCTCGACGTGACCATCATCGAACCGCTCAACATGCTGAATGCGCCACAAGTGGTGATGCAGATGCTCAACAAGACGCTTGATTCCAACTCACACGTCCGCACAATCCAATGCCAATCGCTACATGTCCATCGCTCGCAGGCAGGTGTAATCCACTACGATGGCGAACCAGCCGAAGCAGGCGAGGACATCGACATCCACCTCGTGCCAAAGGGGCTACGCGTTGTCGTTAACGAAGAAGCCGACAAATCTCAAGGCCCATTCGTACATGCCATTCAAGAACTCTACGATCAAGTGACGGCCGACATCAAGTCGCAGCAGCGGAAGCTATTGGCCATTAACAAGAATCTGCTTAGTCGCATCCTTCAACGCGACCAGTCGTGAATCCCATGAACGGCACTACGGAAAGGCTCTATCTCTCCCTATGACGTCCCCTACTCTATCCGATTTTTTGCCTACGACGCGCAAGGAAATGGCGCTACGTGGCTGGGAACAGGCTGATGTCATCCTGCTCTCGGCCGATGCCTATGTGGACCATCCTTCGTTTGGGGCAGCCGTCATCGGACGCTTGCTGGAGGACGAAGGGCTTAGGGTAGCCATCATTCCACAACCCGACTGGCACGGCGACTTGCGTGACTTCCGTCGCTTGGGACGTCCACGCTTATGGTTTGGCATCGCTCCCGGATGTATGGATTCGATGGTGAACAAATACACAGCTGCACGCCGTCTGCGTTCCGAGGATGCCTACTCACCCGATGGCCGTCACGACCTACGACCCGAATACCCAACTATAGTCTACACGCAAGCCGTCAAACGACTCTTCCCCGATGTGCCCGTCGTACTGGGCGGCATCGAAGCTTCGTTACGACGACTTGCCCACTACGATTATTGGCAGGACCGCCTGCGTCCAAGCATCCTCGTGGATAGCGGCGCCGACGTCATCCTCTATGGTATGGGCGAGCAGCCCACGCTTGAGCTTGTTCGTCGTTCGCTCGAACTGGTGGAGAACTACGACCCAGACCTCGCTTACGACGACGAAGGCAACGCCCTGCTCACGGCGACAACACTTCGACGCGCCATCAACGGAACTGCCCAAAACGGGCCCTTGCGGCAATCCGTAACGCTGCATAATAGCGTGGATGACATCCCCTTTGGCATACGCGAAGAGGACATCGTGCTGCATAGCTATGCCGATTGCCTCAACCAACCGCGACTGCATGCCGAGAACTTCCATCATATCGAAACGCAAAGCAATAGCGACGAAGCCGCACGACTGATTCAAGCGACGGGCGAGCGTTGGGTGGTTGTCAACCCGCCTTATGCGCCGATGACTACCGAACAACTCGACCACTCGTTCGACCTCCCTTACACTCGCCTTCCGCATCCTCGCTATGAAGGCAAGCGCATTCCCGCCTACGATATGATTCGGTTCTCAGTCTGCTTGCACCGAGGTTGTTTCGGCGGTTGCGCATTCTGTACCATCTCGGCACATCAGGGCAAGCACATCATGAGCCGGTCGCGCGAGAGCATCCTCCGTGAAGTGGAAGCCGTAGCGCAACTGCCTGGCTTTCGCGGTAACATCTCCGACCTCGGCGGTCCGTCGGCCAACATGTACGCCATGAGGGGTAAGAACCTCAAGGCTTGTGCTAAATGCCATAGGCCATCGTGTATACATCCACAGGTTTGCCCCAACCTCAACGGCGACCACCGCCCCTTGCTCGACATCTATCGTGCCGTAGATGCCTTGCCCTTCATCAAACGAAGTTTCATCGGGAGCGGCGTTCGCTACGACCTACTGCTTCACGACTGGAAGAACGAAAACCTCAATCGAGCTGCGGCCGAATACACGCGCGAGCTTATCACGCGGCACGTGAGTGGACGCCTGAAGGTTGCACCTGAGCACACGTCCGACCGCGTTCTACAGTTGATGCGCAAACCTTCGTTTCGCCTCTTCCACACGTTCAAACGGCTCTTCGACCAGATCAACCAGAAAGCTGGGCTCCGACAACAGATTATCCCCTACTTCATCAGTTCACATCCAGGTTGCCGAGCCGAAGATATGGCCGAACTCGCGATTGAGACGAAGCAGATGGATTTCCACCTCGAACAGGTGCAAGACTTCACGCCTACCCCTATGACCACGGCAACTACCATGTGGGCAACGGGTTACGACCCCGATACGCTTCAACCAGTTTTCGTGGCTCGCACGCCAGCCGAGAAGCAAGCTCAACGCATGTTCTTCTTCTGGTACAAACCCGAGGAACGGCGGCGCATCGAGACGGAACTGCGTCGCATGGGACGGCCCGACCTACTCGAACGGCTCTTCGACATTAAACCTACGGCCACATTAGCTGTCAAAAGCAATAACAAACCTCCACATCATAAGAACAAACGCAGATGAAAAGACTCGTGATTACCCTATTCTCGGCTGTGCTGCTGTTCACGCTCAGCTTGCCTGTTCACGCGCAATCCAAATTAGAGAAGCGTTATGCCTACACCCTCAAGCAACTCAGATTGGACAAGGCTACCGAAGCCAAATTCGCGCCAATCCTCAAAGCTTATCTGACCGAAAGGAAAGAAGCCGGCGACATCTACGACGACCTGAAGAAGAAGTTCAAAGCCGCCGAGAAAGCCGGAACGCTAACCGACGCTCAAGCCACGCAACTACTGAATGCCAAGTTAGACAGCGAAGGCAAGGAATTGATTGTCATGAGGAAATACCTTGGTGAGTTCAAGAAAGTTTTGCCTCCCAAGAAAATCTACTACGCCTTCGACTACGCTAACGATAAGATTGCCAAGATCGACGGCAAAGAGGAGTAAGGAGAAAGGGGTGAAGGCTGAGGGGCCCAGCCATATAATGGCTGGATAAAAAACGGGACTCTATTCTGAGCAATCAGCACTCAAAATGGCGACATCATTGAAGCAAACGATGAAGCTTAAATTGAAGATATTGCTCCTTAATTAGCACCTTATAACGTCCTTTTTTGCACTCTCTTAAATAACTCCTATCTCCCTAGTCTTTAAATCGGTCGCCCCATAGCTGAATCATTCGCTGGTGGAGTTTGTCCTCGGCAGGATTCGGTTGAGCGTGCCAGAAGCGTTGCGTGATGCCATCGGGTAGGAATTGCTGGTCTACGAAATGACCTTCGTAGTCATGGGCATATTTGTAATCCTTGCCATAACCGAGTTCTTCCATCAAACTGGTCGGAGCGTTGCGCAGGTGAAGGGGCACAGGTTGATTGCCCGTCTGCTTGACGAACGCTAGCGCATCGTTGATAGCCATATAAGCCGAATTGCTCTTAGGGGAAGTAGCCAGGTAGATAGTAGCTTCTGCCAAAGGGATACGTCCCTCGGGCCAGCCGATTTTCTGGACAGTATCGAAAGCCGCATTTGCCAAGAGGAGCGCATTAGGATTGGCAAGCCCGATATCCTCGGACGCCGAAATGACCAATCTGCGCGCGATGAACGCCGGATCCTCACCACCTTCTATCATGCGAGCAAGCCAATAGATGGCGGCATCAGGATCGCTACCACGAATGCTCTTGATGAAGGCTGAGATGATATCGTAGTGCATCTCGCCACCTTTGTCGTAAGCCAGCGGGTTCTGCTGCAAACGCTCGGCAACAAGACGGTCGGTAATCTCCACAGGGACATCGGCACTACCCGTATCCGTGACCAATTCAAGAATGTTCAGCAGCTTTCGTGCATCGCCCCCACTATAGCGTAGGAGGGCATCGGTCTCCTTGACGGTAATCTGCTTCTGGCGCAACTCAACATCCTCGTGGAGCGCTCGGTCAAGTAGCGTGAGGAGATCCTCTTTCCCTAAAGGTTTCAAGACGTAGACGGCACAACGAGAGAGTAGCGGACGGATGACCTCGAAGGAGGGATTCTCCGTCGTAGCTCCGATGAGGGTGACGACGCCTTGCTCGACGGCTCCGAGAAGGGAGTCTTGCTGCGACTTGGAGAAACGATGTATCTCGTCGATAAACAGAATCGGACTGTTCGACTGGAAGAAACGATTGCCTCGCGCACGCTCGATGACGTCGCGCACGTCCTTCACGCCGCTCGTGACAGCCGAGAGCGTGTAGAATGGCGTCTCGAGTGTGTGGGCTATAATCTGGGCGAGTGTGGTCTTGCCCACTCCAGGAGGTCCCCAAAGGATGAAGGAACTGACGCGCCCACTGTCAATCATTCGGCGTAACACGGCATCGGGGCCAACAAGGTGCTGCTGGCCAATATACCCCTCGAGGGTTGTGGGACGCATGCGTTCGGCTAATGGTTTCATCGTTTAAGCTTTTTTGCCCGACAAAGGTAGGATTATTCAACGAGAGTACAAAATCATACGGCATTTTTCGTCATCAATATGCCCAAAAGGCACAAAAAAAGAGGTCAACACGCAAGTGCTAACCCCTCATGATGTCCTTTGCGTTGAACAGCAATAGTGAAGAGGAGGAGACTCGAACTCCCACGTCACAATTGACACTACCCCCTCAAAGTAGCGCGTCTACCAATTCCGCCACCTCTCCAGTTTTGAAGCCATGCCGACATCGTGTTTAAAGTGCCCAGAACAGGACTCGAACCTGCACGTCTCTCAACACTCGCACCTGAAACGAGCGCGTCTACCATTCCGCCACCTGGGCAGGCTCAGCACGATGCTCCATAAGCTCCGGCATCAAACAAGAGCGGCAAACGAGACTCGAACTCGCGACCCCGACCTTGGCAAGGTCGTGCTCTACCAACTGAGCTATTGCCGCAGATGCTGTATGCATTTTGCTGTTCAGAAATTCAAAGAACGTGGTGCATTTCCTGAATGCGGTTGCAAAGGTACTGCTTTTTCCGGAAATGGCAAGCGTTTTGGATGTTTTTTTTCACAAAAAGTGCATTTTTTCGACAGATGACGGGTGAAACAGAAAAAAAACGGATAAAAAAGGACTAATCCATGCGGGCGCGATAATCTTCGTAACGGAAGTCGCGAAGGGTCTCAACGCTTCCATCGACATGCTGGATGAGGATGGAAGGATGCCGGACGCCGTTGAATGTAGTAGTCTTGACGGTGGTGTAGTGAATCA
>JAEEGL010696106.1_pt1 | contig 41871 bp, 42 predicted proteins | sample 9134231 | NCBI WGS metagenome assembly JAEEGL01 (sample SAMN16246548, study PRJNA631951) | gut metagenome | biome: gut microbiome; feature: rumen; material: fiber-attached | host: Bos | place: Iran: Karaj | collected 2018-10
GAAAAAGAAAGGTTTTACTTTGATAGAATTACTTGCAGTAATAGCTATTCTTGGTATATTAGTTGTACTATCATTACCAAAAGTATTAAAGGTTTATAATGATACTAAGAAAAATTCTTTTGATATTGAAACTAAAAATATATTTGATTCAGCAAGAAATACATATGCTGAAGACATAGCATATAAAGGTAAGGGCAAAAAATTATATTGTAATACTGATAATTGCCTTGGAAAGAAATTAAGTCTAGCTACTGAAAATAATATTAAGTATTCAATTAAATTAAACAAATCTGGAGAAGTAATTTGTTTTCAAGCTACTAATGGTGTATTTTATTACAATTTTATGGGTAATCAAACTATAAGTGAAGATAATATGGGTGAGTATTCACATCAAGTTGATGATGAATCAATTACATTTGAACCTGATTGTACTTATTCTGTAGATTATAGACAAGTTAAGAGAATTAATGTAATTAATATTTATCCTGATGAAACAACAAAAAAATATCATGTAGAAACAGAACCTGGTACTTTTTCTGGTTGCCAAAGATATAAGAAATATAAAAGTTCTCATTTAAAAGGATGGATGGAAGATTCATCAGCAGAAGCACCAAAAGGATTCGGTACAGGTGTTATTAAAGTTATCCCTGTTTCATTTGATGAGTTTAATCATAATCCTAATCCGGATTATTGGGTTAAGAAAGCATATGATGATGGATGTATACCAGATGATTCAAAACCTGGTGAAACATTAAATAGAACAAAAGCAGATTTAATGTTTATTGGTACTTGGGATGCGAATGGAAAAACTGCTTATTCAACAGCAGCTATTGATGCTATTGTTGAATGGACAAAAAGTGGAAAACCAATTATTACTGGTCATGATGTACTAATATGGTCTGAAGTAGAAAGTCAACCATTTACTACAGCTCTTAAAGGTTTATTTGGAGTAGAAATAAAATCAAGTCCAGCTTTTAAAATTAGTGATAGAGTTTATATTTTAGATGAAAAAGAAAAAAATATATTTACTTTGTGGCCATGGACAATATTTAATAGAGGAGAAAATGGAAAAGATGGTTTAACTATTCCGAAAACACATAGTACAAATCAACATGTTATAAAAGGTGATGTATGGGTAACTCTTGGAGATACTAGAACAACTGAAGAAGTGGCAAAACAGAATGCTTTTTATTTAGAGACATATAATAATACAGCTATTATTCAAACAGGTCATAGTGATAATGAAGCAACTACTGATGAACAAAAGATGATAGCTAATACTATATTCTTCATGTATTATAAACATGTATTAAAAGAAAATGGTGATGAAATGTAATCCTAGTAAATACTAGGATTTTTAATTGCATAAAAAAAGATTGTAACTCTCATATGGGGCACAACCAATTGTATTATACCATTTATAAAAAAAACATTCTATATTTTTAATAATATTGATTTTAAAATATATAATGAAATATGTTTGTTTTGTAAAGGTAGGTATATTATGACAAAGTATGTTTTTGTAACAGGTGGTGTTGTTTCAGGATTAGGTAAAGGAATTACTGCTTCTTCATTAGCTTTATTGCTTAAATCAAGAGGTTATAAAGTATTTATGCAAAAGTTTGATCCATATTTTAATGTTGATCCAGGTACTATGAATCCTATTCAACATGGAGAAGTATATGTTACTTATGATGGATGTGAAACTGATTTAGATTTAGGACATTATGAAAGATTTATTGATGAAGAATTAAACTATAGTTCTAATATTACTAGTGGGAAAATATTTAGTAGTGTTATTGAAAAAGAAAGAAGAGGAGAATATTTAGGTTCTACTGTTCAAATGATTCCTCATATAACAAATGAAATTAAGAATAAAGTATTTGAAGCAGGTCATTCTAGTAATGCAGATATTGTTATAACTGAAATAGGTGGTACTGTTGGAGATATAGAAAGTCAACCATTTATTGAAGCATTAAGACAAATACAATATGAACTTGGTAAAGAAAATACATTCTTTGTTCATTGTACATTAATTCCATTATTATTTGGTTCTAATGAATTAAAAACTAAACCAACTCAAAATAGTGTAAGAGATTTAAGAAATATGGGAGTAACACCTAATGCATTAGTATGTAGAGCACCATATAAAACAGAAGAAAAATTAAAAAATAAATTATCATTATTTTGTTCTGTTCCAGTAGAAAATATTATCGATTCAATAGATGTTAATAATATATATGAAATACCTATCAATTATTATAATCAACATATTGATGAAATAATATTAAAACAATTTGGATTACCTGTTAGAAAAGCAGAATTAAAATATTGGAATGATTTAATAGATACAGTAAACAATCTTAAAGGAGAAGTTACAATAGCTTTAGTAGGTAAATATGTAGAACTACATGATGCTTATTTATCTGTACATGAAGCATTAATACATGCTGGATATGTATATAATAAGAAAGTAGAAGTTAAATGGATAGATTCGGAATCTTTAGAAAAAGAAAGTGCAGATCTTAATGAAGTGTTTAAAGATGTAAATGGTATATTAGTACCTGGTGGTTTTGGAAGTAGAGGAATAGAAGGAAAAATAAATGCTATTAACTATGCTAGAGTAAATAATATTCCATTCTTAGGTATTTGTTTAGGAATGCAACTTGCTGTAATTGAATTTGCTAGAAATGTATGTGGAATAAAAGATGCTAATTCAACAGAGTTTACTCCTACTACTAAAAATCCTATTATTGATTTAATGGCTGATCAAAAATCAATTATTAATAAAGGTGGTACATTAAGATTAGGTAATTATGAATGTAAGATAGAGAAAGGTACACTTGCATATAAAGATTATAAACAAACTACTATATTTGAAAGACACAGACATAGATATGAATTTAATAATAAATATAAAGAATTATTAGAAGAAAATGGAATGGTTTTCTCTGGTATTAATGAAAAATCTAATTTAGTTGAAATAATTGAATTACCTAGTCATAAACATTTTATAGCTAGTCAATTTCATCCAGAATTTAAATCTAGACCAACTAATGCTCATCCATTATTTATGTCATTTATAAAAACTAGTATTTCAAATAAGAATTGAAACTATTAAAGATTATGTTATAATGTTTTTTGAAAAGAAGTGATTTTATGAAAATATCTACAAAAGGAAGATATGCCTTAAGAATAATGATTGATATAGCTAATAATTGTAAAGATGATTATGTATCTATAAAAAGTATATCTGAAAGACAAGGTATTTCTAATAAATATATTGAACAAATAGTTTCTAAATTATTAAAATCTAATTTATTAATTACTTATAGAGGGCATACTGGAGGATATAAATTATCTAAGAAACCAAATGAATATAAAGTAGGTGAAATATTAAGAGTAGCTGAAGGAGATTTAAATGTAGTTGATTGTGTACATGATTATGATTGTCCTAGAAAAGTAGTATGTTCTACATATTCATTTTGGAAGGGATTAGATACAGTTATTAATGAATATGCTGATTCATATACATTAGAAGAATTATTAAAATAATAATTCTTTTTTATTAGCTTTAATTCCTATTGAATTAGTATGAATTAAATGATAAAATATTTTAGGAATGGAGGAAAAATGAAAAATATATATTTTGATAATGCAGCTACTACTAAAATAGATGATAATGTTTTGAAGAAAATGTTACCTTATTTAAAAGAAAATTATGGTAATGCTAGTGCTATATATAAATTAGGGAAGGAATCTCACAAAGTTATTGAAGAAGTAAGATGTTTTGTTGCTGAAACATTTAATTGTAATAAAGATGAAATATATTTTACATCTGGAGGAAGTGAAAGTGATAATACTGCTTTAAAAGGAATTGCTTATGCAAATAAAGATAAGGGTAAACATATTATTGCTTCTAAGATAGAGCATCCTGCTATACTTGAAACTTGTAAACAACTTAGTAAGGATGGATTTGAAATAACATATTTAAATGTTGATGAAAATGGTATAGTTGATTTAGAAGAAGTAAAAAATTCTATTAGAGAAGATACTATATTAATATCAATTATGTTTGCTAATAATGAAATAGGTACTATTGAACCAATTGAAGAAATAGGTAAAATAGCTCATGAAAGAGGTATTTATTTCCATACTGATGCTGTTCAAGCAGTTGGTACTATTAAAATAGATGTTGAAAAGATGAATATAGATAGTTTATCTTTATCAGCACATAAGTTTCATGGACCTAAAGGTATTGGTGTTTTATACATGAGAAAAGGTATTAAATTTAATCCTTTAATAAGTGGTGGACACCAAGAAAAGAGTAAAAGAGCTGGTACTGAAAATGTTGCTAGTATAGTTGGACTTGGAGAGGCACTTAGAATTTCTTATGAAACATTAGATGAAAAAAATAAAAAAATTAAGGAATTAAGAGATTATTATTTTAAAGAAGTAGAAAAAAGAATTCCTTACATAAAAATAAATGGTGATTTAAAAAATAGACTTCCTGGAAATGCAAATATATCATTTAGATTTATTGAAGGAGAAGGATTATTATTAAATCTTGATAATGTTGGTATATGTGCTTCAAGTGGTAGTGCTTGTACATCAGGATCTCTTGCTCCATCGCATGTATTACTTGCTATTGGTCTTCCACATGAAATTGCTCATGGTTCACTTAGAATATCAATAGGAAAATATAATACAAAAGAAGAGGTTGATTATTTGATTGAGTCTTTAGTTGAAATAGTAGAAAGACTTAGAAATATGTCACCTTTATATGAAGAATTTATGGAGGAAAATAAATAATGGATTATTCAGAGAAAGTTATAGATCATTATACTAATCCTAGAAATGTAGGAGAAATAGAAGATGCATCAGGTGTAGGAAAAGTTGGAAATCCTGTATGTGGTGATATAATGAAAATATATATTAAAGTAGAAAATAATATAATAACTGATGTTAAATTTAAGACATTTGGTTGTGGAGCTGCAATTGCAACTAGTAGTATATCTACAGAATTAATAAAAGGGTTACCAATTGAAAAAGCATTAGAACTTAAAAATGGAGATGTTGTTGATAAATTAGATGGGCTACCACCTGTTAAAATACATTGTTCACTTTTAGCTGAAGAAGCTATTCATGAAGCAATAGCAGACTATTACAGAAAAGAAGGGAAAATGACAGAAGAAGAAATTATTAAGAAATGTAAATTAAAACCTAATCATGCATCATGTCCACATAGAATAGAGGGATAAAAATGAAAAAAATATTTTTAATATTAATTATTGGCTTATTATTTTTAACTGGTTGTGAAGAAAAAAAGAATTATGGATTAGAATTTAAAAAAGAGTATGAAGCATTAAATGGTACATTAAATAAAACTGGTAAAGAACATAGAACAATAACTATTGATGAAGATAATCCATATATCAAAACTACACCAGAAGAAATAGTTAAAATGATAAATAATAATGAAACTTTTTACTTATATGTTGGAGATAAATTATGTCCATGGTGTAGAAGTGTTTTAGAAAAATCTATTGAAATGGCTAAGAAATATAATATAGAAAAAATATATTATATTGATATATGGGATGATGAAGGTAATGAAATATTAAGAGATAAATACATTTATGAAGAAGGTAATATTACTAAGACTATAGAAGGTAAAGAGGAATATCAAATTTTATTAGAAAAATTTGATTCAGTTTTATCTAATTATACTATAAAAGATCCTGATGATAATAAAATTGAAGTTGGTGAAAAAAGAATATATGCTCCTAATTATTTCTATATAAAAGATGGTAAAGTAGTTAAGATGATTGAAGGTTATTCTGACAAACAAAAAGATTCTAGGGAAGAATTAACAGAAGAAATGTTAAAAGATGAAGAAGAACAATTTGAATCATTATTTAAATTAAATGATACTTGTTCTACTGATGGATGTTAATAATAAAAACTTGAACAAATATGTTTAAGTTTTTTTGAAATAGAAAAAAGAAAAGATAAAGATGGTAAAATAATAATTGGTACAGAACAATTGAAAAAATTAAAAGATCAATTTGAAAATTGGGAATGACCTAAACTAAATAAATAAGCTCGTATTGAGCTTTTTATTTTGTTATTTAATAAATCTATGTTATAATATGAAACAATTATTTATGGGGGTTATTATGCTAGATAATATTAGTATTATTGATGGAAAAAAACATATTACATTATATTTTTATAATAATAAAATATATTCTTTTTCTAATGTAGATAATGTTGATATAGATAAATATTTAAATCTTTTAAAAACAGATAATCCTATAGAGTTTTATAATAAAGGAATAGATTCTACTTTATATAAATATAAAGGTAAACATTTAAAAAGTAATAATAAAAAAAGATTTCATTTTGGTATAGTTACTATAATGCTTTCTTTAACTGCTTTACTAACTGCAAATGCATTAATACATGCTAAAAATATTAATACAAATATAAATGATAAAGTAATTGAAGATTATTGTTGCAGTGATATTTATAATATGATTAATTCTTCACGTAGTCTTAATGATGATGAAAAAGAATTTTTATATAATGAAGATTTATTTAATGATGTATTAAAAATAATAAATGAAGATAATTATTTGAAATATATGTATAGTATATATTTTTATAATATTAAGATAGAGAATTATAGTTATAAAGAAAGAAATGATAATACTATTGGTTTTTATAATATTGATAGCCCTAATGTTATACATATTAAGAATTATACTGAATTAAATGATAATGCTAAAGATACAATTGCTCATGAATTTATACATTTATGCCAAGAAACAAATAGTTATAATTTTATTATTGAAGCAGGAGCAGAAATAATATCAAATGAGTATTATGGTACTCCTATATCTTCTTATAGTAGACAAGTTAAAATAATTAAAAAGTTAATGGAAATAATAGGTGCTTATCCTATAATGGTATATAATTTTACTGGTGATTTTTCTTTAATTGAGGAAAGAGTAAAACCATTTTTAACTGAAGAAGAGTATGCTGAGTTTTTAGATGATTTAACATTTGATTATGATTATGATGATGTAAATATTCCTAAATATAATAGTTTAGAAGTATTGTTAGGAAAATTATACAAAAATATATATAATGGAGATATTAATAATAATAAAATATTTCATTTGATTGATAATAGTAATACTTTAAATAGATATTATTTTAATAGTAAACTTAAAGATACTGAAAGAACATATTACTTAGATTATGATATGGGTGAATATAAATTAATAAGTTTAAAGGAAGCAATAGATAATGGTTTAGTAAGATTATATTCTATTGTTAAAACACCAATAGATAAAGAATTGGCTCTTACTTTAGCACAAACAGGTCAATTTTCATTAGAAAGAATAATTGATTATAAGAGTGCTAATATTAGTATAACTAGAACTACTTTACAAAATAATAAGATGTTTATAAGTGGTTCTATAAATGAAAAAAATTATGAGAATTATGATGTTGATTTATTAGTAAAACATAATGTAATAGATGTTGATTATTATTTATTAAATGTTAGAAGTTTAAATTCAAAAGAGTATTTAAACCATCAATATCCTTATGATGCAACAATTAAGTTATTTAAATCTGATAATGTTCAAATAGATGGAGATAATGTATATTCTTATGAACCTAAAAAAGTAGTATTACCACTTGTACATGAGATATATCCTAGTATTATGAATAGATAATTATTTGTTATTTTTATTATTATACTTTATAATAAATAAAAGGAGTGATAAATGTGAAATTCATTATACAAAAAGAAATATTTGATAAGGTAGAAGATTTATATGTTGGGGTTGTAGTTGCTAAAGGAATTGATAATTCTAAGGAATATCCAAATATTGATAAGTTATTAATTGAATCTATTTCTTTAGCTGAAAATAAGTTTTTAGATAAAAAAGTAAAAGAAGATGAAAGTATTATTCCATATAGAGATGCTTTTCTAAAATTAGATATTAATCCTAACAAATATCAATGTTCTGTTGAAGCGATGTTTACTAGAATATCTAAAGGGAAACAATTACCTAGTATTAATCCTCTTGTTAATTTAAATAATGCTATATCACTTAAATATACATTACCTATGGGTACTCATGATTTATCAAAGAGTGATTTGGATATCGAAATGAGGTATGCTAATGAAGATGATACTTTTACTCCAATGGGATCAAATGAAGAAGAAAAACCTGATATAGGTGAAGTTGTATATGCAGTTGGAAATAAAATTAGAACTAGAAGATGGACTTGGAGACAAAGTGAAGAAGGAAAAATAGATGAAAAAACTAATTATGTTTTCTTTCCAATAGATGGATTTAGAAATTTTAATGATGATAAAGTAGATGAAGCAATAGAAGAATTACAAAAGGTATTAAATGAAGAATTTAATTGTAAAACTGTAAGTGGTTTTGTTGATAAAAATCATCCTATTTTTGAATGGGAAATATAATATACTCTAACAAAGTTAGAGTTTTTTATTGAAAAAACAAAGAAAATATGATACAATCAACTCAATTTTCAGAGGGGTTTTGAAATGAGAAATGAATTTTTAGAGATTGTTTTAGAATATATTAATAATAATTTTAAAGCTGAAAAAGAAATAGATTATTTATTTAATATAAAAGGTTTAATAAAGAATTTTAAACGTTCTGAATTAGAAAAGATTGATTTAGATGATTCAATTACTCTTATTAATAGAAGTACAATGTTAAGAGAATCTATTGAGTATATTATTAATATGGGTAAAAAGGATATTTTACAAGGTAGTAATTTTATATATGCATTAGTTCAAGCATATAAAACTGTTAATGATATTACTGATGAAGAAAATAATAATGAAGAAGAAATAATTGATGAAGATTTTTTACCAATTGAGAATAAAGGTAAAGATATAGATTTATTAAAATTATATATGAAAGAGTTAAAAGATTCTTATATTTTAGATCAAGAAACTGTTAATGAACTTTTTCATAAATATAATAGTGGTACTGAAGAAGAAAAGAAAGAAACAATGGATGTACTAGCTTATCATAATTTAAGATTAGTGCTTAGTATAGCTAAAAAGTATTGTGGTAGAGGATTATCATTTGGTGATTTAATACAAGAAGGTAATTTAGGTTTAGTTAAAGCAATTGATCATTATGATTATACAAAGGGATATAGATTTAGTACTTATGCTACATGGTGGATAAGACAAGGTATTGTAAGAGCTCTTGAAGAAAAAGTAAAAACAATAAAATTACCTGTTGAATCAATTTATTTTATTAAAAAAATGAATGCTTTAATTGATAGTTCTATTATGACAAATGGTGGTCAAGAATTAAGTGATGAAGAATTAGCTGAATTAATGGATTGTAGTGTAGAAAAAATAAAATTACATAGAAGTTTTCAAGATGTTATTTCTTTAAATGCAACTATAAGTTTAGATCATGATGATGATGAAAATGAATTAATTGATTTTATTAAAGATGATAGAAAAACACCAATTGAAGAAATATGTGATAATGAATTAAGCAAAGTATTATTTGAGTCTGATATTTTTCCTAATGAAAAATATAAAGAAATAATAAAATTAAGATTTGGTTTCTATGGAAGAGAATGGACACTTCAAGAAATTGGAAATAGATATGGTATAACAAAAGAAAGAACTAGACAAATAATTGAAAAGACATTAGATACTCTTAGAAATAATAAAAAAGTTATAGAATACTTTTCTGAATATAAACAAGAAAAAGAAGAAGAGTATGAAATGAGAAGATTTTTAAGATATTAGTAAAAACTCAAACTATGTTTGAGTTTTTATTTACAATAAAAAATAGTTGATATATAATAAGTATGAAAAGTATAACTTGTTATACTTAGGAGGATATATGAAAGATAAATATGTTGGTATTGCTAAAGTAGGGGAAAAAGGTCAAATAGTAATACCTAAAGAAGCAAGAGATATATTTAATATTAAACCTGGAGATGCAGTTGCAGTTTTATGTGATAGAGAGAAAGGAATGGCTATTGTTAAGACAGAGATATTTGAAGAAACTGTTGATAAATTAATGCCAAATGTTAAATAATATGAATGCAATTGAAACAAAAAAATTAGTAAAAAAATTTAAAGATAAAGTTGCTGTTAATGGAATTAATTTAGAAATAAAAGAGGGTGAATTATTTGCTCTTTTAGGAACTAATGGTGCTGGTAAAACAACAACTATTAAAATGCTTTCTGGATTATTATTACCAACTTCTGGTGAAATAAAAATTAATAATATGAATATGAAGAGGGATGTTTATAAGATTAAAGAAATATTAAATGTATCACCTCAAGAAACTGCTATTGCACCTAATTTAACTGTTAAAGAAAATTTAGAGTTTATGGCAGGAGTTTATCAAATAGATAATAGAGATAAAAAGATAAATGAATTAATAAAACAATTTAAATTAAATGAAGTATTAAATAAAAGAGCTAAAACATTATCTGGTGGATGGCAAAGAAAAGTATCTATAGCAATTAGTTTAATAAATGATCCTAAGATATTATTTTTAGATGAACCTACACTTGGATTAGATGTAATAGCTAGAAAAGAATTATGGAAAGTAATAGAGGGATTAAAGGGTAAAATAACAATTATTTTGACTACTCATTATATGGAAGAAGCAGAAAGTTTATCTGATAGAATAGGTATTATGGCTGATGGTAATTTAGTTGATGTTGGTACTGCTAAAGAGTTAATGAAGAAAACAAAAACTAAAAATATTGAAGATGCTTTTGTGAGTATTGCTACTGGAGGTGAATTATAATGAGAATGTTAAATTTTGCTAAAAGAAATTTTAAAGAATTAGTAAGAGATCCTCTTAGTTTAGTATTTGAAATAGCTTTACCTGTATTCTTATTATTTATTTTTCAACAATTTAATTTACCTGATGAAATATATAGAATAGAGAATTTTACTCCAGCAATTATATTATTTGGTTTTTCATTTATAACATTATTTACTGCTACTCTTGTATCTAAAGATAGAACTTCATCATTTTTGATTAGACTTGGTACTTCACCAATGAAATCAAGTGATTATATTTTAGGATATATTGTATCATTAGTACCAATTATATTATTTCAAGATATTTTATTCTTTGTAGTGGCAATGTTATTAGGATTAAAATTTAGTATAAGTATTATTTATACAATATTAATATCTATGGTAGTTTCAATATTTTTTATAACTCTTGGTATATTAATTGGAAGTTTAGTTAGTGAAAAGGGAACTGGTGGTATTGGTAGTATTATTGTTCAATTAGTATGTTTTACAAGTGGTATGTATTTTCCTAAAGAAATGGTTGGTAAAGGATTTGCAGTTATATGTGAAATATTACCTTTTGAGAGTTGTTTAAACATTGTTAGATATGTTTTAAATAACAATATGGATATGATTTCTAAAGGGAATATAATAACTTTTTTAATATATTTAATAGTTATACTTGTATTATCAATTATAGTATTTAAGAAAAAGATGGTTAGTGATAATAAATAGTTTTATGTAAAAAAATAAGTATAATTTGTTTATTTTTATATATTTTTTATGATATAATTGTATAAAGTGTTCTAATATGGAGGATGTATGAAGAAAATATTTATATGTTTATGTCTATTAACATTTATGTTTTTACTAACTGGATGTGAGTTTAGTTTTAGTACTCATAGAGAATCTGCTGTATTATATTTTTCAGCAACTGGTACTACTAAAACTATTGCTGAAAGAATAGCTAAAGAATCTGATAGTGAACTTATTGAAATTATACCTAAAGAAAAATATAAAGAAAGTGATTTAACCTATAATGAAGAAGATAGGGCTATGACTGAACAAAATGATGAAAATTCTAGACCTGAAATTGAAAATGAAATTGATATAAGTGGATATAAAACTATTTATTTAGGTTTTCCTATATGGTTTAATTATAATCCTAGAATAATATATACTTTATTAGATAAATATGATTTTAGTGGAAAGACTATTATTCCATTTTGTACTTCAGGAAGTAGTGATATAACTGATAGTGTTGATGCATTAAGAAATCATTATTCTAATCTTACTATTAAAGATGGAAAAAGATTTACTACTGATTCTACTGATGAAGAAATAGAAAATTTTGTAAATGAAAATTCTAACTAATGTTAGAATTTTTTTATGATATAATGTTTATGGTGTATTTTATATATTTAAAGATAAAAAGATTAGAATAACTGGTTCTATTATAAGTAATATAATTCTTTTGAAAGAGAGGAAGCTAAATAGGAGGTATTATGAATAATATAGTTAAAGAATTAAAAGATGTAGGAGTTTTTTATGTAGCAACTATTGATGGAGATAAACCAAGAGTTAGACCATTTAGTAGTGTTACAGAATATGAAGGTAAAATATATTTTTGTACTAATAATACAAAAGATGTATGGAAACAATTAGAAAAGAATCCATATGTAGAAATAAGTGGATTTAAAAATGGTGAATGGATTAGAGTATCTGGTAAACTAGTTAATGATGATAGACTTGAAGTTAAAAAAGCAATGTTAGAAGATCCAACTGGACCTAGTCAAATATATAAATATGATGATGAAATATTTAAAGTTATGTATTTAGATGAAGCTAAATGTATGAAATATTCATTTACTTCTGAACCTGTTGAAATAAAATAAAAGTACTTTTTAAAAAGTACTTTTTTTGTATAAAAAAAAGAGTAATAAACCTCTTGTTTGTGCAAAACCAATTGTATTATATCATTTATAAAAAAAACATTCTATATTTTTTAAAAAATTATTTTTAAAATTAAAATGGAGGTAGTTTTTATGAAAAATGTAACAGTAGTTTTAGGAGCATTTTATGGAGATGAAGGAAAAGGGAAAGTAATAGATTATTTATCTGCTGATAATAAATATGCAGTTAGATTTTCAGGTGGTAATAATGCAGGGCATTCTGTTGAAGTAAATGGTGAAAAATTTGCATTTCATTTATTACCTAGAGGTATTTTATATGATAATGTTAAAGCTGTTTTAGGAAATGGTGTAGTAATTGATCCTAAAGTATTAATTGAAGAAATTAATAGTTTAAAAGAAAAAGGATATAAAGTTAAAAATTTATATATTAGTGAAAAAGCACATGTAATATTACCATACCATATTATTTTAGATGAAGCTTTAGAAGAGATAAGAGAGAATAATAAATTAGGTACTACTAAGAGAGGTATAGGACCAGCATATTGTGATAAATATGAACGTTCTGGTATTAGAATGGAAGATTTTGTTAGTAGTAGATTTAAAGATTTATTAAAAGAGAATATTAAGAATAAAAACTTAATATTAAAGGCATATAAAAAACCTAAATTAAAATTTAATGAAATATATAAAGAATATAAGGCATATGCTAAAGTATTGAAACCATATGTATGTGATACTATTACTATGTTACATAAAGCTATCAAGAATAATGAAAAGATTCTTTGTGAAGGAGCACAAGCATCTTTATTAGATATTGATTTTGGAAGTTATCCATTTGTTACATCTAGTAATCCAACTATAGGTGGAGCTATTACTGGAACAGGTATTGGAGCTAAATATATTGGTGAAGTGTATGGCGTTATAAAAGCATATTCTTCAAGAGTAGGAGCAGGTCCATTCGTAACAGAATTATTAGATGAAACTGGTGATAGAATTAGAGAACTTGGTCATGAATATGGTGTAACAACTAAAAGACCTAGAAGATGTGGATGGTTAGATTTAGTGGCACTTAGTTATGCATGTATGATTAATGGTCTTACTGGATTATGTGTTAATCATTTAGATACAATTGGTAAATTTGATAAGATTAAAATATGTGTAGCATATGAATATAAAGGTAAAAAGACAACTGATTTTACTACTAATGTAGAGTTTTTATCAAATAGTAAACCAGTATATGAAGAATTTGAAGGTAATTTTGGTGATATAAGTAAATGTAGAAAATTTGAAGATCTTCCTTTAAAAGCACAAAAGTATATTAATAGAATAGAAGAAATTACAAATACTCCTGTTAAATTTATAGGAGTAGGTGCTGGTAGAGAGGAAATAATAGTTAGATGAATGAATTATTAAATATTTCACCTATAGATGGAAGATATAAAAATAAAGTAAAAGATTTAGAAAATTATTTTAGTGAGTATGCATTAATTAAATATAGATTATTTATTGAAATAAGTTGGTTAAAATTCATTATTAAAGAAAAGATTATTGATGAAAAGTTAACTACTAAAGAGATTAAATTAATAGATAATATATATGATAAGTTTGATGTTAATGAAGCATTAAAAGTAAAAGAGATTGAAAGTAAAGTTAAACATGATGTTAAATCTATTGAGTATTATTTACAAGATAAGTTTAGAGAATTAAAACTAGAAAGATTAATACCTTTTATACATATTACTCTTACTAGTGAAGATGTTAATAATACTAGTTATAATTTAATGATTAAAGATACTTTAGATGGAGTTTATTATAATAACATTAAAGATTTAATAGATAAAATAGAAGAACTAAGTATTAAATATAAATCTGTTTCTATGCTTGGACATACTCATGGTCAAATAGCTAGTCCAACTACTGTTGGAAAAGAGTTTAAAGTATTCTCTTATAGATTAAAAAGCGTTTTAGGATTATTAAAAGATTTAAAACTTAGAAGTAAATTTAGTGGAGCGGTTGGTAATTATAATTGTCATGTTGTTGCTTATCCAAATGTAGATTGGATAAAAGAAACTAAGAAGTTTGTTGAATCAATTGGTTTAGAATATAATCCTCTTAGTACTCAAATCGAATCACATGATTTTATATGTATATTACTTAGTTATTTAAAAATAATAAATAATATTATTAAAGATTTAAATAGTGATATGTGGCTTTATATAAGTAATAATTATTTTCATGAGATAGCTAATAAAAATGAGGTTGGATCTAGTGTAATGCCACATAAAGTTAATCCAATTAATCATGAGAATTCTATGGCTAATATAGAAATTAGTAATGGGCTCATTGACTGCCTTGTTAATAATTTATCTATATCTAGAATGCAAAGAGATTTATCTGATTCTAGCAAGATGAGAAATCTAGGTGTAATATTTTCACATAGTTTAATATGTATTAAAGAAACATTATATGGATTAAATAAGATAGAGGTTAATAAAGATTATATACTAAGTGAACTTGATAATCATTATGAAGTATTAACAGAAGCTATACAAACTATACTTAGAAAGAATAAGATAGATAATGCATATGAATTATTAAAAGAGTTATCTAGAGGGAAAACAATTACTAAAGAAGATATTATAGATTTTGTAAATAAATTAGATATAAAAGAAGAAGATAAAGAATCATTATTAAAAATAAAGCCTAGTGATTATATAGGATTATGTAAAAAGATTGTAGAAAATAATTAAAGAAAATAGAAATATTTTCTTTTTTTATGGTGTATTTTTTAATATTTGTTTAATGTATGGTATTTATACTAGGTTTGCAAATGAAAGGAGAATGAATTATGAAAAAAGAAATTTTAACATTAATTATTGGAATTCTAATTGGTGCCATAATTACAGCAGCTGTATTTATGATAGTAAAACCAAATAGTAAGGGAGGAAGACCTGATTTTGATGGTAACTTTACTCAATTTGGCAGTTTTTCTAAGTTTGATAAAGATGGAGGAAGACCAAATATGCCTGCTGGAGAAAGACCAAGTAGACAAAATGGTGAATCAAGAAGAAAAGTAGAAGGAAATAATACTGTTAAGGATGATACTAAAGAAGAATAGTTTTGTAAAAAGATTTTCGAAAAGAATTAAAAAATTTATACCTATAAAGTAAAAGTTCCTGCTTTGAATGATAGGGAATTTGAAGGTATAGTAACAGATATTACTAATACAGCAACTAATGGTAAGTTTACAGCCACTATTGAATTTGATAATGATGGTGATGTTAAACTTGGTATGATTATTAATATAACAGTATAATAAACTTGGAGAAATCCAAGTTTTTTCATGATATAATATTAATATATGATAAAATATTTTGTATCTATGGAGGAGTTTATGTTATTTTTTGGAAGAAGAAAAAGAGAGATTAAAGAGTTAGAAGAAAATAAAAATAGAAAGTTATTAACTACTATGTATGTTTTAATAATCAGTTCTATTATATTTTATATAGGTGTTGTTTTATTAGCAATATTATATTTAGAAGAAGGACCTATTTTGGGAGCAATTATATTCTCAGCAACTGCTTTTGTTATAATAATTGCTTTTTATGCTCTTAAGTTAGAGATGGATGCTGGATATTATGAATGTAAGAATTGTCATCATAGATATGTTCCTACATCATATTTAAAAGTAATGTTTGCTCCTCATATAATAACAACAAGATATATGAAATGTCCTAAATGTGGTAAAAATTCTTGGTCTAAGAAAGTACTAAGTAGGGAGTAATAGTTATGGAATTAATAAAAGTTGGAGAAAAAACATATTATATAAAGAATCCTACTAATATAGGAATATATAAAGTAGATGATAATAGTGTTTATATAATTGATTCAGGTAATGATAAAGATGCGGGTAGAAAAATACTTAAAATAGTTGAAGAATCAGGATGGAATATTAAAGGTATTGTAACTACTCATTCTAATGCTGATCATATAGGTGGTAATAAAATTATTCAAGATAGAACTAATTGTAAGATATATGCTCTTGGTATTGAAAAAAGTTTTAGTGAAGCACCAATATTAGAAACATCATTTTTATATGGAGGATATCCATTTAAAGATTTAAGAAATAAATTTTTACTTGCTAAAGAATCTGTTGTTACAGATATAAATAATAATTTACCAGAGGGTCTTGAATATATAAATTTAAAAGGTCATTTCTTTGATATGATTGGTATTAAAACAGATGATGATGTTTATTTTTTAGCTGATTCATTATTTAGTGAAGAAACAATTACTAAGTATCACTTGTTCTTTGTTTATGATGTTCAAGAATATTTAAATACATTAGATTATTTATCTACATTAGAAGGTAAATTGTTTATACCTTCACATTGTGAAGCAACTAAAGATATATCTAAATTAATTGAAACAAATAGAAATAAAATAAATGAAGTATCTAATAAGATATATGAATTATGTAGTGAAGAGAAAACATTTGAAGATGTATTAAAAGATATATTTGATTTTTATAATTTAACTATGAATGCTAATCAATATATTTTAGTAGGTAGTACTGTTAGATCATATTTATCATATTTATATGATAATGATAAAATAGAGTATTATTTCAAAGATAATAAAATGATATGGAAACAAAAATCGACAAATTAGTTTGTCGATTTTATATACTTTTTAAAATCAAATAATATATCAATATTTCTTTTTGTTAAATATACGATTATTATTGCCATTACTGTATAAATGAATGCTAATGCTATATCTTCTACTATATGTTGTTTTATAAATACTGTAGATAATACAATTAATAGTGAAAATATTGTTATAAGTAATTTATACTTTGGTTTTAATTTTTTACATCTTAGAATGTAATAACTTGTTACAAAACAATAAACACAGTGCATTGATGGAAAACAGTTTACTGGAGGATTATCACTTTTATATGTTAAATCTATCATTAAATCAAATATATTATTTATTTCTATTTCTGGTCTTACAATCATACTTGGGAATAATATAAATGTTATTTGAGCTAATAAAGCACCTATTAACATAGCAGATATCATATAATTAAATTGTTTTTGATCATATTTATATACTATGTATGTACTTAATATTATAAATGGATACCATGAATCATAAAACAAAATAAATGGTTTTATAAGTGGTATATCTATTATAGAATGAATTACATTAAAGTCACTAACAAATAGTTTTATTGAATAATATAATAGTGCTTGTGAACCCATAGTAAAAATAATTAAATTTAGATATTTTATATATTTTTTCATAATGGTATTATAGCATTTTAATATATATTTTTCTATTAAAAATATGAATTAGACATGTTAATTCTTTTTATTAAAAATCATTTAATATGTTTTTATTGAAAAGAAATAAAATTATTGTATAATCTAGTTAGAAGAAGTGGAGTGTTATATGAAAAAAGAAAAAATAAAATATTTTATTATAACTATTTTATTTGTTATAGTGTCTTTTATAATACTTAAAAATACTGATTTATCAAATGATGTTAATGCTTGTAAAGCAATTCAATTGATATTAATATTATTTTTGATAAGAATTTCATATGGGTGTACTTTATATATTAGAGGGCAATATATTAAACAAAAATATTCATATGGAATTATAATGAATTTAGGTTTATTAATGTTTATAAATATTAATATTTTAAGACAAATAGAATTATTAATTCAAAACTGGAAAATTATTAGTATGGTTGATATTTATAATAATGTACTTCAATCATTTTCTTATTTCGCTATGCTTACTTTACCATGTATTATTGTTTTATCTATATATAGTATTATTACTAATATTGTTTTAATAAAAAAAGAAGGTTTTTCTCCTAGAAATGCTTTAGGTATTTTTTTAGGAATATTTGCATTACTTGGATTAATTGGTAGTCAAACTATATATATTTTAACAACTAAATTAATACTTGGAAGAGAAGCATTAGTAGTTAAAAAAATGATAGATATTATGCTTAATGTAACTTTATCATATTTTTATACATTAATTATCGCTACGTTGTATTGTAATGTAAGAGCTTCTAATCATATTCCTAAATATGATAAGGATGTTGTTATAATTTTAGGTTCACAAATTAGAAAGGATGGTTCATTAACACCATTATTACAAGCTAGAGCTGATAAAGCTATAGAATTTGGTTTAAATCAATATAAAAAGACTAAAAAGAAAATATATTATATACCATCAGGTGGTAAAGGTAGTGATGAAGTAATATCTGAAGCTAAAGCAATAGAAAAATATTTAATTGAAAAAGGAATAGAAAAAAAACAAATTGTTATAGAGGATAAATCTACTAGTACTGAAGAAAATATGATGTATTCTAAAGAAAAGATAAATAAGATTAAGAAGGATGCTAATATTAGTTTTGCTACTACTAATTATCATGTATTTAGAAGTGGAGTCATTGCTAATGAGTGTGGTATAGATTGTGAAGGAATGGGTAGTAAAACTAAATGGTATTTTTATACAAATGCATTAATTAGAGAATTTATTGCTAATTTGGTTCATGAAAAAAAGAGCCATATAATATTATTACTATTAATAAATATATCAATAGCAATTATTATAATTCTAGGTTATTATAATAATTTATTATCTATTAGTTAATGCCATAATGCCTGGTAAAACTTGACTTTTTTAACATTTTATGATATAATATGCGCAGTTTTAAAAGGGGTTGATTATGGTGGATAGTGTATTAAACGATTTAGATTTTAATAGGAAAGATGAATATTATCTTTTTTATGAAATGATGATTCAAAGTTTAAATACTGATAATGTACTTGAAGGTATTAATAAATCTTTATATTTATTAAGATTATGTTTAAAATCTGGAAGTGTTGTTCTTTATGAAAAAAATGATAATGGGGTATATACTCATAAAATAAGTGATGTTTTTTCTAATGATAGTGACACACAAATTAGTTTATATTTTGTAAATAAAACTTCCTCTTTAATTGAGAAAAAAGGTGTTTTTAATCTTGATTTGAATTTATCTGAAGAATTTAAAAATATGCTTTGTGTTCATTTTAATACTCAACAAAAAAATTACATTTTATCAATAAATAATTTTTGTGCTAATTTAGATTTAGATCATGATTTTTGGCAAAAATTGCAAGATACTTTTAAAATTATTATGAAAAGGGCTGAAAGTTATCAAAGAAATATTCATGCGATTAGATATGATTTATTAACTGGTCTTGAAAATAGAAATGCATATGAAATTAAAATTCAAAATTTAGATGAGAAAAAAGAATTTGTATATGGTATATTTGATTTATTTAGATTAAAATATATTAATGATAATTATAGTCATGCACTTGGTGATTTATATATTAAAGAGGCTGCTAAAATACTTAATAGATATTGGCCAAAGAGTGCTCCTAATACTAATAATGATTCTAAGGAACTAGTTGAGACTGGTCATAATTTATATAGAATTGGTGGCGATGAATTTGTTTTAATGACTACTGAAGATGGTTTAGATTTTTCATCTATTAAAGCTCGTCTTGCTGCTGAGGAAATAAGTATGATTGATTTAGGTATTGAAGAAAAACCTATAATTGGTTTAAATATTGGAATTGTAACTCATAATCCTAATGATAGTATTAAACAAACTTATCAAGAAGCAGATCATATAATGAATGAAGATAAATCATTAATGTATCGTAAATATGGTTTAGAAAGAAGAAGATAAAATTTATTTTATCTTTTTTTATGTTATAATTTTATTAGGTGTTAATATGAAAAATAGATTGTTTAAAATTTTAATTATTGTTTTTTTCTTTTTTATTGTTATTGGTTGTAATAATGAAGAAAATAATACTAAAGAAGATAATAATAAATTAGAGATGAAAACATATACGGTATATGAGTTTGTTCAATATGGACAAAATTGGACAGAAGAAGATTTAAAAAAGAAAAATATGAAAATAAGTTTAGAAGTAAAAGATGGAAATATGGCTACTATGACATGGAATGGTAATATTATGACATATAAATATGATGATAAGTATTTTATAGATACTGTTGATTCAAATAAATATGAGTATTATTTTGAAGATGATAAATTAATTTTAAAAGATGAAAATTCTATATTAGTATTGAGGTAGTTATGAATAAAATATTATTTTTAGAAGCATTTATTAAATATATTTTTGGTGTATTATTAGTAGGTTTATTAATTTTTTTGCCAGCAGGGTCTTTTAAATTTTATAATGGATGGTTATTTATGGGATTATTATTTATACCTATGTTTTTAGTTGGTATTTATTTAATGATTAAAGATCCAGATTTATTAAGAAGAAGATTAAATGCTAAAGAAAAAGAAAGTGAACAAAAAGATGTAGTATTATTTAGTGCTTTAATGTTTATATTAGGTTTTATAGTGGCTGGATTAGATTATAGATATTCATTTTTAGTTTTACCTAAAATAGTTATTATAATTTCATCTATTATATTTTTAATATCATATTTATTATATGGACTTGTTTTAAAACAAAATACTTATTTATTAAGAACTATTGAAGTAGAAAAGAATCAAAAATTAGTTGATAGTGGTTTTTATTCTATAGTTAGACATCCTATGTATTCAATAACTATTATTTTGTTTTTTATGATACCTTTAATTTTAGGATCACTTATTTCATTTATTGTATTTATGATGTATCCATTAATAATTATTAAAAGAATTGAAAATGAAGAAGAAGTTTTAGAAAAAGATTTAAAGGGATATAAAGAATATAAAAAGAAAGTAAAGTATAAATTAATACCTTATATATGGTGATATTATGAATATTGAAAATGATATTTTTAAGAAGAGTAATGTTATATTTAATAAATTAAAAAGTTATGGATTTAAAAAAATAGATGATAAATATTTTTATAAAAAAAGTTTTTTAAATAATAGTTTTAAAGTAGAAATTTATATTGATAAGAATGGTATTGTTAATGGAAAAGTAATTGATGTTGAATTAAATGAAGAATATAAAAATATTAGAACTAATATGAATGGTTCTTTTGTAAATAGTGTTAGAGAAGAGTATAAAAATATATTAATTGATATAAAGAATAATTGTTTTAATACTAATAATTTTATTTATGATCAAACTAATAGGATTTGTGAATATATTAAAAATACATATAATGTTTTACCTGAGTTTTTATGGGATAAAACTCCTGATTGTGGAGTATTTAGAAATAAAAATAATAACAAATGGTTTGGTATTATTATGAATATTGATAAGTCTAAAATATGTGATGGTTCTGGTGAAATAGAAGTAATAAATGTTAAAGTAGATAGAAATAATATTGATGAATTATTAAAGATAAAAGGAATATATGAAGCATATCATATGAATAAGAAAAGTTGGATTAGTATTATATTAGATGATACATTAAATGATTATGTAATATATAGTTTAATAGATGAATCATATAAATTAGTAGTAAAATAATAGTATAGTTTATTGACATATTTTATATAAATTTAGTAAACTAGTAATAGAATTTTTTTTATTGAAAGGGTGTAGTTTTTATGTTAGAAAAAATTATGGATGTAACTAATACTATATGTGGACTACCTTTAACTATTTTTATTATTATAGCTGGTCTATATTTTAGTTATTTAGTTGGATTTTTCCAAATTACTCATATTAAGAAATTATGGGGTACTACATTTGGAAAAATGTTTAAGAAAATTAGAAAGGGAGAAAAACTTAGTGATGATCCATCATATAGAACAATTGCATCTGTTTTAGGTGGAACAATTGGTGCTGGTAATGTTGCTGGTGTTGCTGCTGCTATTGCAGTTGGTGGTCCTGGTGCATTATTCTGGATGTGGATTATAGCACTTTTAAGTATGGCTACTAAATTTGTAGAAGTTATGCTTGCTACTAAACATCAACAAACTGATAAAAAAGGTAATCATTTTGGTGGACCAATGTATTACATTAAATCAATTGGTGGAAAAGCAGCTAAAGTATTAGCAGTTATTTATACAATTACATTATTAATTTATGTATTATGTGATTCTGGATTTGTACAAATTAATACAATTGCAACATCAATCCAAGATACATTTAGTATTGCATTATGGCCAATAGCTATTGTAGTTGGTGTATTATCATTATTTGTAATTGCTGGTGGATTAAAGAGAGTTAGTAGTACATTAGAAAGATTAGTACCTTTCATGTATGCTACATATATTATTCTTGCATTAGTAGTAATATTTGCTAATATTGCTAATTTACCTGAAGCTCTTGTAACTGTAGTTAAATATGCATTTATGCCTGCTCCTGTAGTTGGTGGATTTGCTGGTGCAACTGTTGCAACTGCAATTTCAAAAGGTGCTGCAAGAGGAATCTTTGCTAACGAAGCAGGACTTGGAACTTCTACTACAGTACATGCTACTACAACAAATGATCCTGTAACTCAAGGTCTTTGGGGTATGATTGAAGTTGCTGTTGTTAGTTTCATGGTATGTACAATATCTGGTTTATTAGTTATGACAACTGAAGCATGGAGTGCTGTTAGTGAAGGTGGAGCACCTATGATACTATATGCATTCGAAACATTATATGGTCAAGTTGGTAAATATATTGTATGTTTCGTATTAGTAACATTCTGTTACTCAACTTATATTGGATTCTTCTATGAATATACAACTGCATTAGGATATTTTGCTAATGAAAAATGGAAAAATATCTTAAAATGGACTTATGTTGTTCCTGCTGTAGTTGCTGTATTCTTATCAATAGATGTTGTTTGGGATTTATTATGTGATACAGCTGTAGGATTAATTGTAATTCCAAATATTATTGCTTTAGCTTTATTAACTAAAGAAATTAAATCTACATTTAAAGATGGTAAGAAAAAATTATTTAGTGGTAAAGAAGAATATGAAGAAGAAGTAGTTGTTGAAGAAAAACCACATACAGTTCATAAAACTACTACTAAAAAAACAACTAAGAAGACAACTAAAAAAACAACAAAAACAAATAAGAGAAGAAAGTAAACATATAGTTTACTTTTTTATTTTGTGAATATATAATAAACTTATGAATTGGAGTTGATATTATGAGATTTTGGATTGCTTTATATGCTGCTAAACTTTATATATTTTTTACTGATAAGTTTAGAAAGACTAAGAGTGATAGAGCTGGTCTTTTAGCTGAAAAATTATGTCCTCATTTTTTAAGTTATATTGCTAAACCTAAACTTACTATTATGGTTACTGGTACTAATGGAAAAAGTACTACTAGTGATTTAATTGCTAATATGCTTAAGAGTGCTGGATATAAAACTGATTATACATATTGGGGAGCTAATATGGCAGCAGGTCATATTAGAATATTATTAGATAGTGTTAACTTATTTAATAAGTCTAAAATAGATGCTGTTGTACTTGAATGTGATGAACTTGTTTTAGGAGATAGTTTACCTTATGTTAAACCAAATTATTTGTTAGTTACTAATTTATGTAGAGATTCTATAAGAAGAAATGCATATCCAGATTATATATTTAATAAAATGGAAAAGGGTATTAATACTAATAATGAAGTAACATTAATATTACATGCGAATGAACCAATATCATCTTATTTAGGAAAGAATAATCCTAGAATATTCATCGGAGCAAATAAAATATATGATTATAGTGCATATGCTGGTTTTTCTAATGAATATTTAACATGTCCTAAATGTAATTCTATGCTTGAATATGAATTTAGACATTATAGACATGTAGGAAAGTTTAAATGTCCTAAGTGTGGATTTAAGAACTTTAAAGCTAAATATACTTGGGAAAAGATTGATGGAGATGATTTAGTTCTTAACGGAGAAAAATATCATATTATTTCTAATGATATATTTAATTTATATAATGAAATAATGATTATAGGTTTATTTAATGAAATAGGATTTAAGACTAAAGAAATTAATAAATTATTAAAGTCTGTTAATATTCCTAAATCTAGAGAAGGATTTGATTCTTATAAAGGAATAGATATTTATAGAAAATGTGGTAAAGGTCAAAATGGAACAGCTCCTTCTATAATATTTGAAAGTATTATGAAAAATAAAAATAATAAAGAACTTGTTCTTATTATGGATGCTGAAATAGCTTATCATGCTCAAGCTACTATGACATGGTTATATGATAATGACTTTGAATTATTGAATGATAAAACTGTTAAGAAGATAATTGTTACTGGAGAAAATACACTTGATTATAAACTTAGATTATTACTTGCTGGTATAGATGAAAAGAAAATAATTATATGTGAAGATTATAAAGAAGCACATAAATATTTGTCTTTAGATAAGAGTGATATATATCTAATATGTGATGTAGATTATGGTAATTGGGGTATTGAGGTTACTGATAATATTAAGAAAAGATTGGATGATGAGAAATGAAAACAATAGAAGTTTTATTTAGTGAATTTGGTAATATGTATGGTGAAGTATATAATCCAATGTTTTTAGAAAAATCTAGTAATAAGATTAAACTTATTTATACTAAGTTAAATGAAGAACCATATTTTATGAAACATAAAGTTGATATGGTTTATATCAGTAATATGAGAGATCTTAAGATGTATGATATATTAGATAAGTTAAAAGAATATAAAGATAAAATAAAAGAAATGATTGAAGATAATGTTATATTTTTATTAACTGGTAATGCTTTAGAAATGTTTGGATCATATATAGAAGAAAATGGTAAAAAGACTGAAGCTCTTGGTATATTTGATTATTATGTTGAAAAAGATTTTGAAGTTAAATATGCTTCATGGGTAAAAGGTAAATATAAGAATATAGAAATAATTGGACATAGAAATCAATTTTCTAAATGCTTTAATATTAAACATAAATTTATTAAAGTATCTAATGGTACTGGTAGTGATATAGATGGTGATATTGAAGGAATATGTTATAAGAATTTTTATGCTACATATTTACTGGGTCCATTTTTAATAATGAATCCATTATTTGCTAAACATTTATTAGAATTAATGGGTATTAAAGATATGAAATTTGAAAAGTGTGCGATGGAAGCATATAAGCATAGAATGGAATACTTTAGTAAAGAAGATGCTAGATATATAATGACTCATGCAGGATAAAAAGAGGTGTTAAGATGTTTGGTTTATATGGTTCACCTGAAGTAGCAGGTGGAAGACATGAAAGTACTTTAGAAGGTTATAGTGAAAATATAGAATCTAAAGATCTAACTAAGTTTGAATATTATGGAAATGAATTTACTCTTTGTGCTAATAAAGAAGATGATATGACTAAGATTAGTTGTAAAGGTGGGGGTAAATATAGTAAAAGAGATGGTTCATATTTTATAGTTAGATATGAAATTAAAGATGATTCTATATTTAAAGAAATACAAGATATAGTAGAAAAATATAATTTAACTAAAGGTAATGGTTATTGTTTACATGTTGATGGTTTACCTGCTGGGATAGGTGATAGACTAGAAGCAGAATATGCTTCTGGTGAAAAAATATATAAAGTATCTAATCAATTTGAAACAGTTCATGATGAACCTAAAAAAGAATTATATGATTTGTTTCATAAATATGTTAAAAAAGAAGGATATGATTTTAATACAGCAGGATCTAATGTTAAATTATTTGATGATGCTGATGAAGAGTATTTACAAGGTACATGGAAGGGTAAACATTTTGGTAGAGAAATAGAAGTTACATTTGAAAAGAATCATGTAACAATTAAAGTAGATGGAAAAGTAACTGATGATACTGAGTATGTTATATATGATGGTTCTGTTAGACAAAATAAATTAAGAGATGGAAAAGAAAAAGCAGAATCAGAGCATGATTATGAATACTTTGAAGGAGTAAGTACTTTTGCTAAAAAGAATTGGTTTACTATGACAGGTTATTTTTTACAAGAATCATATTCAACATGTGATTTAATGAATTTTGATAAGGAAAAACCTGAAGAAGAAAATTAGTTTTATAACTAATTTTTTTATGATATAATTATAGATAATAGAGGTGTTATAAGTGAATAAAGGGTTGAAGATAGGTGTATTTATACTAGCTTTTGCTATTGGATTTGTTCCTGCTTTTTTATACTTTACTGGTTTTTTTGATAAAGAAGAAGATAATCCAACTAATAGTACTAATAATACTGTTGTAGTAAAAGAGACTAAAGTAGTTTATGATTTGGCTAGTCCAACTTTACCTCTAAAGAATTCTAAAGCATTTACTTATTGTGATGAAATGGAAGCTATTATTAGAGATGTTAATAATAATTATTCATATACTTTAAGCATTGGTTCTAATAATGAATTAGTTATTAAAAATACTATGTATGTTAGTGAAAAAATAGCATCTTCTGTTAAAAATGTTAAAAATATTATTGAAGATAAAGATATAATATATGTACTTACTAATGATGGTAATTTATATTATTTGTCTTATATGATAGGCAAAGATATAAGAATGCAAAGTAGTTTATCTTTTGAAAATTTAGATTCTTTTAAGAAGATTAAATCTAGTACTAAGTTTTCTTATTTTGTAAAACTTAAAAATGCTAAAGGAGAAAATGTTTCTTTTGTAGAAGGTTCTGATGGAAAATATTATGATTTAAAATTAAAAGATAAGAGTTATGTAATTAATAAAAAATATAATAGTATAGATGATGTTGTTAAAACTAAAGAATTAGATATATATGATTATAAATATAATTTTTATATATATGATGATGGTAGTATTAAATATAAAGATGAAGAAAAAGAAATAGGTGTATTAGATGAAATGGGTAATCCTTTATATGCATATATTATGCTACCTATAAGTGAAAATAATATATATGTAATTACACTTAGTAATAAAATGTATTCTTTTGGATTTAATTCTATTAAAGATGATAAAATAACTGCCAGAGTAATAAGTGGTATTGCTGCAAGTTCAATAATATATGATGAAAATAGTAAGAAAGAAAAGATAACTATTAAATATAGTGATGGTAATGAATTTGAAATTCATAATGTACAAGATTGTGAAAGTTTTAGAAGTTTTTAAAATATGAATAAATAATTATTCATATTTTTTAATTTTCTTTTTGAATATTTAATAAAAAGTATTATAATAAAGTCTATGGAAAGAAAAGATATTGATTTAAAAGATGTTAGTCCAATGATGAGAGAGTACTTACAAACTAAGAGTGAGTATGAAGGCATTATATTATTTTATAGATTAGGTGATTTCTATGAAATGTTTTTTGATGATGCGATTACTGTTAGTCATGAACTTGAACTTACTTTAACTGGTAAACAATGTGGACTTGATGAAAGAGTACCTATGTGTGGTGTTCCTCATCATGCTTTAAATGTATATCTTGAAAAACTTATTGAAAGAGGATATAAAGTAGCTATATGTGAACAAATGGAAGATCCTAAGACTGCTAAGGGGATTGTTAAAAGAGAAGTAATACAAATAGTTAGTGCTGGTACTATTACTAATAATGATTTATTAACCGAAAAAGATTATAATTATATAGCTAGTATATCTGATTATAGTTATATATATGTACTATCATATATAGATTTATTAAGTGGTAAATTTTATTCAACATTTATTGAACATGATTATGATAAATTAATTAGTTATATTGTTAATCTTAATATAAAAGAATTAGTTGTTAAGAGTTTATTTGATAAAGATTTTAATAGAATTATAAAAGATAAATATAATGTTTTTGTATCTATATTTGATGATGATAAAGAATATAATAAAAATATATTTAATGATATTAATGATGAAAAAATATTAAGAAATTCATATTTATTATTAAATTATATTACTAATTCATTGAAACAAGATTTATCTCATATACAAAGTTTAGAAATAGTTGATAATAATTTATTTTTAGAACTTAATCAAGAGAGTATTAGAAATTTAGAACTTGTTGAAACATTAAGAAATAAAGATAGACAAAATAGTTTATTAGGATTTATGGATAAGACAAGAACAGCAATGGGTAGTAGACTTTTAAAGAGTTTTATTATTAGCCCTAGTATTAGTTATGATGAGATTGTTAAAAGACAAAATTTAACTGAGAAGTTAATGAATGAATTTTTACTTAAGAGTGAACTTAGAGAATTATTATATGAAGTATATGATTTAGAAAGATTATCTGGTAAAGTAGCTTGTAATACATTAAATGCTAGAAATATGATCCAACTTAAAAATAGTTTTAAAGTATTACCAGATATTAATAATATAATTAAGAGTTTAGATTTAGATGAAATAGATACTTTTGATGATTTATATGAGTTATTAGATAAATCTATAATTGAGGATGCTCCTATATCATTAAAAGATGGTAATCTTATTAAAGAAGGTTTTAATAAAGATATAGATGAATTAAGAAGTATTAAAACTAATGGTAAAGATTTTATATCTAATTTTGAAAAAGAAGAGAAAGAAAGAACAGGTATTAAAGGATTAAAGATTGGATATAATAAAGTATTTGGATATTATATAGAAGTACCTAAAGGACAAATACCTTTAGTTAAAGAAGAATATCATTATGATAGAAAACAAACTATTTCTAATGGTGAAAGATATATTACTCCTTTATTAAAAGAAAAAGAGAGTTTAATATTAAATGCTGAAGAGAAATTAAATAATTTAGAATATGAAGTATTTTGTGATATAAAAGATGAAATAAAAAAATATATTTCTAAGATACAAAAAGTATCTAATACACTTGCTTATTTAGATGTTATATCATCTTATGCAGTAATAGCAGAAGATAATAATTTTATTAAACCTGTTATTAACAAAGATAATTCCATTGAAATAATAGGTGGTAGACATCCAGTAGTAGAAAGTGTTATTGAAGGAGAATATATTTCTAATGATATAGTAATGGATAAGAAGACTAATGTTCTTATTATTACTGGACCTAATATGAGTGGTAAAAGTACTTATATGAGAGAACTTGCTATATGTATTATATTAAATCAAATAGGATCTTTTGTTCCTGCTAGTAAATGTAGTATTCCAATATTTGATAAGATATTTACTAGAATAGGTGCTAGTGATGATTTAACTAGTGGAGAAAGTACTTTTATGGTAGAAATGAAAGAGAGTGCTACTGCTCTTAAGAATGCTACTAAGAATAGTTTAATATTGTTTGATGAGTTGGGTAGAGGTACTAGTACATATGATGGTATGAGTTTAGCTGGTGCTATTATTGAATATGTTATTACTAATATAAAATGTAAGACACTATTTTCTACTCATTATCATGAGCTAACTAAAATGGAGAAGATGTTTAGTGGTATTAAGAATGTACATGTATCTATAAGTGAAAATGATGGAGATATTACATTCTTACATAAAGTAATGGATGGACCTGTAGATAAAAGTTATGGAATTAATGTTGCTAAGTTAGCTGGTCTTCCTAAAGAAGTTATTAATAAATCTAATGAATTATTAAATATGTATGAAACTAAAGAAGATAAAAATGGTGATTCAAGAGTTTATCAATATCAATTAAATTTAGAAGAAGATAAGAAAGATGAATTAAGAGATTATTTAAATGAAATAAATATTAATAATATTACTCCAATTGATGCTATTAATATACTTGATAAACTTAAAAAGATGTAGGAGGTTTAATTATGAATGAAGAAGAATTTAGTGTTGAAGAATTAACACAAGCTATTAAAGATTATATGAATAGAACTGATAGTGTAGAAAATATCATTAAAGAAAAGAAAGAAGAAAGAGAACTATCAAATAAGAGTTTTGAATGTGTATGGGATGGTTATAAAACTGTAAATAATTCTGTAAGAACAGAAATCTTTGTTTTTAGAAAAGCAGCATTTAAAGTATTGTTTTTAGCTACATATACAAGTATTTTACAATCAATTAATAGAAGTAATGCTTCTGATGAATTATATAATTTATATAAAAATATATGTTCTAGAATTGATGAATTAAAAAGTGAAAAAGAGTTATTAACACTTATTAAAATAGCTGTTAAAGAATTAGAAAAGTATAATGCATATGAATGTAATTATGATATTACTATGTTACTTGCTATGTTAAATGATAAGAATAGTTTAATGTATGATATATTAAGTGAAGATATTAATAGTTTAGCTATCAGAATGAAAGGTATATCATATATGACAAATAATAATAAAAGAAAAGAATTACATGATTTAAATGAATCAATAGATTATAAAGTAAAGGAGTTAAAATTAAAACAATCTTATTGAGAAAATTGATTTTTTCTCTTTTTTTATATTGTGTACTATGATACAATATTAGTTGATAAAGATATTAAGTAGGTGATAGATATGAATTTTAATTTATTTCTAAATATGTTTTCTCATTTTAGTGATGAAGATTATACTGCTGGACTTGTTAAAATGTTTTTACCAATTGCAATAGGTATTATTGTAATAATAGGTGGAATATTTGTAGCTGTTAAAGTACTTAGAAATAGAGATGAAAAAGAAGAAAATGGAGAACATAATAACAATAAAGATAAAGTAATAGATGATATGGAAATTTCTAAATATATTACTGAATTTAATAAAACAGAATTTTTAGATAGTATGTTCCAATTATTTATTACTGCTGAAGAATGTTATAGTGAATTTGAATTTGAAAATCTAAAACAATATGTTACTGATGATGTATATGAAATGTATGCTAAAGAAATGAATTCATTAAAAGAAAAAAGACAAAAGCATGTCTTAGATGATTATGCTAAAAGAGATATTGAATTAATAGATTTTAAATTAATTGATAAAGTATTATATGCTGAGATTAAATTAGTTTTAAGTGAACTTGATTATTATACTACTGACGGTGGAGATCTAGTTAAGGGTGATAAAGAACATAAAGTAAATCATTTCTATATTTTATCTTTTAAAAGAGTAGAAGATAATAAATGGATTCTATGTAAAAAAGAGAATGAATAATTCTCTTTTTATTTTTTTATAAAATAATCTAAATATCTTTTATTATCTATTAAATTTAAATCTATATTAAATTCGTATAATAATTTTATTAAATCTTTATATTCATTTTCTGGTGTCGAATCATATTTAATAACTTCTATTTCAACAAATAAGCCTAAGTTTTCTACATTATCAAATGAGAATTCATATTTATTTTTGTATAAATATTTGATTCTTGTTTTATTTATTTGAGCAATTTCTTTATAATTTAAACAATTGAATATTTTTATCATATTATCAGTATTATCTATACTTACTTCATATTCATCACAATATTTATCATGTATTTTTTTAAAGTTTAATATATTTTTATCATTTTCTTTTCTTATTCTTAGATACTCACCATTATTAGTATTAAAATATATAGCTTTATGTTCTTCTTTGATTATATATTTACCTTTTTCTTTTATTATATTTAATATTCTTTCATATTCTTTTTTACTTGTTTTTAGTTTTAATTCTGTTTCATATGTTTCACTATTTGTATTAGATATGAAGTACATTAAATTTGTCTTTAGAACATTACATAGATTTAATAACATATCTATATCTGGAGTAGTTCTACCACTTTCATAACTTGATATTGTTTTATCTGATACAAAAAGTTTATTTGCTAGATCTTGTTGAGTCATATTATATTTAATTCTTAGTTCTTTTATTTTTGTTCCAATATTATTCATAATTTCTCCTTACAAATATATTTTAACATATTAATTATATTATTATATCTATGATTTGTAGAATTAAAAAGATTCTATTTTGATAGAATCTTTTGTGTATTTTTAAAATCTATTTTAGCTATTTTATTTAATTCTTCTTTTCCAAATTTAGCTACTATTTGCTTACCAGCTTCATCTACTTTTTCATTAGCTCCTTTTGGAATAGTAACATTATATTTTTTAGATAAGTTATCCATTTCTTCTAGGAATCTAAATCTGCTTATTACTGATGCTGCTGCTACAGATAAGTGAGCATTTTCACCTTTAGTAAGAAATGTAATTTTTGTTACTTTTTCATTTATGTTTTCTTCTTTTAGATATTTAAAATAACTTATTGGAGTAGTGAATTGATCAACTATTATTCTTTGATATTGATGACCTTTATGTGATAATTCATAAAGTACTTTGTTGTGAAGAATAGCTTTTACTTTATTCATATTAAAACCTTTTTTATGAAGTTCATTATATTTTGAGTTGGATAGGGTAAAAGTAACATATGGTACTTTTTTCATTATTATAGGAGCACATCTTTTTATTTTTTCATCTGTCATTTTTTTAGAGTCCATTATTTTCATATCTTCTAATAATTTTCTAGTACTTTTATCTACGTATGTAGCTGTTACTATAATAGGACCAAAATAATCTCCTGTACCAACTTCATCTGATCCAATTGCATCATTATAATAATACATTCTATTATTAAGTTTTTCTTCTTTTTCTTTTAATTCATTATCAATATCTCTTTTATTAAAATGAGATTCTAAATCTTTCCACATGTTAGCTTCTATATCAGCACCAATTCCTTGAAACATTACTTTTCCGCTTTCATATAAAGTAATAACACAATCATATTGTTTAACTTGAAATATAGAATATGGAGGTTTACCAGTAACAAAATCTTGATAATGTTCAATCATTTGATCTTTAATATTATCACTAACTTTAAATACTATTGTTTTTTGTGCTTCTTTTGCCATTTTATTCTTCACTTCCTATTATTATTTTATCATAAATGTAATGATAATTTCATATTTTTCTGTTTATTTAAAAATTCAACTGTATCTTTTATAAACATATATGTATTAGGACATTCAGTTATAAAACTTGGATCATTATCTAAATATCTTTTAAATGATTCTGCAAAATATTCACATGAATCTTCAATCAAGTGATCATAACTAGGTTTACTCATAAAAAATAGTGATTTTTTTCTATCTTTATATAATTTATAAGATTCCATATAATATATTCTCTTAAAATCATATGTTTGACTAATATTATCTAAATACTTATCTACCATATGACCAATTTCATGATAAAAAGCATAATTAACTTGTGTTCTTTCTACTAATATAATATTTTTATCAACAAAATATTGTCCTGCATCTGCTATGCCATTAACTACATATAATATGTGATTTGTATTATAAAAAATATCTTTTATAACATCAGGTAATTCATTAAATCTTTTATTTATTTCTGATATTGCCACTATTGTTTCATTTCTATTATCATCATGAACTGTTCTAAATTTTCTTTCATTATCTTTAATTTTTACTAATTGAACTTGTTCTTCTGGACTTTCTTTAATAGCATCAACATCATTAAGAAAATCACTTTCAATTGAATCATCAAATACGTATGTTGTTTCATTTATAGTAATAGTAGAATTTGTATAATCATTATCTTCATTAATAAAACCAGTTAGGTTATTAGATATAGTATAATGTTTTAGATTAGGTGCATTTAATATATTACCAATCCATTCTAATTTAGGAAAGTTTATACTTTTTAAATTAATATTATTTCTAAATGAATAGTATTGAACTTCTTTTACATTTTTACCATTTACAACTTCAATATATTTATTATCTTTAAATGACCCATGACATATAGTATCTATATAATCAGGTATATTTACAATTGATGAGTTACCATAATATTTATATAGTTTATTTTCGTTAGTCATAAAATAATTAGTATTAGCAAAATCTGTTTCACTTAATCTTTTTAAAGTAGCTTGTTCTAAACTACTAAAATATTTTAAATTATCTAACTCTTGAACATTAAAATCATTATAATATTTTATATCAAATTTATATATAATAGGTCCATCATTTGAAACTATTCCTACTACAAAAAAATCTCCTTCTAATACTTTAAAACATAAGTTATTATATTTAATAGATAACTCTTTGAATTTACTTAATAATTCTTCCATTTTTCCCCCTCTTTTTTAAAAGTATACATATTATATCATATTGTAAAATAATATCAATAAAATTGTATTCAAATTTTTGATATGTTATAATGTTTTTGAGGTAATATTAATGTTAAAGACAGGAGATTTTTAACATGTTTTACTATACATGTTTTTATTTAGGAGAATTTTATGAAAAGAGCAAAATTAATTGTAATTGAAGGAACTGATGGTTCTGGAAAAGAAACACAAAGTAAGAAATTAGAAGAGTATTATAAGAATAATAATGTTAAAGTAAAAAGATATTCTTTTCCTATATATGATAGTCCAACTGGAAGAATAGTTGGTGGTCCTTATTTAGGTAAAGGAGAAATAATGGATTCATTTTTTGAGGAGACAAGTGCAAATGTTGATCCATTAGTAAGTAGTTTATATTATGCAGCTGACAGGAGATATAATTTTCTAAGTAATATAGAAAGTGATCTTTATGATAATGATATTATTATTTTAGATAGATATGTTACATCTAATATGGGACATCAGGCTGGTAAAGCAAAAAATGATAAAGAAAGAGATATGATTTTAAACTTTATAGAGAAGTTAGAATTTGATTTATGTGAATTACCTAGACCAGATAAAGTTATATTTCTATATATGCCACTTGAAGCTTCTAAAGCACTTAGAAAAGATAGAAAATTTAGTGATGGTAACGAAGCTAGTGATGAACATATGATTCATGCTGAGAAGACATATTTATATATAGCTAATAAATATAATTGGGATATTATTAATTGTATAAATGGTGAATATAAGTCAATCAGTGATATTAAATCTATAGATGATATTTCGTTAGAGATAATAGATAAGTGTAATAATGAAATAAATATAAATGATAATAAAATTAAAAAAATGACAAGATTTTAGGAGGTAAAAATGACACAGTGGGATAAAGATTATTTAGAATTGTGTAAAAAAATATTAGATGAAGGAGTAGAAGTAGAAAATAGAACTGGTATTAATACTATTAAAATACCTGCATATGAACTTAATTTTGATTTGCAAAAAGAATTTCCTATTTTAACAACAAAACAGTTATTTTATAGACAAGCTGTTACCGAGATGCTTTGGATATGGCAAATGGGTTCTAATAATGTAAAAGAATTACAAAAAAGAGGTATACATATTTGGGATGAATGGATGGTAGATAAAGATGGTATATATAGAATATATGAACCATATGGAGAATATAATCCTGATAAAGAAGTAGAAGTAATAGATGTTAAAAGTGTTCCTGTAGATGATCCTTTTGGTAAATTCCATAAATTTCAAACTAAGAAAGATAAAAATGGAAATGTTCTTAAAGCTAAAAGTTTAATTGAAGGTAAAACTATTAAGGAAGCAAAATGGTATGGTAAAAAATATGCTGGTACTATTGGTACTGCATATGGTTTTATTACTAATAGATATCAATTTACTAAGAATTTAATTGAAACTATTAAAAACAGTCCTACAGATAGAAGAATGGTTAAAAGTTTATGGCAAGATGAATATTTAAGAACTGCTGTACTACCATCATGTGTATGGTCTACAGAATGGGATGTAACAGGTGATACATTAAATTTACTTGTTCATCAAAGAAGTTGCGATGTTCCTCTTGGACTTCCATTTAATATAACTCAATATGCTACTTTTTTATCTATGATTGCTCAAGTAACTAATTTAAAACCTGGTACTATTAAACATTCTATTAAAGATGCTCATATATATGTTAATCAAGTTGATGGAATAAAAGAACAAATTAAAAGGGGAGAAAGATTTGAAGAGTTATCCAAGATGGATATGAATTCTTTATTAGAATTAAAAAGTGTATTAGAAAATAAAATGAATAATATTGAAGATAAGAAGTCTAAAGAATATTTATTTTTAGATAGTGAATATAAAATGATAGATATGATTTTAGAACCTGTTAAACCAGAATTATGGTTAAATAAAGATGTAGATGATTTCTTTAAATTTGATAATTCTAAAGATTTGAAAGATGTAAAAGTATTAAATTATAAACATATGGGGAAGATTAGTTTTCCTTTAGCACAGTAGGTGGTAAAATGAGTTATTCAATAATAGCTGCAATTGGTAAAAATAATGAACTTGGTAAAGATAATGATTTAATTTGGCATTTAAAAGAAGATATGAAATTTTTTAAAGAAACTACTATGGGTCATCCAGTAGTTATGGGTAGAAAAACATTTGAATCATTACCTAAAGTATTACCTGGTAGAACTAATATAGTTTTATCTAGAAGTAATGATTTTCCAGAAGAGGTTCTTGTTTTTAAAAATATAGATGAATTAAATGATTATTATAAAAATAATAATGAAGAAATATTTATAATAGGTGGGGCTAGTATATATAACAAGTTTATTAATTTAAGTGATAAATTATATTTAACTTTAATAGATGCTGAATGCAAAGATGCTGATACATATTTTCCTTCATTTGATGAAAATGATTATTATAAAGAAGTATTAAGTGAAGTACATGAAGAAGATATTTGTTATAAACATGTTTTATATAAAAGAAAATAAAGTGTAAAGAGAGAAGTCTTTTTGCACTTTTTATTTGTTAATTAATTTACATTATTTTTATATTTTATTATAATTATTTTGAAGATATGAAGAAGAGAAGTAAGAATACAATTTGGTTTTATTTAAATAAATATATTTTATTTATTAGTATGTTTCTTGTAATAATAGGGGCATTTTTAATATTGGATGCTAGTTCTATTTCTTCTATTTTAAGGTATCATAATAGTAGTGCTTATTTTTTCTTTAAAAGACAACTTTTTATGATTTTTATTGGGTTTGTAGGTATGCTTTTTATTCATAGAATGCCTAGTGGATCATATAAATTTTGGTCTTTAGTAATAAGTGCTTTTTGTTTAGTATGTATGATTGCATCACTTGCTCATTCTAAGATAACTGGAGCTATTAGTACATTTACAATTACTCTTGGACCAATTACATTTCAACCAGCAGAAGTTATAAAAGTATCTACAGTTATGTATATGGGTGCTTTTTATGGAGCATGGGTTAATAATCCTAAACATAAGAGTGTTACTTTTTGGATACCACTTATTTTATGTGCTTTAGGTGCTGTAATAATATTACTTGGTGGAGACTTTGGTACATGTGCGATTATGTGTACTTTATATGGTTTAGTATTAATAAGTATTCCATTTAAAGAACGATGGATTAAAATATTAAAATTAGTAGTTTTATGTGGAATAATATTTGCTATTGCGATGTTAAAATTTGGATATTTAGTTTTACCTGATAAATATTTAGAAAGTGGTGGAAGACTTTCTAGACTTAATTATGTAGATGCATGTGATAAATATGAAGATATAGGATACCAAGTATGTAATGGATATATAGCTATGGATAATGGTGGTATTAAAGGAGCAGGTATTGGAGAAAGTACTCAAAAATATTTATATTTAGATGAAAGTCATACTGACTTTATATTCCCAATTATAGTAGAAGAATTAGGTGTATGGTTTGGTATATTTATAATACTTTTATATATTGCATTATTATTCTTAGTTCTCAAAATAGCATCTAATACAAGTAATTTAAGAAATTCAATTATATGTTATGGAATAGGTATATATTTTATGTTACATGTATTTATAAATCTTGGTGGTGTACTTGGAATATTCCCAGTAACAGGAGTACCGCTTCCATTCTTAAGTTATGGAGGTACATTCTGTATTACTATGATGGGAGCATTTGCTATGGTACAAAGAATTAATATAGAAAATAGAATGCATAGAGAAAAGAATAGTTAAAAAATAACTATTCTTTTTTTAATCCTAAATAAAATAATATTTATTTTTATTATTTATTTTTGATAATAGAATAACTGTGGTAATAAATATAACTAGGTTTGTAATTGCTGTACATAGTTCATAACCAGTAGTAAATATTTTTATAATATCACCATATATATTTTATCATAAATAGATATTTATTTAAAAAAACACTTGACAAGAAATTTTAAAATAGTAAAATTGATTTATAATTTATTTTTTTAAGGGGAATTGTGTATGAGAGATTTATGTTGTTTAAAAACCAAAAACATTATTATTAATAAATCTTTTGTCATGTATTCTTCACTTATAGTTAGAAGGTAATAGACAGCGCTTTGGATTGCGCTGTTTTTTGTTTATTAGGAGGTTGTTTATGAGTATAGTTGATTTATTAGTTTTACTTAATGAGTATAATCCTGATGCAGTAGAAGAAGTTAAGAAGGCATATGAGTATGCCAAAGTATTACATGATGGACAATTAAGGCAGAGTGGTGAACCTTATATAATTCATCCTGTTAATGTAGCATATATTCTTGCTGAATTACATGCTGACTGTGATACTATATGTGCTGGACTTTTACATGATACTTTAGAAGATACTGATGTTACTAAAGAAGATATAGCACATGATTTTAATAGTACTGTTGCTAATTTAGTAGATGGTGTAACTAAAATATCTAAGATGAATTTTTCATCAAAGAATGATGAGAATTTAGCTAATACTAGAAAGATTATTACTGGTATTACTCAAGATGTAAGAATCATTATTATTAAACTTGCTGATAGACTTCATAATATGAGAACACTTCAATATAAAAATACTTTTAAACAAAAAGAAAATGCCTTAGAAACTATGGAAATATTTGTACCTTTAGCTTATTATATAGGTGCTTATAGAATAAAAAATGAATTAGAAGATTTATCACTTCAATATTTAAAACCTGATATGTATAACAGAATTAAAGAAAAAAAGATAAATATTGAGTTGCAAAGTGAAAGTACATTGAAAGAAATGTATTCTAAGATAGAGAGTATTTTAAGTGATAAAGATATTCCTAATGAAATAAAAATTAGAACTAAGAATATTTATGGTATATATAAATTCTTATCTGAAGGGTATAAGATAAGTGATATTCATGATTTATTAGCTCTTAAGATAATGGTAGATGAAATAGATAATTGTTATAGAACACTTGGTCTTATTCATAAAGAGTATCATCCAATTAACAATGAGTTTAAAGATTATATATGTAATCCTAAAACTAATATGTATAGAAGTTTGCATACTACTGTTTTTGCTCCTGATGATAGAATAGTACAAGCTCAAATAAGAACATTTGATATGGATAAAGTAGCTTCTTTTGGATTAACAGCATATTGGGATACTATGAAGGGTGATGCTAGAGATGTTATGCAAAATGAACTTAGAGATAGAAATCAATTCTTTAAATCTTTAAATGAAATTAATTCTATGTTTACAGATAATAAAGAATTTGTTTCATCAGTTAAAAAAGAATTGTTTTCTGATAATGTATATGTTTATAATACTAAGGGTGAAGTTATAGAAATGCCAAAAGGTTCTACTATTATAGATTTAGCATATAAAATGAATCCTTTACTAGGTCCTACAATGATAGGAGCTTTTGTAAATGATGAATATGTTGATGTAGGATATGTTCTTAAAAATAAAGATAGAGTTAGAATAGTATGTAATGATTTATCTTTTGGACCAAGAGAAGAATGGATAGATATAGCTAAGACAAGTTATGCTAAAAAAATGATAAAAGAGTTTAATAAGAATAGTAATTTATGATATAATGTTTTAGAGGTTTTTGATATGAAAAGATTATTAACTGGTTTAAAGCCAACAGGTGATTTAACATTAGGTAATTATATTGGATCAATAAGACAAATGGTTGATATGCAAAATGATTATGATTCATATATTTTTGTTGCTGATTTACATGCTTTAACTATTATGCAAGATCCATATGATTTAAATGAAAGAATTAGAAAGTTTATTGCTATGTATATAGCTTGTGGATTAGATCCTAAAAAGAATAAGATATATATTCAATCTGAAAATGAATATATTCCTGCAATGAGTTTTATACTTGAATGTACTACTTATTATGGTGAAGCATCTAGAATGATACAGTTTAAAGAAAAGAGTAAACAAAATGCTAATTTTTCTTTAGGACTTCTTACATATCCTGTATTAATGGCTGCTGATATTTTGTATTGTGATGCTGATTATGTACCAGTTGGTATAGATCAAAAGCAACATGTTGAACTTGCTAGAAATATAGCTGAAAGATTTAATAGTAGATATGGTGAAACATTTAAAATACCAGAAGTACTTATTAATGAAGTTGGAACTAAGATTAGAGATTTAAAAGATCCTAGTAAGAAGATGAGTAAGTCTGATGAAAATCCTCAAGGATATATTAGTATGTTTGATTCTAAAGAAGAAATAGAAAAGAAAATAATGAGAGCTACTACTGATAGTGATAATAGTATTAAGTTTGATATGGATAATAAACCTGGTATTTCAAATTTACTTAATATTGCTTCTGCTTTAACTGGAAAAGATATTAAAGATATAGAAAAAGAATTTGATGGTAAGGGATATGGAGAATTTAAAAAATATGTAGCTTCTGTTACATCTGAATTCATATTAAAAATACAAGAAAAGTATAATAAATTAGTAGATAGTGAAGAAATAAATAATATATTAGATGAAGGAATTAAAGAGAGTAGAAAACTTGCTAAAGAAAAGTATGATTTAATGAAGAAAAGAGTAGGTACTACTAGAGAAAAAATATCTAAATAAAAATAGTGTAAAAATAATAAAAATAATTGTTGACAAGTGTGATTTTTAATGATAAAATCAAATAGATTTCGGGTTTTCATGTGTTTGAAAACCTTAAAAAATAGAGATTATGATACACCTGGAAATGTGTAAATAGGAAGGAGTTTTGTATGGCTACAATTAATCAATTAGTTAGAAATGGTAGAGGAAAGAAAACTAAGAAGAGTAAAAGTCCAGTTTTAAACATTGGATACAATTCTAAAGATAAAGTTAGAACTAATAACTCATCACCACAAAAACGTGGAGTATGTACTCGTGTTTCAACTAAAACACCTAAAAAACCAAACTCAGCTTTAAGAAAAATAGCAAGAGTTAGATTAAGTAATGGAATGGAAGTTACTTGCTATATTGGTGGAGAA
>JAEEGL011998634.1_pt1 | contig 41869 bp, 42 predicted proteins | sample 9134231 | NCBI WGS metagenome assembly JAEEGL01 (sample SAMN16246548, study PRJNA631951) | gut metagenome | biome: gut microbiome; feature: rumen; material: fiber-attached | host: Bos | place: Iran: Karaj | collected 2018-10
CATATCACGGCAGAGGGCCGCGACGTCATCATCATCGTTCCCACGATCGAGATGAAGGGCAACTATTCCATGGGCGACACCGTGCGCTTTACCTTCCATGGCAATGTCGCACACGTCTTCAGCAAGGAAAACGACAGGAACCTCGAGTTCTGATCACGGCAACAACTCAAATTCAAAAAAGCAACAACGGGAGAGGGAAAGCGCGGCTTCCCCTCTCCCGTTCTGTATGCGGGCATGATTTTTTTCGTTCGCTGCTTTAGCCGGAGCGAGCCGGTATGCCGACGACGGGAAATCGAAAAACCGGCGGGGACGGGAACGATCCGCTCCTGCGGTAACGGCAGGTCAAAGCACAACTTGCGCCCGGGGGCTATTTACATTTCCCATCATTCATGTTATAATATAATTGGTATAAAATACCGATATCTGTGCAACTGAGGTGCTGAATGCGTTTACATAAGAGGATCGTTACGATACTGCTGCTGGGCTCGATGCTGCTCTCGCTGATATGCTGCGGGAAGAGCGCCGAGTATTTGAACGCGGACTGTTTTGACAAATTCATGGAAGCGATAGCGGAGCTCGATTACGCCAAGGCGTTCGAGCAGCTTTCGAGGAAGAGCACGACCGTGCCGCCGCTTGAGATCACCGACGGCATCGCGCAGGTCGGCGGCGGAGCCTCCGCGCCGCAGCCCTGGTCGACTCCCGCGCCCACGGCAAAGCCTGACGAATTCATATCCAGGAGCGCTTTTATTGAGAAGTATCAGAACATTTTCGGCGCGCTGGGCGTAAAATCGGTGCGGTATGAGAAGACCGGCGAGGAGCCCGTTAATTCCGAAAAGCGAACCGTGCGCTATCACGCGGTCTATGAAACGGAGCTTTACGGCAATATCGAGAACGACTACGTTATGACCCTTACAGTTGAGGATCTGACCTGGAAGGTGGACTGGACGCCCGCGCTGATATTCCCCGATATGACCTGGGGCTCGACCGTGCGCATAAACACTGTTTCAGCAAAGCGCGGCGACATACTTGCCTCGGGCGAGCTTTTGGCCGAGACCGTGATGCTTGACGCCGTTACCGCCAAGCTTGACGAGATACCCGATAAGGCCGCCTTTGCATCGGCGCTTGCGGAGATGATCTCCGCCGATCCCATCGAGATAATCGACGCCCTCGACAAGGCCAAGAACAACACCGTGCTGATAAAGACGATAAACGAGCTGGAGCTGACCCCCGACATGCACGAGGCGATCGACAAGCTTGACGGCGCTCAGCTGATAGAGAATTACGGCATGGACCGCGTTTATCCCAAGGGGAGCCTTCTTGCGCACACCGTGGGCTACGTGGGCTACGTTTCGGAGGAGGAGCTCGATTCGCTCAACGAGGGCAGGACCGAGGCCGACGGCCTTTACACCGTGCATTCGATAGTGGGCCGGAGCGGCATAGAGCGCGCATTTGAGACCACGCTGCGCGGAAAGGACGGGCTTTCGGTCACCGTGCGCGATCCCGCCGGGGAATACGTTTCCACCGTATACAGAAAACCCGTTGAAAACGGCGCGGACGTGCATCTGACGATCGATCTCGATCTTCAGGAAAGGGCCGAGAAGGTGATGGACCTTGTGCTGTGGGGCGACAACACCTCGGGCGCGGTGGTCGTTATGCAGCCCAAAACCGGCGAGGTGCGGGCGCTGCTCTCCTACCCCGCCTATGATCTGAACAAGCTTGCGATATCCGCCGACAAGGATTATTACGACATAGTTTCCAAGCAGAAGAACACCCCGCTGCAGAACCGCACCACCCTGGGCCTGTATCCTCCCGGATCGGCCTTCAAGGTGTTCACCGCCTCGGCCGCGATGGAAATGGGTTACGCGGGGCCGGACTACATATTCGAGGGCGAGATAGTGGACGATTACTGGACGCCCAAGGAATACGGCACGTGGGTGTGGCCGCCAATTAAGCGTACCAAGATAAAGCGCCGTGAGGAGCCGCTGAACATGACCAACGCGTTCCTGCATTCGGACAACATCTATTTTGCCAATCTGGCGCTTATGATGGGCGAGGAAAAGTTCTTCGATTATCTGCGCCGCGTGGGAATGGAGCAGAAATTCCCGTTTGAGCTGAGCGTGGCCAGGTCTACCTTAAAGATTCGCTATGACGACCCCACCTATTGGAACCTGCGCTCCATTGCCGAAACCGGCTATGGTCAGGGCCAGGTGACGGTTTCGCCCATACAGCTTGCCTCGATGTACTGCGCATTCCGCAATAACGGCGATATGCCCGAGCCGCACGTGGCAAAGGCGCTTTATGAGACCGACGGGATAAAATATGCGCCCGTAAAGGAATTCGAAAGCAGGACCTGGATCGAGGACGCGATAAAGCCCGAAACGATCGAAGCGCTTCTTCCCATGATGAAGAACATTATGGACCGCAACATGAACGGCACCGGCAAGCGCCTGCGCGCGCGCGGCTGCACCGTTGCGGGCAAAACGGGCACAGCGGAGATAGGCTCGGACAAGAGCCGCGAGATATCGTGGTTCGTGGGCTTCCGCGTGGACGTGCCCGAGGAGGACGAGCTGCTGGTGCTGGTGGTGCTTGAGATACCCACCGACGAGGAATACAAGTACATCAAATTCGATATAGCAAGGGAGCTTATAAGCATGGACGGCGGCGCGGACGGCACCCCCATCCCCACCGAGACCGACGCTCCCGAGACCACGGAGGACGTGAATGACTGATAAAAAGAAATCGTCCGGGGCAAAAAAGAGCCCCGCAAGGAAGCCTGTGAAGGAGCTTGAGGCTTACGTGCCCAAGCGCGCCTCACGCACGGCCGCGGCCGCGCAGAGGAGCAAGGCGCCCGCCAAAAAGGAAACCCGGCGTCCCAAATACGAGCATGCCGACGAGATCGCGGGCGTTATACTGATCGCCCTTGGCCTTGTAGCCGGGATACTGACCTATTTCAACACCGCCGCGATATTCGAGAGCGTGGTGCGGTTCCTGTTCGGCCTGATGGGCATAGTGCAGTATGCCGTGCCCGTGCTGCTTGTTGTGATGGGCGTGATGCTGATATTCATGCCCAAGCGCCAGTTCGGCACGGGGCTGATCGTGATGCTGCTGTTTGCGGTATTCTTCGTGAGCTGCGTGATACACACTCTCGCAAAGCCCATAGGCGAGCTGAGCTTTGGCGAATACCTGAGCAGAAGCTTTGAAATGGGCAGGGTGGGCTCCGGCTGCGGCTGGCTTGCCGCGATACCCGTTTTCGGGCTCGTAAAGCTTATATCGAGCGCCGGCGCGATAGTCGTTTTCATAGCGTTGGCACTTGTTTTGATACTGCTTGCCACGCGCGTTTCGATACGCTCCGCGGGGCAGAAAATAGTCGCCAAGGTCGACGCGATGGAGGACCGCCGCAAGGCGCGCCTGATCGACGAGCGCGTGGGCGACGACACGCCCGTTTTTGCGCGGAGGCCCAAAAAGCCGGATCTCGACGAGGAAGAGCCCCCGATAAGCCGCCGCAAAAAGCACGAGCGCAGGGAGGAAAAGAAGGCCGAAACGGGGCTTGAGTTCATTCCCAACGAGGGCAAGCTTCCCAAGAAGAAAAAGGACGAGCAGGCGGGGCCGCTTGACGGCGACAGGCCGCCCTTTGACGGGGAAATAACCGAATACGATCCCTTTGAGACGATCGAGATAGTGCCCGAGGACAATATAACCGGCGAGACCGTTGTGCCCAAGGTGCCCGCGATAAAGGCCGCCAAGCAGGAGCGTGAAAAGGCCGAGGCCGCAGCCGCGCCCTCGAACGAGGAGGAGCGCGTGAGCGGCGGCGCCGAGGATATCGGCGAGCCCGCCGCCGTGGCAGTGTATCAGAAGCCGCCCATCACCCTGCTGCGCCAGGCGGACATTTCCGAGACCATTGCCAACGATTCGCCCAAGGAAAAGGCCAAGCTGCTGCTTGACACGCTGAAGAGCTTCAACATCAACGCCACGCTTTTGAATATCTCCGTCGGCCCCGTCATAACGAGGTTCGAGATACAGCCCGCTCCCGGCACGAGGGTAAACCGCATCACCGCGCTTTCCAACGACATTGCGCTTGCTCTTGCCGCGCCGAGGGTGCGCATCGAAGCGCCCATACCCGGCAAGGCGGCCGTTGGCATCGAGATACCCAATAAGGACACCGCGATGGTCAGGCTTCGCGAGGTCATCGACACGAGGGAATTCTATAACGCATCCTCGCCCCTTACGTTCGCGCTGGGTAAGGACATCGCGGGCAAGCCCGTGTATGCCAACCTTGAGAAGATGCCGCATATGCTCATTGCCGGCGCTACCGGATCGGGCAAATCGGTCTGCATAAACAGCATTATATTGAGCACGCTCTACAAAGCCTCGCCCGACGAGGTCAGGATGATACTCATCGACCCGAAGGTGGTCGAGCTGTCGATATTCGCGCCGGTGCCGCACCTTTACTGCCCCGTCGTGACCGATCCCAAGAAGGCAGCCGGCGTGCTGAAATGGGCCTGCAACGAGATGGATCAGCGCTATTCCAAGATGAGCAAGATCAACGCGCGCGATCTTGCCCGCTATAACGCCCTGCAGGAGAACGAGGCCGACCGTATGCCGCGCCTTATGATAATCATAGACGAGCTGGCCGACCTTATGATAGTTTCCGCGAAGGACGTTGAGGAATCCATCGCCCGACTCGCTCAGCTTGGCCGCGCCTGCGGCATACACCTGATCGTGGCCACACAGCGCCCCTCGGTGGACGTCATCACCGGCCTTATCAAGACCAATATCCCCTCGAGGATCGCTTTTGCGGTGTCCTCGGCGATAGATTCCCGCGTTATACTCGACGGCGGCGGAGCCGAAAAGCTCCTTGGCCACGGCGATATGCTGTTCCATCCCAACGGCGCCGCCAAGCCCACAAGGGCGCAGGGCGCTTACGTGAGCGACGAGGAGGTGGAGAGCATTATGCAGTTCTTCATCGACAATCAGGTGGAGGTGCCCAAGAACAACAGCGTGCTTGAATCGATACCCGATCTTACCGCCCCCACCGGGCAGGGCAACGGCAAGCAGGAGGACGATCTGCTGCCCGACGCCGTGAGGATCGTGATGGATTCCGGCTCGGCCTCCATATCCATGATACAGAGGCGCTTAAGGGTCGGCTACGCAAGGGCCGCAAGGCTTGTCGACATAATGGAACAGCACAAGATAGTGTCCGGCTTTGACGGAAGCAAGCCCCGCAAGGTGCTGATCGACGAAGCGGGCTATGCCGAGATGTTCGGCGGAGGGTATGCGCCCGCGGGCGTGCCCGACGAGATCGACGGCGGAGACGAAGACTGACTGGATTTGCCCCGCTGCCGCGGCGGCAATATCTTCATTCCGGAATAAGGAGCAAACATGAATTACAGAGTTGGCATGGTTTCCCTGGGGTGCTCGAAAAACCGTGTGGATTCCGAAGAAATACTGGGCGAGCTCGTATCTTTCGGGGCGACTCCCGTATCCGATCCGGCGCTTGCCGAGGTAATAATCGTGAACACCTGCGGCTTCATCGAAAGCGCGAAGACGGATTCGCTCGACGCCGTTTTCGAAATGGCAAAATACAAGGACGAGGGCGACTGCAGGCTCCTTGTCGTGTGCGGATGCCTTTCCGAGCGGTATTACGACGAGCTTCAGGCAGAGCTGCCCGAGGCGGATCTTTTGTGGGGCGTGAAGGATCACCGCGGCCTTGCCGAGGCCATTGAGCAGCGCCTGACGGGCGAGATCTCCGCACCGGTGTGCGGCGCCAAAAGGGTGCTCACCACTCCTCCCTACCGTGCGTATCTGCGCATTGCCGACGGTTGTGACAACCGCTGCACCTACTGCGCGATACCGCTGATCCGCGGAGGACGCGTGAGCTATCCCATGGAACAGCTGATCGCGGAAGCGCGCGAGCTTGCCGAGGGCGGCGTGACGGAGCTTACCGTGATCGCGCAGGACACATCGGCCTATGGCGTCGACCTTTACGGGGAGCCTAAGCTTGCCGAGCTTTTGAAGGAGCTTGCGAAGATAGAAAAGCTGCATTGGGTGCGCCTGCTTTACACCTATCCCAATACGGTCGATGAAAAGCTCATAGACACGATCAGGGACGATCCCAAGCTTTGCAATTATATCGACATGCCCATACAGCATATCAATGCGGAGCTTTTGACCGCCATGAACCGTCACGGCTCGGCGGAGCATATCAGATACATCACCGACTACGTGCGCAGGTCCTCGCCCGATTTCATACTGCGCACCACCGCGATCGTGGGCTTTCCCGGCGAGACCGAGGAGCAGTTCTCGGAGCTGATGGAGTTCTTCGATTCGCACCCCTATGACCGCCTGGGGGCGTTCACCTATTCGCCCGAGGACGGCACGCCCGCCGCGAAGATGGACGGGCAGATACCCGAAAAGACCAAGCAGCGCAGGCTTGACCGCCTGATGCGCGCGCAGATGGGCGCTTCGCTCGCCGCCAACAAACGCAGGATCGGCACCGTATGCGAGGTTCTCGTGGACGGGATCGAGGGCGGCACCGCCTACTGCCGCTCCTATGCCGAGGCCGCGGAGGTGGACGGCTTCATTAAGGTGAGGCTGCCCGAAGGATGTGCGCCTGCCTGCGGGGATTATATCTTCGTGCGCATAACGGGCGCCGGAGTTTATGACCTTGAGGCGGAGATCGCGGAAGCATAAGCTTTATGACCGACCGTTTAAGAACGGTCAAAAAATAGTTTTATTGAAAGGAAGTTACGGCATGAATCTTCCCAATAAGCTCACTTTGATAAGGATCGCGGCGATACCCTTCTTTATCGCCTGCTTCTTCCTGCCGGAGACGGTGCTTTTCAGCGTGTTCGGCGCGGACGTGCTGCTCAAGTACATCATCGCGGCGGTCGTATTCATACTCGCCTACATAACCGACATAATGGACGGGCGGATCGCGCGCAAGCGCGGCATCGTGACCGATTTCGGCAAGCTGATGGATCCCATCGCCGATAAGCTTTTGACCGCCTCGTGCATGATAATGCTGATCGGGCGCGGGCTGATGAGCTTTTGCGATGAGCTGATGCCCCTTTTCACGATAATCGTGCTTGCAAGGGAATTCCTGGTCAGCGGCATACGTCTTGTTGCGGCAAGCAAGGGCAGGGTGATCGCCGCGGGCAAGCTGGGCAAGATGAAGACGCTTTTGCAGAGCATATCGCTGCCCGTGATATTGATCGCGGGGCCGGTATTCAAGGCGATAGGCGTGCCGATCGATTTCATACTGCTTGCGGCCGCCGTCGTTATGACGATATGGTCGGGGCTTGATTACGCCCTGCGCAACAAGGAAGTTTTCAAGGCGGAGTGAACGATGGTATTTTCAAGCGAAGCGGATTTTGCCGCATATGCTTCGGCTTTGGTCGAAAGGATAGGCGAAGCCCTTATTGAAAAGGGAGCCTCCGCCGCATGCGCGGAGAGCCTTACGGGAGGGCTTTTGGCCTCTGAAATAGTGCGCGTTCCCGGCGTTTCCAAATGGTTCCGCGAGGGCTGTGTGACCTATTCCGACGCGGCGAAGGAAAACAGGCTGCGGGTCGATCCCGCAGTGATCGAAGCGCACACCGCCGTTTCAAGGCAGACTGCAAAGCTGATGGCCGAGGGCGAGCTTGAAGCCTCCGGCGCGGATCTGGCCGTGTCAACAACCGGGCTTGCGGGCCCCGGCCCGGATGAACTGGGACGCCCCGCGGGGCTTGTATTCATTGGCGGAGCAACCGAAAAAGGCTCCGTCACAAAGGAGCTGCGCCTTACGGGCTCACGGCTTGATATAAGGCGCTCGGCCGTGTGCGCGGCGCTTGAGCTGATGCTGGGTCTGACAAAAAATATTTAAGAACACTTGTGCGAAATAACGCTTTGTGGTATAATAAAGAAAACCTGTTTGGAGGAACATATGGATAAGGAAAAAGCATTGGATCTTGCTTTGACGCAGATCGAGAAGGAATTCGGCAAGGGCGCGATAATGCTCATGGGCGACGCGGCGCAGAAGATCCAGGTCTCCGTCATACCCACCGGCTGCATCGAGCTGGACAACGCGCTGGGCGTGGGAGGCATCCCCCGCGGCAGGATAATCGAGGTGTACGGCCCCGAATCCTCCGGTAAGACCACTCTTGCGCTTCACATGATCGCCGAGGCGCAGAAGATGGGCGGCATGGCTGTGTTCATAGACGCGGAGCATGCGCTGGATCCCGTCTATGCCGCAAAGCTGGGCGTGCAGATGAACTCGCTGTACGTCGCACAGCCCGATAACGGCGAGCAGGCGCTGGATATCGCCGATACGCTCGTGCGAAGCGGCGCGATAGACATAATCGTTATCGATTCGGTAGCCGCGCTGGTTCCCAAGGCGGAGCTTGAGGGCGACATGGGCGATTCGCACGTGGGTCTGCAGGCAAGGCTTATGAGCCAGGCGCTGCGCAAGCTTGCGGGCATCGTGGGCAAGACCAACTGCTGCGTGGTGTTCATCAACCAGCTGCGTGAAAAGGTGGGCGTTATGTTCGGCAATCCCGAAACCACCACCGGCGGCAGGGCGCTGAAATTCTTTGCCACCATACGCCTTGACGTGCGCAAGGTGGACGTCCTTAAGCAGGGCGGCGAGGCCGTGGGCAACCGCGTGCGCATCAAGGTCGTCAAGAACAAGGTCGCTCCGCCCTTCCGCGTGGCCGAGGCCGACCTGATGTATGGCGAAGGCTTCTCAAGGGAGGGCTCGCTGCTTGATATGGGCGTGGCGAACAAGATAGTTTCAAAGACGGGCGCCTGGTTCTCCTACGGCGATATGCGCATAGGCCAGGGCCGCGAGAACGCAAGGCAGTTCCTGAAGGATAATCCCGAGGTCGCGGCCGAGCTTGAATCCAAGCTGCGCGCCATAATGGGCACCGAGGACTGCGTGGTGGAGATGATCGACGGCTCCAAGGAGGGCGTCGACGAGGATTGACGCAACCTTTTCCCCCTCCCATTCGTTATATAGATAAAGGAGGCGATCATATGAAGGTCACAAAGCTGAATGAATATGCGCCGGGATATCCCGCAAAAAAGAAGGCCGCGCTTAAAATAGGCACGATCGCCGCGGCGGCCCTGCTTGCGGCTTCCGTCTCGGCGGGCTGTACCGTGAGCGCTTCGGGATTCCTGCAGGATCCCCCCGCGATTTCGGAGGAGCCCGTTACCCCCGAGCCCACCGAGGTGCTCTGCACCCCCGGCGAACCAGCCGTGGACGAGAACGGGAATATCATACCCGATGAAACCGAAGCTCCCGTGCTGATGGGCGACGTGCAGATCGCTCCCGACGTCGGGAACGGCGGCTGATTATTCGGAGGCATTTATGAAGGTCACAAAGCTTGAGGGTTACGCACCCAAATACCCCGCAAAGGGCATAAAACTCGGCGCGCTTGCCGCCGCTGCGTCGCTTGCCGTGGGCGCTTCGCTTGGCTGTGTGAACGCAAAGCCCGAGATAATGGGCGATTTCCCCGCGGACACCGAGCTGCCCGAGAACACGCCCGCGATCACGCAGGCGCCCGAGACTACGGGACTGATGAATTTCGAGGAGACCCCCGAATGCACCGAGCCGCTCACCGATGACGGCCCGATAATCGGCGGCGTGCCCGCCATCTCGTCCGAAGCTACGGAAGCTCCCTGAAACCACTATGAATTTCACGCTTCATCTTACGGCGGACTGCAATTTTGCCTGCCGCTACTGCTACGAAACGCACAGGCCCGCCCGCATGGACGAGCGGGTGGCTTTGGCCGCCTGCGATCTTGCGTTTTCGTTCGGACATATCAAAAACGGTTTCTCGCTCTTCGGCGGGGAACCTTTATTATGCCGCGATCTGATCGAAAAGGTATTCCGCCGCTGTGCGGAGCTCAATGCACAGCGTAAGGGCGAGCTTGCCTACAAGCTTACGACCAACGGCTCGCTGCTCGACGAGGATTTTATAAAGCTCGCAAACGAAAACAACTGCGAGATCGCGCTTTCGCACGACGGGCTTTTGCAGGATGAGCAGAGGCTCACCCGAGGCGGCGCGGGCACGGCGGAGCTGCTTGAGCCCAAGATCGACCTTCTTTTAAAGCATCAGCCCAACGCGCTGGCCATGATGACGCTGCTGCCGCGGAACGCGGGAAGGCTCTTTGATTCAGTAAAATGGCTGCACGAGCGGGGCTTTGCGCGGGTGAACCTGGCCATCGACTACCGCCCGGACGCCGAATGGGACGATGATTCCATGGCGGAGCTGGACCGGCAGTATGAGCGCATCGCCCTTTACTGCGCGGAGCATTATGACGAGATCAAGCCCCTGCGCTTCCTGAATTTCGAATCGAAGGTGGCGGCCTATGTGAACGACCGCCCCTGCATAGAGTGCCGGCTTGGAGTGAAACAGCCCTCGATCGCGCCCGACGGGACCATCTACCCCTGCAATCAGTTCCTGAACCTGCCCGATTACGCGATGGGCAGCGTGTTCTCGGGCATCGACGCCAAAGCGCAGAAGCGCATCTACCGCGCTTCGCTCGCGCCCGAAAAAAGCTGCGAGGGCTGTGCGATAGAGAAGCGCTGCCGCCATCACTGCGCCTGCCTGAATTTCAGCATGACGGGCGATATGCACACCGTGCCCGCCGTGCAGTGCGTGCACGAGCGGTCGGTAATAAAAAACGCCGATCTCATGGCGGGCTTGCTGTATGAAAGGAAGAGCGAAAGGTTCATGCGGGCGTACGGGGAAACGGCAGTGAACAGTAAATAGTGAATGATGAATAACAAGCAATAAAGGCAAATCTTCCGGAAGGAAGATTTTTTTATAAAGCGTAACAATGTATATTGACAGGCGAGGTATATAATGTTATAATGTTTGTGACGGAGGTGGTCAAATGCAGATATCGCCTGATGTGATCCGCGGACATACGGATTCGATCATATTATCCCGCCTTATTACAGGCGACAGCTACGGTTATGATATTGGTAAATCCATTCGCAGGCTGTCCGATGGTTATATAGACCTCAAGGAGGCGACTCTCTATACAGCGTTCAGACGCATGGAGGCAGACGGGCTCATAATATCATATTGGGGTGAGCAGGAAGGCGGCGCGCGCCGAAGGTACTACCGTATTACGGAAAAAGGCCGCAAGGCATATTGTGCCTACATCGAAGAATGGAAATCGACAAAAACGATACTCGATAGGATCTTTATGATCGGAGGTAGTCAAAATGCGTGAAGCGCTTGAAAAAGAGATTAACCGGAAGGTCGGCAGAACATATGGATCCGCTGAGATAAAACAGCTAAGAAATGAGCTTGTTTCCGGAGCACTTGAGCGGTATGACGATGAGCTTGCTTCGGGAGCTTTACCCGAAGCGGCTTACAGCACCGCTCTCGATTCGTTGGGCGACATAAGCGAGTTGCTCAAGTCCTGCGGCGTGGATGAAAAGCGGAAGCGCCGCCGCCTTGCCTTGGCCATACCCCTGCTTCTGCTTTTGCTTGTGCCCGTGATCGCATGCGCGGCGCTTATCGAAAACAGCACAGCCATGATCTTTTTTCTGATCATCGGACTGATAGCCGTCGGACTGACAGCATACGGAGTATTATCCCTCATCACCCGCTCCGGGAAAAAACCTTTAAGCATAGTGAGCATCGCGATAGGCAGCACTATCTGTTCAACGCTTGCATACTCTGCGCTTATGATCATCTTCGGCACGATCGTCGAACAGGACGACAAGCGTTTTGACTACACCGGAGATATCGACACGATCAGCTCTATCTCGATAATACGGGTTTCTGGCGATTACTATTCAAGCACGATGGAGGACGATTTCAAATACACCGTAGTAAAGGATATCGATCGCGAGGAATGGGCCAAACTGCTTTCAGAGATCGCAGAACTCAAATTCTATCTTCCTTTCGGCGATCCGCCATCTGTCAATGCTGACGAACTGATGGTTATGATACGCTTCTCTCCATCAAAGGACGGCATGACCTGTGCACTGATCGGACAGAAATGTCCCGGATATGGTGAAAGGGTGGATTCGAGGGTCCGGCTATATTTCTATTCCTATTTGTGTAAAGAAACCGATTGGGATTCCGTGATAAAAAAGTATTTGGATTGACCGAGTAAAGCGCTTATATGAAACAAGCCGGGAGTATCGCTTCCCGGCTTGAAGTTTATTATGCGGTTTACAGTTCGGGCTTGGAGGTGTCGACCTTGCCGCAGACGATCTCGAGATTGCCGTTGCGGACGCGGATCTTGTCGATCATTTCCTTTTCGCGCTTGGTGCTGCGCAGGTTTATCCTGTAATAGAGCTTGTAAAGGCTGCCCATATTGGTGGTCTTGACCTTTTCGAGCTCCCAGGATGTGGTGTATTTCTTGAAGATATCGTCGAATTCGCCGGAATAATCGAGGCTTTCGGGCACGGTTATGCGCAGCTCGCGGTATTTGGCGGGCTTTTCGCCAAAGCCGAGCCTTAGCAGCACGAAGCCTATAGCGCAGACGACGATTATCACCACGGCGGCAAGCAGCACGTAGCCGGAGCCGCATATGACGCCCGCGGCCATTGAAAGGAATATTACCAGAATATCGCGCGCGGTGCCGGGAGCGGAACGGAAGCGGACGAGGCCGAATGCGCCGCCCATCACTATGCCCATGCCGAGATTGCCGTTGACGACGGCGACGACCGCCGCCACCGCCACGGGCAGGAGCACCAGAGTCATTGCCATGCCCCTGTTAAAGCTGTTGCGGTACATATAAAGGAACGCCACGAGCAGGCCAAGCAAGAGCGCTGCGCCGCAGCAGACGAGTATCATTGCGACGTCGGGAACGATGGTACCGTTCTTGAGAAGCAGACTGGTGAAAATGCCGTCCGAGATCATAAATTGTCCCCCTGGTTTGTTGTTGTTTTTTGTGCTAAGAGCATCTTGTATGCGTTGCCGTACTTGGTGTAGGAGCCCGGGTAAATCCTGAGCTCGTCAAGCATGCCGGAGAGCCAAAGCGGCATCGCGTTGTTGATCTTTATCTCCAATATGTAGGAGCCCTGATCCATGAGCGTTTGCCCGTGCGGGCCGTGACGCAGATCGAGATCGTCCGTGCGGAAGGAGATGTTGGTATCGAACGTCATGCGCAGCTCGGGATCCTCGCACCCGAAGAACGCCTGACGGTCATAGAACAGCGTCATGGCGGGCGCAAGCCCCTCGTAAAAATCGAGCACCCAATCGATCTCGGCCATTATCTGCGTGTAAGGTTCGGGAGCTTCGCGGCCGACAAGGAAGCGTATCGCTTCATCATAGGGCATTATCTCGCGCCTTTTATACACGATGCCCATGAGCTTTTTCTTGAGCTCGACAAAGGCGGGGCTGTCGCCGACCGGCACTCCGTAGGTGCGCAGACGAAGCTTTTCCTTATAGCGGGGCTTTTCGATGGATTCGCGGATGAGGCGCGAATTCGGCGTATCGAAATAGATATTGCAGATCTTCGTCACGCCGTATTCATCGGCCTGCATGAAGCCGCGCATCCTTTCTCTCAACGCCTCGTATTGCTCTTTTGTGATGATGTATTTGATCTCTTTGCGCTCAAATACAGCCTGGTTCCTGTTGATCATCATCCACCGACCGCACGGGGACAAGCTTCCCCTTTTTTCGACATGTATTATAACACTTTTACGCCAAAAACGCTACATATATATTGCGGCAAACCGCAGACAGATTTTTACAGAAGCGACTTGGCAAAGCGCATTAGATTACGCCAGCAGGCGTCCTCGAGCGCGGCGCCCTTTATACCGGCCTTCTGCATCGCCTCCGCCAGCGCGGGGAGCTGCGAGGGATCGGAAAGCCCCTCGGGGTACTGCCCCATGCCGTCGAAATCGGAGCCTATGGCAAGGCAGCTCTGCCCTCCCACCTCAAGTATATGCTCCGCGTGGCGCACTATGTCGGATATGTGCGCCATGCGCTCGTTGGTAAGCTGCTTATAATAGAAATTGACGCCCACTGTGCCTCCGCGCCGCGCTATCTCCCTTATGTGCTCGTCACGGTGAGAGCGCGGGGAATCGAAAACCGCGCGGGCATTGGAATGCGAGGCGAAAACCTTAACGTCCTCGGCAAGCACGTCGTCTATACCGGCGTCGTTAAGATGCGAAACGTCTACCGCCATGCCTATGCGCGCCATCTCGCGCACGATCCTTTTGCCGAGGAAGGTAAGGCCACGCCTGCTGCGCCCCAGTGCGGGATAAGCAAGCTCGTTGGGAGTGTTCCAGGTGAGCGTCATTGCCCTGACGCCCATGCGGTGCGCGCACCGAAGCACGTCCTCATACCCCTCTATCGCCTCGCCGCCTTCGATGGTGAGTACGGTGGCGATGCCGTCCCCCGCCGGGTCGAAATCGGGCGTGAGCGGAACGAGCTCCGGATTATCGGCGAGCATGCGCTCATAGGCGTCCGCCATGCTCAAAAACTGCTGAAGATAGGGGCGCTTGTGCTTAACGTCGATCCAGGCCGCAAAGAACTGGAGCTTGACTCCGCCCTTTTTGAGCCCTTGGAGCGAGACGGACTGACGGCCGACGGGGCGCTTCAGATCATAGCCCTCGTTGACCATGCCGTATAAAAAATCACAGTGCCCGTCGGCAAAATACATGGATTACCTCTCAATCAATAAAGCGGCCCCATGCGGTCATGCACGGAGCCGCTTTGCCATAAACGGTTTACTTGGCGAATTCGACAGCCCTGGTCTCCCTTATCACGTTCACCTTGATGGTGCCGGGGTACTCGAGCTCGGATTCGATGCGCTTTACGATATCCTTGGCAAGGATCAGCGTGTCGGCGTCATTCACGTTCTCGGGCTTGACCATTATGCGCACCTCGCGGCCGGCCTGGATCGCGAAGACCTTGTCGACGCCCTCGAAGGAATTGGCGATATCCTCGAGCTTTTCAAGGCGCTTGATGTAGTTTTCAAGCGTTTCGCGCCTTGCGCCGGGACGCGCCGCGCTGATGGCGTCGGCGGCCTGCACGAGAACGGCTTCGACCGTGTTGGGCTCAACGTCGCCGTGATGGGCGAGTATCGCGTGGACGATCTGGTTGTTCTCGCGGTATTTCTTGGTAAGATCCGCGCCGATCTGCGCGTGGCTGCCCTCGACCTCGTGATCGACGGCCTTGCCGATATCATGGAGCAGGCCCGCGCGCTTGGCAAGCTGCACGTTGACGCCGAGCTCCACCGCCATGAGGCCCGCCAGATGCGCGACCTCGATGCTGTGCTTCAATACGTTCTGACCGTAGCTGGTGCGGTACTTGAGGCGGCCGAGCAGCCTTACGAGCTCGTGATGCAGCCCGTGCACGCCCACTTCGAATATCGCGGATTCGCCGGCCTCGCGGATCTGGTTGTCGACCTCCTTGCGGGCCTTTTCGACCATTTCTTCGATCCTGGCGGGATGGATGCGCCCGTCGAGAATGAGCTTTTCAAGGGCTATCCTTGCGACCTCGCGCCTGACGGGATCAAAGCCGGAGAGTATGACCGCCTCGGGAGTGTCGTCGATTATGAGATCGACACCCGTTGCGGTTTCAAGGGTCCTTATATTGCGGCCCTCGCGGCCGATTATGCGGCCCTTCATTTCGTCATTGGGAAGGGGAACGACGGAGATCGTGGTCTCGGCAACGTGATCGGCGGCGCAGCGCTGTATCGCGGAAGCGATTATGTTGACGGCGCGGCGGTCGGCCTCGGCCTTGGCCTTGGACTCGATATCGCGGATCATAAGGGTCGCATCGTGACGCGCTTCCTTCTCGGCGTTGTTGAGGATTATCGCCTTTGCTTCGTCGGCGGTCATGGAGCCTATGCGCTCCAGCTCGCCCTTCTGCTTGTCATAAAGCTCCTGCGCGGCGGCTTCGAGCTTGTCGACTTCCTTGGTCCTCTGGTTGAGCTGCTCCTCGCGCTTTTCAAGGCCTTCGAGCTTTTTATCGAAGCTCTCCTCCCTCTGCTGGAGCCTGCGCTCCGCACGCTGCACCTCGTTCCTGCGTTCCTTGTTTTCCCTTTCCTGTTCGGTCTTGATGCGGTATACTTCTTCCTTGGCTTCAAGTATGGTCTCCTTCTTCAAGGTCTCGGCGCGCTTCTGCGCGTCGTCGATCATCTTTCTTACCGCATCCTCCGCCTTAGCCGTCTTGGCTTCGGCGATGTTCTTCCTGTAGCTGTAACCTATTGCTACGCCGATGCCCGCGCCCACCAAGAGGCCCGCGACTATCAGCAGGATGTGCCACCATTCCAAATCTATATCCTCCAATATATGTAATATGCCCCGCATGGCCCTTTTAGCCCATGGTATAGACATTCTAAAATATTATAAAGTAAAAATCCCGTTTCGTCAAGTGCGAAACGGGTCCGCAGAGGGCTTCCGGCAAAATATATCTTCATGTTAATGCTGTTACCATGTTTATTATTTTTAAAAACCGGGAAAGCTGTATTTATCACAGGGCACAGGAGCGTTTGAAGTGAAAAAACCCAAAAGAAAACTCACTCCCGAGGAGAGGAGAGAGCACGCGGAATACAGAAGAATGGTGAAGGAGCGCGCCCCGCGGAGCAGAACGGGGCTTCGCGCGCTGCTCGCGTTCGTGACGGGCGGCGCGATATGCTGCCTGGGGCAGTTAATTGGCGATATCGGCGAGCTTTTGTGGGGGCTCGATACCGCGCAGCGCGGCAGCTTTACTTCGGTAACGCTGATATTCATCGCGTCGCTGCTGACCGGGCTGGGCGTTTACGATAAGATAGGCCGCGTTGCGGGCGCGGGATCGGTGGTGCCGATAACGGGCTTTTCCAATTCCATCACAGCGCCCGCGATGGAGCACCGCTCGGAGGGGATAGTCACGGGCGTGTGCGCACAGCTGTTTTCGATAGCGGGGCCGGTGCTCGTATTCGGAATAACGGCCTCGGTCATAGTCGGGCTGATCGCGTGGATCGTATCGCTCCTATGAGAACCTGACCGCAAGATAGATCCCCAACGCGAGCAGAGCGGCGCAGAGCGCACCCATAACGATCATCCTCCACTGCCTGTGCAGGCGCGAGGCGCCGCGCGAGTCGGCGAAGCTTTCCATAATGGCCTCGTTTTCGATATCGGTGAGGCTTTCGAATATCCTTTCGCCCTTGCCGTTCATACGGGAATACCCTCTTTCTCAAGCATTTTTCTCAGTTTTTTCCTTGCCCTTGCCAGCCTTGCCTTGACCCTGCTCTCGCTGACGCCGAAGGCCTGCGCAACCTCGGCCAGGGAATAAGAGTACCAATACCTTTTTACGAACATGCCGCGCATCTCGCCGGGAAGAGAGCTGACGAAGCGCGAGAGCACGCCTCGCAGCACCATATCGTCGCAGGGATCGCGTCCGGAGGCGGGATCGGGTATGCATTCGGAGAGCTCGTCGATTATGGCGGGCACCTGTCCCCCGCCCCTTTTTTGGGCGTTCTTTATACGATAGGCTGATATCGCCGCGTTTCGGGCAAGCTTGGACAGGTATGCGGGCAGGCTTTCGGGCAGAGGCGGGATCGAATCCCAAGCGGAGAGCAGCACGTCGTTCACGCATTCCTCGGCGTCCTCGCGACTGCGGAGTATGCCGAAGGCCACGCTGAATATGAGCCCGCGGTAGGCGTCGGATACGGCCTTGAGCGCGTCCTCGGATCTTGACTCAAACAGCTTAAGGATCGCTTCGTCGGTCATGCTTCTCTCCCCTCCCTTCGACCCATATGACGCAAAACGGCTTCAACGGGTAACGCACGAAGAAAAATATATTTTAACGAAACGAGCCCGCCCATAGCGGGCGGGCCCTGAGAGCCGTTTGGATCAAACGCCTATGCCGAGGCTCCAGCGGAGTATGATGAGCGCGTCGGCGGAATCGTATGCGCCGTCGCCGTTGACGTCGGCCACGGAGAGATCGAGCGCGTCAGCGCCGAGGATGCCGAGCGAGTAGCGGAGCATGAGCAGCGCGTCCTCGGAATCGACCACGCCGTCGCTGTTGACGTCGCCGAGGATGCCGGGATTATAGTCGCCGGAATAGTCGATATCGTCAACGTAGGCCGCGTCGTCCACGCCGTACCAGGAGCTGAGATCCCAGCTGCCCTTTTCGAACGCCCACTTGAAGGTGTAGGTCTTGTCGCTCGTTGCGGTGAAGGTGTAGCTGGTCCAGTTCCTTTCGCCGGAGGCTTCGGTCTTCTTGGTGCCGTCAACGTAGAAGCGGAAGTAGTCGTAGCTGCTGACGGAGCTTACGCTGTAACGGAACGAGAGCGTCTCGCCCGCGTGCATATCGAGGGTGAGCGTGAAGTAGCTGCTGGTGCTTGCCTGGCCCCAGTTGGACGAAGTCACGTAATCGTTCATTGCGAACCAGGGATAATCCTCGAGGCTGTTGTCAAAGGGCAGATCGCCGCCGTCGACGTTTGCCGCGGATTCGAAGGTGTGATAATAGAAGAAGCCCTTAACGAACGCGGCGTCCGCGCCGGAAGCGCCGGAGGCGTTCTTCTTGAATATGAACTCAAAGCTGTGATCGCCGGAGGTGGGCAGTATGTATTCGAAGTCAACGTAGCCGTCGGTCGCGCCCGAGGTGAGCACCGCGCTGCCGTCGCACTTGAATATGAAGTTGTCGCCCGAGGCGGAATCGACCTTGTATTTGAAGGTGAGCTGCATGCCCTTGGAGATCACGCAATGGGCGGTCATAACGGATTCGGAGTTGTCCACGCCCGCGTTGCCGCTCATTGCGGCGTTATCCTCGTTATTGACGATCCAGGGATACTGGCCTTCGGAAGCGAAGGGGACGGTGCCGCCGGTGATATTCGCCGCGGAGGAAAGGGAGCTTTCGACCTTGAAATTGCGCACCCAGGCCTTATCGGAGCCGGAAGCGCCGGAGGCGTTCTTTGTGAACTCGAAAGTGACCTGCACGCTGCCGTGACCGGGGATCTGAACGGTCTCGGTCGTCCAGTCCTTTTCGCCGCTGTCCTCGAAAACGGTGGCGCCGTTGGCCTTTACGCGGAAGAAGTCGCCGGATTCGGAGCTTACCTTATAGTCAAACGTGATGGTCTGCTCGACGCCCACGGTCAGCTCGGTCTTCATGGTGGAGGTGGAATTGTTCACGCCCGCGTTGCCGCTGACTGCGGAATTGCCGTCGACCGTCCAGGCGTAATTGCCGGAGGAAACGAAGTGGCTGCAGGAGCCTTCGGCATTGACGGCGGGATCGAGACCGTACATGTCGGCCTCAAGATAAGCCATGCCCGCACCGGCGTTGGTGGCGCTGATCGTCTTGGCGTTGGCCTTGATCACGGATATGACCTCGTCGGCGTTCATATCGGGATTGGCGGTCTTTATCTGAGCCGCGACGGCCGCAACGTGGGGAGAAGCCATGGAGGTGCCGTCCTTGGAGCCGAAATCGCCGCCGGGAACGGAGCTTGTGATGCTCTCGCCGGGAGCCGCGATATCGACCAGGGGACCGTAGTTGGAGAAATAGCTGAGGGAATGGCTCTGGCCGATCGAAGCAACGGTGCAGAGACGCTCGATGTTGGCAGGACAGCAGTTTGCGGCGTCCTGGCTTTCGTTGCCCGCGGCAACGACGACGGTGGTGCCCCTGTCAAAGGCCTCGTCGACTATCTCGGCCATGAAGTGATGCTCTTCGCCGCCGTCACAGCCGCCGCCGAGGGACATATTCTCGACGTCGGCGCCGTGCAGGGAGCCGTATTCCATACCAAGACCGACGTTGAGAGTGCTGCCGGAGCCCTGATCGGAGAGGACCTTGATGGGCATTATCTTGACGTTGGAGAAGGTGCCGTCGACGACCGTGCCGCAGACGTGGGTGCCGTGGGAATGGCCGTCCTCGGGATTATTGGTGTTGTTGACGAAGTTCCAGCCGGGGATGAGCCTGTCCACAAGGAAGGGATGGTCGGAATCGGCGCCGGTGTCGATAACGGCAACGATCACCTGGGGCAGATTGGAAAGGTTGCTGCCGTATTCGGCATAGAGCCACTGGTTATAGGCATACATGTTGATGTGGGAAGCGCCGAAGCCCCAGGACTTGAAGGAGCTGCTGCCGGGGGTGGCATAGGCCTCCATGATCTCGTCGGGCTCGGCCCATTCGACCTCGTCCATAAGCCTGAACTGCTTGAGGGCAGCCTCGGCCTCTTCGGGAGTCGCATACTGGAATACGTGCCAATCATTGTAGCCGGATGCGGAGGCTATCGCCTTGTCATCGTGAAGCTCGTGACCGGACTTGACGATGATGCGTGCAAGCGCGAATTCGCCCAGATCCTTCTTCGCCTCAAGATCCTTATCGTAAACGGTGGTGATCTTTGCGACGCTGTCGGTGAAGCTTGCAAGCTCCGCGATCTTCGCTTCGCGCTCGGCGTTAGTCTCGGGGCGTTCGGTCTCGGCGCCAACCGCGGGGACGAGAGCCAGCGCCATAATGAGGGCCACTATGAACGCCAAAAGTCTTTTGCTGTTTTTCATGGGGTTTATCTCCTTTTAATTATTAACTTATTTATTGACCGCCGAACGCAGGAACGCGGCCACGCCGCGGTAGACCTCGTCACGGTTGAGCTCGTTGTGCATCTCGTGCCTGCCGTTTTCATATAGCTGCAGCACGACCTTGGTGTGCCCGGTCTTCTTGAGGTTCTCGCAGACCTCGACGACGCCCTTGCCGTAGGAGCCCACGGGATCCTCCTTGCCGGCGACCAGATAAATGGGCACGTTTTTGACCTTTTCGGCCCATGCCTTGCCCGAGATCTCGCCCAGTCCGTCGAACAGATCGCGGAAGGCGGCGGAGGTGAACGTGAATCCGCAGAATTCATCCTTGACGTATTCGTCGACTATCGCTTCGTCATGGGTCAGCCAGTCGAACGGCGTGCGGGGAGACGCGACCTTCTTGGCATAGGCGCCGAACGCCAGAGCGTTGAGCTTTTCATCGGGCTCGGCTCCGCCCGTCTTTTTGATATGGGATCCGGCGATCGCCTTGGCGATGGCAAGCACGGGATTCTTTCCCGCGGTGCCGGAGAAAATGAACGCGTCGAACTCATCGGGGAACCTCGAGGCGCAGGTGCGGGCCAGGAAGCTGCCCATCGAGTGCCCGTAGAGCACCATGGGCACGCCGGGGCATTCCGCCTTGACGATCTCATGCAGCTTCATGATATCCTCGATGACAAGGCTCCAGCCGTTTTCGGGCGCGAAATACCCCTTCTTCCCCTTGCCGTTGACCGAGCCGCCGTGCCCGGCGTGATCCTCGGCATACACGGCGTAACCCAGTGAAGTGAGGTAATTCGCAAGATCGTCATAGCGCAGGGCGTGCTCCGCCATGCCGTGAACGATCTGTATCGCCGCCTTGGGCGCGCCCTCGGGCAGCCACTTGTATGCGGCGATCTCGCAAAGCTTCGTTGCGGAGGGGTAACCGAATCTTTCCATAGCTTTTCCTTTCTTTACTGTACGATGATTGCAATCACGGCGATCGCCGCGGAGAGTATGAACAGCGCAGCCAAAATCAGCGCGATGAGCCTTGCGGAATTCTTTTTCATTGGATATCACCTTTCGAGAGTTTTCAGCGTCCTGTGAACGGGGAAAGAAGCTTTGCGAAGAAATCCTCGTCGCTTTCAAGCCCGAACCACACGATCACCGCATAGATCACGGCGGCGGCAAGCAGCAGGGCGAGCAGCAAAAGCGCGATGCTCCCCCAGTGGATCTCCCTGTGCTTCACCCTGCGCAGGGGCTTGGTATGATCCGTATAGTGTATGCGGTAGTGACGTCGTTTCATATCCTTTATTATACCATACGATGGGTGGGTTTGAAAAGACGGATATGCACATTTATTTTTCGCCGGCGGCAGGGCCTTTTGCACAAAACGCATAAAAATTATTTTTTAAAAAAACGGCTTGACCCCCCCCATAACGGAGTATAATAATAGCGGAGGTGAATCAAAGTGAAAAAAACCGTTTCCCTTATGCTGTTGGCGGCGATGATGCTCCTCCTGTGCTTCCCCGTTAACGCGCTTGCCGGGGACGCGCCGGAAGACGTGACCGAATTCGCGCGGGATACCGCCGCGCCTTACGTCAAGAGCTATATGAAGGATCCCCAAAACAAAGCGATCGGCAGCATAGTCGGATCCGCCGAGGCCGTCGACGAATTGACGCTCGGCTCCGGAATGCGTGTTTATCAGATAGACGGAAGCGAGGCCGCGAAGCTTTCCGATCAGCTCACTCCGCTTGACGACTGGTGCTTCTCTCTTGATTCTCAAGGCAAAAAAACGGCCCTCTTCGAGGTGCATCGGAGCGAAACGGGCAGTCTCTCCCACAGCGGAGTGCAGAACGGCGAAAACCTTGAGAACGCGCTTGAGATCATGGAGCGCCTCGCCAAAAGCGCGGGGGTTGCATTCGAGCCCAAGCTCTGCCGCTTCACGGAGAATTTCGTGCTTCTTCAGTCCTTTGGCGGCGACGAGCGCGTGATCACGATCCCCACGGACGTTCAGGAGCTTGACAGGAGCTATTCCGAGGCGGCCGAGTACAGGGAGCTTCCCACCGGCGAAGAGCTGGTATCCGCGATCAACGAGCAGATGAACAATGCGCAGCCGGACAGCTACGGCGGAGCCACATTGCTTTTAGCCGCCCATCCCGGCGTTCTGACCGGCAACGCGCCCGCGGCGATCCCGCAGCCGGACAACGCCGTGAGCCCGCTCGTTTTCATTATTCCCGCCGCTGCCGTCGTTATCGCAGCGCTCATTGCCGCGATAGTCGTTAAGAAGAAAAAAGCGGTAAGGTAACGCAAAAGGGGCGCCGAGAACTCCCCGAACCGCCGTCCCTCAGCTTTGCATTTTGCGCTTTGCGTTTTAAGTTCCGGACCACGGTAACGATCCCTCAGTCATCCTCGCTTTCAGCTCGGCTGACAGCTCCCTTTACCAAAGGGAGCCGAGGAGGGGCCCGAAGCACGATCAATATGCGTTAGTTCTCAGTCCCGACAGCGCGACATCATCCACCACCGCCTTGCGGCGGCAGCCCCTCATCGAAAGCAAAGCTTCCTCGGCACTCACCAGAAAAAGCCAATCAGTTGGCTTTTTCTTTTCGCCTCGCGCCCCTCGATAGGGGAAGGTGCGAACGTCGCTGCACGCTTGAGCCTTCCCCCTTGCCGGGAAGCTGTCAACGAAGGAGACCGACGTGGTTCTTCCGTCCTTCCTACTCCGCGTCGGGCGCGGTATCGGGCAGCATGGGCCCTATCTCGTTATACGAGCGGCGCTCAGGAAGATCGCCGGGCGGGGAGTACATAAGACCCGTGTACTCGGAAGCAAGCGCCGTGCGCATGCCCTCGGTGCCTATGAAATCCGGCCCGATCATATCGTTGATCTCCACCGTTTCGCCGCCCGTGGGCATATGCGGCCTTTTCCTGCGTTTGTTCGACATAATATCACCTCCGCAAAGAGTATCTGCGGAGGTGAGCGGCATTATTCGGGGTCTAAATTTTTACAGCAGCGATCTTGCAAGCTCCGCGAGCTCGTTCGGGTGCGTGACGGGGATCTCGTGCCCCGCGCCGCGTATCTCCACAAAGCTGCCGCGCGGTATCGCGTCGGCTATCGCGGAGGCGTGCTCGCGCCTTATCGCCTCGTCCTTCTGCCCGTAGACGACCGTCGTTTCGCAGATGACGTTGGCAAGATCGGAATTGGTTATGTGGGGCTCGGTGAGCATAAGCCTCAAAAGCATCGCGGGCACGGGATTCTTTTTTCTTTCCGCGAAGGAAAGCTCTTTTTTTATAGTGCGGATCATCTTGGGCTTTAAGCCGGAGGGATCGGAATTGACGCCGATCAATATGAGCTTGCGCACCCTGATCGAGCGCAGCGCCATGAGGATCGCGGTTATCGCGCCGTCGGAAAAGCCGATTATATCATATTCGCCTATGCCGAGCTTATCCTCCATGAGCTTTATCGCGTCGTCGGCCATCAGCTCATAGCTTATATCAAGGGGCGTGTCGTCCTCGGCGGGCTCGGATCCGCCCTGCAGGCGGCTGTCCATCAGCACGAACCCGCGCGAGGCGGAAAGCAGGGGCACGAATTTTTCGAAGATCTTCATGCTCTCCCCATTGCCGTGGAGCAGCAAAGCCGGCGTCCTGAGCTTGAAATCCCTGACGCCCGCGAGCTCATAATTTATCAGCTGATCGTTTATTATGGCCTTTGGCATAGCGTTTTATTCTCCGTAATGATCTTTTCCCCCTTTGCGCATTATAGCACAAAAGAATATAAAATGCAAATAATCTTTGAATTTTCATCAAAAAAAGACCGGAATCGGGTAAAATCGGCCCTAAGGCTTCCCTATTGGCATTTTTACTTGACAACTCGAATATTTTCTTATAAAATTTTAAGGATATAAAGCCCTTGAAAAGGAGAACTGTTTATGTGCGGTATAGTAGGTTTTACGGGAGTGGGCAACGCGACTCCCATCTTGATAGAAGGTCTTGAAACGCTCGCGTACCGCGGGTATGATTCGGCGGGCATAGCCGTTTGGGATGGCGAGAACATCGTCATGCGCAAGGAAAAGGGCCAGCTGCAGAACCTGAAGGACATACTTGCTTCGGAGCCCATAGGCGGCAGCTGCGGCATTGGCCACACCCGCTGGGCGACTCACGGCGAGCCCTCTTACATAAATTCTCATCCCCACGGGGACGACAAAAAGCAGCTGGTGCTGGTGCATAACGGCATTATAGAAAACTACGTCAAGCTGAAATCCATGCTGATCGACAAGGGCTGCAATTTCGTGTCGGATACCGATACCGAGGTGGTCGCGCAGCTGATAGGCGATCTTTATAAGGGCGATCCCCTTGCCGCGATAACCGCGGGCATACGCCTGCTTGAAGGCTCGTTCGCGCTGGCGATACTCTTCCGCGACGATCCCCACCGCATATACTGCGTCTGCAAGGACAGCCCCATGGTGGTGGGTTACGGCAGGGACGGCGCGCACATCGCATCGGACATCCCCGCGATGCTATCCTACACCCGCGACGTGACGTTCATGGGCGATAAGCAGATCGCCGTGCTCTCGCCCGAGGGCATAGCCTTCTATGACGAATTCGGCACGCCCATCGACAAGGGCAGCACGCATATCGACTGGGATCTCGACGCCGCCAAGAAGGGCAGCTATGAGCACTATATGATGAAGGAGATCTGCGAGGAGCCGGTCGCGTTCCGCAAGACGGCCGAGCAGTACGTCTCGTTCAAATACAGGAAGCTCAAGACCGACTGCTTCCCCTGGTCCGACGAGGACGCGCAGAGCATAAAGCGCATACGTATAATCGGCTGCGGCACCGCCTATCACGCGGGGCTTCTGGGCAAGAAATATTTCAGCACCCTGGCAAAGATACCCGTTGAGGCCGAGATCGCATCCGAATTCAGGTATTCCGATTACACGTTCGAGCCGGGCGAGATGCTGTTCGTCATCTCACAATCCGGCGAGACCGCCGATACGATAGCCGCTATGCGAATGGCGAAGCAGGCGGGAGTCAAGACCGTTGCCGTGTGCAACGTGATAGGCTCCACCATCGCCCGCGAGGCCGACGAGGTGCTGTTCACGTATGCCGGGCCCGAAATCGCCGTTGCCGCCACCAAATCATACCTGACGCAGGTAACTGTGCTCTTCCTTGCCGCGCTCTCGCTTGCCGAGGTGCGCGGGACCGTGACCGAGGAGCGCATCGCCTCGCTTATAACCGAGCTGGCCTCGATCCCCGCGGGCATGGAAAAGCTTATAGACAGCCGTGAGGAGATACAGTATTTCGCCAGCCGCGAATTCGTCGCGCAGCACGTGTTCTTCATAGGCCGCGGCATCGACTCCGCGCTGGCCATGGAGGCCGCGCTGAAGCTCAAGGAGATCAGCTACATACATTCCGAGGCCTATGCGGCAGGCGAGCTGAAGCACGGCACCATCGCCCTTATCGAGGACGGCACGCTTGTGATCGCGCTTGCCACCCAGGGCAGCCTTGCCGCAAAGACGGCAAGCAATATCGAGGAGGTGCGCGTAAGGGGCGCCAAGGTGCTGGGCCTGACCAACGGCGAGATGCCCGACGTGGACGCCCACTGCGCGAACGTGTGGCGCATCGACAAGACCAACGAGCTGCTTGCGCCCTTCCTTGCGATAATCCCCCTGCAGCTGTTCGCCTATTATATGGCAGTGCAGAAGGGCTGCTCGGTCGACAAGCCCAGGAACCTTGCCAAGAGCGTGACCGTTGAGTGATATGGAAAAGAAAGTGTATTTCGCGGGCTCGATCCGCGGCGGGCGCGTTGACGCGGCCCTTTACCGCCGCATGATAGAGCATATAAAAAAGACCGCCGACGTGCTGACCGAGCACGTGGGCGACCTTGCCCTGAGCGCCCTTGAGGGGGAGCTTGACCGCGACAGGCTCATTTACGAGCAGGACACGGCGTGGATACGCGAATGCGATCTGCTGATAGCCGAGTGCACTTGCCCGTCGCTCGGCGTGGGATATGAGCTGGCCTATGCCGAAAAGCTGAACAAGCCCTGCTTCGTGTTCTATAACAGGGAGCGCGGGAACCTTTCGGCAATGATAAAGGGCGATCCGTATTACGAGCTGTTTCCGTATTCAACGGAGGATGAGATCGTAAAAGGGCTGGATTCGATATTGAAGTAAACGAAAGCCGCGACGTGCGCAAGGGCGCAGCCGCGGCTTTTTATTATGCATCGCACAGAAATTCGTATTCGGTCGTCTCCCGGAAGCGCTCTCCCGCCCTGAGCAGCGCCGGGGGAAACTCCGGTTTATTCGGGCTGTCGGGGAAATGCTGCGTTTCAAGGCAGAAGCCCCCGTTTTTGGGGAAGCTGCCCGCGGCGTCGAGATTTATGAAATTGCCCGTGTAGACGTGCACGCAGGGCTGTGTGGTGCGGCATATGAGGCGCACGCCCGTTTTTGGGGAAAAGGCTTCCGCGCAGAGCGCAAGCGAGCCGCCGTTTTCGAGGGCGAAGCTGTGATCGAGGCCGCCGCAGGCGGAAAGCTCCTCAACGGCGGAGATATCGCCTATCCTTCGCATTTCGGTGAAATCGAGCGGAGTGCCCGAAACGGGCAGCAGCCTGCCCGTGGGTATCATGCCGGGGCCGAGCTCGGCATATTTTTCGGCGTTCACGCGCAAATCGTGCGCTTTGACGTCTCCCCCGCCGTCGAGATTGAAATAGCTGTGGTTGGTTATGTTGATATAGGTGTCGGCGCTGCTGCGGGCCCCGTAAACGAAGCGAAGCGCGCTCCCATTAAGCGTGACTTCGGCGGTCAGGCGAAGCTCGCCGGGGAAGCCCTCGTCCATATCGGGGCTTGTGAGGCTGAACCGCACGCCGTTTTCGATTGGCTCCGCGTCATAGAAGCGCTTGTGGAAGCCGCCGTGGAGATGGTTTTCGCCGTCGTTCCTTTCAAGGGCGTATTCGCGCCCGTTCAGGGTGAAGCGCGCGTTCCCTATGCGTCCGGCGTATCTGCCGACGGAAGCGCCCACGCAGGAAGTTCCCCGCGCATAGCCGCCCGCGTCGGGATAGCCCAGCACGGCGTTCACTCCGGCGGCCTTTACGCGAACGAATGCCAGCGTGCAGCCGAGATCGGTGAGGCCGACCGAAAGGTCCTCCGACTCGAGCACGAAAAGGCGCGCCGTGCGCCCGCCTGCGATACCGAATGGTTTTTCAAATATATTTGTCATACGGGCATTATATCACGCGAAACGGCATTTGAAAAGAGCGCTTTCAAAAGTTTCGCGCGGAAGCCTGTTTTTTGAGGCGAAACCGCTTAAAAACCGTGTTTTCGCACGTGTTGACACGCTTTTTTACAGATGCTATAATCTCCTTACCATCATACGGAGGGAATCATTTCATGCTTGAATTCGTAAGCAATTGGGTCACCGGAGCCGACGGTCTCAACCTCGGTCTCATAGGCGCCATCATACTCTTTATCATCGGCTTCGCCGCGCTCATCAAGGGCGGCGACTGGTTCGTCGACGGCTCCGTCGGCATCGCCAAGAAATTCCATCTGCCCGAGCTGCTGATCGGCGCGACGGTCGTGTCCATCGGCACCACCCTGCCCGAGGTCATGGTCTCCGCAACGAGCGCGGCAAAGGGCGTGAGCTCCATCGCCTACGGCAACGCGATAGGCTCGGTCATATGCAACACCGCGCTGATCGCCGCGCTGACGGTGGCGATACGCCCCTCGCTCGTCAACCGCAAGGCGCTTGCCATACCCGTTATATCCTTCTTCATCGCGGCGTTCTTCTATGCGGGCGTGGCGATCTTTGCAAGGGAGTTCTCAAGGCCCGTTGGCATAATACTCCTTGCAATGTTCGTGATATACATGATCATCACCGTAATGCAGGCGATCAGGCATCCCGACGACGCCGAGACCGAGGAGATCGAAAAGCAGCTGAGCCTGTTCAAGAGCATAGTGCTGCTGGTGCTGGGCGCGGCGCTCATCGCCGTTGGCGCGAACTTCCTTGTTGACAACGGCACCTATATCGCAAGGGCCGTGGGCGTGCCCGAAACGGTCATTGCCCTCACCTTCGTTGCCCTGGGCACCTCGCTTCCCGAGCTCGTCACCGCCATCACTTCCCTTGTCAAGGGGCACGGCGCGCTTTCCCTGGGCAACGTGATCGGCGCGAACATATTCAATATCGTGCTCGTATCCGGCATGGCGATCACCATAAAGCCCTTTGCATTGCCCGCCGAAAAGCTCATCGGCGGCATGAACGCCTCGCTCGTGGTCGATATGCCCGTGATGTTCCTCGTAATGGGCATACTCACGCTGCCCGCCGTGTTCTCCGGCAAGCTCAAGAGGTGGCAGGGCATTGCGCTCCTCGCCATCTATATAGGGTTCGTGGTGTTCCAGTTCGTGGGATGATCAATGCCCCGAGAAATTTTGCCAACAGAAAAAGCCCGCGATCGGGGCTTCCTGATAAGGAAGTCCCGATGCGAGCTGAGCGAGCCGCAGGGCCGACGAGGAATGCATGCAAATTCCGAGGAGGAACGCGCCGCGCCGCGATAGGCGCGGAACGCGGGCGTCAAGCAGCTGAGGCCGCTCCTGCGAGACATATCCGAATAACTATATGAAAAAAAGCCGCTGTGGAGTAATGAAGATTCTCCATAGCGGCTTTCGTTTTAGCATTATTTTAGGTCGATGGGTGACGAAACTTCCTTACTCAGATGCAGATATCGCGGGCTTTTTTAACTTGCTTATCGGCTCAGAACGTGAGCTCGTCGATCTCTTCGGCAAGCTCCTCGAGGCGGGGCGCAAAATGCGAGATCCATTTTTTGCCGGTTTCGGAATCCTTTCCGAATTTGCGCACGGCGTGGTCGAGCAGGCGCATACAGCTTAGCAGCTCGGCCTTCTTTTCGACCTCTTCGCAGCCGCGGCCGTCAAGATAGTTTTCGATGGAGAAGCGCCAGAATTCGCGCACGGAGTCATAGCTTATGCCGAAATAGTGCATCGCCTCGGCATGGTCCATCTCGGTAAACCCGCGGTAAGCGCAGCGCATGAGCGCGAGCTCGAATATGGGGTGCCCGGTGCACAGGGTGTCCATATCGATCAGCATCAGCTCGTCCTTCTGCTGCAATATGTTATTGATGTGATAATCGCCGTGGAGCAGATGCGGATCGTCGGGCACCGCTTCGATCAGCGATACGAGCTTTTCATGCGCCGGATCCGACACCGTGCCGCGGAGCCTCTGCGCGCGGGGCAACATGCGGTCCTTCATGCGGGGCAGCGTGTCGGCCTTGGGCACCAGCGTGTGCATCTCCTTCAAAAGATCTATGCTCTTTTTTGCGGCTTCGCCGATCGTGAGCCTGCCGGAGGCGATGAGGTTTGAAAAGCTGTTCGCCTCGATAAGCTCGAACACGGAGCCGTAGCCGCCGCTTTCTATGCGCACGACGTCATAGGGTATCGCCGTGGGCACGCCCATTATCAGCGCCGTCCTTGCCAGCTCGCGCTCGCGGTGTATCTCGTCGAGGCTTTCGGGAGCAAGAAATACCTTTACGACCGTTTCGCGGTCGATACGGTAGACGTTGCCGTTTGCGCCGCGGCCTATCACGTCGCAGCCTTCCACCGAGATCGTGCGGTAGGACTTGCGGGTGGTGATCATCTCGGTCAGCCCGGTCATCTCGAGGATATCGTAGATCTCAGACGATACGTTTACGAGCTCCATATCGGGGACCGTCTTTTTGAGCCTGATGAAAAGACGCAGGCCTGCGCTGGAAACGTATTCCAGCTTTTCGCAGTCGAGCGTCAGGGCGCCCTGGCCTCCGCTGCCGATTATGCGGCTTATCTCCTGCCAAACGGATTCGGCATTGTTCGAGGTGAGCCTGCCTTCGGGATAAAGCACGAGCCTTTCATCCTGTTTGCCGTATCTCATTCCGGTCCCGTCCTTTCGGGTTCAAACAAAGCGTTTGGTGATGGTGGTGACGTTTTCGGCCCCGATCCTTGCATAGGCCGTTTCGTCCATAAGATTCTTGACTATGAATACGCCGAGGCCGCCTTCCCTGCGCTTTTCGATGGGAAGGGTGACGTCGGGATCCTCTGCGGCAAACGGATCGTAGGGTATGCCGAAATCGCGGAACTCGACAGAGGCCCATTCACCCGGTCTGCCGCTGACGCTCACGCTGCACGGACCCGCGGCCCCTCCGTAAGCATAATAGGCGATGTTGGTGAAGAGCTCGTCGACGGCGATATCGAATTTGGTCATAAGCTTAACGGGGCATTCGAACGCCTCGAGCCGCTCATTGACGAAATCGATCACCCTTTCATTGTTTTTTGTGCTTGCCTCGATATCCATTCTTCCGGTCAGTCAAGACTCGATATTCAGTATGTCGGAAAAGCCCGTTACGTCGAATATCTCTGTGATCATCTCGTTGGGATGCAGCACCTTCATATTGCCCTGCATGCGTTTATGCGTGCCGAGCAGCAGGCGCAGACCCGCGGAGGAGATATATTCGAGCTGCTCGAAATCGAGCACGAGCTCCTCGACGGCGCTGAGATCCTTAAGCTCCTCCTCGAGCCGGGGCGCGGTGGTGGTGTCGAGCCTGCCGACGACCTTGACCAGGAGCTTATTGCCTTCGAAATATTTATTGACGATCATATCAGTTCTCCTTTTTCATCTTTTTGTAGATTATCATTTCGACGGTCCCGCCCTTGATGCCGATCCTTACTTCATCGGCAAGGTTGGCAACGATGGATCGCTCCAGCTCGTCCCATTCCTCGGCGTCCTTCTTTTCCTGCATAAAGGTGCGGTAATTGTTCAGCGACCAATAGGCGTTGTACAGCCCCGTCAAATCCTCCTCGGAGCCCATCCAGCCGGAATCGAGGAAGCGTATCGCACCGGGCTCGTCGGGCTCGAATACCCGCTCGAACAGGCAGCGGAGCTTGCCCATGACGCCCACCGCGGCGATGTTTGCGCCGTCAGTGGAGGCCTCCATAAGCTTTCTGCGCTTCTCCCTGTCCATAACGGTGTCGGTGATGAGGTGCAGGCGGTATTCGTCCGCCTCGTCCTCGATAAAGAACCTTGCCTCCACCTCGCCGGTGAGCTGGCGGAGCATGCCCATCATTTCCTCGGAGAGCAGCCGCAGCCAAAGCGCCTGCTTGTCGGAAAGCCCCTTGTACTTTGCAACGGCTTCCGCCTGGAAGAGCGCCTCATCGACGCCTTCGCCCGAAGCGCACACGTTTATAATATCGGATCTCACAAAAACACCTCCCGTGTTCATGGCAATATTTACTCGTTTATATTGTAACTCATAATTCCCAAAAGCGCAATAACCAATATGCAGAATAATATAATTTAAAAATACCTTGTGTTAAAAGGAAAAACGGAGTAAAATACCATTCTGTGAATTAAATTTTCAAAAATCCGCAAGAGGTCTTTTATGAACGAAAAAATCAGGAATATAGCCATAATCGCGCACGTTGACCACGGCAAGACGACCCTGGTCGATCAGCTCTTACGCCAGAGCGGCGTATTCCGCGCGAACGAGGCCGTGCAGGACCGCGTGATGGACTCCAATGACATCGAGCGCGAGCGCGGCATAACCATACTCTCCAAGAACACGGCGGTGAATTACAAGGATTACCGCATCAACATCGTTGACACTCCCGGTCACGCCGATTTCGGCGGCGAGGTGGAGCGCATACTCAAGATGGTCGACGGCGTGCTGCTGATGGTGGACGCATTTGAGGGCTGCATGCCCCAGACCCGCTTTGTGCTGCGCAAGGCGCTTGAGCTTAAAAAGGTGCCCGTTGTGGTCATCAACAAGATCGACCGCCCCGGCGCGCGCCCCTATGAGGTTGCGGACGAGACCCTTTCGCTCTTCATCGAGCTTGGCGCGGACGACGATCAGCTGGATTTCCCCATCGTTTACGCCTCCGCGCGCGACGGCGTATCCGGCCTCGATCCCGAGGATCTTTCGCCCAACATGCAGCCGCTCTTCGACACCATCATTTCGGCGGTGCCGGCGCCTTCCTGTGACGAGACGCTGCCCCTGCAGGTGCTCATTTCGGCCATCGACTATGACGAATATGTTGGCCGCATAGGCATCGGCCGAGTCGAGCGCGGCGTTGCCTCGAAGAATCTGCCCGTGTGCGTGGGCGTGCCCGGCTCCGGTTCCAGACAGGCCAAGCTGACGAGGCTCTATCGCTTCGAGGGCCTGCACAGGGCCGAAGCGGAATCCGTTCCCGCGGGCGATATCATAGCCGTTGCGGGCGTGCCCGAGCTTTCCATAGGCGAGACCATATGCGATATCAACGCGTTCGATCCCCTGCCCTTCGTGCATATCGACGAGCCCACGCTTTCGATGTATTTCATGGTCAACTCCTCTCCCTTCGCGGGCAAGGAGGGCAAGTACGTCACCTCGCGCAATATCCGCGAGAGGCTTTATAAAGAGGTGCAGACCAACGTTGCGCTGCGCGTTGAGGACACCGACTCCACCGAGGCCTTCAAGGTATCCGGCCGCGGCGAGCTGCATCTTTCGATACTGATCGAGACGATGCGCCGTCAGGGCTATGAGTTCGCAGTCTCGCGCCCCAAGGTCATAATGAAGCACGATCAGTACGGGCGCCTTATGGAGCCCATGGAGGAGCTGACGATCGACGTGCCCTCGGAATACATGGGGCCCGTTATGGAAGGTCTTGGCCGCAGGAAGGCCGTGCTCTCCAACATGATCAACGACAACGGCGGCGGCGTGCGCCTGGTATTCGACATCCCTGCAAGGGGCCTTATGGGCTATCGTTCCGAGCTTTTGACCGACACGCGCGGAAACGGCGTGATGAGCCACATATTCAAGGGCTACGCCCCCTATTCCGGCGATATCGAGGAGCGCCTGACGGGCTCGCTCATCGCCTCCGAAACGGGAGAATCCAACGCCTACGGCCTCTTCAACACCCAGGACCGCGGCCGCATGTTCATTACCGCCGGAGTGCCCGTTTACGAGGGCCAGATCGTGGGCGAGTGCGCGAGGAACGAGGACATCACCATCAACGTCTGCAAGAAGAAGCACATGACCAACACCCGCGCCTCCGGCAGCGACGAGGCCCTGCGCCTCACCCCGCCCGTGGTGTTCTCGCTGGAGCAGTGCCTTGAGTTCATACGCGACGACGAGCTTGTCGAGGTCACGCCCAAGTCCATAAGGATGAGGAAGCGCTATCTCACCAAGGATCAGAGGATCAAGGATTTCAACAGGCGCATGGCCGAAAAGCAGGCGAACGAATAAGCAAGAAAAGCGATCCTCGCCGGCGGGAAAGGTTGATACCGAAAAAGATACTTTTCCCCCTTCCCCCATGGTAAGGCCGGGCTCTGCGCGCGGGATCACATGAAAATACCCCGATAAAGCAACAAGCTGAGAAGGTCATCCCCTCTCAGCTTGTTTTTTTGAGCGTTACCTCTGCACGAAGCTTCCGCAGCAGCTTTCGTCCTCGGGCTTGCCGCTCCCTGTGCACTCGCCGCGGCAGGGGCGCACCTCGATGCGGTGAAGCTCGCAGCAGTTGTCATGGCCGTGGTGGCGGCATTCCGAGACGCTGCAGCCGATGATCTGATCGTGCTTTGCTGAACCGTTGTTCATATCATCACTCTTCCTTTCATGTTTGTACCGTCAGTATGCCCCGCGTAAAACGATTTTATCCGCCGACGCCGTTTTAATCGTTGACACGGGTACATTTTTGATATAAAATTGAAAATGGTTTAATATAGACTTGGAGTGGATATGAAGAACGGGACCAAGATCGCCATATGTCTGGGGACCGCCGCGCTCACTTTCGTGCTTGCGGCTTTCGCTCAGACCCTGCTGATACCGCTTACGGCGCTTTCCGCCTATATGGGCGCCATGTGGGGGCTTTATTACCTTGCGCCCTCGGCGATCGCCGCATGCGCGGGAGCGCTGCTCTTTGGCGGCACGGATCCCGGCAGTCTTGCTGCCGCGGCTATGTTCCTGCTGATCTACGCGGTGCTCACGGCCTATCTTAAAAAGAAGTTCCCGCACAGATACGCGGTGCTGGCGCTTGCCGTGACGGTTTGCGTGGGGCAGTATCTTTCCATGACCGCAGCCGCGATGCTCGCGGGCAGGCCGCCCTATTCCGACGTTGTGGACGCCTGGGACAGGATGGTTTCGGAGGTGTTCACTCCCGTTTTCGGCGGGATCGCGGGAGGCGGCGAGGTGCTCTCCATGTTCGGGGACGTTTCCGCGACGATACCCGACACGCTGATGTTCATGTGCATACTGACCTCGGAGGGCGTTTCGATCGCCCTGGTTATGCTGACCAGGCTGCTGCACAGGTTATTCAAGACCGAGCCCGCGCCCATGGCGCGCTTTGCCGAATGGCGCCTGCCGCACACGGCGCTGATAGGCGGCGGGATAATGCTCGTATGCATCGCGCTTGCCTACATATTTAGGCTCGAGCAGGCGAATTCAGTCGCCTATTCGCTGGGCTTGATAGTCGCTTCGCTCTTTGCCGTGCAGGGCATGGCGTATCTCGATTTCGTATTCAGGGTATCCCGCGCGCCGGGCTTTGTGCGAGTGCTTGCGTGGGTGCTGCCCGTGCTGGCCTTCCCTTACAGCCTTTTGCTGCTTGCCTTCATAGGCGTAAAGGAGCAGATCACCAAGAAGAGGCCCAAGGTGAAGAAATACCTCATGGAGCTTTCGGCTCAGCAGCGCGCGATGAACCGCGCGGACGAGCTTGCCAAGTACGGCTACGTGAGGCAGGACGCAAAGAAGCCCCCGGAGGACGGGGAAAGCAATAACGGCGGCGGGGACGGCTCCGCCGGTACCGATAAAGGAGGTAACGCAGAATGAAGGTTTTATTACAGCAGGACGTCAAGGGCACCGGCGCCGCGGGCGACATCGTTAACGTAAGCGACGGCTATGCGCGCAATTTCCTGATCCCCAGGAAGCTGGCGGTGCCCGCGGACGCGGGCAACATCAACGCCGCGAATATAAAGAAGAACGCCGCCAAGCACCGCATCGAGGTGCAGCGCAAGAACGCCAAGGAGCTTGCCTCCGGCATGAGCAATCTGACCGTGAGGGTATATGCCAAGGCGGGCGACGGCGGCAGGCTCTTCGGCTCCGTGACCGGCAAGGAGATCGCGGACGCGCTCAAGGAGCAGTATGACATCACCGTGGATAAGAAGAAGATACGCATACCCGAGCCCATCAAGCAGACGGGCATCGTTACGGTGAGCGCACATATGTTTGAGCAGACCGACGCCCAATTCAAGGTCGAGGTAATCGCTCTGGACGAATAAACCCGCTACCCTGCGCGGCAGGGGCCGGTAATAAGGACACGAAATGGAAGCAAAGGAAACCGAACAGCACATAGAGATGCCTTATAACGAGGAAGCCGAGAAGGCGGTGCTCGGAAGCATACTCCTCTCCTCCGGGACGTGCGAGAAGGCTATCGAGGAGCTCGCTCCGCAGGATTTCTATTCGCTGAAAAACCGCGACGTGTTTGCCGCGGTCAAATCGCTCTGGGACCGCGGCGGCGAGATAGACAGCGTCACGGTGCTTGGCGCGCTTGAAAAGCTGGGCAAGCAGGATTCCGTGGGCGGGATCGACTATCTCAACGAGCTTGCCCTCACCACGCCCACCGCGCTGAACGTGGAGCATTATCTTGCGATCGTCAAGGAGGAGAGCACCAGGCGCCGCCTGATCAACGTCTGCACCGAGATAGCGCAGGAGGCGCGCACCGGCGCGCGCGAGACGGCGAAGATACTGGACGACGCGGAAAGGCGCATATACGAGATCGCAATGCGCACCTCGGACGACAAGATAGAGCCCCTTGCGCCGATCTATGGCAGGGTGTTCCGCCGCATAGGCGAGCTGATGAAGCTTGAGGGGCAGACCACGGGGCTTCCCACGGGCTTCCTGGATCTTGACGACCTGACGAGCGGGCTGCACCGCTCCGACCTGATAATAATCGCCGGCCGTCCCGCAAGCGGCAAATCGACCCTTGCGCTCAATATCGCCGCCCATGCCGCGCTGCACGAGGGCGCAACGGTTGCCTTCTTCAACCTTGAAATGAGCAAGGAACAGCTTGCCTCGCGCATAATGGCGACCGAGACCGGCGTGCCCCTGCAGAAGATACGCACCGGCGGCGTGGACGCCGATGACCTTTTGAAGATCGCGGCCAGCTTAAACAGCGTTGGCGCCGCGCCCTTCCTTCTTGACGACACCCCGGGCATATCCGTTGCGGAGCTGCGCTCAAGATGCCGCAGGATCAAGGCAAGGCAGGGGCTGGATCTGGTGATCGTGGACTATCTGCAGCTTATGCAGACCGGCAGCCGCGCCGAATCCCGAGTGCAGGCCGTTTCGGAAATGACGAGGAATCTTAAGATACTCGCCCGCGAGCTGGATATCCCCCTCATCGTGCTTTCACAGCTTTCGCGTGAGCCCGACAAGCGCTCGGATCACACGCCCGTTATGAGCGATCTGCGCGAATCCGGCTCAATCGAGCAGGACGCGGACATCATTATGATGCTCTATCGCCCCGCCGCCTATCTTGACACGACCGAATACAAGGAGGGCAACAACATTGCCTATCTGAACGTGGTCAAGCACAGGAACGGCGAGACCCGCTCGATAAGCCTTACGTGGAGGCCCGAGCTGACCAAATTCGACAACTATTCCGACGCCGACGCGCCGTTCGGAAATTAAAAATCGCACTTGCATTCCGCAAGTGCCGGTGCTATAATCAGTATGCTTCGGGGCAGGGTGAAAATCCCTACCGGCAGTGAGCGCAAAAAAGCGCGAGTCTGCGAGCAGGGGGCGAAAAGCCCTCTGCCGAATCGGTGAGAATCCGATACCGACGGTGACAGTCCGGATGGGAGAAGCGGCGGCATGAAAAGAGCATCAACTCCTTTTGCGCTCCGCTTGCACGGGGCAAAACAAAAGGAGGTTTTTTTATGGCAAACATCGGTGAAACTTTTCAAAAGGCCAAGGACAATCTGGGCTTCATAGGCGTGTGCCTGGGCATTTTCGCGGCGCTCTTCCTGGTCGCGTGGCTGTTCGAGCGCTTCGTTATGAAGGACCGCAGGCGGCGCTTTTCGGACACGCATTTTATCACCTACACGGCGATATTCTCCGCGATGGCGGCAGTTTTGATGCTGCTTGAGTTCCCGCTCATGTTCCTTGCGCCCGAATTTTACAAGCTCGACTTCTCCGAGCTGCCCGTCATGATATCCACGTTCTATCTGGGGCCGGTCGCGGGAGTCGTTACGGAGCTTATCAAGATAGTGCTCAAGCTGCTCATCAAGGGCACTTCCACCGCGTTCGTGGGCGATTTTGCGAATTTCGTTGTGGGCTGCGCTTTCGTGCTTCCCGCCTCGATGATCTATCACGCAAAGCCCGGTAAAAAGACGGCGGGCATAGGCTTGATATGCGGCACGCTGATAATGACAGTGTTCGGCAGCGCGTTCAACGGGCTCTACCTGATACCCAAGTTCGCGCAGATGTTCGGCGGGCTGGACGGCATAATCGCCATGGGCTCGAAGGTGAACGGGAACATAAACAGCATATGGACCCTCGTGTTCTTCTCGGTGGTGCCCTTCAATCTGATCAAGGGCGTTGTGGTGTCGATACTCGCCTTCCTGCTGTATAAAAGAATATCGCCGCTCATGCACATGGGCGACGACCGAAGGAAGCGGAGAAAGGCAAAGAAGGAAGCGTAAAATAAGCTTAATCCGGCAGGGGCGCCTGCCGGATATTTTTATTAATGCTTTTTGCGGTTATGCAGGAACTGCCAGAGTATTATCATCATCTGCGCCGGTATGCCGATCAGGAAGAGTATCCACGGCTGTGATTCATAGAAGAATACGAACAGCGAACCCAGCGCCGACCACACGAGGGCGGCCATCAGCACGAAGCTTCCGGACATCCTGCCCCAAAGCAGATTGAATATCAGCACCACGGCTATGGTCGCGGGGATGGCGAAAACGAAGCAGATCCACGATCGGTCGTAGGAGGGCACGAAGGTCTTGAGCACCACGAATACGATCACGGCAACGAGCCACACGGCGGCCGCGGCCATGAGGGTGATTATGAACCTGCCCGTGCTCTTAAAGCCCAGGAGCGAGGCGAGCTTGGCCAAGGTGGATTGCTCGGTTTCGGGCGGGGGCTCCGGCGCCGCCTCGGGCTGCCTTTCGGGCTGCTCGTGACCGGGGCGGTGATCGGTGATCAGGTGATCGACCGTTACGCCGAATATCTCGGCTACCCTTGCAAGCACCGAAATATCGGGTACGGATTCGCCGCGTTCCCACTTTGAAACGGCCTTGTCGGTGTAGTTGAGCATACCCGCAAGCTCCTGCTGGGTGAGACCCGCCTTAAGCCGCAGGCTCGATATGTTATATGCGATAATTGCCCGTAATTGCTCCATATTCTACTCCGGGTTTACCTTGATTCTACTCTCGGTAGAAGGATTCTACCGCCTATTATAACCCGTTTACCCGAATAAATCAACGGTAGGTTTTGTTTTTGCCATTTTGGGTTATAATGTTGGCATAGAAAAACGAAGGGAGGATCTGCGCCATGGCAAAGCTTTTGACCATACTGGGCGACTCGATAATGAAAGGAGTCATGTACAATTCCGAACGCGACCGCTACGTGCTGTATAACGACGGATGGTTCATCGAAAGCGCGCTGGATTCGGGGCTTGAGATAAAGAAGCACTGCCGCATGGGCGCGACCGTTGAATACGGGCTGGACTCTCTTTCAAGCATCAGGGAGGGCACGAGCGTGCTTGTGGAGTTCGGCGGGAACGATTCGAATTTCAACTGGAGCCTTATAGCCGACGCCCCCAAGGCGGAGCATGATCCCGTCACGCCTCCCAACGCCTTCTATAATATGTACAAGAAGCTCATCGAGGGCATAAAGCGCGTCGGCGCGGAGCCTATCGCGCTGAACCTCATCCCCATCGACGCCGAAACCTTCTTCAAATGGATATCGAAGAAAGCCGACGGCGGCCGCGTGCTGGAATGGCTTGGGGACGAGAACATGCTGTATCGCTGGCACGAATATTATAACCGCACCGTGGAACGCGTGGCATATGAGACCGGGTGCCGTCTTATCGACCTCAGGAGCAAGCTGCTGCTTGACCGCAGCTATTGCAGCATGATCAGCGGCGACGGCCTGCACCCCAACGAGAAGGGACACGAGCTTATCAGAAAGCTCATACTCCCCGAACTGATCTGACAAAACAAAGTCATCGTCCCGGAAGTTATATAACGCTTCCGTCCCTCCTCCATCCTCGAGAACAGGACTCCCGAAAGCGTCGGGAGTCCTGTTCGTTTGTGCCGTCGGACGTTCGTACTAACGCGCTTGTTCGGAGATTAGTTTATATTATTCTCTCCTGACAGTCGATTTAGTCTATTATCGGGAGACTTATGTTTTCATCACTCTTTATCCGTCAGGCCTTCGCGCACAAGCCTTAAGGAGCGGTTGAGCTTGTCGAAATCGACGCTGCCGTCGGGGTTGACCGAGGTGGATTCGACGGTTGCCAGGCCATCATACCCCGATCCGCGCACCCTTTCGAAGAAGGGCCCGAAATCCACGTGCCCCTCGCCTATGTGCCGCACGCGCAGGTCGGTGAAATCCTTCACCCCGCCGGAGTAGTCGTTGACGTGCAGATGCTTCACCCTGCCGTTCCACAGCCGGTCGTCGTCAAGCGTTGCGGGGAGCTCGGCATGGAATTCCGCCATCTTGGTATCCACGGTGAACACGGCATCGGGGAACCCGTTCATTATGCGCCGCATATGCTCAAGCGGAGAGTGAACTCCGCAGACGACGTTCTCCACCGTGAGCAGCACCCCGTGATCCTCCGCCGTGCGCATGTAATCGCCGAGCACGGAAAGGTTCCTTTCGATATGGTGATCCGAAGCGGGGCCGCCCCAAAGATGGAGCACCATGAGTCGCGCGCCCAGCTCGCGCGCGATCGCACAGTTGGTTTTGAACCTTTCCCCCGCCTCCTCAAGCTCCTCATCGGAGCCGAGGCTCAAAAGCTCGCCTATCCGCTTGTCGGCATGAAGCACGGGTATTTCAAAGAGCCCGCCGCTGACCATGCCGCGCATGATCTGCCTGATCTCGTCCAGTCTGCCGTCCCACGAAGGATAGATCATGAACTCGATCCCGTCCGCGTCTATGCGGGGAACGAATTCGCGAAGCAGACGCGGATCGCGTCCGTTGAACCTTGTTATGAGCGCTCCCGAGGAGCACAGCACGCCTTTTACCATTGTGTTGCGTTTTTCCTTTGACCTTTTTTGCTATTATAATACAGCTTTGACCGCTTGGCAAGCTTGACAAGCGCGCCTCTTAATGATATCCTTTTTGCGGAAAACGAGGCTTAAAGCAAATGATCGATATTCACTGTCACATAATACCCGGCGTTGACGACGGCTCGGAGGACGCCGCCGAGTCGATCGCGATGGGCGAGAACGCCCAAGCCTGCGGAGTGACCGACATTATCGTCACCCCGCACTGCAACATACCCGGAGAATACGGCAATTACCGCGGCGAAGGCTATGAGAGGGCCTTTGCCCGTCTTTGCGGGCTTTTTGAGCGGAACGATATCTCTGTGCGCCTTCACCGCGGCATGGAGGTTTTCGGCACCGACGACGTGCCCGAGCTTCTTGACATGAAGCGCATAATGACGCTTGCCGATTCGCGCTATATGCTCATCGAGTTCCCGTTCGACGACGACATGTGGCGCGTGCGCGACGTGCTGTCGGCGCTGTTAAGGCGCGGCGTGACGCCCATAGTTGCCCATCCGGAAAGGTATTACGCCGTCAATGACGACGTGGGCTTTGCGCTTGACTGGGCGGATATGGGCTGCCTTCTGCAGCTGAACCGCACGAGCCTCTTGGGGCCCCTCGCCTCGCCCGAGGCGAAAACTTCGCGCAAGCTTCTGGATCTCGGCGCGGCGCATTTTATCGCCACCGACGCGCACGGCGTTTTCGCAAGGACTGCCGGCCTTGCCGACGTATACGAGTTCGTGTCGAAGCGGTATTCGAAGGAGTGGGCCGAGCTGCTGATGGCCGAGAACCCGAGGAGGGTGATAAACGACAAGCGCGTGCTGCGGCTGCCTTAGCTGCATTTAGTACGCACTTATCAATTCGTCAACGTCCAACACTTCGCTCCGATATGCTCTTCATGAGTTGATGTTCCAAAGTCTTCAGCAATTACTTGCCTTCAAAAGCTAACAAATTCAAAAAATGCATGAAATAAAGTTTGGAAATATCATATTTAGTTCTTGACATTAATCGTTCGATATAATATAATAAGAAAAAAGGAGGATGGTTTAAATGAAAACGAAGCTTCTCATTCTTTTGTCGGTATGCGCGTTGTTTTTAGCAGGCTGCAGCGACAGACAGCCCGGCGGCAGTTCGGAGGATCCCGCCCTCCCGACTGAATATAACAACGTTGTCAATAC